>WNFG01001213.1_pt1 | contig 21813 bp, 9 predicted proteins | sample 5400431 | NCBI WGS metagenome assembly WNFG01 (sample SAMN13153346, study PRJNA577476) | soil metagenome | isolation source: 120 cm saprolite under Douglas fir tree site 2 hole 3 replicate 2 | place: USA:California | collected 2015-04-18 | reverse complement strand
CACGAATGCGCCCGATATTTGCCAGCGGCAATGCTGGTACGACAATGTGATCAAAGTCGACCCCAACAATGCGAACATCGCTTTTTTCGGCGGCGGCGCCGTCCGCGATTCCAGTGGGAACTTCTCCTGGGTTGTACGCACCGAAGATGGCGGCTCGAGCTGGCCCTCCGTGATTCCCAACCTGCCGCCGGGCAGTTCGGGTCTTCCTCACGTGGACAATCACGCCATTGCTTTCGTTAAGCTGTCGAATGGCAAAGTCCGCATGTATCTCGGCAACGATGGTGGCATCTGGCGCACCGATGATGCTGAGGGCTCTCCCGTTACCTGGATCAATCTCAATAATCCCTCGCTTACCCTCACACAGTTCTATCCTTCCATTTCTATCAATGCTTCCTCTCCCTCCATCGCCTTCGGCGGCACGCAGGACAACGGCACTCAGAACTATGCTGGGTCGCCAAACTGGACGGACATCCGTCTGTGTGGAGACGGCACCGGCACGGCGATCGATGCCCTAATCCCCAGCTCCGTCTACGTGGCTTGCAATGGGATTTTCCTTTTCTCCTCCTACCAGAATGGAACGCCCGGAACCTTCGGTCCGGCTATCAACGGCATTAACCCAGCCGACTTTTTTAACTTCGTTCCCCCGCTCACAGTGGACCCGTTCAACGCGAACACTTTGTACGTCGGCACAACCAAGGTTTATCAGTCCGTGGATGCCGCCTTCACCTGGACACCGATTTCCTACGATTTGGTGAATGGTTCCAACTTCGACTCCCTCACCGCACTCGCGGTTTCGCCTACAAACTCCACGACAAACTCCAGCGTAGTTTACGCAGGAGCGGATTCAGGGCAGGTTTTCATCGCCTCAACTGTTACCCGCAATGGCAATGCAACCTTTGTCCGCGTTAGCGGGCAGGGAAGCCTTCCGCCGCGTGCCGTCACTGCCATTGCTGTCGATTCCACAGATTCCACCGGAAACACCGCCTATGTTACCTTTTCGGGGTTTTCGTTTGTAAACACCAGCTTCGGTGTCAACGATCCAACGGGCCACATCTTTAAAACGACTGATGGCGGCAATACCTGGAAAGACGTGAGTTGCTCGGTTGCGGTTTGCACCAATCCTGCCACCACTGATCTTCCTAACATCCCAGTAAATGACGCTGTGATCGATCCAGATGTCCCAGGAACTATCTATGCCGCCACAGACCTAGGGGTCTTCGTCGGCAATTGCACGGTAACGTCTTGCACTTGGAGCACCCTCAGCACCGGACTTCCTCGCGTGGTCGTCCATTCCTTGCGGCTACACGAACCTTCTCGCACCCTTCGAGCCGCCACCCACGGTCGCGGCGCCTGGGACATAAACCTCAATAACTTCATCTTCAGTGGGCCGCACGTTTCCTCAATAACGCCCACAAACGCCAACGCTGGCGGCCCACAATTCACGCTCACTGTGAACGGGACCGGCCTAACTGGTGGCAGCATCCAGTGGAATGGATCTGCTACCGGCGTAACCATGCTTGCTGGCGGGACGGATACCACTCTGTCTGCCACCATCGCACCTTCTCTTCTTGTCGCGGGCACGGCCAAAGTCACGGTCCAAGTGGGAACGGCTACGAGTAACTCCCTGACGTTTGCCGTACTCGCTGCCGTACCCACTCTCACCGCTATCAACCCCCCGAGCACACCTGTGCAGACGCCCAATCCAACCATGAGTATATCCATCCAATTGACTGGTACAGGTTTTGCCAACGGCGCAAAAGTGCTTTTCAACGGCGCACAGAACGGGATCACTGTTGCCGCTCCCACATCTTCTTGCCCGCTGCCGACTTGCTTAACAGCGACGCTTCCCGCTGCTCTCCTCGGCCCGTTCGGAAGCACCGACGACATCTCCGTTCTCAACACACCCCCCGGGGGCGGAAAGTCGCAGCCCTTGACGTTTAGAGTTGCCGCTCCACCGCCACTCAACGACAACTTCGCCAAAGCCACGAACATTACCACCTTGACCTTTAATGACGTGCAGGATTCCTCAGGCGCCACGACCGAAACTCCTGATCCAGTGCCGCCTTGCGTCCTGCAGTTCAGCGCAAGCCAAGGCAACACGGGCGGCCAGAAGAACGGCGTCTACAACACCATTTGGTACAAATACACTCCGGTTTTTTCTGCCAACCTCAACGTGGACACCATCGGCAGCACTTACGACACTGTTCTCTCCATCTGGACAGGGACGGGCACCACCGAGGCAACTCTTACGGCGACAAACGTTGCCTGCAACGACGACATTAATCCGGGAATTGCCATCCAATCCCAGCTTTCAAACGTTTCGCTCACCGCTGGCACCTCGTACTACATCATGGTCAGCTCTTTCGGCCCTCCCGACCCGAATCCCATCGCCCTCGGCGGCAAGTCCGTCTTCAACTTTGTCTATAACTTCGGCCTCAGCCCGGCTCCGACCATCACTTCACTCCTGCCAACAAGCGCCAATTCTGGCGACCCGAGCTTCACCCTGACTGTGAATGGCTCCAGCTTCCTCCCTGGGGCGATTATTGATTTCAACAATTCTACGACAGGTTTCGGCAACGCCCTCGTCACTACTTATGTCAATCCTACGCAACTGACTGGCACAGTTCCGGCCTCAGCAATACAGCTCCCCGGCCCATTTACGATCAATGTCCTGAATCCACTACCAACCGTTGGTCCCTCCAACTACGTGAACTTTACCGTGAACGTCGGCACTTATCCGGTACCTACGCTCGGCCCCATCAACCCTGCATCTGCTATTGCTGGCTCTCTTCCCTTCAGCATCATCGCCCCTTGCGCGAACTGCGCTTCCAGTGCCGTCCTCAACTTCAACGGCGTAGCTAAGCCCACGGTCGTTTCCAACTCGTTCAGCTCTCCCTACCAACAAAACGTCTCCGCCACGATCTCAACGGCCGATATCAGCACACCCGGCACCGTTCAAGTCACCGTGAGCAACCCCACTCCTGGCGGTGGCCCCTCCGCGCCTCAGTCCTTCACCATCACCCAGCCCACTGTTGTTCCCACCATCGCCTCGGTTAGCCCTGCCTCCATCCCCGCCGGTTCACCGACGACAGTCACCATTACCGGGACCGGTTTCATACAGGGAGCCGCTGTCTATATCTCTGGCGCTGTCGGCTATTGGGGCGCCAACGTGACCAGTTCCACCCAGCTCTCCCTATCGAACCTTTCTGTGCCCACACCGGGTACCTACCCACTTTACGTGGTAGACCCAGCGCCTGCTGGCACGTCTACGGCTTTTATGCTTACCGTCACTCAACCGCCTGCCCCTACGATCACGTCGATCAGCCCCACAACTGCTCCGAATAGTTCTTCGCCCACCCTCACAATTACAGGTTCTGGTTTCGAGCCTGGAGCCAGCGTGCTTTTTAACAGCTCGAATTATGGCGCTACTTTCTCAAGCTCTACACAACTCTCGGTGGTTCTCCCTTTGACAGGAATCGCCGCCGGTACGTACCCAATCGCAGTAGTGGACCCAGCGCCAGCAGGCACATCCAACGCCGTCAACTTCACCGTTACTGGGCCTCCGCCGGATTTCTCTCTTAATTACGCTGGCGCCACCTCCGCAACTGTCGCGGCCGGGCAGACTGCCACGTTCATCAACGCCGTTTATGTCTTTGCTCTCAATGGCTTCACGGGTATGGCTAACCTGTCCTGCTCTCTTCCCGCCGCCGCGACGCAGTGCTCCGTCAGTCCTTCATCGGTTCCTCCCCAGCAAGCTGCTACGATTACTGTCACAACTACGGCCCGCGGCCTTTTGCCTCCCTTGTGGCCTCGAATGCGCTATATTTCCCGGCCGCAATTTTTGCCCGTCCTCCTGCTCGCGATCGTGTTGAGTGCTCTGCTTTTGCGGCTTGCTCAGACGCGCCGCCAGCGCTTCGCCGGAGCCCTCCCACTGGCCGGGCTCGTTCTCTTCCTGATGCTGCAAACGATCGGCTGCGGCGGCGGCACTAGCTACACGCCACCTCCGCCGACCGGCACGCCTGCGGGCACTTACACTGTAACCGTGACGGCAACCGCTTCCAGCAACTCGGGCACTCTGACGCACACGACAACTCTCACGCTTGTGGTCCAATAGGTCCGCTCCACCACTCAGTGAGCGAGCGTCCTGACTCGCTCGCTGAGTGACTACGGACTCCGGGTCTTCTCGCAAATCTGTTTCAGATCAAAACTTTGTCGCTAGCGAAGAGGGTGGCTTTACGCGCCGCGGCAAAAGCGCATAATGTTCCCAAATGGTTACAGGAATCTGTTATTGAGATGGGTACAGGAGGCGACGAGAGGCTTGTCTCGCGGCAAAGGTGAATCTACTGTAGAGGTAAGCGTGAGGAGGGGCAGAGTCCAGCGCCGAAAGCTATGATTCAGGAACAAAGAGGCGGGGCGCGGGCGTTTGTCCGCAGCCTGAACATTCTGCTGAAATTCGCACGTCTTTACGAGTTTGGACACGCGCGCACGTCGGCGCAGTTCGAAACGGCGTGGCAAGAGCTGCGCGGCGCGCTCGACGACAGCGGCGGTGGTGGTTTGCTTCTAGGCGCGTCGGGCACCCAGATTTTGCTGGACGGCGTGCCGCTCGGTTCGGCAGCCGGCGAACGAAGCTTCGCGCAGCTATTGATTACCTCGGGAATCGCGAGCATTCATTTTTCCCCGACTCTCACGCAACCGCAATTCGCGCGATTTGTGCGCGCCTTCCCCAGCGGAAACGCCAAGCCTTCCTCCCTCGCCGAACAATTGAAAACCGCGCTGGCCGGGGATACGAGCATCAAGGTCAATGAAATCCGCTACGTTGCGGAAGATTCTTCGGTGGCGGGCATCAAAGTTGCCGCGCAACTTACGCAGAAAGTGCTCGGCGCAGCGGGCGACAAATTTAGAGACTTCTTCGAAGACCCGAACAAGATGCTGCAAATGATCCTGGCCGCCGAGAGCATGCGTTCCGGCGGTGGTGGTGGCGGGATGGGCGGACCCGGACACGGACCCGGTGGCGCGGGACCCGGTTTCGGTCTGGGCAGTGGTGGAGGGTCAGGCGGCGGTGGAACTGGTGGTGGCGGCGGTACCGGGGGGAGCGGCGGCACGGGCGTGCCAGGAAGCGGCGGGGCCGGTGCTTCCAGTCTCTGGGAATCGGTTGGCACGGGGAGCGGCGGAGGTGGAACGGGGACAGGCGCCGGTGGACCCGGTGGCGGAAGCGGAACAGGTGGCGGGACTGGACCAGGAACGGGAGGCGTCGGTGGTGGTGGCGGTGTAGGTAGCGGTGGTGTGGGCGGTGGAGGTGGCGGCGGAGGGACAGGAACCGGCGGCGGCGTTGCGACGGCAAGTGGCGAGGGCCTCCCGCCTGGAAAATGGCTGACGGCTTCGGCATTGTTGCGCGGCGGTTCGGCCCCGGGAGTTGCCGGTTTGCCGGGAACAGGAACGGGTACGGGAACGGGCGGCGCATTCAGCGTCGAGGAAGAAGACGTTCGTTCGATGTTGGGACTGTTCGCGCAACTGGGCAAATCGCGGAAGGATGCTGAACACCGCATGGACGTGCCGACATTCCAATCGCGCTTGAGCGCCATGCCGGTGCGGGCGCAATACACGCTGCAGCAAGCGCTGGCGGGACTCGCGGCGCAGGCGCCAGATTCCAAGCCAGACAAGCCGATGCTGCTCAAACTGGCCGAGCACGTGGCGATTCGCTTCGCGCTGGACAGCTACGAAAAAGGCGAACTGCGCGTCAACGCCGTGAAGCAGCTTCTCGACCGCATGAATACGGAAATCGAAGGGCTGCGCAAGATTCTTTCGACGCAGGAAGAGATGATGTCGCAGGCGGGCCTCTCCGTGCAGTCATACACGGAGTTGCTGGACCAGGAATTCTGGGAGCAGGTACCCGAAGAGAACAAGAAGGAGGTTCTGACTTCGGACGAAGCATGGTGCGTGCCGCCGCGGAACGTGCGCGCGTTCCTGGAAGACATGCTGCGGCGCGGGGAACTGAAGACCGTCAACGAAATCCTGATGAAGTACGCTTCGTGCGTGGGGCTGGAAGCGCCGGAGGCGCGGCGAACGACGGCGATCGGACTCTCGGATTTGGGCGAACTCTACGGCAGCGGAGACGGCAGTGCTTTGATGGATGCCATCCGCCGGCTCGGCAATCAGTTGGCCATCGAGCGCGAGCCGGAATTGCAGACGCTGGTCAGCGCGGCGTTTGTGCGGTTGAGCCAGGAAGCGGCCTCCAAGCGTTGCTACCCGGCGATGCAGCAAGCACTCTCGTCGCTGGACAGCGTGGAGGCGCAGCGGCCCGGATCGACGCAGAGCCTGCGTCCACGCATTGGCGCAGAAGAACGCCTGCCGGAATTCATCGAGGAAGCGATGCGCAGCGGCCAAATCGCGGACGGCATGATGGATATCCTCAGCCTTATGCCCAAGGCCACGATTCACTATGTAACCAATCGATTCGGACATTGCGGATTCCGCGAGGACTGCGATCTGCTCACCACGATTATCCGCAACCTGGGAGAGGAAGCTGCGCAACGGCTTCTCGAGACATTGCAGACCGCTCCGGCAGCCGAGTCCGCCGAAGCCATCGGGTTGGTGAGCCAGCTTTCCCCGGAGAACGTGGAGAAGATTCTGCCGGCGCGGCTCTCGCAATGGCCGCGCTCCTCCCATGACCGCGCTGTCCGGCAACTTTCCGCAGCACCACCGGAGGAGCGGGTGCGGGTGCTCATGGCCATCTACGATTCGCTCGATGTGCTGATTCGTCCGTTGGCCATCGACGAAATGGGGATGAGCGGGCAGAGCAGCTGTATTCCGAAACTAATCGAACTGGTGCAGAACGACGAGACGCCCGGGTTCACGAGAGTGAAAGCGGTTGAGGCGCTCGGCCGATTGCGCGCTTCGGCGTCCAGCGTGCTCTTCCAGCACATTCTGGATACCCGGCAAGTTTGGCGCTGGGTGTATCCAAACGAATTGAGAATCGCCGCCGCTCAGGCGTTGCTGCGCGTCGATCCGACGGTGGGTATGGAAAAGGTTGCCGCCAGCGGAATCGACCGCAAGGAATTGACGCTCGAACCGTCGGATCCCGAACCCAATGCTTCCGTGATCCGGCAGCGGCGCTACGCGCGCGTGAAGCTCTCGCGCAACCTCATTGCCGTGACAACGAATTTGCGTGAAAACTTCAAACTCTCCATTCCGGAGCTGAACATGGGAGGCGGGATTGGTTCCGGGGAACGCCATCTGGCTCCGGGCTCGTTGTTGTCGCTGAAATTCTCGCTGGGCGTGCGCAACATCAAGGCGCAGGCAATTGTCCGCGGAGCGCGGCCTCAGGCCATGGCATTCGAATTCGTGGACATGGATCTGGATGAACGCTACCGCTTGCGGAAATTATTGCTGGAGCTCGGCGGACTGCCGATGGTCGCGCAGGTCACGAATCGTACGCGGCGCCGCGGGCGCGTGGTCATTTCGAAGAACTAGATCCGGCGTGATTCGATTTTTTTCCCGACAGGGACATCCCCTTCTTACCTGTCCTCTCCCTCTGGTTACCCGTCCGTTTGGTCAGGGCCCCGCCCGTCCTCGTGCTGGCTTGACCTCCGGGACACATGGGACTGCTGTACCATTGCGGCGAACGGCGACCGACTCTACGGTACTAGTGAGGAAGTCCTAGACAGGGAACCACGCGGCGCAGGATGAAAGCAGACCCACAAAAAGCGGCCGGACGCGCTTTCGTAAGAAGCCTTAACATCCTCTTGAAGTTTGCTCGCCTCTACGGCTACGAGCATGTCCGGACCATCGAGCAGCTTCAGATCGCCTGCCAGGAACTGCGCACCGCCATCCCCATGGGGACGGACGCTGGGCTACTGCTCGGTGCGACGAATTCGCAGCTGTTGCTGGACGGCGTGCCCCTGGAAGGCTCACCCGCCGAAAAGCAATTTGCGCAGTTGCTCTCCGCGGCGGGCCTGGCCAGCGTACAGTTTTTCGCTTCCGTTACGGAAGAAGAGATCGGCCGATTCGTGCGCGCCTTTCCCACCGGCAAAGCCAAACCAGCGGAGCTTGCGCTGCAATTGAAAGCCGCTCTCGCGGGCGCTCGTGGAATCCACATCAATGAGATTTACTTCGTGGCCACGGATTCGCGGCTGAAAGACGCGAGCATGGCCGCACAATTGGCGGTCGCATCGCTCGGCAAGGATCAGGACAAGTTCACCGATTTGTTGAACGACCCGCACAAATTACTCGAATTGATTGCTGCAGCTCAGGGTGCCAAGGGCGGAGGAGCGACTGGCACCGGAACGAATGGACCAGGAGCCGGTGGAAGTGGACCTGAAGTCGGAGACCCAGGCGCGGGCGATCCGGGCGGCGGAAGTCCAGGTGGTTTGGGTCCAGGATCTGGCGGAACAGGCGGCGGAGGATCAGGCGGCGGTGCACCCGCGGTCGGCACGTGGACTGGAGCTGGCAACAACGGCGGCGCGACTCTTGTTTCCGGTGTGGTTGCCGGTCTTGCGGGCGAAGTCCCTGGTGGGCGTGGCGAGCCGACAGAAGAAGAGCTTCTCGGGATTCTCGGTGCGCTGACGAGTTTTGGGAATGTCAGCGCGGGGCAAGGTGGCATGACTGCGGCGGGGGCCTTTCAGCAGCAGGTGGCGCAGTTACCGGGCCGCGCGCAAGACACATTGAAACAAGCACTCGCGGCTCTGGCTGCACAAGCGCCGGATGCGAAGCCGGATGAGTCCGTGCTCGTGCAACTGGCCGAACAGCTGGCAATCCGTTTCGCGCTGGAGCGGTTCGAGCGCGGCGAAGTGAAAGTAAACGCTGTTCGCCAGATGCTCGACCGCATGAACCAGGAAATCGAGAACCTGCGAAAGATTCTCGGCGCTCATGAAGATAAGATGAGCGAAGCCGGGCTGCTCGTCCAATCGCATCGCGAAATCCTCGACCGGCAGTTTTGGGCGGCGGTTCCGGAAAGCGGCAAGCGCGCCGTGTTGTTATCCGGGGAGGCCTGGTGCATTCCGCCGCGCAACGTGCAGTCCTACGTAAGTGGGCTGATCGAGCACGGCAACATCGCCGAAGCCATCAGCATTCTTCAGAATTATGCGGCTTGCGCGGACAGTGAAGAGGCCGATGCGCGGAAAAAAACCGCGGTCGGACTCTCCGAGATGGCCGAACTTTATGCCAAGGCGGATCCGAAACTGCTCAGCGAAGCGCTGCGCCACCTGGGCCTGCGGATCAGCGTGGAGCAGGACTCGGAACTCCAGGGCTTGGTGAGCGCGGCCTTCGTACGGCTAAGCCAGGAAGCGGCCACCAGCCGCTATTTTCCGGCAATGGGGCAGGCCCTCGATCTGGTTGCCGGCGTCGAGTCGCAGAGGCCGGGAATCGCGCGCAGCCTGCGCTCAAAAATGGGAATCGAGGAGCGCGTACCGGAGTTTGTCGAGGAAGCTCTGAGGGCGCGCCATGTGGCTGCGGGGCTGACCGATGTTTTGAAGTTGCTGCCGCAAACGACCATGGAGCAGCTCGCGGCGCGTTTCAATCGTTGCAGTCTGCGCGATGATTCCGAACATGTGGCGAATTTAGCGGGCGACATGGGCGAAGAGGCCGTTCAGTATCTCCGCAGCACGGTGCGCGGCGGGCCCGTCGCCGAAGCCGTGGAGATGGCCGGGCTGCTGAGCAGGCTCGATCCGGAATCGGTCATGGTATATCTGCCGGGCCGGATGAAAGATTTTCCGCGGGCCTCGCAAGACCGCATCGTGCGGCAGATTTCCGCCAGTGGCGCGGCCAGACGCTGCCACATCCTGCTCGAGTTGCTCGATCACGTGGACCCACTGGTGACGTCGCTGGTGATCGACGAGATCGGCGTCACATCGGATCGCGAGGCGCTCGGCAAACTGCTGACCATCGCCGACGGCGATTTACCCCCCGGTGGCGGGCCGTATCTGCGCGTCAAAGCCATCGAGGCATTGGGGAGAATTCAGGCTCCCGAATCGGCCAGCACCTTGAAGCGCCTTGTCGAGGCGAAGAAAGTGTTTGGCTGGGTACAGCCGCAGGAGCTGCGCATTGCCGCGCTGCAGGCGCTCGAGATGCTTGACCCGGATTGGGTTCGCGATTATCTGCCCAAGAGCGGAATTGACAAGGAAGATCTCACGCTCGCACCGCTGGAGATTCCAGTCACGTCGAAGTTTGTGCGGCAGCGCCGGCACACGCGCGTGCGGCTGCGGAAGACAGTCAGGGCGGTGTGCACGAACCTCAAAGACGGTTGTTCCATGGAGATCAAAACCGCCAGCCTGACGGGAGGCTTTGCGACCCTCAGCCGCCACCTGACGCCCGGGACGCAGGTGCAATTGAAATTGCAGATTGGCATGAGGAATTTGCAGGCTACCGCGCTCATGCGCGACTCCCGCGCGCAAGACATGGCCTTCGAGATCGTAGACATGAACCTCGATGAGCGCAGCAGGTACCGCCGCATGCTGGCCGGAAACATCTCGAACAGTCCTAGCAATCAGCGCACCGTCGAAAGCGACCTTATTTCCGTGCCCGCTGGCTCCGCTGGTTCGCGGTAGGCCCCGTTTTCCCGCACGGACGGCGAATCACGTGTTCAGCTATAGGCTGCGCCGGTAAGGAGACAGTTTCCGTCACTCGCGTAGCCGGCGCTTTCTCAAAGCCTAGATGCGGCACCGGATCAGCCACTGTTCGTGGTACATCTGGACTCTACCGTGGTGAGATTCGCGACGGCGAGAAAGTCCGTCGCTAGCGCGCGGAACCTCGCCGAACGCATCCGCCTCCAAAGCTAGGCAACCCGCGCCACACACCTGCATCAAAGTTTTCTGAATTTATTATGGCCTACATATGCCAGTAATTTAGGTGGATCCAGCGGGTCGGAGCCTTCTCTTGCTAGTCCCCCAGTAAACACCTTAAACGGAGAGACGTTCCAATCCTCCATGTGCAATGGAGTGATGTAGGCCGGCGTGTGGCTTGGGGTGTGGGTTCTCGAAAATTCTATGGAGATCTGGTCAGGGGGATTGTGAAGAGAACGTATTTAGCTGCTTTTGCCTCGTTCGGTTTCGCTTTATTGGTTTGTGCTTCCTTAAGTTACGCGCAGACCACTATCTCTGGGGAAGTTACTGGCACAGTTGCTGATCCAAGCGGCGCTTTCATGCCAAATGTCACCGTAACGCTCAAAAGTTCCGAGTCCGGCAACACGGTGACTACTACGACTGGCGAGTCCGGGAATTACCGATTCCCGTTGCTGAGGCCCGGCCAGTATTTCGTCTCCGCCACTGCAGAGGGTTTTGAGCGCGTTACCATTTCTAACGTGACCGTCTCCCTTGGACAGGTGACCAGTGTCCCCGTTGTATTAACCGTAGGAAAGACAACCGAGACAGTGGAAGTGACCGCTGCTCAACCGTTATTGGATACCGAGAACGGCAACATCACCTCTAACTACAGTCAAAAGGAAATCGAACTCCTGCCGTCGCCTGGTCAGGATTTAACCAACTATGCGCTTTCCGCGCCAGGGGTGACCCTGAGCACGGGCGCCGGATACGGTAACTTTACCGCCAACGGCCTTCCGGGAACCTCGAACCTCTACACCATCAACGGCGGCGACATGAACGACCCGTTCAACAACCTGAACAACTCCGGCTCCAGCAACAACATGCTAGGCGCCAACGAAGTTCAGGAACTCACCGTGGTTACAAACGGTTATACCGGTGAGTATGGTCGTGCCGCGGGCGCCAACATGAATATCACCACCAAGGGCGGGGCCAATCAATTCCACGGAGATGCGACGTGGTTGTGGAATGGTCGCGCTCTGAATGCCAACGACTATTTCAGCAATGCTAACGGAGCGCCCCGCCCGTTTGCCAATAGCAACCAGTGGGCAGGTTCCATCGGCGGCCCCATCAAGAAAGACAAATTGTTTTTCTTTTATGACAACGAAGGTATGCGTTACGTGCTGCCGAATTCGGTCAAGGTTTTCGTCCCTTCACCACAGTTTCAGGCAGCAACGATCGCCAATCTTAATGCCACCGGCCAAAGCGCCGAAGTGCCGTTCTACCAGAATGCCTTCAAGCAATACAACAGCGCGAATGGCGTTTCACGCGCCGTGCCAGTCGCCCTAGATCCTAATCCAGCGAATGGTGGTGGTGGATGCGGAGATCTTGCCGGAACTTCCACGGGGGTCGGCACCGCTAAGTGGGGCGTGGATACGCCGTGCGCTTCCACCTACCAGGGCGGTAACAATAACTTAAACAAAGAACGTTTGATGTCCGTGCGAATCGACTACAATGCCACCCAGAATGACAAGCTGGCCTTCCGGTATTGGCAAGACCGCGGAGTGCAGCCAACCTATACCGATCCCATCAACCCGATCTTTAACACCCAGAGTACGCAGCCCCAGGATGCGGGCCAGATGACTTACACCAAAGTCATAAATTCCCACCTGGTCAATCAGTTGATTGCAGGCGGCTCTTACTACAGCGCGGTGTTTAACGCTGCCAACTTCCCGGCAGCAGTGGCGGCCTCTCCCTTTCAAGCTCCGGTCTCCTTCTTTGATGGAGCGCCATTCACCAATATCGGTGGAGCTTTATATTCTTACCCCCAAGGACGAAGGGTTTCACAAGCCCAGTTGGTCGACGATGTCTCCTGGACGAAGGGCAACCATGACCTGAAGTTTGGTGAAAACCTGAGGGCCAATCGGATCACCGATCTTACGCCCTTCAGAAATACGACCGGGCGGCTGGAAGTCTTCAGCATGACATCATTCTTCAGTGGGATTGCCGATCGCTTGAACCAGCGTTTTGAGACAACCAATGAGGCGGGCCTTAGCTACTACAGTTTGGGTCTATACGCCCAAGACGTGTGGCGTGCAACGGCAAAGTTGAAGTTGACCCTTTCTTTGCGTGCCGACAGAAACTCCAACGAGTCCTGCTCCGCCGGCTGCTACTCACGTTTTGCCGGTAGCTTCCTCGACCTCAATCACGATCCGAACTCTCCTTACAACGCGGCAATCCAAACGGGACTGCAGCAAGGGTTCCCCAAAATGGAGGCTATCGTTTGGCAGCCTCGGGTGGGCTTTGCTTACAGCGCGCGACACGACACGGTCATCCGTGGAGGCTTCGGAGTTTTCTCCGACCTGTATCCGGGGCAGATCATGGAACGCTTCGTAAGCAATCCCCCGTTCGTGGCCAGTTTCAATATCGACGGTCTCAATATCGCTCCCGGAGTGCCCGGTAGCGCATTCACGGCAGCCGCTGTTTCCAACCAAGCGTTGTTGCAAGGTTTCCAGTCCGGTGGAACGCTGGCCAGCATCTCCGCCGCCGCTGCCGCTAACGGAGGCACCTTCCGTCCTCCAACCATTGCGTCAGCTAACAACAGCATGGCGAACCCAAAGTATCTTCAATGGAACTTAGAAGTCGAGCACTCGTTCGGGAGTAAGACGACTCTGACGGTCAACTATGTGGGCAACCACGGTTACGATCTATTCGTCGTAAACCCGGGGTACAACACATATTGCAATCCGGCAAAGGTCGATGCGGCAACCGGACTAGTACATCTGTGCGCGTTTAACGGCTTTACCGGGGTTCTCCCGGTGGCTGCGCTTGATCGCCGCTTCAACAACGTAACCCAACTGACCAATTCAGGAATTTCCAACTACCGTGGCTTGACCGCCACTCTCGTTCGCCGCTTTACCAAGGGTCTCAGCGGGCAAATAAGCTACACATGGAGTCACTCGCGGGACGACGTGTCCAATGGCGGCCTCCAGCCGTACTCGACCAACAACGCAAGCGATAGCCTCTTGTATCAGATCGACCCGACCAATTTGCGCCGACTGAACTACGGTCCCTCCGATTACGACTTTCGGCACAACCTGAGCGCCAGCTACATTTGGGAAATGCCGATCAAGTCATCGAACGGCCTCTTGAATGCGGCGGTCGGTGGCTGGACTATCGCGCAGACCTTCAAGGCCCGCAGCGGCCAGCCCTACAGCGTGGTGAACAGTAATATACCTGGCAGCGTACTCGGCAACGGCTCCTCCGCTGTCGTCCTGGGCAATTTCCTCGGCGGGAGTATACCGAGTTGCAATAGTCCTGACGTTGCCTGCCTGTCTACCAGTCAGTTTACCGTCAACGGGTGGGGCAACATTCCGCGGAACTCGTTCCGCGGCCCAATGTACTTCGACACTGACTTGTCGATCTACAAAGCGTTCAAGGTCAAGGAGCGCTTGACGTTCACCGTTGGGGCCAACGCCTACAACGTTCTAAATCATCCGAATTTTGCCAATCCGGATGGAGATTTGGCAAATGGTACGTTCGGCCACATCACCGCAACAGTGTCAGCGCCAAGCAGCCCGTATGGAAACTTCCAGAGTGCGGCGGCTTCCGGACGAATCCTGCAACTCATGGCCAAGTTCCGATTCTGAGCTAGGCCCAACCACGAAGGCGGCCTCGAAAGAGGCCGCCTTTTTCGGCGTATCTGCCAGTACCCTCGAGGACGAAGCCAGCAAGGGCACACAGAGTGAATTTCCGTAGAACCTGCTGCGAAGCTATTCGCCCTCAAGTGCCTGTTAGTCAAGCAATTGGAAACTAGCCCACCACGGCGCGCCGTGTTTCTTGGCGCTGGCGCACCCAACCAGTTAGAATAAGATGTTTGCACAGGCGGCATTGCGCTGCCCGTTGCCAGCAAGCACGCGGAGAACCGTCAGGAGACGGCGACACCCTTCATGGATCTAGCCAAGTTCATCGACAAGATCGTCGCTCGGTTTATCGGCACCAAGCACGAGCGCGACATCAAAAAATTGCAGCCGATCATTGCGGCAATCAACGCACGCGAAGCCGAAGTGCAATCGCTCGGCGATGAAGGCCTCAAAACTCGTTTTGCGGAGCTCCGAGCCCAGGTGCAGGAGCAGTTGAAGGACGCCGATCCCGCGGAGCCTGCCTACAAAGAGCAATTGAAGAAGGCGCTGGAGCCTGCGATTGTGCCGGCATTCGCCTTGGTCCGCGAAGCCGGCCGCCGCTTCCTGAACATGCGGCACTTCGACGTGCAACTGATCGGCGGCATCGTTCTGCACGAAGGCAAGATCTCGGAAATGAAAACGGGCGAAGGCAAGACGCTCGTCGCGACGCTTCCTGCCGTGCTGAATGCGCTGGCCGGGCGCGGCGTTCACATCGTCACGGTGAACGATTACCTCGCGCGCCGCGACGCGGAATGGATGAGCCCGCTGTACCGCGCGCTGGGATTGAGCGTCGGCGTGATTGTTCACGATCTCGATGACGACCAGCGCCGCGCCGCGTATGGCGCGGACATCACGTACGGCACCAACAACGAATTCGGCTTCGACTACCTCCGCGACAACATGAAGTACGACCTCGCGCAATGCGTGCAGCGCGGGCATCAATTCTCTATCGTCGACGAAGTCGACTCCATCCTCATCGACGAGGCGCGCACCCCGCTCATCATTTCTGGGCCGTCGGAGGAGTCCACCGACAAGTACGCCAAGATCGACAAAATCATCCCCAAGCTGATTCAGGACATCGATTACACGCTCGACGAAAAGCACCGCACCGCGACGCTCACGGAAGAAGGGTTTGCCAAGTGCGAGCGCCTTCTCTCCCTTACCAACATGTCCGATCCGGCGAACATCGATATCATGCATCACGTTTACCAGGCGCTGCGTGCTCATACGCTTTACAAGCACGACGTGGATTACGTCGTAAAAGACGGCGAAGTCATCATCGTCGATGAATTCACGGGCCGCCAGATGCCCGGCCGCCGCTGGTCCGACGGTTTGCACCAGGCCGTGGAAGCCAAGGAAGGCGTGAAGATCGAGCGCGAAAACCAGACGCTCGCGACGATTACCTTCCAGAATTATTTCCGCATGTACAAGAAACTCTCCGGCATGACCGGTACGGCGGAAACGGAAGCGGCGGAGTTCGGCAAGATTTACAATCTGGACGTCACGGTCATCCCCACGAACCGTCAGTTGATCCGCATCGAATCTCCGGACGTGGTTTACCGCACGGAAAAAGAAAAATTTGAAGCCGTCGTCAACGGCATCCTGCAGGAAGACAACTCGCTCGCCAACGGCATCCGCCAATATCACAAACGCGGCCAGCCCGTGCTCGTGGGCACGATCTCCATCGAAAAATCCGAAGCCATCGCGGAATTGCTGAAAAAAGGCGGCGTCCCACATCAGGTCCTGAACGCCAAGCAACACGAGCGCGAATCGCGCGTCGTCGCCCAGGCCGGGCGCAAGGGCGCGGTCACCGTCGCGACCAACATGGCCGGCCGCGGCACGGACATTCTTCTCGGCGGCAACCCCGAGCAAATGACCCGCGATCATTTTCTGAAAAACAAGCTGGCTATGCCCTATGCGGCGGCTCCGGCGGTGATCGGCGCGGATCCTGCGGTCGGCAACGGCGCTCAACCCGCGGTCACCATGGTGCTCTTCCAGCACGAAGGCAAAATCTTCCAGGTGCCTGCCGATCAGTGGAGGCCGGTCTACGAGCAGTTTGCCGAGCAGTGCAAAGCCGAACACGATGAAGTCGTCGCGCTTGGTGGACTGCACATCCTTGGCACGGAACGCCACGAGGCGCGGCGCATCGATAACCAGTTGCGCGGCCGCGCGGGACGCCAGGGCGATCCCGGCTCCTCGCGCTTTTTCCTTTCGCTCGAAGACGACCTGATGCGCATCTTCGGCGGCGAGCGCGTCAAGGCGCTGATGTTCCGCCTGGGCATGACCGAAGGCGTGCCCATCGAATCCGGGCTGATCTCGCGGCGCATCGAGAACGCGCAAAAAACCGTCGAAGCGCAGAATTTCGACGCGCGCAAACACCTTCTCGAATATGACGACGTGATGAACAAGCAGCGCGAGACGATCTACGCGATTCGCCGCTCCGCGCTGGAAGGCAAAGACCAGCGCGATTACGTCCTCGGCATCGCGGAAGACGTCGTGCGCGAACTCGTCGATACATTCTGCCCGCGCGAACAGCATCCCGATCAATGGAACACCACGCAGTTCCTCGCGGAGAGCAACGCGCAGTTCGGCATCGACATAAAGGCGGCGGGCGCTGACCCCGGTACGCTGAGCCATGACCAGCTTGCCGGCTCCGCGGCCGAAGCCGTCACCAAACGCTACGAGGAAAAAGAAAAGCAGTTCGGCGCGGACCTCATGCGCTGGCTTGAGCGGCGCATTATTCTTGACGTGGTCGATTCGCAGTGGAAAGACCACCTGCTTTCGCTCGACCACTTGAAAGAGGGAATTGGCCTGCGCGGCTACGCGCAGAAAGATCCCATCGTCGAGTTCAAGAAAGAGGCTTTCACGCTTTTCGAAGACATGATGGCGCGCATCGATAACGAAACGATCCGCTATCTGTTCCACATTCAGGTGCAGCAGGGCGAGCAGCCGCCTTCGGGCGCACCGCAGCCTTCGACTCCGTCGCAGGCAACGCGTCCACGCGCTGATGCTGTCGCCGCCAGCGCCGCTGCTGCGCGCGCCAACGAACCGCAACACTTGCCTGCCGTCGCGCGGGAAATCGAACGCCGCCAGCAGCGGCAGCAAAAAGACTTGCAGTATCAGACCGGCCCCGCGCAGGCTGAAGCGCCGAAGCCCGTGAAGGTTGGCGCAAAAGTGGGCCGCAACGATCCTTGCCCCTGCGGGTCAGGAAAAAAATACAAGAAATGCCACGGCGCGAACGTATGATGGATTTGAGACAAGGAAACTAAATGCCTCCAGCACCCCAGCCCATGCCGGAACGCCAGCCCATCCCCGGCGTAAAGAATCTCGTCGCCGTTGCCAGCGGCAAAGGCGGCGTCGGCAAGACCACCGTCGCCGTGAATCTCGCACTGGCCTTGGCGAAGCTCGGCCACAAAGTTGGCTTGCTCGACGCCGACGTCTACGGCCCCAACGTACCGATCATGCTTGGCACTACGCAGGAGCCGCAGGCCACAAGCGATAAGCACATCATTCCGGTCCAATCGCAAGGGCTGAAGATGATTTCCATGGGCCTTCTGAACCCCGGCGACAAGCCCATGATCTGGCGCGGGCCGATGTTGCACAGCGTGATCACGCAATTCCTGCGCAGCGTGGAATGGGGCGAGCTGGATTACCTGATCATCGATCTTCCGCCGGGCACGGGCGATGTGCAGTTGACGCTGATTCAGACGGTTGCCGTCACCGGTGCTGTCCTGGTGACCACTCCATCGACCGTGGCGCTTGCCGATGTGCGCAAAGCCATCGAAATGTTCCGCCAGGTAAACGTGGAAGTTCTCGGCGTGGTCGAGAATATGAGCACGTTTGCTTGCCCGCACTGCGGCAAGTCGCTGGACATCTTTGGCCACGGTGAAGGCTCGAAAACCGCGCTGGCCTACGGCGTGCCCGTGCTTGGTGAAATTGAAATCGATCCGCGCATTCGTATCGGAGGAGACACCGGGAAGCCCGTCGCCGCCCTCGGTGTAGACGCCGAAGGTACGAAGAGCCTCTACAATGTCGCGCGAGCTGTAGTCGCGCGCTTGGCGGAAGTGGCCGGGACGACTGGCGTCCCCGCGGTTCAGATCGATTGAGGCTTTACGCCTCCTTCACTTTGCCGGATTTCTGCAACGCTTCGATCTTGGCAAGCAGACAGTTCCGGCACAGGCATCCCTCGGCATCGGCCGGCATCGGGACATGCGGCAATTCCGCGCACCAGCAGCCGCCTTCCGGCTGACAAGTCATCGCGGCTCCGCACTGTGCGCAGCGGGTTTCCACCACGCGATGATGGCCCAGTTATGGCGCGCCGTCCAGCGCTGCGCCCGGGGTGTTCAACCGGACTTCCTTGTCGGCTGCGAAACGGGGAGGCTGTTAAGTTCCCAAACCCTTGTATTGGCTGTCTGAAGGAATTCCTGGAATCATTTCAATGCTCACGTTCGTTGCCTTGAGTGTTCCCTCGATGCCGTGAGCAGGGGCAAAGACCAGCACATACTCATCATTCCTTTGGTAAAACTCGAGGCGTAAGAGCGCATTTTGATGATTGAAGTGGGCCAGGTCGACGCCGGTAATGTTCTCCAGAACAAACGTGACAACACAATGTTTGTGGCAAATGTAAAAGCCCTTGGGGTCCACCTCATCAGTGACTTGAAAGGTATGCACCCGAACCTTGGATGATTCTGTCCTGTTGAGTTCGATGCTCAGGACCTCGGCATCATGAAACGAAGGCCAGTAACCGAACCAGTTGAAAAGTTGCTGTGCCCCGGGAACGGACTGAACTAGTTCATCCATGGCGGATAATCTATCATGGAGCACTGAGACGTCGCGGTCCGGTTTCCTTGTCAGTTTTCTGGCTGGATGCTATCTTCCTTTATTCGAGTGTGCGTGCTGCTTGCATAGGGTGCGGCATGCCGTGCCCGTCCGTATCTCCGGGTGAATCAAAGGGATAGCATGATACGACCGTACCGCGGCAAGCGGCCCGAAATCGCTGCATCGGCTTACATCGACCCGGCGGCCGTGATTATCGGCGACGTGGTGATTGGCGAGGATTCGAGCGTCTGGCCCTGCTCGGTGGTTCGCGGCGACGTGCACTACATTCGCATCGGCGCGCGCACGAATATTCAGGACGGCTCGATCTGCCATGTCATGCGTGACGAATGGCCGCTGATTCTGGGCGATGACGTCACCGTCGGCCATTCCGTGACGCTGCACGGCTGCACCATCGAATCGCGCTGCTTGATCGGCATGGGTGCGGTCATTTTGAACGGCGTCACGATTGGCGCGGGCAGTATCGTCGCGGCGGGCACGCTTATTACGGAGCGCACCGTGATTCCTGTAGGCAGCCTGGTGATGGGCTCGCCGGGCAAAGTGAAGCGCATGCTGACGGCGATCGATCAGGCATCGATTGATGCCTACGCCCAGCGCTACGTCGGCTACAAAAATATCTATCGCGAGGAACCCACCGAGTGAGCGAAGGCGCACCCAAAAAAGACGAAAAGCCGCGCAAATTCCAGGCGATCCGCGGCACTCGCGACCTCCTGCCGCCGGAGACAGCTCTTTGGAATCGAGTGGAGCGGACAGCGCACGAAGTCTTTGGCACTTTTGGCTTCGGTGAGATTCGCCCGCCAATTTTCGAGCCCACGGAACTCTTCGCCCGCGCAGTCGGCGGCGAAACGGATATCGTCTCCAAAGAAATGTACACATTCTCAAACCCAACAAGCCTTGCCGCAATGGTTCCTGAGGGCAGGACGGAGGGCACACTTGCGGAGATGCTACCAGAAGCCGAAATGATCAGCCTGCGCCCCGAAGCCACCGCCTCCGTCTGCCGCGCCTACATTGAACACAACATGCAGCAACTCCCGCAGCCGGTGAAGCTGTATTACATGGGGCCGATGTTCCGGCGCGAACGGCCGCAGAAGGGGCGCTACCGGCAGTTTTATCAGATTGGGGCGGAAGTGCTGGGCGGCAGCGACGCTCCGGCCATTGATGCCGAAGTGATTGAAATGGTCATGACGTTTTTCGACCGGCTGGAATTGCAGGGCGTGCAGCTTGATATCAATTCCATCGGCCACAGCGCCGATAACTGCCGCCGCGGCTACGTCGAAAAATTGAAAGCCGCGCTAGAAAATGTGAAAGACAAGCTCGGGCCGGACAGCCAGCGCCGCATCGAAACCAATCCGCTGCGTGTGCTGGATTCCAAACTTGAAGGCGAGCAGGCGATCATCGCCAAATTGCCGCGCATCGCCGATCACCTCTGCGAAGCTTGCGCGACGCACTACTCGGCCGTAAAGCACCAGCTCGAGATGCGCGGCGTGATTTACCGCGAGAATTGGCGGCTCGTGCGCGGGCTGGACTATTACATGCGAACGACCTTTGAAATCACGGCGCAGGGACTCGGTTCGCAAAATGCCGTCTGCGGCGGCGGCCGCTACGACGGACTGGTAGAATTGCTTGGCGGACCGCCAACAAAAGGCATCGGCTTTGCCATCGGCGAAGACCGCTTGATCCTGTCGCTGCAGGAGAGCGGGAAAGCGCCAGCGCAGCAGGGGCGCGATGTGTATATCGCCTGGATGGGTGAACGAGCTCACGCGACCGCCATACGCGCGGCGAAAGATTTGCGCAAGGCCGGCTTCAGCGTCGAGCTGCCGCCGGTTGAACAAAAATTCGGCAAGGCGCTCGGCCAGGCAGACAAACTCGGCGCGAAGTACGCGCTGATCCTGGGCGATAATGAAGTGTCCGAGGGCTTGTGGACGCTGAAGACGCTGGCGGACGGCTCGCAGGAAAAGTACACCGAAGCGGATTTGCTCGACCGTTTGCGCAAAGGCAAAGCGCTCTCATCCTGAGGCGATGCGACGATAATGGCCTGAGGATCTCAACATAGGGTGGGCGGAGATTTCTGCGAAGTAGTCTAAGTTGGGTAGCAACTTCGCGGAGGCAGCAATGTGACCAACAGGTCGAGATACGCATGGAGCTTGTTCGCTTCGCTGCTAGTTTTTGCCGCCTTGAACTTGGCGCAACGCACGCTGTATGTGTGTTATGACTGTCACCAGCCGTACGGTTTGCCTTTTACGTATTGGATTAGTGAGGGATTCGTAGAACCATCAAGCTTCGTGAAAAGTGGATTAGCGGCTAACGCTGTCGTAGTCATCTTCACCGGACTCGCAATCGGAGCATGGTGGAATTGGCGCTCGGCAAGACGCCTGAACAGAATTTGAATGGGCAGCGTCGGTGTGGCCATGCTGCCTGGGGAGACTAGCTTGCTGGATTTTCTCGGAAACTTGAAGCGCACACACTACTGCGGCGAATTGCGCGCCAAAGACGAAGGGCGCGACGCTATTGTGATGGGCTGGGTCGCACGCCGCCGCGACCTC
>WNFG01001354.1_pt1 | contig 21825 bp, 21 predicted proteins | sample 5400431 | NCBI WGS metagenome assembly WNFG01 (sample SAMN13153346, study PRJNA577476) | soil metagenome | isolation source: 120 cm saprolite under Douglas fir tree site 2 hole 3 replicate 2 | place: USA:California | collected 2015-04-18 | reverse complement strand
AGCGTGCTCATGCTTTCTTTCCTTTCAGGTTTTCCAGCGCCTCGAAGAACCCGTCGGCGCCGGGGTTGACGCCGATGGGGGAGACGTAGCTCCAGCGGATGACGCCTTCGCCGTCGATGACGAAGCAGGCGCGCTCGCTCACGCCCTCGCCCGGGCGGTACACGTCATAGGCCCGCGCGACGGCGCCCTTGGGCTCGAAGTCGGACAGCAACGGATAGCCCAGCTTGCGGTCCTTGGAGAAGGCGAGATGGCACCAGGCGCCGTCGACTGACAAGCCCACCAGTTCCGCGCCCAGCTTGCGGAACTCCGGCAGCAGCTCGTTGTAGAGCGCCACCTGGTCGCCGCACACCGGGCTCCAGTCCGCCGGGTAGAAGAATAGCGCCAGTGGCTTGCGGCGGAAGTCGCGCAGCCCCAGCCGCTGGTCGGGAGTCGCTAGCAGCGAAAAATCAGGGGCGTGCTTGCCCGGCTCGAGCGCCATCGCCGTCTCCTTTGCTGGGGGCCTTCGAGGGCGCGGCCGGCGCGCGCTTCTCCCAGCGCACTTCGTCCGCGTTCCGGTCGTAGGAGAAGCGCACCTTGTCGCCCTCGGTGATCTCGCTCTTGAGCATCGCGTCGGCCAGTTTCGTCTCGAGCAGCGAGCGCACCTGCCGCTTCAGCTCGCGCGCGCCGTACTCCGGCTGGTAGCCCACCTCGGCCAGGTGGTCGATGAGAGAATCTTCGAACTCCAGCTCCATGCCCTGCGCTTTGGCCATGCGCTTGACCCGCTCGAGCTGCAGCCCGACGATCTCGCGGATCTGCTTCCGATCGAGCGCGTGGAAGACGATGATCTTCGGGCTTGAGCTTGAAGCGCCGAGGATGGCCTGCACTACGTCGTTGTCGGCCAGCGCGTAGAGCAGGTGCTCCGAGTCGACCTCGCGCGAGCCCCACTCGGAGGCGGCGCGCGCGGCTTGTTGCAGGATTTCCTCCGCCTGCTCGCTGAGGAAGTCGCCCACGTCGGTCGACTGGCGGTCCTGCTCCTGTCTCGGGCGCATTGCGCCGCCGCCCGGCGCGGGCGCGCCGTTGTCGAGCAAGTCGCTCATGAAGTCGTCGCCGAAGAGGCTCCCGCCGAAGAGCGATTCGAACGGCGAGGCACTTTGCGCGCGCAGCCGCGCGTAGTCCTGCGGGCAGACGTTCAGCGTCCGCCGCTTGCCATTTTCCGAGACGGTCACGCGCACGGTTGCGGGCCTTCGGTGGCAGATATCGCAAGGCCCTTCAAACGTGCTGTGGAATTGCCGGGCCGTGCTGCTCGAGTTGTTTCGCCCACGAGCGCAGCTTGAGCCCAAGAGCGACGAGGAGCACTCCGAAGACGAGCGCGTACGCTCCAATCCAGATAGCGATCACCACCAGCCCCGGTCCGGGCGCGATGACGAGGAAGATGCCGAAGACGATGGAGAGAGCGCCGAGGAGGCCGAGCAGCCACTCGTGCTCGATCTGCTTGCGCAGCGCGATGGCGGCGGCGAGCTCCGCCACGCCGGTGACCACCGACCACGCCGCGATCAGCAACACGAACGCGAGCGCCGTCAGGCCCGGCCAGAAGAACGCCAGCACGCCGCAGATCAAACTCACCAAGCCTTCGAAAGCGAGCGAGCCCCAGCGCTCTCGCTGGCGCGCGCCTCGAAACGCCGCGACGAGGTTGAAGATGCCGTCGACGATGGCGTACGCGGCGAAGAGCAGGACAAACACCGCTACGGCGCCGGGCGGGAAGATCAAGGCGGCGATGCCGAAGAGGATCGCGGCAACACCGCGCACCACCAACGCCCACCAGTTCGAGGCGAGGATCAAAGCCATGGGTTGGTTCCTTTCCGAGGCAGCGCGGGAGCCGACAGTCTCTTGGCCGATTGGTCCGATGGGGAGACGGACTGGGCCAGCGCTTCTCGTCGCCACGAAAGCTAGCGAGATCACCCGCGCCGCACAGTACGTGCTTGTACGGATTCGTGCTGTTGCGACCTCTGCAATGCTGCACCTGCTCGGGTACTTTCAAAAAACCCGAGCAGGAGCAGGAGCAGGGTTCACGAGCAGGCGGACCGGCCAGCCGGGCGGACCGTCGGCTCACGCCCCCAGGAACGCCGCCTTGACCTTGTCGTTGGCGAGCAGGTCCTGGCCGCTGCCCTGGAGGGCAATCTTTCCCGTCTCGAGGACGTAGCCGCGGTTGGCGATGCGCAGCGACTGATAGACGTTTTGCTCGACCAGCAGCACCGACACTCCCTGCGCATTGATCTGCCGGATGGTGTCGAAAATGGTCTTCACGAACAGCGGCGACAATCCCAGCGACGGCTCGTCGAGAAGGAGCAGGCGCGGCTTGGCCATCAGGCCGCGCGCGATGGCCAGCATCTGCTGCTCGCCGCCCGAGAGCGTGCCGGCCAACTGCCTGATCCGCTCGCGCAAGCGGGGAAAGAGCGTGAACCCATGCTCGAGGTTCTTCTCACGGTCGGCGCGGGCGCCGCGCGTGTATCCGCCCATGCGCAGGTTCTCCAGCACGGTCATCTCGGGAAAGACGCGGCGGCCCTCGGGCACGTGGATGACACCCAGCTCGACCACCTCGTGCGGCGCGAGCGTCGTCAGATCGCGCCCGTCGAACACCAGCCGTCCCGACTGCGGGCGCAAGAGCCGCGAGATGTTGCGCAGAGTGGTGCTCTTGCCCGCGCCGTTGCTGCCCACCAGCGTGACGATCTCCCCGGTCTGCACCTCGAGCGACACGCCGTGCAGGACGTGCACGTCGCCATAGGCGAACTGCAGCTCGCCGACTTCCAGCAGGGGCGCGCTCACGCTTTCGCTCCCGTGCTGTCGCCCAGGTACGCCGCCATGACGCGCGGGTCGTTGACGATCTGCTGCGGCGGTCCCTCCGCCAGCTTCTCCCCGGAGTTGAGCACCACGATGCGGTCGCAGGTGCGCACGATGGCCTTCATGTCGTGCTCGATCACCACCTGGGTGAGGCCGCGTTTCTTCACTTCGAGGATGAGCCTGATCAGGTCCTCGCTCTCGTGCGCATTGAGCCCGCCCATCACCTCGTCGAAAAGGATCATGCGCGGCCGCGTGGCCAGCACGCGGGCCACTTCCAGCTTCTTGCGCTCGCCGATGGGAAGGCCGCCCGCCAGCTGCGACGAGCGGTGGTCGAGGCCGACGACGCGAAGCTGCTCGTGGGCGATCTCTCGCGCCTCCTTGACCGAGTTGGTGCGGCAGAGCGCGCCCACCACCGTGTTGTCGAGCACGGTCAGCTTGGCCAGCGGCCGCACCTTCTGCCAGGTGCGGACCATCCCCAGCTTGCAGATGCGGTCGGGGGGAAGTCCGTCGATGCGCTTTCCCTCGAAGAGGATCTCGCCCCGCGAGGGCGGAAAGAAACCGGTGATGCAGTTGAAGAGCGTCGTCTTGCCCGCGCCGTTGGGGCCGATGAGGCCCATGACGATGTTTGGCTCGACGACGAAAGAGACGTCCAGGTTGGCTTTCACGCCGCCGAAGAAGCGGCTCACGTTGCGCACTTCGAGGAGCGGTGCCGTCATCGCGCGCGCCTCCGCACCCGCGCCGCGACGAAGCCGACCAGGCCGTCGGGCATGAAGAGGATCACCACGATGACGAGCAGCCCATAGATGAGCACGTGCGCGTGGGCGAGGTTCTCCTTGAGGAACGCTCCCACGCCGGACGATTCCGGGAGCCCGAGGCGGAAGAGGCCCTGCGCGATGAGGTTGTCGCGCAGCGCCTCGTCGAGCAGCACCAGGATGATCGCTCCGAACAGGGGGCCCAGCACGGTGCCGATGCCGCCGATGATGCAGATGAGCACCAGCTGGATGGAGACCTCGATGCCGAAGACCGCCTGCGGCTCGATGAAGCCGATGTAGAAGGCGGCGAAACTTCCCGCCAACGCGGTCAGCGCCGCGGAGATGGCCAGCGCGGCGTTCTTGTAGGTGGTGAGGGCGATGCCCAGCGAGCGCGCCGCGTCCTGGTCCTCGCGGATGGCTTGCAGATAGTAGCCGAGCTTGGAGCCCTTCACGACCTGGTTCACCGCGACGCAGAAGACCGCCATCGACAATCCCATGTAGTAATAGGGCGTCTTGCTACTCCAATCGGTGATGAGGCGCCCGCCGAGTTGCAGCGCGGGCAGGTCGTTGGCGAGGATTCCCTCGGCGCCGTTGGTCAGGTCCTTCCAGTTGAGGGCCGTAAGGCGGATGATCTCCGCCACCGCGATGGAGGCGAGCACGAAGTATGGGCCGCGCAGCCGGAAGGTGATGCTCCCGATGACCAGAGCCACCACCACCGAGATGGCGACCGCCACCCAGACGCCGAACCAGGGCGCGACGTGCTTTGCCTGCAGCAAAATGAACGCGCCATATGCGCCCAATCCATAGTAAGCGGCGTGCCCGACGGAGTATTGACCGGCAAATCCGCCCAGCACGTTCCAGCTTTCGCCGGTGGCGATGGCGATGAAGATCAGGATGAAGATGTGCAGGGCGTACGGGCTCTTCACCCAGAGGGGCAAGAGCGCCAGCACGATGCAGGGCAGAATCCAAGAAATGATCGGTTTCACGCGCGGCTCTTTCCCAGAAGGCCCGCCGGCTTGAGTAACAACACGAGCAGGAAGATGACGTAGACGCAAATGTCTTTTACGCCCGAGCCCAGATATGCCGCGGAGAGCGACTCGGCGGTGCCGATGAGCACGCCGCCCAGCGTCGCGCCGACGACGCTGCCCATTCCACCCAGCACCACCACGACGAACGCTTTCAACGTGAAGGAGCCGCCTACTTGGGGATAGATGTAATAGGTAGGCGAAATGAGCGCGCCGGCCGCCCCGGCCAGCGCGGAGCCCAGCCCGAAGGCGAGCAGGCCCATGCGGCGCGCGTCCACTCCCATGAGCTGGGCCGCGTCGCGGTCCTGCGCGGTGGCGCGGATGGCCATGCCCGTGTCGGTGCGCATGAGGAACCAGTAGAGCGCCGCGGTGATGGCCACGGTAATGGCGAAGCAAAAGAGCAGCGGGGTCGATAGATGGATCTCTCCCAGCGCGACGCTGGACGAGGAATAGCTGGTGGAAAGGATTCGATAGTCGCTGGTGAAGACCAGCATGGCGGTGTTGGAGAGCACGAGCCCTACGCCAATGGTGAGCAGGATCTGGTTCTGCGGCAGCGCGTCGAGCACGCGATCGATCAGCGTCCGTTGCAGCAAGGCGCCCAGCACGAAGAGTGCCGGCATGGTGAAGATGACCGAGACGAACGGGTCCACGCCGGCCAGCTTGAAGAGGAAGAAGGTGACGTACATGCCCACCATCATCAGGTCCCCCTGCGCGAAGTTGGTGACGCGCATGACGCCGAAGATGAGCGTGAGGCCAATGCCGTTGAGCGCATAGATGCCCCCGATGAGGATGCCGCTGAGGATCGATTGCATCAGGACGGCCATTCGCAGGCTCCCGGCCTCAGGCTTCGGGCCCCAAGCTACAACTTCGCAAGGACTTCGTCCGCCTCGCCCATGATCCGCTCGGTCAGTTCCGCCGCCGGCAGTTCGCGCGCCAGCGCGGCGGCCTGGCCTGCCCAGAGCGAGAGCAGCCCTGAGTCGCCCGCGCGGGCGGCGGCGGCGCGCATGTCCCTGGTGAGCGCGTTCTGCGCGGGGAAGGGCGCCAGCGGCGCCGCGGCCATCTCGCGCGTGAAGCGGTTGGCGAGACCACGCGCGGCCCGGCCGGAAAACGCGCGCGTCACGACGGTGGAATCGTCGCGCGCCTGCCGAAGCGCGGCTCGGTACGGCGCGCTCGTCCCCGCTTCGGGGCAGCGCAGGAAGGCCGTGCCGAGCTGCGCCGCGCCAGCGCCCAGCGCCAGGGCCGCAACGACGCCGCGGCCGTCCATGATGCCGCCGGCCGCGATCACCGGCACGCGCACCGCATCGATCATTTGCGGCACCAGCGCCATCACGCCGATGAGCGCCGGGTTCGCGTCCCGATCGAACGTGCCGTGGTGCCCTCCCGCCTCGGCGCCTTGCGCGCAGATGGCATCGACTCCCGCTTCCTCGAGCGCCCGGGCCTCGGCCACAGTGGTCGCTGTGCCGACGGTCACGATGTTCGCCTTCCTGCACGCTTCCAGCATCCCGCGCGGCGGGATGCCGAAAGTGAAGCTGAAGACCGGCACGCGCTCCTCGAGCACGACGGCGAAGGCGCTCGCGAACGAAGTTCCCGCGGCGGGCTGCGGCGGCGCGAGGCGCAGCTCGTCGCGATAGCGCGAGAGCGCGGCGGCCGCCTGCTGCAGCACCGCGGCACCAGCCGTGACGCCCTCGTCGGCGAAGAGGTTCACCGCGAACGGCCTTTGCGTCGCCGCGCGGATGGCGCGGATCTCTTCGCGCAGCTTGTCGGGCGACAGGTACGCGCCGCCGTGCGATCCCAGTCCGCCCGCCTCGCTCACCGCGGCGGTGAGGGCCGGCGTGCTGGGGCCTCCCGCCAGCGGGGCGAGGATGAGCGGGTAGCGGATGCCGAGCTTCCGGGTGACACCGGTCGGTTTCATGTCGTCGCCGGGGCACCCCATATTCGCAGCGAGGCCGGCTGTAAAGTGGGGGCCGGCGATTGACGGCCTGTTCCGGCGGGGCTAGTGAGTTCCGCCATGCGCCACCCTGCCCTTGGAATCGTCCTCTGCGCGATGACCCTCGTCGCGTGGAAGCAGCAAACCGAAGCTCCGCTCGCGCAGCAGAGAGCGCTTGCGGCCGCGAGCGCCGAAGTTGCCATCGCCATCGGCGCGACGCTGCCCTTGACCGGCTCGGAGTCGCGCGCCGGTGGCTTCTACAAAGAGGGCTACGAGCTGGCATTCGAGGAAGCAAACAAAGCGGGCGGCGTGAAGGTCGGCGCCGCGCGCCAGCCGGTGAAGCTCCTCCTCCTCGACGACACCAGCACGCAAGCGACCGCCGCGGGCCTGGCGGATCGGCTCATCAACAGCGACAAGGTGCAGTTCCTGCTCGGCACGTACTCGAGCCACCTCGTCGAAGCGCAGAGCGTGGTGGCCGAGCAAAACGGCGTTCCCTACGTCAACGGCGGCGGCGGCGCGGTCGGCATCTACAAGCGCGGATACAAGTGGCTCTTCGGGCTGCTCGCTCCCGTCGAGTATCTCGCCGACGCCCTCATGCAGTGGGTCGACAGCCAGCAGAAGGCCGGCAAGGTGCCCAAGCCGTCGAAGATCGCCGTCCTCTGGGAGAACACCGCCCACGGCACGGACTTCCGCAACGGCACCAAGCAGTTCGTCGACAAGCACCAGGGGCAATACTCCATCAGCGTCGACGAGTCGTTCGAGCTGAACGGCAAGGACTTCTCCGCGCTCCTCGGCAAGGTGAAGAACGCCCAGGTCGATCTCTTCCTCGCCGACGCGCACCTGCCCGACTACATCACCATGCAGCGCCAGTACGTCACCCTCGGCCTGTGCCACAAGGTGCAGAGCTACGGAGCGCGCGGCAGCGAGAAGCAGGCCGCCGAGGCGCTCGGCCCCGAGCACGTCCGCTACGTCCTCTCGGCGGTGTGGTGGAACGCGCAGCTCGGCACCGCCGGCCTCACCAAGCACTTCGTCGATCTCTTCAAGGAGAAGTACAAGCGCAGCCCCGAGTGGTACCAGGCGCTGGGCTACGAGACGGCGCGCGCGCTCTTCCTCGGCATCGAGAAGGCGGGAAGCACGGATCGCGAAAAAGTCCGCCAGGCCCTCGCCTCGCTCCAGGTGGAGTCGATCCTTCCCGGTGGAAAGCTCAGCTTCCCCGCCGCGAGCGGGCAGCAGGCCATCTATCCCTTCGTGGTGCAGCAGAACCAGCCCGACGGTTCGTCGCCCATCGTCTGGCCCAAGGAGTCGGCCAGGTCTCCCGGAGTCGCGCCCAATCCCGAATGTAAGTGAATGGCCTCGCACGTCCTGGATCTGGCCGTCTCGGCGGTGCTGCTCGCCGGGTTGTACGCCACCATGGCGTACGGGTTGGGTCTGATCTACGGCGTCTTGCGCATCGTCAACCTGAACCACGGCGGGATGATCATGGCCGGCGCATATGCGGCCTGGTGGCTGCACGACGCGTTTGGGCTCGATCCTTATCTCTCCTTGCCTCCGGTGCTGGCCATCTCGTTCCTGGCCGGTATGATCGTGTACCGCGTGCTGGTCCGGCGGCTACCGCGCGGAGCGGCCGGAGGCGTGCAGTCGCTCCTGCTCCTCTTCGGCGTGTGGCTCGTGCTGCGCAATGCAGCCTACCTGCTCTTCAGCGGCAACGACCAGACGCTGCGCACGTCGTATTCGACACACGCGCTGCCGTTCCTCGGCGCGCACCTCTCCGTCAACCGGCTGGCGGTCTTCGGCGTGGCGGTGCTCACGCTCTTCGCGTTGCACTTGCTCCTGACGAAGACATATCTGGGCAAGGCCATCCGCGCCGTCGCGCAAAACGCCGACAGCTGCACGCTGGTGGGCATTCCGGTGGAGCGCATCTACACGCTCACGTTTGGCCTCGGTACCGCGCTGGCCGCGCTCGCGGGACTCCTCGGCGCAACGCTCTTCTCCTTCAACCCGGGGTTCGGCGCGAGCGAGTTGCTCAAGTCCTTCGTCGTCGTCGTCCTGGGCGGCCTCGGCAGCGTGCCGGGCACGGCCCTCGCCGCGCTGGTGCTGGCCGCCGTGGAGGTTTTCGCCATCCTCGTCCTGCCCTCGTATCTCACCGCCGCAGTCGGCTTCGTGCTGCTGGTGCTGGTGCTGGTGGTGCGGCCTGGCGGGCTCTTCGGCCAGCGCGTGCTGGGATGAAGAAGCTCTGGCCGCCGTGGGCGAATGCGCGCGCAGCGGCTGGGCTGGCCGCGGCGGTGGCCGTGCTCGCCGTGGTGCCGCTTCTCCACGGCGACATCTATTCGCACAACCTGCTCACCCTCGCCTTCATGACGATGGCGGCCGCGCTGGCGTGGAATTGGCTGGGCGGGTATCTCGGCCAGGTCAGCTTCGGCCACGCCGCGCTCTTCGGGCTGGGCGGCTTCGTCGCGGCGCGCGTCGAGCTGTCGCTGCACCTCCCCATGCTGCTGGCGTGGGCCGCCGGCGGCCTGGTGGCGGGGCTCTACGCGCTCGTCTGGGGGCATCCCACGCTGCGCCTGCGCGGGCCGTACTTCTCCATCGCCACCATCGGCGTGGGAGAAGCGACGCGCCTCGTCTGCACCTACTGGGATTGGCTCACCGGCGGCTCGTCCGGCCTTTCAATGCCGATCACTCCGGGGCTCAAATATCAGCTCTACTGGTACGGCCTGGCCCTCGCGGCCGCCGCGCTGGTCTTCTCCTATGCCCTTCGCCGCTCCAGCCTCGGCCTTTCGCTCCTCGCCATCAAGGCCGACGTGGAAGCCGCCGGCGACGTGGGCGTCGGGAGCGTGCGATTGCAGGACCTGGTGCTCTTCCTCTCCGGGGTGGCGATGGGCGTGTGCGGCGGGTTCTACGCCTCGTACTTCAGCTTCATCGAGCCGGGCGACATGTTCGGCTTCGACCGCTCCATCTCCTTCGTGTTGATGGGGGTGATCGGCGGAATCGGGACCGTCGCCGGCCCGGCGCTGGGCGCCGTCATCTTCGTATTGTTGCGGCAATACCTGATCGCTTCCTATCCGCAACTGTACCTCGGTCTCTATGGGCTCCTATTGGTGTTCGTCATCCTCTTCGAGCCGCTCGGCCTCACCGGCCTGGCGCTGCGCGTCTTGAAGAAGGCCCGGCCCGATCTGGCCGTGACGGGGGTGGCGGGGGAATGAGCGCGGTCTTGAAAGCGCAGGGCCTCACCAAGCGCTTCGGCGGCCTCAAGGCCGTCGACGACGTCGATCTCGAGCTGCAGCAGGGGCAGATCCTCGGCCTCATCGGGCCCAACGGCGCCGGCAAGAGCACCTGCTTTGCCATGCTGGCCGGCTCGATCCCCCCCACGGCGGGGCGCGTTTTCCTGGGCGACCGCGAGCTGACCGGCATGCCGGCGTTCCGCGTCGCCCGCATCGGAGTGGTGCGCACGCACCAGATCGTGCGGCCCTTCGTCAGCCTGACGGTGCTGGAGAACGCCATCGTGGCGGCGGTGCAGTGCTCGGGGCGCGATCACGCGGGAGCGCGCGCGCTGGCGCGGGAGGTGCTCCGCTTCGTCGGCCTCGAGGAGCGCCGCCACCAGTATCCGTCGGGCCTCACGCTGGCGGGGCGCAAGAAGCTGGAGATGGCGCGCGCGCTCGCCTGCGCGCCCAAGGTGCTGCTGCTCGACGAGGTGGTCGCCGGCGTCAACCCCGCCGAGGCGCAGGAGATGGCCAGGCTCATCCGCCGCGCGCGCGACGAGCGCGGCCTTTCCATCGTCATGATCGAGCACGTCATGCCGGCGGTGATGAGCCTCAGCGATCAGGTGCTGGTGCTCGACGCGGGCCGCCTCATCGCCGCGGGCGCGCCGCAGGAGATCGTCCGCCACCCCGACGTGATCGCCGCCTACCTGGGAAAGGCGCACAGCCGTGCTTGAGGTGCGCGCCATCGACGCCGCGTACGGCGACGTGAAAGTCCTCTCGGCGCTCTCGCTCGAGGTGCGCGAGAAGGAGATCGTCACGCTCTTGGGGTCGAACGGCGCGGGCAAGACCACCACGCTGCGCTGCATCTGCGGCTTGCTTCCGCTCCGGGCCGGCGAAGTGTTCTTCCGCGGCGCGCCGCTCTCGCGGACGCCTGCCAGCGATCGGGCCGGCATGGGCATGGCGCTGGTCCCCGAGGGGCGCGAGCTGTGGCCGCAGCTCACCGTGCGCGAGAACCTCGAGCTGGGCGCGTACCACGGCAAGGCGCGCGCGCGCATGCCGCAGAACCTCGATCGGGTGCAGGGATTGTTCCCGCGGCTGCTCGAGCGCAAGGGCCAGCTCGCCGGCAGCCTCTCGGGCGGGGAGCAGCAGATGTGCGCCATCGGCCGCGCGCTCATGTCGGAGCCGACGCTGCTCCTGCTCGACGAGCCGTCGCTGGGCCTGGCGCCCATCGTGGTCGATCAGATGTTCGAGGTCATCCGCTCGCTGCACCGCGACGGCATGACCATCCTCCTGGTCGAGCAGAACCTCGTCGTCGCGCTCGAGCTGGCGACGCGCGGCTACGTCATCGAGACGGGCCAGGTGCGCCTGCAGGGCTCGGCCGCCGAACTGCGCGACGACCCGAAGATCCGTGCGGCATATCTGGGGCTGTGACAAGTCGTCGCACACGAACCGCCCAGGAAGTTCTATGCTGCGCGGCTTTGGGGAGGTTCACAATGAAAAAGCTGTGGACGTTGTCGCTCGCGCTCGCGCTGCCGATGGGCGCCGCAGGCAAAGGAAACCATTTCACGCTGAAGGCCACGCCCGAGAGCGTGCAGTGGGGCTGGCTCGATCCGAAGGAGCCACCCAAGCTGACCATCGAGTCGGGCGACACCGTCTCCATGGAGACGCTGATGCACGCGAGGGACCAGATCCAGCCCGGCACGTCGATAGAGAAGATCGTCGAGCTGCGCAAGGCCAACCCCGGTGGCGGCCCGCACTCGCTCACCGGCCCGGTCTTCGTCAACGGCGCCGAACCGGGCGACGTGCTCGAGATCCGCATCCTCAAGATCGTGCCCAAGAAGGCCGGGGCCAACTTCAACCTGCCCGGCAAGGAGTTCCCCAACATCGGCGCGCTGGCCAAGGATTTTCCCGAGGGGCACGTCAACTACTTCAAGATCGATCCCAAGGCGAAGACCATCGAGTTCAAGCCGGGCATCAACATTCCCCTGCGACCCTTTCCCGGGACGCTGGCGGTGGGCATCGACCCGGACGATCCCTCGCCGCGCAAGGGCGGCGCCAAGGACCCGCTCTCGCCGGTGAGCACCATCCGGCCGTGGAAGAACGGCTCCAACATGGACATCAACGAGATGACCGCCGGGTCGACCATCTTCATCCCCGTCTTCCTCAAGGGGGGCCTGATCTGGACGGGCGACTCGCATTGCGCGCAGGGGAACGGCGAGGTGAACCTCACCGCCGTCGAGTGCTCGTTCGAGGAGATCGAGCTCCAGCCCATCGTGCACAAGGACATGAAGCTGACCTGGCCGCGCATCGAAACGCCCACCCACTACATCATGGTCGGGTTCGACGAGGACCTGAACAAGGCCTTCGTCAACGCCGTGGCGGAGACGGTCGACTTTCTCGCCACCAAGAAGGGCCTCGCGCGCGACGACGCCTACTCGCTCGCGGCGGTGGCGGCCGACTGCCGCGTCAGCCAGGTCGTCGACGTGCGCAAGGGCGTGCACTGCATGATCCCGAAGAGCATCTTCGCGACGCGCTGAATGCGCCGCCTGCTCCTCGCGGGCCTTGTCTTGCTGCTCGGGCTCGACGCGGCGCGATCGATGTATGCGCGGCGGGCGTACTCGCAGCCGATGGAGATCTGGATCGCCGAAGACTACAGCCACCTCTCCTGGCCGCCCGGCGCCGGCATGGACCGGGCGGCCCCGCTGGGCGCGCGAGTGTTCGCGCAGCACTGCGCCGTCTGTCACGGCAGCGAAGGGCGCGGCAACGGGCCGGCGGCGCCGTCGCTGCGGCCGCGCCCGCGCGATTTGACGCTGGGCGAGTTCCACTACAAGTCGACCGGGCCCGACGATCCCGCCACCGACGCCGATTTGCTGCGCACGGTCCGCGACGGGCTGCGCGCCAGCGCGATGCCGTACTTTCGCGGCCTCCTCAGCGAGGAGGAGTTGGCCGCGGTGGTCGCCTTCGTGCGATCGCTCGGTCCGCAGCGCCCGCCGGGTAAAGCGCTCACGGTGCCGCTGCGCGATTCGCCCGACACGGCGGGCCTTGCGCGCGGCGCAGATCTCTACGCCAAGGGTTGCGCGCAGTGCCACGGGCAGGACCTGCGCGGCGGACCTGCCCGCGAAGACGAGCACGGCCATCCGGTGCCGGCGCGGGACCTCACCGCCACCTGGACGTACCGCGGCGGCGCCGAGCCGGAGCAGATCTGGCGGCGGATCACCACCGGTCTGGGGCCGATGCCGACGGCGGCCGACTGGACCACGCCCGGGGAGCGCTGGGACATCGTCAACTACGTGCTCTCGAAGGAGCGAACGCCGCCGTGGGAGCCTTACGGAAAGTTCGAGGGTCCGGGGCGCGAGGTGGATCCGGTGAAGCGCGGCGACTACCTGACGCACGCCGAGATGTGCGCGCTCTGCCACACGCACATCGATCCCATCGGCATCTATCGCGACGACGGCTACGCGCTGGCCGGCGGCATGCGCGTCGGGGCCTGGCCGCACCCGACGTTCCTCTCCCGCAACCTCACCTCCGACGTCGAGACCGGCATCGGCTCGCAGACCGCGGAGCAGATCGCGACGACGATCCGCACGGGGCGGAGATTCGATCGCAAGGTCGACCCCTGGGGCATGCCGTGGTTCGTGCTGCACGCCTTCGAGCCGGACGACGCGCTGGCCCTCGCCAGCTATTTGAAGACCACCGACCCGGTGCGAAACCTGATGCCGCCGCCGGTGGCGTTCGGCGCGGTCGAGACGTTCTTCGGAAAGCTCACTTCTCCCTTGCCCGCGGCGATGCCGCGCAAGCTCACCTATGCGCTGGGCAACTTTGGCGGCGGGCCTGACGACAAGGGCGCGGAGCGCGAGTGGCCGCAGCGCGCGCTGGTGCTTGCGCAATGGGTCGTGCTCGCCTTGATGGCGCTAGGGATTCTCGCCAGCCGAAGGTGGATTCTGTTCGCGGTGCTTGCGGTGCTCTTCGGCATCGCCTGGCTGGTGCTGGAGTTGCCGCAAGTCATTCCTCCCGATCCGCTGGCGCAGGCCGTGGTGCGGGACATCCCGCGGCCCGACGTGCGCGCGCTGCCGCCGCATGGCGCGGCGATGGTGGAGCGAGGCCGCTATCTCTACACGGTCGCCTCGTGCGCGTTCTGCCATGGCAACCGCGGGGATGGCGGCAACAAGATCTCCTGGAAGCCGTTCGGCACGCTCTGGGCTCGAAACATCAGCCCCGACCCCGAGACAGGCATCGGCGGTTGGAGCGACGCGGAGATCGCGCGCGCCCTCCGCAGCGGCGTGTCGCGCGACGGCCGGCAGCTCCACTGGCAGGGGATGATCTGGGACCTGCTCTCCAACCTCGATGAGGAGGACGTCCGCGCGCTCATCGCGTATTTGCGCGCCATCCCACCGGTGCGCAAGGCGATCCCGTCTGCCGTACCGCCAGGACCGAGCGACTGCGCCATCTACACTTTCTACTTGCGCGGCGACATGTCCCGGCCCGGCTGCGACTAGGAGGTCAGCACATCCTTACCGATCAAAGATGATGGTCGGCTGATCCTTGTAAGTCGTGCGCGCGAATTCCTTGTATCCGCATTTCCATGCGACCCGAATGGACGCCAGGTTGTCGGGATCGATCAAACATACGGTGCGCCGCGATGCCAAATGCGTCTCGCTCCACTTCAGGGCGGCGCGCACCGCCTCCGTCGCAAAGCCCTTTCCGTGGGCCCATGCGGCGAGCGCCCAGCCGATTTCCGGCACGCCTTCCAGGGAGGGCTCGATCTGCCGCTTGAAATCGGCAAATCCAACTTCGCCGACGAACCGGCCGGATGCTTTCTCCCTGATCACCCAGTAGCCGAAGCCCATCAACGACCAATGCCCTGCGTAGCGCAACACCTTCGCCCAGACGTCTTCCTTCGAAAAGGGTTTGCCGCCGATGTGGCGAGTGACCCCGGGGTCGGCCCACATCGCGGCGCAATCGCCGAAGTCGTCGAGCCGATGGCCGCGAAAGGCAAGGCGCTCTGTGTCGATGGCGGGAATCGGAGCCCTCATACCGTCTTCAGCTACCAGAACGCCGCGGGGTTGCGCTACACCCTGCCGCGCAGGGACGATGACCGCCGCCGCATCACTGCCAGGTGGGCCAGAGCGCTGCGACCTTTTTGTGGGTCGCGATGCAGAGCCACGAGTCTCCACGAGGGTGTCAGTTCGGGCGAGAATCGCCTCGCAGGCGATGCGCCGCTGCGGCGAGCTCAGCCGTTAGCCACTCACCGCTTTCCGGGTCCAGAGCCCATCCCACGACGAACATGTTGGGAAACCGGGCCCACAACGTCACTGTCGAAACGAATTTCCCCTGGGCCTGGGCCATCCACTTGACCATCCAAACCTTGTCGAGCCGGCGCACCCATTCACGCGCGTAGCCGAACGCCTTGGCTCGGTGGATGAGCAGGTTACTGCGCAGGAGCACGACTTCGGTGCCGTCGCAGCAGACACGGCGCCACCAAACAGCGTCGAGGACAAGTGCCAGAAAGCAAAACAGAAAAAAGCCAAACATCAGCGCCGGCACAAAACGAGCGTTTCCCCATTTCGAGGCTTGGTGAAAGAGCACGAGGTACTCGAAGGACAAGCACACTAAAAACATCAGCCCGTTGAACACCACGAGCACGTTGAATCCACGCGGCGGGTGGGAGCCGATCTGAAAGGTTGTCTCTCCGTCGTCAATGCTCCGGGTGAGACGACCCACGCTGATCGAATTCGCATTGCTCGCTGGCTGATGCTGGGTCATGCATCCCTTGGACACGATGGATACGGTAGCAGAACCCACCGGACGCGCCTCTTACGCCCGCCACCAGTTTTCAAAATCGGCCCGTGACGCGGTTGGCTCGAAAAACAGAGGCGGCGCCGTCTTGTGGAAACTGTCTCTCGGTACCGAGTGTGGCCAATTCGACGGCGCCATAGCCGGGCGACAGCCGCATGCCTCGGCCGGGACGCGTCGTGGAGCCGCAGGTACGCCAGTGCCCGAGGCGCGAGCCGGCACGACCGCGGCGAACGTCGCGGCACGGACGAGGCATGACGGTGAGCACGGCGTCGCGCAGAGACCAAAACCGCCACACCCCTTTTCCAAAGTGAAATGGGCAGAGATCGGCGACACAAAACAGGGACGGCGCCGTCTTGTGGAAACTGTCTCTCGGTACCGAGTGTGACCGGGTCGACGGCGCCATCGCCGGGCGACAGCCGCATGCCTCGGCCGGGACGCGTCGATGAGCCGCGACCGCACCTTGAGTCCGCCAACCGCGCCGTCGCGGCGAACGTCGCGGCACGGACGAGGCATGACGGTGAGCACGGCGTCGCGCAAAGACCGAAACAGACGTTAGCCCCCGTGGAAAATGACAGGCCCGCGTCGTGATAAAGCCGTGACAATCGGCGCGCAGATCTCCGCGCATGAACGCCCTACTCGTGCACCCGCTCACGCCGCGCACTTATTGGGGCTTCCAGTACTCCGTCGGGATCGTCGGGAAGGCGGCGTCGATGCCCCCGCTCGGACTCGCCACGCTGGCGGCGCTCCTGCCACAGAGCTGGAACCTGCGCATCGTCGATCTCAACATCGAGCCGCTGCGCGACGAGGATCTGCGCTGGGCCGACGGGCTGCTCCTCACCGGCATGCTCATCCACGTCCCCTGCATGCACGAGGTGCTGGCGCGCGCCCGAAAGGCCGGCGTGCGCACGGTGGTGGGCGGGCCGGCCGCCAGCTCGACGCCCGAGGCCTTCGCCGACGCGGACTTCGTCTTCACCGGCGAGGCCGAAGGGCGCATCCACTGCGTGGTGGAAGCGCTGGGCGGGGGCAGCGGGCCGCACCTGCTCAAGGCGGAGGGCGAACGTCCACTGCTGGGCGGCATTCCGCCGCCGCGCTACGACTTGCTCAAGCAGGACCGCTACGTCTCGATGAGCATGCAGTACTCGCGCGGATGTCCCTTCAACTGCGAGTTCTGCGACATCATCGAGATGTTCGGGCGCGTGCCGCGCGTCAAGTCGCCCCCTCAAGTCCTGCGCGAGCTGGACGCGCTGCGCGCCACGGGCTGGCGCGGGTCGGTGTTCTTCGTCGACGACAACTTCATCGCCAACCGGCGCGAGGTGGCGGTCCTGTTGCCCGAGGTGGAGCGCTGGCAGGAAGCGCACGGCAGGCCCTTCGAGTTCTACACCGAGGCGAGCGTGGACCTGGCCACGCAGGAGAAGCTGATCGCTTCGATGGTGAAGGCGGGCTTCACCACCGTGTTCCTCGGCATCGAGACGCCCTCGCCCGAGGCGCTGCGCGAGACGCAGAAGCTGCAGAACCTGCGCATAGAGCTGCACGAGGCGGTCCACCGGATCACGCGCGCCGGACTCGAGGTGTACGCCGGGTTCATCGTGGGCTTCGATGCGGACGGGCCAGGAATCTTCGAGGTGCAGCGCGCCTTCATCGACGGGCTGCCCATCGCCGCAGCGATGATCGGCGTGCTCACCGCGCTGCCCCGCACGCAGCTCTGGCGCCGGCTCGACAAGGAGGGGCGGCTGCGCCGCGACAGCGGCGGCGATCAGTTCGGCCGGCCCAACTTCGACACCAAGCTCGATGAGGAGACGCTGCTCGACGGCTATCGCCGGCTACTCGCCTCGGTCTACCAAGCGGATGCGTACTACGCGCGGTGCGCGCAGATCGTCGAGGAGATCGGCGTTTCGCGCGGGCCGGCCATCCGCCCCGCCGACCTGCTCAAGCTGCTGCGCATCGTTTTGCGGCTCGGCGTACTTTCGCCGCGGCGCGGCCACTTCTGGCGGCTGGCGGCGAAGGCGTTGCGGCGGCCGCACACGCTCAAGCGCGCGGTGGCGTTGTCGGTGCAAGGCGAGCACTTCATCCGCTACACCAAAGAAGAAGTGCTGCCGCGCATCGCGAGCGCGATCGCCGAGGTTGCGCGCGAGCGTGCCGCCACGCGCCCGACGATGCCGGCGGAACAGCCGGCCTGGGCATAGCACCGAACCAGACCTTGCATCTTGGCGCTCTTCCTGCATGCTGGTGGACCAGCCTGGAAGGGAGCGAGATGGCGATCTTCGGCATCAGCCGGAGCCACGGCGGCGTGCAAGTGGAGGAGGGAGCGCGGAAATTCGCCGAGCGGCTCGGCGCGCGCGCCGGTCTGCCAGTGGAGCTTCGCGTCGAGCGCGACTACCAGGATCTGTTCGACGCGCTCACGACGGGGCGGGTGACGCTGGCGTGGCTGCCCCCGCTGCTCTATGCGCGCGCCGCGGTGGATGGGCTCACGCTGGCCGCGGTGCCCGAGCGGGCGGGAGGCCTTCTCTATCGGAGCGCGATCCTGGTGGCGCGCGCGGCCCCGTTCCGCTCGGCCGCCGAACTGCGCGCGACGCGCGCCGCCTGGGTCGATCAGAACTCCGCCTCTGGCTACATGTTTCCCCGCCAGTACCTCGTCGGGGTGGGAGTGACCTTCTCCACCGAGACGTTCCACGGCTCGCCCAACGTCGCCGCCCAGGAGGTGACGGCGGGCCGGGCCGACCTCTCCACCTGTCCGGTCCCGGGCAACGACGCGAAGCAAGCGAGCCGCGGCGTTCGCGACGTGCTGGGTGCCACCGCCAAAATGCTGCGCGTGCTGGCCGTGACGGATGCCATTCCACCCGACGGCCTGGTGTTCTCCCCGGACTCAACCGATAGCGTGAAGCAGCAGTTGGCCTCCGCCTTGCTCGAGATGCACGAGGACGAGGCCGGCTTGCTCGCGATGCGCCTGCTCTTCAACGCCGAGCGACTGCTCGGATCGACGGACGCCACGGCGCGGATGTTCCGCCGGCGCAACTGAAAGGCCGCGCCGGCGGACCGTCGGCCCCGCCTTACGTCTTGAACGCCGGAATCGGCGCGGGCTGCGAAGGGGCCGGCGCCGACGCCGTCTCGTGGACGGTGGGCACGCGCATGCGGCGCAGGACGAAGAACGCCAGCGTGGCGGCGGCCAGGTCGAAGAGGATGGCGATGCTGAACACGCCCGCCCAGCCGATCTTCGGCAGCGTGAACTTGGCCCCGAAGGGCGTCCACGAGGCCGGCACTACGGTGAGAAAGATGCCGTAGGCGACGATGCAGAGGCCGATGATGAAAAGCGTGTCATGCAGCCTCTTGCTCATGCGTATGCGCAGCACGGTGGGCGCGATGAAGTGCGCGAACACCGCCAACAGGCCGCCGATCAAGAGCAGGATGTCGGCGCGGAAGTCGAACGCCTTGCCCGCCGCCAGCGCCGAGCCGACCGGCACCAGGATCGACGCGGTGCCCTTGGCTGTGTAGAGGAAGCCATAGTTGGCGGTGGCGTGTTTGCGGCCGAAGAAGTCGCCGCAGATGGCGGGGAAGAGCGAGAAGATCTCGCCCCAACCGAAGAAGGTGAAGGCGCTGAAGATGACGAACATGAGCGGGTTGGCGGCGAACTTGATGAGCACGAAGATGGCGATCGCCTCGAGCCCGAAGGCGAGCGTCATCGTCTTCTCGCGGCCGATGTGGTCGGACACCCAGCCCCAGAACGGCCGGCAAATCCCGTTCACCAGACGGTCCGCGGAGAGGGCGAACTGCAGCGCCGGCATGGTGAGCCCGAACAGGGCGACCGGCACCTTGTCGACCTTGAAGTCCACCGCCATGGGGTTGAGCTGCGCGACGGCCATCAGCCCGCCGGTGGCCACCATGGTCATCATCACGTACATCAGCCAGAACTGCGGCGTCTGCGCCATCTGGTAGGAGTTGAAGTCGGCGGCGGACTGGCGCTGCTTGACCTGCATGCCCTTGGGGGCTTCCTTCCAACCCAGCGGCAACCAGCCCGTGGGTGGCGACTTGAGGAAGAACGATGCCACCACCACCACCAGCCCCTGGATGATGCCCCAGCGGGTGAAGGCGGCTTGGTAGCCAACCGAGTTGATCATGTTGGCGATGGGCGCCACCGTGAATGCCGAGCCGGCGCCAAAGCCCGCCGCGGTCAGGCCGGCGGCGAGTCCGCGGTGGTCGGGGAACCACTTGAGCGCGCTGCCGACGGCCGTGCCGTAGACGATGCCTGCGCCGATGCCGGAGAGGCCGTACGAAAGGTAGAGCGCGGTGACGCTTTCCGCCGCGCCGCTGCCTACCCAGCCCAGGCCGGCAAAGATGCCGCCGATCAAGACCAGGAGCTTGGGCCCGAACTTGTCGACCAGCCAGCCCTCGAACGGCACCAGCCAGGTCTCGAGCAGCACGAAGACCGTGAAAGTCACCTGGATGACCGCCTGCTCTGCGCCCAGGTGCTTCTGCAGCGGCGGCACGAACAACGTCCAGCCGTACTGGAAGTTGGCCACCGCCACCATGCTGAGAACGCTGAAGAAGAGAATCAACCAACGATTGCTGAAAAACCCCTCGGCCGGCTTTGCCATTGCGTCCATGGGCTTGCGGACCTCCAGATGAGGTTGGTCTACGCGGGCAGCTTGTTCTCCTCGACTAGAGCGCGACGATAGCTTGAAGCGTGACGATAGCTGTGCTGCCTCACGCCGGTGGCTGATCCGCCTCGATCTGCGTTCTGAACGGGATCACGCCCGGGATCACCCACTTGTTCCAGGTGTCGTCGACCTTGCCCTGGAAGTAGGCGATGTCGTCCTCGGTGAAGTGGGCGAAGCGTCCCTGCTTGAGCAGGTAGTCGCGCACGGGCAAACGCTTGAGGCGGCCATCGGCGATGTCGCGCGTCTTGCCGATGAGGTGCAGCTTGCCGTCCTCGACTTCCCAGAGCGGCCAGATGCCTGTCAGCACCGCCAGCTCGCCCAGCGCGTGCGAGCCCATCGGGTCGTAGTCCCAGCCCTTGGGGCACGGGTCGAGCGAGTGGATGAAGGTGGGCCCGCCGATGGTGAGCGCCCTGCGCACGGCGTTCATCGCCAGCACCGGATACGACATGCACACCGTAGAGACGAAGCGACACGAGGGATGGCCCGCCGCCATCATCGCCGCCATGTTCTTCTTCCAGCGATGATGCATGATGCGCTTCTTGCTCCCCGGCGGGCTGAAGGTGGTGTGCGCGCCGTACGGAGTCGATCCCGAGAGCTGGATGTCCGTGTTGGCGTACGACTCGTTGTCGTACATGAGGATCAGGCAATTGTAGTCGGGGTGCGTGAGCGTCGCGGAGATGGCCCCGATTCCCATGTCCGCCCCGCCGCCGTCGCCGCAGAAGGCGATGACGTTGATGGGCTCGTCCTTGATCTTGCCCTTGCGCATGAGCGCCTTGAAGGCGGCCGATGCGCCCAGCGCCGCCGAGCCGCTCGAGCCCAGCTGCGTGTGCATCCAGGGCACCACCCACGAGGTGCTGTAGTAGGTCGTGTTGGCCACGTACATGCAGCCCGTGCTGCCGAGCACCACCGTCCGTGGCCCCGCCGCCTTGACCATCAGCTTCATCACCAAGGCCGACTCGCAGCCTTGGCAAGTGCGGTGGCCGGAGGTGAAGAACTCCTCCAGCGGGAGCTTCTTGACGCCCTTGAACGGATCCAGGCCTTGCGTGGGTCGAAGCTTGACGAGCTCCGCCAATTCCCTATCGGTCACGGCCATGACTTTTCTCCTTTGGCTACTCGCGCAGCCCGATCCAGTTCGTTGCAGGCTGCGGCTTTCCTGCTGCCGCGGCGGAAACCATGTCGCTCATCTTCCTCACGTCCGGCACCGTGATCTCGCGTCCGCCCAGGCCGGCGATGAAGCCGACCAGCGGCGGCCGGGTGGCGGCTGGGTATAGCGCAGAGCGCACCTCGGTGGCGAGCACGCCGCTCTCGTACGGCGAGCCGAGCGAGAAGTCCCGGTCGATCACGCCGACCGCCTTGAACCGCCCGAGCGTCTTCGCCAGCTCCTCCGCCGCGAAAGGCCGGAACCAGCGCACGCGCACGAACCCGACCTTCTTGCCGCCCTCGGCGCGCATCTGCCGGATGGCCACCTTCACCGGCGTCGAGAGCGTCCCCATGCCGACCAGGACCACGTCCGCGTCCTGGGTCATGTACTCCTCGAAGAATGGGTTGCCGTAGTCGCGCCCGAAGATCTTCTCGAACTCCTTGTAGGCTTCGCGGATGACCATGGGCGAGCGCTCCATGCCGGCGGCGGTCTGGCGGCGGATCTCCATCAGCCAGTCC
>WNFG01001211.1_pt1 | contig 21828 bp, 18 predicted proteins | sample 5400431 | NCBI WGS metagenome assembly WNFG01 (sample SAMN13153346, study PRJNA577476) | soil metagenome | isolation source: 120 cm saprolite under Douglas fir tree site 2 hole 3 replicate 2 | place: USA:California | collected 2015-04-18 | reverse complement strand
CTTCGACTACCCGTACTCCAACTACGAGGGTGACCGCTGGAAGGACTTCCTCGCCCTGCCCACGATCGACTACGGCACCGTGCACCTCTACCCGCAGGGCTGGGGTGAGAATCCGTCCTCCAAGCCGGGTACCGACCCGATCACCTGGGGCACGACGTGGATCGCCAACCACATCTCGGACGGGGCGGTGCTCGGCAAGCCGGTCGTGCTTGAGGAGTACGGCCTGGCGATCAACGCCGCGCAGGGCGTGCCGGACGAGACGACCAGGGATGTCGGCTACCAGAAGTGGACCGACACGGTGCTGGCCAATGGCGGGGCCGGGGACCAGTTCTGGCTGCTCACCGCGCGGGTGGATGACGGCTCCTTCTACCCCAACTATGACGGCTACCGCATCATCTGGGACAACGACCCGAGCAACACCACCAATGCGGCCGCCCACTTGCTCAGCGCGCACGCCAAGGCGATGACCGCGGCGAGCTGAGCGGGCCGGCTCACGATCGATCGATCAGGCCGCCAAATCGATCGATCGGCTGTCGGCCCACGCCTGCTCCTACCCGGCTCCCCACCACCCCGGGGGGCCGGGCAGGGCTCAGCCGGTCACGGCGCGGACCACTGCCTGAGATGCCGGAGTTGATCCTCCACGTGCGCCGGCGGGACCGCGTGCACCCCGAACGTGAACACGGCGATCTCCTTGGCCGCGGTGATCTCGTTGTACGCGGCGAATACCGTCGAGGGCGGGCAGACCAGGTCCATCAGGCCCGTGCTGATCAGGCAGTCGGCGGTGATCCGGCGGGCCAGCAGGGCGCAGTCCACGTAGCGCAGGGTGTCCATGGCCGCGCTCTCCAGCTCCACGTTCTGGGCCAGGAACTCCGCTACCTCCGCATACGGCATCTCGGGTGTCAAGGTCACGGCGCGCTGGATGTCGCACAGGAACGGCACGTCGGCGTGGCAGGCCGTGACCCGCTCGCCCAGCAGCGCAGCGGAGGCCAGCGCGAGGGCGCCGCCCTGGCTGGCGCCGCTTACCCCGATCCTGGAGCCGTCGACCCCTTCGAGTCCCGCGGCGGTCTCGACCGCGCGTGCCGCATCCACGTAAAGCCTGGTGAAGTAGTAGCTCTCCGGGCTGGTGATGCCCCGGGTCATCACCGTGGAGTTCTCAGGCCCCGGCGTGCCCAGGTCGCCGGTGGCGCCCACGGTCCACCGCCCGCCCTGGCCGCGGGTGTCCATCACGAAGACGGCATAACCTGCCGCGGGCAGCAGCGTGTGATCGGCCGGAAGCCCGCGCCCGCCGCCGTATCCGATGAACCGCACCACGATAGGCAGCCGCGCGTTGCCGGCCCCGGGTGGTCGTAGGTACCAGCCGCGGATACGATCTCCACGCGCCCCGGAGAACTCGACGTCATATGCGTGCAGCGGCCCGTAGGTGTCCGTTTGGTATCGGGTGGCCATGGCTGGGCGGGCGGCCGCGCGCGCTTCGTCCAGTCGCGCGGCCCACCACTTGTCAAGGCGGGCCGGCTCCTCGGTCGCGGTGCGGTGTTCACGCAGCGCCGCGAGCGGCAGGTCGAACCAGGGCATCGGCGATCTCCACAGTGGGTGCTGCTAGGTGTGTCCCGTGGATCTTGGCCGTCGCGAGCGGCCGTCCTCCGGCGACTGTGCAGCAAACACCCTGCAGCAGGCCGAAGATCCGCGGGACACACTTTAGCGGGCCTCACGGCCCGCCAACGCTCTCCTTCCCGTCTGCGAGACGGAAAACACCGATACCGAACGGAACCAGAGTGACCTCTCCATTGGCCGCGTCGCCGTCGAGTGCGCAGAGCCGGAGCCCGGCGGCGAGCTGCGGCTTGACCGCTACAGGCTCGGCCGCCTGGCTCACCAGCCAGGCGAAGCGGGTGCCGTCCTGATGGACCAGGATGTCGGCGGCGACCCGGGGATCCTCGACAGTGACCAGCCTGCTCACCCCGGCGTGCACGGCGAGCGCGTCGTACAGGACGCTGGTTGCCTCCGGGTTGACCCCCGGGGTGGCGGCGGCCATGTGCTCGATGGGATAGGTGCACAGCACCAGCGAGCCGGCGCCGGCGGCCCGGAGCAGAAGCGCGGGCTTGCCGCGGGAGTCCACGGCGATGACCTCGGCACCGTCGGGCCGCACCGGCAGGTAGGCCCGGCCGTACTGGGTGCCCGCGACGCTGAAGGTCAGCCGCGCCCCGGCGGTGATCGTGCCGAAGTCGCGGGTGAAGGTGAACGTCACCTGGTCGCCGGTGATCGGGTCCACCAGGCCGTTGCGCAGCTCGTGCTGGATCCCGAACATGGCGTTGAGACGGGAGGACCAGGGCCCCGGGTGGTCGTCGTTGTCCCCCGCCGAGTAGGACGCGTACACGGTGGCGCCGTCGGCGGCGAGCCGCTCCAGGTCGTAGCACGTCGGGCTGAGCAACTGCTTGGCCGAGGGCAGGAGGTAGAGCCGCGCGCCATCCGTCACGCCGGCGCTCTCCCTGGTGAGCGCGGGGGCCAGGTCGGCGAGCCGGGCGGAGACATAGGCCTGGTGCAGCGTCTGCGCCAGGTAGCGGCGGTCGCGGGGGCTGGTGAACGGGTAGCTGGTGTCCAGGTGGGCCGGAACGATCAGGGCCGTGTCGGAGTCGGCTCGCTCGCAATGGCCGATGTCGGCCGCGGCCAGGATGGCGGCGAAGGCCTTCATCTCGGCCAGTTGCGGCTTGGGCACGCCACGTGAGTCGGTCAGGCCGAAATGCAGCTCGAAGGCGTGATGCCGGTAGGGATCCTGGTCGATCAGGTCGTCGTAGTCGGAATTGCACCAGGCCAGCCAGCCGGTCGCGCCGGCCAGCAGGCTGTTGTGCAGGACCTGGCGGTAGTAGCTGGCCGCGTTCTCGCCGGAGGCGAAGTCGGAGCTGACCCCGAACTCCTCCAGGATCACCGGGCGGCCGAAGGTCGTGGCGAGCTCGCAGGCCCAGGCCGCGGCGTAGTGCTGCCGGACCTGGTCAGTGCCCACGGGGTACACGTGCGGGCCGATGAAGTCACACAGCCGTGCGCTGTCGGCGACCGAGAAGCCGGTGTCCTTCCCGCTGATCTCGATCCCCCAGGCGCCGTCGCCGAGAGAAACGGGCTGGCTGCCGCCCGCGGCGCGGACCGCGTCCACCATGATCTGCGCCCACGCCGCGACGGTCTCGCGAGGCGCCTCACCGCCGTAGATCGGCATCTCGTTGGAGATCAGCCAGCCGCAGACCGCCTGGTGCGCGCCGAACCGGCGCACCATCTCGCCGGCGAACCATGCCTGCCTGGCCACCATCCAGACGTCGCTGTACAAGTCGCGCCCGAGGCGCCAGGACGGATCCCAGTTCTCGCCGGACATGTGGCCGACCACGAAGGTGGGCACCGTGTACATGCCCATTTCGGCATGTCGGTCGAGAAAGTCAGCGAACCTGGCCGCCATCTCCTCATCGATCCGGTCCGGCTCGGGCATGAAGTCGGGCCAGTAGAAGAAAGACCGGGTCACGGTGAGACCGTGCTCCCGCAGGACCCGCAGTTCCCCGAGGACTGTCTGCCCGTCATAGTGCCGCCACATTAGCGGGCCGCCGGTGCGGGACCAGAAGTTCACCCCCAGCCAGTTGACCGCCCGCCCATCAGTGACGATCTTGGCAGCATTTCTGCGCATGCGGAAAGATCTCCTCTGGGAACTTCAGCGGGCGTCGGATGGCTGCGGCCCAGGCCCGTGCGATCATGTCAAAGCGATCAGGCCCGTGCGACCGGCCCGTGCGACTAGCCAGTGCGATCGAATCACTATACCGGTTAAGTGTCAATACATATGAACACTGACGGCGCGCCCGGGATCTTGCCCCGGCCATGGCGTCCGGCTGCTTGTTACACTGGCCTGCGCAAGAGCCGGGCGGCTGTGATGCGCCGGTCGGCAGGCTCCCGCGGGAGGCAGGTGCCGCGGCGCGGGTACCGGGAGGCGTTACCGCACAATGTGGTAACCGCGGAGCGGTAGCGTGCGGCACGCCGGGCCGACCGGCGATCGCGGGGAGGCATCGCGTGAAACGTCCGACCATCGCCGACATCGCGCGCCGCGCGGGCGTCACCAAGGCGGCAGTGTCGTTCGCGCTCAACGGCCAGCCTGGTGTTTCCGCGGCCACCCGGGAGCGCATCCTGGCCATCGCCGAGGAAATAGGCTTCCAGCCCAATAGCGCGGCCCGAGCGCTGTCCGATGGCCGGGCCGGCGCGTTCGGCCTGATCATCGACCGGCCGCCGAACATGCTCGGTATAGAGCCGTGGTTCATGCAGCTCGTGGCGGGCATCCAGGCGGAGTTGTCCGGTGATCATGCCGCGCTGCTGTTCAGCACCGCCGAGGACCAGGCCGCCGAGATCGCCATGTACCGCTCGTGGTGGGCTCAGCGCCGGGTGGACGGGGTGTTCCTGGTGGACCTGCAGATCAACGACCAGCGGGTGCCGGTACTTGAGGAACTGCGGATGCCGGCGGTGGTGATCGGCACTCCGCTCGGCGCTGGATCGCTGACCGCGGTGTGGCAGGACGACGCGGCCGGGATCATCTCCGCCGTGGAGTACCTCGCTGGGCTCGGGCACCGGCGGATCGCCCGGGTGACCGGTATACCGAGGTTCTGGCATACCAAGATCCGGACCGATGCGCTCGCTGAGGCGGCACAATCCGCGGGGATCGAGTCCATCTCCGTGGAGGCCGACTACACGCGCGAGCGCGGCGCTGAGGCCACCCGGACTCTGCTGCGGGGCCCGCGGCGGCCTACCGCGATCATCTACGACAACGACCTCATGGCGATCTCGGGGCTGATCTCCGCCCAGCGAATGGGCGTGGAGGTGCCGGCCGAACTCTCGATTGTGGCCTGGGATGACTCTCCGCTGTGTGAGCTGGTCCACCCGCCTCTCACGGCGTTGAGCAGGGATATCCCAGCCTATGGGGCGCATGCCGCGCGAATATTGGCGCGAGTGGCGAGCGGCGAGGCGGTCGGCCATTTCCAGGAAGACCCGCCGGTGCTCACCCTCCGGGGCAGCACCGGGAGCCCTCCACTGGTTCGCCGCCTGAGCCGCGCCGCGCCGCCTGGCAGTTAGTGGTCTGTCTCGCAGATCTTCTGCCTGCTGCACGTCCGCCAAGATCCACAAGACACGCCCAGCCGGGCCGCCCGGCAGCTAGGGCGACACACGCCCAGCCGGGCCGCGGCGGCTGCCTCGGCCGTGGCGCTTGGCGCGCTGCCGCAGAGTTGCACCTGAACCCGGGAGCCAGGACGGCGCTGCTCCTAACGGCCAAGAAGCCCGTGGTCAGCGGCCCATCTTAACCGCGCCGACATGGGATCGAAACCCGAACGATACCCGATTCCTTCTTCACCAGAGGTCATGAAGGGTTGACACTTAACCGGTATAGTGATTCGCTCAGTCGACCCCGGAGACCCCGGTGGCCGATTGCCGCAGGCAGGGCCCTGAAGTGCATACCCGAAGATCACGTTGATTGACCAGCGGCCATGACAGCCGTAGTTCGTGCGCGCTACGGCGAGGTGCGCCGCAGGTGTATTTCGCGACCACCCCAGGGCGAAAGAAAGAAGGAATCAGCAATGTCGTTGAGACCCTGGCGCATGCGAACTATTGCCGCCGGTGCCGCCCTCGTGACTGCCGGCACGCTTGCTGCCTGCGGCGGCAGCAGCGGCAGCGGCAGCAGCAGCTCGTCGTCCTCGGGCCCCACCGGAGTGCTCACGGTCGCCACCGGGCAGCCCGCCTACACCGATGACTTCAACCTGTACTCGTTGAACCAGCAGGACGCGACCAACGGCATGATCTACGAGCCGATGTTCTTCTACGACACGGCAAAGGCCGGCGACATCAAGCCGTGGCTCGGCACCAGCTATGCGTGGACCAACGGCGGCAAGACTCTTACCGTCCAGCTCAGGCACAACGTGACCTGGACCGATGGCAAGCCGTTCACCAGTGCGGACGTTGTCTTCACCTTCAATCAGGCGCTGCACAGCACCGCCCTCAACAAGTTCGCCCTGCCCCTGGCCAGCGTGTCGGCCAACGGCGCCTACGGGGTGACGATCAACTTCACCAAGGCCGCCTACACAGACGCCTACTACGCGCTCGGCCGGGTGGAGATACTGCCCCAGCACATCTGGAAGTCGATCACGAACCCGACCACGTTCCAGAACCAGCACCCGGTCGGCACCGGCGCTTACGTACTGAGCAAGTTCTCGCCGCAGGTGTTCGAGCTGACCGCGAACCCGCACTATTACCTGCCGGGCCTGCCGCACTTCAAGACGGTCCGGTTCATCGGCTACACCGGCAACACGACGCTGGACGCGGCGATAGTGGCCGGCCAGCTCGACTGGACCGGCGCCTTCATCCCGAACATCAAGAAGCTCTACCTGGCCAAGGACCCGAAGTTCGTGGTCAGCGACATCCCGCTGGCCACCACGTTCCTGGTGCCGAACATGGCCACCGGCCCGACCACCAAGCTCGCCGTCCGGCAGGCGATCAGCGCCGCGGTGGACCGCACCTCCATCAGCAACACGGTCTACGACGGGTATGCCCCGCCCACCAACCCCGAGGCGCTGATCACGCCGAACTTCAACTCGGTGCTCGATCCGACGCTGGCCAGCGCCAGCTTCGCCAGCCCTAGTGCGGCGGCCGCGAAAACCATCCTGACCAAGGCCGGCATAGCGACGCCGCTGACCCTTACGGTCAAGATGGTCGCGGGCTACACCGACTATCTCAGCGCGCTGCAGATCGTCCAGCAGGAACTCAAGCCAGCCGGCATCAACCTCGTCATCGCCCAGGAGGCCTACACCGCATTCACTTCGGACCAGGACAACGGCAACTTCCAGCTGCTGATCGACAGCTTCGGCTACACGCCCGACCCGTGGTCGTACTACTACACGCTCCTGAACAGCGGGATCGCGCCCGCCATCGGCAAGGCCGACACGGTCGGCAACTACGGCCGCTACCGGAACCCGACGGTGGACTCGCTGCTCGCGCAGATTGCCGCCACGGCAGACACGTCCGTGCAGAAGCCAGCGTTCTACAAGATCGAGAACATCTTCACGAAGGACATGCCGCTCATCCCGCTCTGGGAATCGCAGAACGAGATCGAGTTCAACGGCCACCACGTCGGCAACATCCCCACCGTGCAGAATCCGTACGGCGCGCCGGCCGTCTACATCCAGCCGGACATCGGCTGGATCTCGGCGCGCCTGCTCCCGCTGAACAAGTGACCGCCGCGGCCCACGGCTGACAAGGCCGGAGCCGAGGCCGGGGAACCCGCCCGGCGGAGGGACCGAAGACCGCGGCGACCCTCCGCCGGGTGGGCCTGGGCCGGGTGGGCCTGGGCCGCACTGGGCAATTCGGCACTGGCGCCGGAGAAAGGAGGGCCAGGCGTGCGTTACGTGGCCCGCAAGCTTGGCTTCTACCTGGTGGCGGCGTGGGCGGCGCTCACCCTCAACTTCTTGCTGCCGCAGCTCATCCCGGGGAACCCGATCGAGGTCCTGCTGGCCAAGATGTCACAGTCGGGCTCGGTGCCGCCCGGTGAGGCCCAGGTCCTGGCCAAGCTGCTCGGCCTCGGCACGGGAAACATATTCCAGAAGTACTGGCAGTACCTGGACGGCCTCGCCCACCTGCAGCTCTGCCTGTCCATCAGCGACTTCCCCACCCCGGTCAGCACTGAGATCGGCCAATCCATCTACTGGACGCTGGCCCTGGTCGGCACGGCGACGGTGATCAGCTTCGCGCTCGGCATCATGCTCGGGACGCTGGCCGGGTGGAAGCGCGGTTCCAGGCTGGACGCCATCATCCCGTCCACTACCCTGCTCACGGCGATGCCGTACTTCTGGCTCGCGCTGCTCATGCTGTTCTTCTTCGCCAGCAACGTCTGGCACGTCTTTCCGCAGGGCCAGGGGTACAACACCAACTCCGAAATCACCGAGGGATGGAACCTGCCGTTCATCCTCTCGGCCGTGCAGCATGCGCTCCTGCCCGCGCTGACCATCGTGCTCAGCTCGGTGGGCGGCTGGCTGCTAGGAATGCGCAACATGATGGTGTCCACGTTGTCTGACGATTACGTGGTCGCCGCCGAGGCGAAGGGGCTGCGGCAGCGCCGGATAATGATCGGCTACGCCGCCCGTAACGCCGTGCTGCCCAGCGTCTCCGGGTTCGCGATCTCGCTCGGCTTCGTGGTCAGCGGGGCCATCGCGATGGAGTACGTCTTCTCCTACCCCGGCCTCGGCTTCAAGCTGGTGCAGGCGGTGAGCAACAACGACTACCCACTGATGCAGGGGATCTTCCTGGTGATCACGTTCGCGGTGCTCGGCGCCAATATGGTCGTTGACTTGCTGCACGGCTTCATCGACCCACGGACGAGGCTGTCCCGGTGACCGCCACGAACGTCGTCGCCGCCGTCGCGGCGGAGGCCGGCGACTCGGGCGCTGGCCGGCTGACCGAGTTGCGGGCGGCCTTCCGGTCGCCCCGGCTGGTCGCGGGAGCCTGCATCGTCGGGTTCTTCCTGCTGCTCGGGATCCTCGGGCCGTTCTTCGTGGCGGACCCGAATCAGCTCAGCCACGCCCAGCTCGCGCCGCCATCGCTCAGCCACTGGCTGGGCACCACCCAGATCGGGCAGGACGTCTTCGCCCAGCTCGTGGTCAGCGCGCGGGCCTCGCTGGTGATCGGCATAGGAGCCGGGCTGCTGGCCACCGTCGTCTCGGTCGTCATCGGCATCAGCGGTGGGTACGCGGGCGGCTTCATCGACGAGGCGCTGTCGCTGCTGTCCAATGTGGTCCTGGTCATTCCCACCCTGCCGCTGGTCATCGTGATCCTTGCGTACGTGAAGGCCAGCGGCCTGATCCCGCTCATCGTGATCATCGCCCTGACCAGCTGGGCGGCCGCCGCCCGCGTGCTGCGGGCCCAGACCCTGTCCGTGCGCAACCGCGAGTACGTGCTCGCGGCCCGCGCGTCGGGGGAGCGGTCCTGGCGGATCGTGTTCGTCGAGATCCTGCCCAACGAGCTGCCGATCATCGTGTCCAACTTTATCTTCGCCATGATCTTCGCGATTCTCACCCAGGCCGTCCTGGCGTTCATCGGGCTGGGCGACCCAACGCTCCTCACCTGGGGGAACATGCTCAACATCGCCTACAACGACCAAGCGCTCTCGGTCGGCGCATGGTGGTGGTTCATCCCGCCCGGTGCGTGCATCGCGCTGTTCGGCATGGGGCTCGCGCTGATCAACTTCAGCCTGGACGAGCTGCTCAACCCGCGCTTGCGGGTCTACCGCCCGGCCAAGGCCGAGCGCAGCCAGCCACTGGCCAGCCAATCATGAGCGGATCTTGGGCCGGCCAGGACGTGGTGTTGCGCGCAGAACACGTCAGCGTCGAGTACGCCGGGCAGCGCCCGACTCGCGCCGTCCGTGACGTGACGATCGAGCTGCGCCGCGGGGAGGTGCTTGGCATCGCCGGGGAGAGCGGGTGCGGCAAGTCCACGCTGGCCTACGCGCTCACCCGGATGCTCAGGCCGCCCGCCCGGCTGACCGGCGGGGCCATCACGTTCTTCCCCGCCGATGCGCCGCCGGTCGACGTGATGGCGCTGGACGGCGAGGACCTGCGCGCGTTCCGGTGGAACAAGATCTCGATGGTCTTCCAGAGCGCGATGAACGCGCTCAACCCGGTATCCAGCCTGGCCAGGCAGTTTGACGACATCTTCGAGGCGCACCGGCCGGAGATGGACCGGGCCGCCCGCCGCGCGCGGGCGCGAGAGCTGCTTGACATGGTCGGGATCGACCCGGCGAGAATCAACGGCTTCGCTCACGAGCTGTCCGGCGGCATGCGGCAGCGGGTCATGATCGCGATGGCGCTCGCGCTGGAGCCGGAGATCGTCATCATGGACGAGCCGACCACCGCACTCGACGTCGTGGTGCAGCGGGAGATCCTTGACGAGATCGAGCGGCTTCGCGAGGAACTCGGGTTCAGCGTCGTCTTCATCACGCACGACCTGTCCCTGCTGCTGGAGATCAGCGACCGGCTCGCGGTCATGTACGCGGGCGAGATCGTGGAGCAGGCGCCGTCCGAGGCGGTCGGTACCGCACCCGCACACCCGTACACCCTCGGCCTGCTCCGCTCGTTCCCGGACATGCGCAGCGCCCGGCGCGAGCTGCGCGGCGTGCCGGGCATCCCGCCGGACCTGCGGGACCGCTTGGCTGGGTGCCCATTCGCGCCGCGGTGTGAGCATCGGTTCGAGCCGTGCGCGACCACCCACCCGGCCCTGCGCCCGCCTGCCAGCCGGCTGCTGGCGGAGGACCCGGGCCTGGTCGGCGGCTGGCGGGTGGCCTGCCATCTGCACGACCAGCAGTACCGCCCGGAGGGCCCGCCGGACGAGCTCGCCGGGGCGCAGCCGGACCCGGCGGACGGTGCAGCCGCGGACAGCAAAGCCGCCGCCGGCAGCCCGGTCACCGCCGGCCGCCCGGTCACCGCCGGCCGCCCGGTCACCGCCGGCCGCCCGGTCACCGCGGACAGCCCGGTCACGGCGGACAGTGCGGGAGGCGAGCAGTGAGTGTCCTTGACGTCCGTAACCTGACCGTCGAGTTCGGCCAGCGCGGTGGCAGCAAGCTGCGGGCCGTCGACGACATGTCGTTCGCGCTGAGCGCGGGCCAGACGCTCGCGCTGGTCGGCGAGAGCGGCAGCGGCAAGTCGACCGTGGTGCGCGCCCTCGCCCAGCTGCTGAAGCGGACCTCCGGTGAGATCCTGCTGGACGGCGCGCCCGCCGGCCGGCGCGGCCAGGCACTGCGCGGCTACCGGCACCGGGTGCAGCTGGTCTTCCAGGATCCGTTCGCGTCGCTCAACCCGATGCACACCGTCCGGCATCACCTGATCAGGCCGCTGCAGCTACGGCCGCACCACCCCCGGGGCGACGACCTTGAGGCGGCGGTGCACGAACTGCTCCTGTCGGTCAACCTGACCCCACCCGACGAGATCGCCGGGAAGCACCCGCATGAGCTGTCCGGCGGCCAGCGCCAGCGGGTGGCCATCGCCCGGGCACTGGCCACCGATCCCGACGTTCTGCTCGCTGACGAGCCGGTATCGATGCTGGATGTGTCCATCCGGCTGGAGATCCTCAACCTGCTCGACCGGCTGAAGCAGGACCGGAACCCTGGCCATGCTGTACGTCACCCACGACCTGGCCACCGCGCGGCATTTCTCCTCCGAGATCATGGTGATGTACCGGGGTGAGATCGTGGAGCATGGCCCCAGCGACGAGGTGATCCTGAGGCCCTCGCACCCCTATACCCAGATCCTCGCGGGCGCCGCGCCCGATCCGACCGTCTCCCGTGAGGCGCTCGCCGCGGCCCGGCGGAAGCGGCAGCAGGCGCGGGCCAGCCGGGACGCCGAACGCCGGGAGGTCACGGTCGACGCGGCGGGCTGCCGGTTCCGCTCCCGCTGTCCCTTTGCCATGGACATCTGTGCGACGCATCCGCCCGACCTGCCGGTTGCCGCTGGCCACCTGGCCCGCTGCTGGCTGCTCAGTGGCGAGGCGGAGCCAGCCGGCGCGGGTGCCGAGCGCGGGCAGCCGCGGCGGCAGGCAGGGCAATGACTCCGGGCCACCCGGCTCCCGCCCGGCCGACCAGACCCCGTTCCAGTGCCTGCTGGACGTCGCCGGTCGCGGTAGGCGGTCCGGCCGGGTTTCGTTTGGTCGCTGGGTCTGGGTTTCGGCTACACTGCACAGGCGCGCGCGGGCCTGCTGGCTCGCCGCAATGGGGTATGGGGTAATTGGCAGCCCGACGGGTTCTGGCCCCGTTAGTCTAGGTTCGAGTCCTGGTACCCCAGCAGGTCAGAGGGCGTAGCCGAATCGCGGCTACGCACATGGCGCCAGCGGCCCGGTCAATAGCCGCGCCGGGCGCCGCGCCCGCGGCTAGTCAGGCGCAGCAGAAGCAGCACGACGATCGCGCCGATGACGGAGCCGATGATGCCGGTCGCGTGCGGATGGCGGATTTCGAGGCTGTGGTAGACGATCAGGTTCTGCAGGTAGCCGCCCAGGAACGACCCCGCAACCCCCAGGGCGATGGTGCCGATCACTCCCATCGGGTCGCGGCCTGGGACGAGCAACCGCGCGATGGCGCCGGCGATCAGGCCGACAATGAGCAGGACAATCAAAAAATCCGAGCATGCTGCGACAGCTGCCCGTATCAGGGGCGGCCATGCGGTCGGCGCCGTGCCGCCTCGATGCTCCCACGTGGGCGATGCCGGCATCCGGATAAGGCTGGGCACCCGTTTTGGCGAGCCCGGCTGCGGTGCGCTACCGTGCAGTGTCTGGCCCCGTCGTCTAGCGGCCCAGGACGCCGCCCTCTCAAGGCGGTAGCGCCGGTTCAAATCCGGTCGGGGCTACTCATGAAGCAGCAGGTGAAGGGCCTGATCGCTGGCTATAGCGGTCAGGTCCTTGATCATTTGGGGCAGATTGGGGGCAGGACCGGCCGTCATGAGGTGGCAGGGAGCCTCACCGACCGGTCTGTGCCGACCCGTTGAGGGCGGTCGGCGCTGGCCTTGGGACGGTGATTGTGTATGACGCGCGACGAGTTGCTCGACCTGCTGGCCAGGCTGCGGCGTGCGTCGGTGGGTGGTCTGCGGGCGCCACACAAACCTCTGTTACTGCTGTGGCTGTTCGGGAGGTTCGCCGCCACTGGCAGCACAGTGGCGGCCTACACGGAGGCCGGTGAGCCGGTCAGCATGCTGATCAACGACTTCGGCCCGCCTGTCGCGAGTGCCGCGGCCGCGCGGCAGCGCGCAGCTATGCCGTTCGTGCACCTGGAGCGTGAGATCTGGGACCTGCGGGAAGCCTCGGGCAGCGAGATCGGGCCGGACGCCCCTGAGCGAGCCCCGTGGCTGGCCAGCCATGGGGCCGTGGGCCGGTTGCGGCCGGGTGTGGAGCAGTTGATCGCGGATCCAGGCACGCTGGCGGCCGCCGCGCGGCTGCTGCTGGACCTGCACTTCACGCCGAGTCTGGCCGCCATGATCTGCGATGCGGTCGGCCTTGATCTCGCGGTCCTGGATCTCGCCGCCAGCCCGGCAGTTGCGGCGGCCAGACGTAGCGTGCGGCGGTCCGGGTTCGCTGAGGAGGTCCTGCGCGCTTACGCCTACCAGTGCGCCATGTGTGGCTTCGATGGGGCCCTTGGCCGTAATCCCGTTGGTCTCGAAGCAGCACACGTGCGCTGGCACAGCCAGGACGGTCCCGACGTGGTGACCAATGGCCTGGCGCTGTGTGCGCTGCACCATGCGCTGTTCGACCTGGGCGTGCTAGGCCTGACGACGGACCTGCGCATCCTGGTATCCAGCCTCTACGTGGGCCGCAGCGACGCCGGCCGGGCGGTCGATCACCTCGCAGGCCAGGCACTGCTCGATCCCAGGCCGGGGCAGCCCGTCGTGGAGATAGATCACATCGGCTGGCATCACCGGCAAGTCTTCAAGGGAGCCGACGCGGCGGCCGCATAGAGATCCACGTCAGCCCCTGAAGAGAACCGAACACAGCGTCATTGAATGACACACCTCATTCTAATTCGGCACTAAATTATTGGTAACTGGTCAGGTCGCTGCGGATTTCGGTGTGACGGGCTGCTGTGAGTGTCGCTTCCCGTTGTAGGTGACCAATGGCCGGACGACGTGGTTGGCGTTGGCCACCTTGACTGGGACATAGGGGCGTTTGGTGGACCCGTTGTATTTGGCATTTGTCGCCCAGAGAGCCCGACACGGTCCGGCTCAACGCGGGCGGCAGCACACGGGCAGGTCGCGGCAGCACACGGGCAGGTCGCCGTCAGGACGGGAGCTTCACTTGGTGCCAGCTGGCGCCGCCGTCGTTGGAGGCGATCAGGCCGGCGGTGCTCCAGCAGTCGGTCTTGAAGCTTCTGCAGCCGTTGGCGCCGCCGATGGTCCAGAGGTTGTCGTGGCCGGCGAGCATGAGCGGTCCGGGGTAGAAGTTGTGGACGCTGCTCGTGTCGGTGAAGTTCTGGCCGCCGTCGGTGCTGCGCGATGTCACCCAGGTGAACGTCTGAAGGTCCTGGCCCGGTTGTGCTCGAAGCAGCGCATAGGACGAGCCGTCGGGCGTGGCGGCGAAGCTGTACTGCTCGGTCGGAGTCTGACTCGCTACCTGGCGGACGGTCCAGGTAGCCCCGAGGTTCGTGCTGCGGTAGATGCCGACACCGTCGGCACTGCCCTGGGCGGGCGTCGTGAAGCTCGCCGCCAGCACGACGGCATCGCCGGCGAGGGCGGGAGCGCTGATGATGCTCACCGAGTCGGATCTTTTTGTCGCTGGCGTCGGTAGCTGAAGGTGTGTCCAGATCTGGCCGGCGTCGCGGGTGGTCCACCAGGCTCCGGTCATGTCCTCGTCGAGGTAGCCGACCTGCGGGGTAAGGAAGTGGATTGCTCCGACGGCGGGCAGGGTGCGCTGGCCAGCTTGCAGGGTCCAGGTCGTGCCTCCGTCTGTGGTGCGCAGCAGCTCGCCGAATCCGGTGTGCGTGATCTGCTCACCGACAAGGATCCACCCGTTGTTCGGGCCGGTGAACGACAAGGACGTCGTGGCGCCAGCATAGGGTGAGATGGTCAGCGCGCCGAGCGGAATGCTCGTGCTCGTCCATCTCTGCGTGGTCGATGAGCGTCGCATCAGGGTCACGGTGCTGCTGCCAGCCTTCGGCGCGACAGCGACCCACTCATGGCCGTCGGGCTGCAGCGCGATGCCCGCGGACTGCAGCTGTGCTTGCGTGAGGCCGGGGGGCGTGATGTTGCGCCAGGTCGCACCAAGGTCGTCGGTCCAGAACAACGACTGTTGCGTGCGCACATACCCACGTCCTGCAGCGAACAGCCCGGCGTCAATCACCTGGGGTCCGGCCAGAGGCTGCTGCCGTGCACCAGTAGACGTTGGCGTCGGTGATGGCGTCGGGGACGGTGATGAGGTCACCGGCGGCGACGATCGGTGACTGACGGGTGTGCCTTCATGCTTGTTCACGGTTCGCGCGATGGCCGTGACCCCGGCGATGATCACCACGACTGCCGCGGCAGCGAGCAGCGGCGCCACCCAGGGGCCTTGACGGCGACGTCGTGTCCTGGGGCGGTCGCCGCCGTCCGGGTTCGTGGCTGGCGGCTGGTAGTCCGCGGAATCGGGTGGGTCGGTGATCAACTCGGCGCTCGCCTCGAGAGCGGCCCGCAGCCGTCGCTCGGGGTCGGTACTCATCGCGTGTCCTTCAAGGTGTTCTCGAGCGCATCAAGGGCGCGGGACGCGGTCGATTTCACAGTGCCTCGCGATATCCGCAGCGTCTGGGAGATCTCGGCTTCGTCGAGGTTCGCCCAGTACCGAAGTACCAATACCTCGCGCTGTCGGCGGGGCAGGCGACGCAGTGCCGCGACGACTTCCCGGTGTTCCTCGGCGAGCAACAGGGCGAAGTCGGCTGGCGGCAACGCGTCGGGCTCGGCCACCCGAAGATGCCGGCGCACGATGCCCTGATGGCGCTGGGCGGAGCGGGCACCGTTGACCACCGTGGTGCGCAGGTAGGACGGTGCGGCCGACTTGTCGGTGAGGGACCCCCAACGCTGGTAGAGGGCCGCGAAGGCATCCTGGACCAGCTCCTCGGCGATGGCACGATCATCGACAAGGAACGCCGCAAGCCGCAGAAGGCTGAGTCGGTGCGAGCGATACAGACCTGCGATCGCCTCGTTCAGCGCGGCGATCTCGGCAGGTCCTGCCTCTGTCACCGAGCCCGCCTCTCCCAGCGCTGAACCGCGCACCGCCGTCCACCTCGCTCCGCGCCAGCGAAAGACCTTGTCATTGGTAAGACGCTTTCGCGGGCCTCTGGTTGAGCCGCCGTTCCCACGAAGTTCGTGCGGGCGCGACGACATCGCGGCCGGTACCTGTGCAACGGCTGGCCGGGGCAGCGAGGAGATCCTCGCGGCGAGGACGGGCTCGTCTATTACCGTCGGTCCGCCCAACCAGACCTCGTCCAGCCCGGTGTGGTCGAGGGCCTGTTCATGCGCGCGGCGCCGCCGGGCGAGTGCCGGGACAGCGGAAATCGACAGTGAGGTCGGTATGTCGAGGTATGCGGCTGCGGGGGCTGGATCTTTGCCGGTAGTGTCCGGCCGTGCCGGTTGATCAGGGCCCGCCGCCGTATGACGTTATCGCGGCGCTGGTGGTCTCGTTGCGTGGTGAGCTGGCGGATGCCCTGGCCGCGCTCGGCGAGACGCGGGCGGAGCTGGGGCAGGCGCAGGAGCGGATCGCCGAGCTGGAGGCCCGGCTGGGGCAGACGCCGCGGAATTCCTCGAAACCGCCCTCCAGCGAGGGGTTAGGCAAGCCGACGCCGCGGCAGCGGTCGCTGCGGAAGAAGACTGGCCGCAGACCGGGCGGGCAGGACGGGCATAAGGGCACGACCCTGGCCCGGGTGGCACGGCCGGACCGGGAGGAGCGGCATGAGCCGGCTGCCTGCGGGAGCTGCGGGGCGGGGCTGGCAGGCCGGCCGGTGACCGGGGTGGAGCGCCGCCAGGTCTTCGACCTGCCACCGGTGAGGGCCGAGGTCACTGAGCACCAGCTGGTCGAGCGGGAATGCGCGTGCGGGCAGCGCACCAAGGCTGCCGCCCCGGCAGGGGCAGAGGCTCTGGTGCAGTACGGGCCGCGGATCGCCGCGGTCGTCGTCTACCTGTACGCCGGCAGTTCCTGTCGAAGAAGCGCACCGCTCAGGCGCTGGCGGAGCTGTTCGGCGTGCCGTTGTCGCCAGGCACGGTGGCCGCGGTTACCGGCCGTGCCGCCGGGGAGCTGGGCGGGTTCCTGGAGCGGGTCCGTGACCAGATCGCCGCCAGCGACGTGGCCGGGTTTGATGAGACCGGGTTCCGGGTGGAGGGACGGCTGCGCTGGGTGCACTGCGCCCGCACCGGCAGGTACACCTTGCTGATGGTGCACTCCAGGCGCGGCGCCGAAGCCATGGAGGCGATGGGCGTGCTGCCCTCGTTCGCCGGGACCGCCGTCCATGATGCCTGGGCTCCCTACGACGGCTACGCCGCAGCGAGCCACCAGCTTTGCTGCGCACACGCCCTCCGCGAGCTGCAGGCTGTCACCGACCTGACGCCGCCGGGCCAGTGGTGCTGGGCCGCCCAGGCCGCCGAGGCGCTGACGGAGATGCAGAAGCTGGTGAGCGAGGCGATCGCGGACAGCCAGGACGCCGTGGACCCGGGCACGCTGGCCAGGCTGACCGCACTTTACCGGTCCGCAGCGCTGATAGGCGCCAGCCAGACCATGGCACGGTCGGGCAAGCTGATGAAAAAGCACAACGCGCTGGCCCGCCGCCTGCTGGACCGCCAGGACGACTATCTGCTGTTCACCCGCGATTTCCGGGTGCCCGCCGATAACGATCTGGCTTCATACTGCACCTCTTGTGGTGGCTGGAGGGTACGGGGGTTGGCGGGGTGTTCAGGTCGCTGTGGTGCTGGTGGTTTCAGTGTCGCCGGGGGGTCTGACACTTTTCCTTGGTGTGCGGGGGCGTCCGGATTGGCGGTGGGGGTTGCGGCGGCCTGAGCGGTGATCGTCGCCGAGGAGCTTGCGGGCGTTTTCGGTGTCGGCGCTGGCCGGGCGGGTCTGGCCGGGGTGGTAGCGGAAGATGCCGCGGTCGTCGGCTTGCTCGCCGGTGATCAGGCCGAGGCGGTGCCAGCGTTTGATGCTGCTGGGGTGGGCGCCGAGGTCGCCGGCGATCTGTTCGAGGGTGAGCAGGCCGCGGTCGCATAGCCGCTGGTCGTGGCTGGGCATCTGGTGGTAGTTCACCAGTTTGGCGACGCGGTCGCCGTCCCAGGGGTGTCCGTCGCTGCTGGTGTGGCCTGCGGTGTTCAGCTGGCCGGCGATCTGGGCGTAGGTGCAGTTGTCGAGCAGGTGCTCGATCAGCTCGGTGAGCTGGGCGGGGGTCGCGCGGAGCTGCCAGGCGTTCTTCGGGGCGGGCAGGTGAAGGACATGGTGGCGGCCGGCCGGGAAGCGGATCGCGGCGGTGATGGTGTCCTGGCCGCGGGTGAGGGTGACGTCGGTGATCAGCAGGCGGATCAGTCGCTTGCGTTCGCGCATGGGGGTGCCGGGGTCATTCCATAGGGCGGGCAGGTCGTCGGCGAGCGCGCGGATCTTGTCGCGCTGCTGCTGGTCAAGGGCGGTGGCGGCGGCGGTGGCCTTGCGGTAGTCGTCGCGGGCAGCGGCGAGGGCGCGCAGCGCGGTGTTCCAGCCGGCTTCCAGGGCGTCGGCGACGAGCCGGTTGGCGGCATCGACGGCGAGGTAGCGGCGCCGGGCGGCACCGGCGGCGTGCTCAGCACGCTGGACGTGGGCCTGGCGGAGCTGGTCTGCGCGTTCGGCCTGGGCGATCAGCTCGTCGCTGACGGCGAGGGTGACCTCGATGGCCGCTGGGGTGAGGGCGGTCAGGATCAGGTCGCTGACGGCGGAGTCGATGATGTCGCCGGTCAGGTGCTGGCAGATGGGCTGCGCGGTGCGGATGCCGTCGTTCTGGCAGACGTAGCCGGGGATCTGGGTGCCGTGGCGGGTGTGGTAGCGGATGGTCATCCGCCGGCCGCACCGGCCGCAGACGACCAGGCCTTGCAGCAGCGCGGTGCCTTCGCGGGGCGGGCCGGCCGCGCGGTCGTCGCCGCGGGCGGCGGCGTTGGCGGCGAGAACGGCCAGGTTGGCCTCGTGCCGGGCCCAGGTGAGGTACCCGGGGTGATGGTCCTTGATCAGGACCGTCCATTCGGCGATGGGTTTGACGGTGGTGTGGTGGTGCCCGTCCAGGCCGGTGGTGTGGCGGGCCCGTCCGTAGGCGTAGGCGCCGGCGTAGGCGGGGTTGTGCAGGATCTTGATGACCCGGTCGTGGGTGAGCGGCTGGAAGAACAGCTCACCGCGGCGGGGGCCGCGGTGGTGGCGGGCGGGGAAGGTCAGCTGCTGCTCGCGGAATGCCCTGACGACGCCGAACGCCGATCCGGTGGCGGTGAAGGTGCCGAATAGCAGCTGCACGGTGTGGCGCACGCCCGCGTCGGGGTCCAGGACCACCTGGCCGTGGTGGTCGCGGGCCAGGCCGACCGGGAGGGCGAGCGCGAGTTCGCCGCGGCGGGCCTTGGCCAGGATCCCGCCGCGCATCCGGGCGCGCAGGAAATGCAATTCGAATTCCGGGATCTGGCCTTTCATCCCCAGCAGGACGCGGTCGTTGAAGATGGCCGGGTCATATAGGCCGTCCTCGTCGAGGATGAGCGTGTCGGTGTGGGCGCAGATCTTGACGAGCTGCTGCCAGCCGGCGGAGTCGCGGGCCAGCCGGGAGCATTCCAGGCCAAGGACGATGCCGGCCCGGCCCAGGGAGACCTCGGCGACCAGGTGCTGGAACCCTGCCCGGTCGGCGGCGCTGGCGCCGGAGTGGCCCTGGTCGATGTCGATGACGTGGATCTTGTCCTCGGGCCAGCCGAGCGCGACCGCGCGGTTTTTCAGGTCGTATTGCCGGCCGGTCGACTCGGTGTTGTTGATCACCTGGTAGAGGGTGGACTGGCGGATGTAGAGGTAGGCGTCGCGGCGCAGCCGCGCGGGGGTCACTTTGGCGGTGTCGTCGCCGCTCATGGGCGGGCCTTCCTGGTGAAGGGCGCGGGTGGTTAACGGCGGGCATGGTGGAGCGCCATCTGCGCGAGCACCGCGACGATCTCTGCGGTGAGCGGCAGCGACGTGCAGGCCGGCGGGCGGGCATCACCTCCGTTCGTGCTCGTATCGGGCGGGACAGGGTCGGGGGCGGGCAAGGACGGGCCGGCCTGCGGCATCGCTGCTGCCTGGTGGTCGCCAGCGCCGGGATCAGCGGCGGGCCCCTGGGCCAGCCAGGACGCCATTCCCCGGGCGGCCAGCACCGGCAGCTGATACCGCCAGCCGCCGCCCGCGCCGGCCAGCGCGATCGCCCGCAGGGCCTCATAGCGCCCGATCGCCGGGTCTGCGCCCGGCGGCAGTCCCGGCTGCGCCGCCGCGCCGCCGCTGTCAGCCGCGGCGGCCGCTTTTGGGCGCCGCCGGTCCCGGGGTCCCGGCCCCGGGACCGGTGAGCCGCCGCTGCAGCGCCCTGCGCACCGAACGGGGATGCACCTGGACGCCGAACCGCTGCGCGGCTTGCGCGGCCAGCTCGGCGAAACTCAGCCGGGGATCCTGCTCGAGCAGGGCCTGCAGGTGATCCAGGACCGGCCCGGTGAGCTTGTGGCCTCCTTTGGGGCCCGGCTTGCCCGGGATCAGCGCGGCCAGCCCGCCCGCGGCCAGCGCCGCCCGGGCGTTGTAGGCACTCTGGCGCGCGAACCCGAACGTCCGGGCGGCCGCGGACACCGGCACGCCCTCCACCTCGACCTGCCGCACCATCTCGTACTTCACCTGCAGCAGATCGGCGGGATCGAAGAAACCGCCAGCGGCGAACGCCGGATCGGTCACCTTCTGCGGATCGCTGTTCAGCGTCCGTGACGCCGCCAGCGCGGCCTGCTTGGCGTCGTCCCGCCTGGCCATGCCGCCTCCCGCAACCGAATCTCGTCCACGTAATTACATCACATATATCGCGCAGGAGAAGCAGGACCGGAAACACTGATATCAAAAGAGCCAGCTTGACATCCTGAAATTCCGGCAGGAAGCCGCCCGCGCGCCAGCTACCTGATTGTGCTGCAGACATAATCCGCTGGGCATTCATGACGTAATCCCGTGGACAGCCGCCAGGCACGCGCTGACCAGCTCAGCCAGCTGCGCCAGATCCTCGGCGCGAAACGCCGCCCGGCCCGCAGCAACCACCACGAACGGATCAGGCGCCACCAGATCGGTCCATGCCGCCGGCACGCTCGTCAGCTCTCCAGCGGCATCCAGGAAGTAGACCAGATCCGACTGCCACGCCTGCAGCCGCTTGACGAACCCGAACGACTGCCCGGACAGCGGATGGAACCGGTGCGTCACCCGCACCCGGCCCGCAGGCGTCTGATTACCCGAGACATGCGCAATTGACGGCCCGCTTGAACAACGTCTCCGAGCGCGACATCCGCATGGCCAAGCTGAAACAGAAAGTATCCGGCTGCCTGCGAACCATGAGCGGCGCCCGGCAGTTCTGCGCGATCCGCAGCTACCTGTCCACCGCCGCCAAGCACGGCATCTGCTTCTTTGACGCCCTCGTCATGCTTGCCGAAGGCCGACCCTGGATACCCGGGACTGCCTGACCACGCAACCGCTATCTGGCACCTGACCAGTTACAATTATTGCTGACCCTCAAACTGGCCAATGCTGCGGTTCGGGATCTTGCATCTGATGAAATCCTTTACTGGCAGGATGTCGTATTTAACTGTGCTGTATTCGACCGCCTGCGGGAATCTTTCACCACCGGGCCTGTCCTCTCTGTCCGGCCGACCATAACCTGCTCTGAGCGCGGCGCCGTCGCGACCAGCCCGTGATGACTACTGCGATTGCCGTCGAGGGTGAACCGGGATTACTAAGGACCCGCCTCGGAACAAAGCGTTGTTCATATTCACGAATTCGGGCCGTGGCCTGGGCGCCTGGGGCGTCAAGCCGGCGTGTTGTTCCTCTGCGCGCCCTAACGACGTGGTGCGCAATTAGGCTCGGGGCGTCCTTACCCGGGGTGTCTGTGTGATCGGTGCGTGGCGGCGGGTTACCGGGCTGCGGCGCGGTCGGACACCAGTGAGCCGATCGCCTGGATGGTTTCGGGCAGGTCGTCGCCTCTGCCGGTCCAGCGTTGCAGGGACCGCCAGTTCTTGCTGTCAGCGATGGCGTGCTCCACGCAGATGCGGGCCGATGACTGGGCGTGGCGGGCCTGCTCCCAGGCGCCGGTCACCTCCGGGG
>WNFG01001209.1_pt1 | contig 21830 bp, 18 predicted proteins | sample 5400431 | NCBI WGS metagenome assembly WNFG01 (sample SAMN13153346, study PRJNA577476) | soil metagenome | isolation source: 120 cm saprolite under Douglas fir tree site 2 hole 3 replicate 2 | place: USA:California | collected 2015-04-18 | reverse complement strand
TGAACGCTCCCAGCAGCAGATACTTCACCGCGCTTTCATTCGATCGGCGGTCGCGCCGCAGGAATCCCGCCAGCACGTAGAAACTGATGGCCATCGTTTCGAGGCCGAGGAATTGGACGATCAGATCGAAGCCCGAGGCCATAAACATCATGCCAACGGCTGCAAACAAGATCAGCGCGTAATACTCGCCATGATTTTCATCTTCAATTTGCAGGTAGCGCACCGAAAGGAGGATCACCAGCGCCGTCGCAATCAGGAAAACGAACCCGAAAAACAGGAAGAAGGGGTCCACCAAGAGCGAGTTGCTGAATCCGATCGCCTGCCCGCTCGCCGCGGCTGGCCGCAACTGCCACAGGGTGATTGCGCTGAAGATCACGCCGAGCATGGCCATCAATGCGTTGAAATATTTGTCACGCGCTTCCAGGAGGTAATCGGTGAGCAGGATGCCCATGGCGAAGAGAACGAGCATCATCTCCGGCAGGAGCAGTCCGCCGCCGCCTTGCTGCATGAAAGACCGGAACGCGTTGAGGGCAGAGTTCATCGGGCTGCTTACTTTTTCTCCGTGCCGGCAGCGGGCGCTTTGCCGAGGCTTGCCGGCGCCGCTTTTTCATTATCATTTGCATGTGGATCAAACGCGCGTATATCCAAATCGTCGTCGGGGGTCGCCGCTGGCGGCATATTCATTCCGGCGGGCATGTTCGTTCCTGGCATCACCGCTCCAGGCTGTCCAGGAGCCGCCGGAGCAGCATTTACGCCGGGCGCAGACGCGCGCTCTGCCCCGTAGTATCCCGGATTGACCTGCTCGACGATCAATTGCACAGGCCGCTCCAGCACTCGAAATATCGGCTTCGGGTAAATTCCGATCCAGAAGCACAGAATTACCAAAGGGATCAACGTCGCATACTCTCGCGCGTTGAGATCCTGCATATGCTCGTTCGCGGGATTTGTGACCGGCCCAAACATAACGCGCTGGTAGAGCCAGAGCAAGTACGCGGCTCCCAGAATGATCCCGATCGACGCCCACGCCGTGTACTTAATGCTGACTTCGTACGTGCCGCGCAGGATGGTGAACTCTCCGATAAAACCGTTCAGCAGCGGGAGGCCCAGCGAGCTGAGCGAGATGATCATATAGATGGCGGCAAAATTTGGCATGGGCGTGGACAACCCGCCAAATTCCGAGATCAAGCGCGTGTGCCGCCTTTCGTAGAGCACGCCGACGATCAAGAACAACGCGCCCGTGGAAATTCCGTGGTTGATCTGCTGGAGCACGCTGCCGGAAAGGCCGTGCGGAGTCAGCGCGAAAATTCCCAGTGTGCAGAATCCCAGGTGGCTGACGGAGCTGTACGCAATCAGTTTCTTCATGTCCTTCTGCATCATGCAGACCAGCGCGCCGTACAAAATACTGATCACCGAAACGACCAGCATGATCGTCACTATTTTGTGGCGCGCCGTGGGGTCCAGCGGCAGCAAAGGCAGTGAAAAACGGATGAATCCGTACGTGCCCATCTTCAGCAAAACGCCGGCCAGGATCACGGAGCCGGCCGTGGGCGCTTCGGTGTGCGCATCGGGCAGCCACGTGTGGAACGGGAACATCGGCACCTTGATCGCGAACGCGAAGAAGAACGCCCAGAACAGGATGACTTGCGTTCGCGTGTCAAACTGCGCCGCCGATGCCAGCAGCGTGGGGATATCGAAGGTCATGGCGCCCGCCTTGAAGTAGAGCGCCAGGATCCCCAACAGCATCAGCACCGATCCGACCAGCGTATACAGGAAAAACTTGATCGCGGCGTACAGCCGGCGGTCGCTTCCCCACACGCCGATCAGGAAATACATCGGCACGAGCATTACTTCCCAGAACATGTAGAACAGGAAGAAATCCAGCGCCATGAAAACGCCCAGCATGCCCACCTGGAGGAGCAAGAAGAGAATGTAATATTCTTTTCTCCGGAGCTGAATCGCGCTCCACGAGGAAAGGATGGAAATCGCGCCCAGGAATGTTGTCAGGATCACCAACAACAGGCTGATGCCGTCGATTCCCAGCGTGTAGTGCGCCCCGATCGAGGGAATCCAGTCGTGGTTTTCGTAGAACTGAAAACGCGGCGAGTCGGGAGCCAAGCTGAACCGCCAGATCAACGGCAGCGAAACGATCAGCCCCAGGAAAGCGAATAGGTTGCCGATGACGCGATGCGCATTTTCGCTGTCGCGCGGCACGAACAGCAGCAACAACGCCCCCACCAGCGGTGTGAACAGCACCACCGACAGGATATGAGTATTGTAAAATTCCATCTGCCCGCCTCGCCTTCTATTATGCTGCCTAGCAAGTTCGCTCAAACACTTTGCGGCAGCTTCAGGGGCTAAAGCCCCACATATTTTCAGCCGCTAACGTCAGGGCTGAAGCCCTGACCCACAAAACTCCTGCCTCACAAAACCCCTGCTTCGCAAAACACCTATTGGCAAAACACCTCTCGGCAAAAACCCCAAACTACAAATCACCCGACCCGCAAAACTCCTGTGGGCAAAATCCCCGAACTACAAATCACCCGACCCGCAAAATTCCTGCGCCACAAAACCATAATTGCGGCGATGTTTTCGTACCCGCCCGAATGAGCGAATTCCGCACCTGATCTTTGTGGGTCGCGGCTTCAGCCGCGACATTCAGAAACTCGAAAAACAAGGGCTTTAGCCCCTGATGTCCGATCGAGTTCGCTCGCCTCGCACCCATGAGCCGCCTTCTAGTGCAACAAGTTTTGCAGCGTGAATCCCGAAGCCCGCAAATAATATCCCAGGAAAATCAGCACGCCGAGCAACATGAACAGCGCATACCGCGAAACGCGACCCGTCTGCAGCATCCGCACGGGATAGCTCAAGACCCACACGACCCGCGCCGCGAGATTCACCAGGCCGTCTACGATCCAGGTATCCCACACTATCGAAACTCGCGAGGTGAACCGCGTCAGCCAGCCGGCGCCGTCCACGCCGAGGCCATTGATCACGCCGTTGTCAAACGCTCCAAGCGTGAGCGCCAAATCCTTCATGCGATTCACGAACATCGCATCGTAAATTTGATCGACGTAATACTTGTTGTAGAGCAGCCGATATAGCCCGCCAAAATTTGACGCGATCTTGCCGGGCACTTCCGGCCGCTTGATATACCACTTGTACGCCAGCCAGATTCCTCCCGCGGCAATCGCCACGGACAACGCCATGAGCAGGTACTCCGTCGATCCGCCAGATGCCGCATGCGCTGCGCCCGCCGCTTCGGCCACTTCTCCGCCTGGCTTCGCCATGACCGGAGCTAGAAATTGCGCAAACCGGTCGCTACCGCCCAATGACTCAGGCCAGCCTACCCAGCCGCCAATCACGGAAAGCACAGCAAGAATCATCAGCGGCACGGTCATCGAGCCTGGCGATTCGTGAATGTGGTGTTCGACTTCATGATCCACGCGCGAAGTTCCGAAAAACGTCATGTTCACCAGGCGGAACATATAAAACGCCGTCATCCCCGCGGTAATGAATCCCAGCAGCCACAGCGCCGGACTGCGCTCGAATGCATCGCCCAGAATTGCATCCTTGCTGAAAAACCCTGCCAGCGGCGGAATCCCAGCGATGGCGATCGAGGCAACGAGAAAAGTGCGCGCGGTCGTCGGAATCTTCGTCCACAACGCGCCCATCTTGCGCATGTCCTGCTCGCCCGAAAGCGCGTGAATCACACTGCCCGATCCAAGGAACAGCAACGCTTTGAAGAAGGCATGCGTCATCAGGTGGAACACGCCCGCAGTGAACGCGCCCACGCCGCATGCCAGGAACATATACCCGAGCTGCGATACGGTCGAGTAGGCCAGCACGCGTTTGATGTCGTTCTGCACCAGGCCCATCGTCGCGGCAAAAAGTGAAGTGACGCAGCCGACCACGGCCACGACTTCGAGCGCACGCGGCGCCATTGAAAACACGGCGTTGGTTCGCGCGATCATGTACACGCCGGCGGTGACCATCGTCGCCGCGTGGATCAACGCGCTGACGGGTGTGGGGCCTTCCATGGCATCCGGCAGCCAGACGTACAGAGGAAGCTGCGCCGATTTCCCCGTCGCGCCGACGAACAGCAGCAACGCGATCGCCGTCAGCGTGCCGTTCCCAATCTCAAAGTTTCCCGCCGCGATCGCCGGACCCAGTTCGGTGAACTGAATCGTTCCGAGGGTGCCCAACATCAGGAAGAGGCCCAGCAGAAACCCGGCATCGCCGATCCGGTTGACGATGAACGCCTTCTTCCCCGCGTCCGACGCCGACTTGCGCAGGAAATAGAAACCGATCAGCAGGTAGCTGCACAGCCCGACGCCTTCCCAGCCGACGAAAAGCAGCAACAAATTATTCGCCAGGACCAAGGTGAGCATCGAAAACATGAACAAATTCAGGTAGCCGAAGAAGCGGTAGTACCCCCCCTCGTGTCCCATGTATCCGATCGAATACACATGGATGAGGAATCCCACGCCGGTGACCACCAGGAGCATCACGGCGGTCAGCGGATCCATCAAGACGCCCCAGGGCACGTGAAAATCCATCACGCGTCCCGCGTTCGTGTGCATCACGCCCGCCGGAACCCAGTCGAACAGGTTGAAACTCACCACGCGCTGCGCGGCAGGCCGCGCGATCAATTGCAATATGGCACCGAAGGCGAAGCACATTGAGAGGAAGACGCTGCCCACGCACACCACGCTTACGGCGCTGTTCGGCAAGCGCCGTCCGATAAGCAGCATCAGCGCCGCGCTCGCCAGGGGGAATAGCGGGATCATCCAGATGTGCGCCAGAAAATATTCAGTCGGCATCATGTCCTAGAAACACCAGCCCGCACAGCCTACCACTTGAGCAGATCCATTTCGTCGCCCAGCAATGTCTCACGGTTCCGGAAAAACGCAATAATGATGCCCAATCCCACCGCGGCCTCGGCCGCCGCGTCGGTAATGACGAAAATCGCGAAGACGTGCCCTTCGGCCGAGCCGACCAGGCGCGAGAACGCCACCAGGTTGATGTTCACCGCGTTCAGCATCAGTTCGATGGACATCAAAATGATGATGACGTTCCGCCGGGTCACCACGCCGATCACGCCGATCGTGAACAGCCCCAGACTCAGGAACAGGTAATGGCTGGTCGGAATCATAATTGTTCTCGCAACCTCTATTCGGCGGGCTCCACGAAGAGCCCGCACGCTAAACTTTTTTCTTGGCCATAACGACGGCGCCGATCATGGCCACAAGCAGCAGGATCGACGCAATTTCAAACGGAAGCATATACTCGCTGAACAGAACGCGCCCTACGAGTTGCGTGCTAGGCTCGAGCATGGTCGCAGGAGCAGGTTCGCCCAGCGGCAGCCCCGAGCGCCCCACCGCGATCGCCACCGTCAATTGCGCGCCCAGGACCAGCGCCAGCAGCAATCCGAGCCACCATTGCCGGTTGAACTGCACCTGGTGCAACGACACGTCCAGATTAATCAGCATGATGACGAACACAAACAGCACCATGATGCCGCCCGCGTACAGAATCACCTGCACGATGAACAAAAACTCCGCGTGCAGTTGCAGAAAAATGCCCGCCGTCGCCAGTAGCGCGGTGATCAGAAATATTGCGCTCTGCACCACGTTCCGGCGCGTCACCACCAGGACCGCCGAAATCACTGCCAGAACGGCAAAGAAATAAAATACGATCTGATCGAGCATCGTTGTTGGTTCCCTACGCCTCTTCGCCCACGATGGCGTGTTCTTTTTCCTTCTTCTCCCCCGCCAATCCCAATCCCCCAGCCACAGCCAGCGTCAGAACCGTCGTCAGAGGAAACGCCGTCCAATGGCTCCATCCCAATTGCCTGTGCAGCACGAGCGCCAGGCCAATGCCCATCACATTCACGATCGAAAGAGGTATCAGGAATTGCCATCCCAAACGCATTAACTGGTCAAATCGATACCGCGGGAACGTGAACCTCAGCCACATGAACAAGTACAGATAGAGTCCCACTTTCAAAAGGAACCAGAACGCCCCGTGCAGCCCGGCCTTCGCACTCGCAACGCTGGACCCTGCGGGCGCCACCAGCGGCGCCGCCAATATTCCCGCAACCAAAATGAATAGCACTCCCACCGTGGCAAGAACGGTTTGCTGGATCTTAACCGGCTGCTTCGGCGCGCGGTAAAAGCAATACCCGGCAACCACAAGCATGAGGAATGACGGCAAGAAATCCAGGAAATCAAATGCCCGCGTACCGGCGAACGGCCGCAGCCACCCGCCAAGAAACAGTGTCGTCGCAATCGACGCCACGACCACCATGTTGGTGTACTCCGCCAGGAAGTAGAGCGCCCACCGGAACCCGCTATACTCGGTCATGTAGCCCGCAACCAATTCCGATTCCGCTTCCGGGAGATCGAAGGGTGCGCGATTGGTTTCCGCAATCGAGGCCACAACATAGATGAAGAATCCCACGGGCGCCGCGAAGACGAACCAAACCCCGTAATCTTCCTGGGCCTCGATAATTTCGCGCGTGGAAAGCGTCCCGGCCAGCAGCAACGCGCCGACAATCGCCATCCCCGCGGCGGTTTCGTAGCTCACGAGCTGCGCCGCGCTACGTAACGCTCCGAGCAGCGAATAATGGCTGTTGGACGACCATCCGCCGAGCACGATTCCGAAAATTCCCAGCGCTCCGATTCCCACGACAAACAAAAGTCCGATGTTCAAGTCGGCAATCTGGAACCACGGCCCAATCGCGAGCGCCGACATCGCCAGCATTCCCGCCGTCACCGAGATTAACGGCGCAATCCAGAAGATCCCTTTGTCAGCCTCGTCCGGGATAATGTCTTCCTTCAAGAGTAGTTTTACCGCGTCAGCGATGGGCTGCAGCAGGCCGTGCGGTCCCACGCGCATCGGCCCCAGCCGCGCCTGCATATCGGCCATGACCTTCCGTTCCATCAAAACGATGTATCCAGCAACGAGCGGAAGGACCGCCACAATCACCAGAGCGCAAACCAGCGGCACCCAAATGGAAATCACGAAATCGATCAGAGCGTGCATCGCGTTAACGGTCCACTTCTCCCAGCACGATGTCGAGCGTACCGATGATGGCCACAACGTCCGCCACCAGGTGCCCGCGAATCATCTTGTCGAACGCCTCGAGGTTGATCAAGGAGGGCGGGCGAATGCGCACTCGGTACGGCTGCGTCGTGCCGTCGCTGACGATGTAATATCCAAGCTCGCCCTTCGGCGCCTCGATCGCGTGATAGACCTCTCCCGGCGGCGGTTTTAATACCTTTCCGACCTTGCCCATGATCGGCCCGGCGGGGATGTTCTCAATCGCCTGCAGGCAGATCAAGCGCGATTGGCGCATCTCTTCCATGCGCACGATGTACCGGTCAAACGTGTCGCCGTTCTTCCCGGTTGGAATTTCGAACTTGTACAGGTCGTATGCGGCGTACGGCATCGCCTTGCGGATGTCCCACTTCACGCCGCTCGCGCGTATCACCGGGCCCGAGGCGGCGTAGTCGATCGCTTCCTTGGCGGTGAGTATGCCGATGCCCTTCGTTCGACCCACCCAGATGCGGTTTCCTGTGAGCAGAGATTCGTAATCGTCCACGCGCTTGTCAAACGGCGTGCAGAAGCGCTCGACGTCTTTTTCGAACTCATCGTAAGCCTCGTACTGCAGGCCGCCGATGCGGAACGCGTGCGTGGTGAGCCGCGCGCCGCAATATTTCTCGAAAATCTTCAGGACCTCTTCCCGCTCGCGCAGGCAGTAAAACAGCGGCGTCAGCGCGCCAATGTCGAGCGCGTGCGTCCCCAGCCAGAACAGATGGCTCGCGATCCGCTGCAGTTCGGTGAGAATCGTTCGAATGACGCGCGCGCGAAGCGGCGCCTCCGCTCCCAGCAGCTTTTCGACCGCTTCGCAGTAGCCCAGGCCGTTCGAAACCGCCGCGACGTAATCCATGCGGTCCACGTATGGGGCAAACTGCGTGTAGGTCCGGTGCTCGGCGATTTTCTCAACGCCGCGGTGCAGGTAGCCGATCACGCATTCCGAGCCGATCACCTTCTCGCCGTCCAGGCGCAATTTCACGCGCAGCACGCCGTGTGTCGACGGGTGCTGCGGCCCCATGTTGAGGACGATTTCGTCCGCCCCGAGCACTGTGGACTCGGCATGCGTGGCAAACGGAACGCGCTGGTCCGCCATTTCTACTGTCCGCTCTCGATCCCCAGGTTTTCGCGCACCCAGGCCGTGTCCTGCGTCAGAATGTCGTAATCCTTGCGCAGCGGATATCCCTGCCATTCGTCCGGCAGCAGAATCCGCTTCAGCTCGGGGTGTCCTTCGAACACCACACCGAACATGTCGTACACTTCCCGTTCCTCCCAATTCGCCGTGGCCCACACGCCCTGAACGCTGGGCACGCGCTCGTCCGCGGAGGCGTGCACCTTCAGGCGCAGCCGCTCATTCTTTGCGAACGAGTACATGTTAAGCACGACATCGAAACGCCGCTCGCGTTTCGGCCAGTCCACAGCCGTGAGGTCGCTCAGCCAATCGAATTTCTCGTCATCACGGCTGTAAGTAGCGATTTCCACTAATCGCTCGCGCGCGATCACCAGGATCGCCTGCTTGCGATCAATCCACGCCTCGCGAATTGCCTCGCCGAATTTTTCCTTGTATCGCTTCACGAGGTCGTTATCGAGAGCGACAGGCCCTTCCTTTGGCGGAGCAGGAGGTTTCGGTGGGGTGGCCGCCCCCGGGGGCTTTGCAGCAGGAGCCGCCGGTGCAGCGGGCGGCTTGGACACAGGTTCGCCCGCCGCTGCGGGAGGTTTTGCGGCGGACGAGTCATCTTTGGGGCTCGCAGAGGGCTGCTTTTCTTCCGGATCGTTGGCCATGAATTAGGAGTTGAGAAGTCCGCGCCTATCTCGCGCAACCCGTAGCTTTTAGCACATGGCGGAAAACACAGTCAACCTGCCTCCCTTACACCCATTCCAGAGCGCCCTTCCGATAGAGCCAGACGTACCCAATGATCAGAATACCCAGGAACACAAACATGCTTGCCAGCGCATACACCGGTTCCAGACGGAACCCTTCCTGCCGGGTGGAAAACAGCACGGCCCATGGAAACAGAAACGTCGTCTCCACATCGAAGATCACAAAGAGAATGGCCACGATATAAAACCTGACCGAATACCGGCCGCGCGTGTCCCCCTCGGCCTCCACACCGCACTCGTAAGGCTTCAGTTTCGCCCCCACCGCCGCCGGTGTGGGACGAATAAACCGGAAGAGCACCAGCGTCACGGCCGGAAACGCCGCGGCCAGCACAGCGAAGATCAAAATCGGAATGTACTGCCTCGGCATACTAATTTCGCTCGAAATCCTAACACATGCGTCAAGATGTATCCAGCGCAGGCGGGGATCGTGGATTCGGAGTCGCTCGCGTGAGGGTAAGCACTTCGCGGGGATGAACCAAAGTAGGTTTGAAAGCGAATTCCCAGCCGGACCTTACCTCACAACCTTGCTGTTCTGATTGGGTTCGCGTTGATGGGTCAAAGGAGCAAGCGAACGCCGCGGCTCGGTACGATCTCGAAAAAAAAGTCCAGGCCGGCCTGCCATGACAGCGTGGCAAGCCGGCCTGGAGCTGACAACTACCTTTACTTCTTTTCGATCAACGGTCTGTTGAGATCCAAGTCGCCTTTCCGGCAAACGTTCCGTTGATGTCTATGTTATCGATCACAACGAAGCCACCTGCGGATCCCTGAACTGCAGGGTCAGGTCCCTGATCCTGGACAATCGTCATGCTCGTTATAGTGTCACCAGGCACGAACATCAGAGCCGCTTGTGCCATGGCGGACATGTTGAACCGCAAGCGATTCCAGCCCGCTACAGGCGTAGTGCTTGTGCCTATCGTGGGTGTTGTAATCGTTGCAGTGCTGCAGCCTAGCGCGTGCGTCCCACTGACGCTGGCCACTATAACAACTCGTGGCGATGTGAGAGTGCACTGACTTCCCACTCGTTGGTCAAACCCAAGTTCCGTGGGGATGGGCGACCCTTGCGGGATGTTCCTGATGTATGCACCCGTGAATGATCCTGCCGGCGCGGTGGCATTCTTTGAAAGCACCAAGCCTGGATCAACCGGTGACGTTGGATTGCCCGTCGGAACACCCAAACGATCTACCCACTGTGCGTAGAGGGTGCCGGACAAGCTGGGGTCGGTGACGTAAGGCTGGGCGTACATCGTCGTACTTCCGCCGCAGTTGGTGACGCAAGCAGTGACATTCAGCGTCACCGGAACGGTTACGGTCCCGGCACCTGAAGAGCTCACCTGGATCGAGCCGGTGTAGGTCGACGGAGACATGCCTGACGCATTCACTGAAACAGTGATCGTGCCAGGAGTCCTTCCGTTAGTCGGACTTGCCGTGAGCCAAGAGCCACCGTAGGTTGAAACCGAGTACCAAACTTTCGCAGTCGTGCCGGTAACCCTCAGGGATTGTGACCCTGTCGTGGAGCCGCCGCCCTGATAGGTGAACGTCAGTGACGTCGGGTTTACGACCATCGAGCTCGTGCTCGTCGCGGATTTGACTGTGAGCATGAGCGTCGCCGTGTGAGTCAAGCTGCCGGAGATTCCGGTGATGGTCAGGGAGAAAGTTCCAGTGCCTGCCGTGCTGGTCGCGCTCAGCGTCAGGACGCTGGTGTTCGTGGTGCTGGCGGGGTTGAATGCGGAAGCAGTCACGCCGCTCGGCAGACCCGAGACCGACAGCATAACGCTTCCGGTGAAGCCATATTGTGGGGTAACGGTGATAGTGCTCGTGCCGTTGCTGCCCTGCGTGAGGGTGTATGGCGACGCCGAAAGGCTGAAGTTCGGTGGCGTAGGTGAGGGATTCACGGTGAGATTAAGCGTCGCCGTGTGAGTCAAGCTACCGGAGGTTCCGGTGATGGACAGGGAGAAAGTTCCAGTGCCCGCCGTGCTGGTCGCGCTCAGCGTCAGGACGCTGGTACTCGTGGCGCTGGCGGGGTTGAATGAAGAAGCAGTCACGCCGCTCGGCAGGCCCGAGACCGACAGCGCAACGCTTCCGGTGAAGCCATTGTGTGGGGTAACGGTGATGGTGCTCGTACCGTTGCCGCCCTGGGTGAGCGTGTACGGCGACGCCGAGAGACTAAAGTCCGCCGGCGGCGCGGGTGCCGCAGGCGTGAGCGTGTACATTCCCGTGGAAAAAAGATTGCTGCCACTAAATGAGCTGGTGTTGTTCCCGGTCAGATAGAAATTCACGCTGTCCGTGGTGCCTGCCGGCGGAGGGGTCCAATTAAGGGTAAATGTGGAGGAAGGACCGAACCCTGAGGTGGTGCCATTATCTCCTGCTGTGAAGAATCCCCCTGCGCCAGCTAAGTTGGATGCCATACGCGCGTTGAGTTGATACCCCCACGTTTGATAAGTCGTGCCAGGCACCGTAATGGTCAGGGGTATTGCTGGCCCACCAGGCGTATAAGAAGTCATGCCCGAAGGAAACGTGATGACCGCGCCGGTGGGAGAGTTTGTACCTGTATGACAACCGCTACGGGCGCAGGTGTTGGCTGTTGGCGTCGCCGTGTTGAAGGTTGCATAAGACGGGTACGCAAACGCAGTTGGAACTTTCAGCTGCGCGCCGAAAAACACAAGAACGATTAGAATCCCTGTGAACAGAAGAAGCATCGTAGGACGAATTCGTTTCACTGTAATTACCCCCTCAGGCAATTTTTGACTTGGAAGAGCATGGAGTTCATTGGCCTCAGCCGGCTACTGCGAGCACTGCGGGCCCCCTTACTCCCGAAGTCAGGCGACTGCATAGGTCGTCTCCGTTTTGTCTTTGTCAAAGTTAGGCTCCCCCCCGTTCACTAGCTACTGGTCGAGAGGTCAGTTTAGGAACAGAGCCCCACTACCCGACAAGGGGCTATCCGTAGGGTCGGTGAGAAGAATTCTTAAAATGCGGCAGGGCACGAAATCCCGACGATTGTTGAAGGATACTCATGTGTTGCCTCGCGTCCGGGGATGGGGTCACATGTGCCTATTCCCATGTTGCGAACGCCGCGGCTCGCTACGACCTCGAAAAAAAAGTCCAGGCCGGCCTGCCACGAAATTGGTGGCAAACCGGCCTGGAAATAACAACTACGCTAGCTATTTCCGATTAATCGTCCCTTGATGTTGATGTTGCCCACTTCCCGACCGGCACGCCGTTGATTTCGATGTTGTCGATCACAGCGATGCCACCCGTTGAAGTGGATCCTTTGTCGAGCTCAATGGAGATGCTCTGGACGTGGTCGGTTTTACTAATCGGCGTCGGCGTCGCTTGACTTGGATCAAACCGCAAGCGCATCCAGCCCGCCGGCGCGGAGGATGGAGGTGTGGTGGGGCTGCTGGTGCAACCGCCAACCGTGTGCTTCACTCCGTCGGTTGTGATAACGACGAATTGGAGTGAGTTGGTGCTGCACTGAATGCTCGCACGGAAATCAAAACCAAGTTCCGTGAGGGAAATGCCCGTGACATTCTGGATGACCGCACCAGCCCAGGTGCCCGCCGAGGCGGACGCGCTCTCCGCGAGAGCGAGGCCTCGGTTGCGCGGATCAGTTGTACTGAGCGGAGAAGCGCCCAGATTTTCCACCCAGGCTGCGGCGAGAGCTCCGGACTGCGGATCGGACATGTACGGTTTAGCAAACATGCCACCCGGAGTGCCGCCTTCTCCGTCGCCACCCGTTATGGTCAAAGCCACAGGAACGGTGGTTGTCTTTCCGCTCTGTGCGGTTATGTTAATTTGCGCGCCATAACTCCCCGGAGCCATGCCCGCCGGATTCACCGAGGCTTGCATGCTTCCGGGAGTACCACTTCCGCTGACCGGATTAATGCTCAGCCAGGGGTCGGTTTCCTTGGCGGTGTAGGAGGTTGATCCGCCGGTGCTGGTGATCGCCAGCGTCCGGGATGAGGGCCAACTTCCACCCATGCGATAGTGGAACGTCAGTGACGACGGGCTCACTGCCAGCGCGCCCGTGCTCGTCGACGGGGCCGGGTTCACCGTTAGCGTGAAGCTCTGCGTGGCATTCGGGAGTGTACTGTTCGTCGCCGTAAAGGTGATCGGGAACGTCCCGCTCACCGTTGGCGTCCCGCTCAGCACATGAGTCGTCGTGTTAAACGTCACTCCAGCCGGCAGCGAGCCCGTCTCACTGAGCGTCGGTGCCGGTGTCCCTGTCGCCGTCACTGTGAACGTCCCTGCCGTGCCCACAGTGAAGGCCGTGCTAGTTGAGCTCGTGATCGACGGAGCCACTGTTGGCGCCGCAGCCGTCAGCGTGCCCATCGATTGGTAAATACCGTTGCCGATTACAGAGAAGGTTAAAGGATTGAAGGCCACCCCGGTCAGGTAGAAATTCACGGTGCCCGAGGCTGTGGCCGGAGGGGTCCAATCAAAGCTCCATGTGGAGGATGCAAAAGTCATCGCCTTCATGTCCACGATAGAGGCATTTGCCGTATTTGGCGCGGGAGCGCTGTTCGCGTCAGTCGCTGTGAAGGTTCCGGCTTGGCTAGATACACCGCTTGCCAAACGCGCGGTGAGAATATATCCAAACGCGGTATTAGTACTGGTCGGATCGGTCACTTTAACGCTCAAGTGTTGTGTCACACCGGGCGTATAAGTGGTGCCCGGAAAGATGACAACCGCGCTGCCACCTGCTGTTGCAGTACCGTTGTGGCAAGTAGCTGAGGCGCAGGTATTGGTAGCCGGCGCTGTCGGGTTGCTTGATGCAAATGCCGGAACCGCAAACGCCGTTGGAACTTTCAATTGCACGCCGAAAAACAAAAGAACGATCAGAACCCCGCTGAACAGAAGAAGCATCGTAGGACGAAATCGTTTCACTGTAATTACCCCCCGAGTGCAGATTTTGACTGGGCAGCGCGGAGTTCATTGGCCTCAACCGGCTGCTGCGATGACTGCGGGCCCCCTTACTCCCGAAGTCAGCCGACTGCATAGACTGTCTCCGCTTTGTCAAAGTTAGGCTCCCCCCGGTCTACTGGCTGCTGGCCGTGAGATCAGTTTAGGGACAGAGCCCCTCGACCCAACGAGAGGCTGTCCTTAGGGCAGGTGAGAAGAATTATTAAGACGCAGTAGAGCGCGAAAACCCGGCTATTGTTGACGGGTGCTTATGGGTTGCCTAGCTTCTGGCGATGGGATCACTCGTGCTGATTCCCAGTTTTGTGTCAGGATGTTTTTGTTGGCTATCGTGGAAATCTTGGCATTGCAGACGATCGCGCCCAATTAGTTGGGCGCGTGAAGAGATCGTCGCTTAGCAGGCATCGGGGTCAGATCCTATGGCCGCATTTCGAGATTCCTGCCGCTCAGCACCACAGGCGTGGGAGGATTTTTCTTGTTCCGAGTTCGGTAATCTAGAGCGACTAATCGGCTAGGATTCGAGGATCAATTCTCTTGCGCGCTGGGTGGCTTTCATGACCGCCTTGATCAGGGTTACGCGTACCTTGCCGTCCTCCAATTCGAGAATGCCATCCATCGTGGATCCGGCAGGAGTGGTCACGGCATCTTTCAACAGCGCAGGATGGTCGCCGGTATCGAGGACCATGCGCGCCGCGCCCATCATGGTCTGCGCGGCCAGCAGCGTGGAGATGTCCCGGGGCAAGCCAACCTTTACGCCACCTTCGGCGAGCGATTCCAGAATGATATAAATGAACGCGGTTCCGCTCGCGGAAAGCCCGGTTACAGCGTCGATCTGTTTCTCGTCCACAACGACTACGCGTCCCACGGCTTCGAACATCGCCTGTGCAATCTCCAGGTGTTCCTTCCCGGCGTGAATGCCCCTGGCCAGGCCGGTCATCCCACAGCCGATCGCGCAGGGCGTATTCGGCATGGCCCGCACCACGGGCGCATCGAGTCCTAGATATTTCTCCATGAGCTGCGTGGGTACGGAGGCAACGACGGAAACGATCAGCTTTCCCGGCTTCATCTCGGGCTTAATTTCTTCGAGCACCTCGCGCACGGCTTGAGGCTTCACTGCCAGCAGCACGATGTCCGCGCCACGCACTGCCGCGCGGTTATCGGTGGACGCCTCAATTCCCAATTGCTTGGCGAGAGCGCGCGCTTTCTCCGCATGGCGCACCGTGGCGTGGACGCGCTTCGGCTGCACGAGCTTCTGCTCCAGAAATGCGCGCAGCAAAATTCCACCGATTTTCCCCGCGCCGAGCACCGCCAGCCGCCCGTTCAAAAGTTTGCCGGAAATTGTTGTTTTCATAGTGCCAGCATTGTTGACGACGCCAAGCCGCCCGTCAACATTCTTCCTTTGCCACTGCTCTAATTTTCGGAATGAACTATTCGCTTACTGGAGTCCTATGCGGTACACGAGGGTCTGAAATCTCAGGTTCGAGAGTAGTAGCACAGACTTTAGTCTGTGTGGTTTTGGTTTGGGTCTTGCGTGGCGGGAAAGGCGCACAGGCCGAAGCCTGTGCCACTGGATCGTACGAACTATCTTAGAAAGTCAGACGAGAACTCCGATTGATTCTACAGGAGTGGTCACGGTCCGCTCGCCATTGGCGTTAAATTCCATCCGGAAGCCCGTATAAATCCCGCGCATTTTGCAGAAGGAGCCTCCCAGAGTAGCCCCAGCCAGGCGGGCACGAGTTAACTCCGGAAAAAATTGGCCGCCCCGGACCAGAATTTCACCGCTTCGGCCGTCAATGATCGTGATCTCGTAGAGGCTGTTCCAGGTCCGCACCACCAGCTTCTTCATATCCTCCATGCGGTCAACCTGCACGCCATTTGTCCACGGGTCCTCAGACCATTTGTCGAGCACCGCCCCCGCCGGAATGGAATCTCGTTCTTGCACTGGTCCCCTCCCCCCTGATTCTATCTCAAATATAAGATGCTTCGGGAGGCCCCTCTGGTATCAATAAAATTATGAGTCTGCCGAGAGATCAAGAGTAACTTATTGAACGAGCTTCTTCACTTCTTGCCGGTTGGAACCCGGCGCTTCAACTCTTCAAACCAGTTCAGCACAACGTTGATTTGCGTCGGCGCCGCCTGCGCTTGCTCGCTGGGCTTGATCATCAGGAAACGCTGGCCGTCAGGGGAGACATCGTAGTTGTCGATTGGGACTGGAGCCGGTTCGTACGGTCCCTCAAAGAGCATCCGGGGCGTGCCCGCAGCGAAGCCAGGCTGAGTGGCGATGTCCACCGCCATCATCTTGTCACCGCTGCGGTAGAACAGCTCCCGCCCGTTGGGATTCCACACCGGCTCCGTGCCGCCTTCCGTCGAGATCTGCCACTTCCCGCCGGGGCCCGGATAGGGCTGCACGTAAATTTCATAGCGGCCCGATTCATCCGAGATATAGGCCAGCCAGTGCCCGTCGGGGGAAAATCGCGGCAGCGTTTCGTCGAATGGCGTTCGGAGAAAAGGCTGCGCCTTGCGGCCTTGCCCCGAGGCCGCCGAAGGGATCTGCCCTGAACCCGGTGAGGGGTCGCCCATCCGGAGCACCCAGATGTCCCGCTGCGTCGTGGGATTGACTTCAATGAAGGCCAGCAGTTGCCCATCCGGGGACCAGGACATCGGAGCATTGACGTACTCGCTGGTGTTCAACCGCTCCAACCCGCCGCTGCCGTCGGCCAATTGCCAGAAAATGTTCAACGGCCCTTCCTTGGTTGATTCAAACGCTATCCGCTTGCCATCCGGCGTCCAAACCGCGTTATAGTTCTGATTTCCCTCAAACGTCAACCGGGTCAGCGTCTCGCGGGGGAGATCGTAGAGCCAGACTTGAGTCTCCTGCTCCTGGATGGTCACGGCTACACGTCGACCGTCGGGGGAAAGCCGCGGGAACACGTAGGCGTGCGCAGGGGCGGCCAAGGGCTGCTCTGCCCCATTCCGACTGACCCACACGAGCCTGCGGCGGGCGGACTGAACACTCCCCGAAACATAAACCAGCGATCCTGTGGCGGAAAAGCTGTACTGGGCGGCTCCGCTCGATGGGGATTGCAGGACACCCTCTGCCACGGGGACCGCCCCACCCGTGGCCGTTAGCCGCTGGGGATCGAACGGCACGGCCATCAGCGTCCCCCTTTGCGCATACACCAAGTGGCCGGAGGGCGCGTACCCGGGCTGTGTCCCCGCTTGCAACAGGTTTCGCTTTTCGCCTCCCCCGACTGACTGGACGGCGACCTGCGCATTGGCAAAATTAAGGGCACCCGGTCCGGCAGCAAAAAGCACTGCCTTGCCGCCGGGCAAGAACTCCGGCCAGCGATGGGTGACGTCCCCTTTCTCGAAACGAGTCAGCGGTTGCGGGGCGCCTCCTGCGTCCGGCACTTGCTGGAGAACTGAGACATTTTCGGGTGCGAAGGCGATCGTGCCCAGGCTGCCCCAATTGGCACCGCTAGGGTTCGCAGCATTGCCGAGGGTCAGCGCCGCTCCCCCGCTCACCGAGATCTTCTTCAGCTTTCCGTCCGCGAAAAACCCCAGCCATTGGCCGTCGGGCGAGAAGAAGGGGTTGATGGCTCCTTCTGTGCCGGGGATGGGCCTGGCCTCTAGGCTATCCATCGCCCGCAGGTAAATCTGCTGGGTGCCGCCCTGGCGTGCGACATAGGCGAGATGCGCGCCATCGGTAGAAAGGGCCACAGCTCGGCCATTCTCCAAGCCCGCTAATTGTTGGCCCGGCGGCAGATCTATCACCGTACGGGTGACAGGCTGTGGAGAAGGTTGCGGCAAGGGCTTCAGATTCCAAGCGGCAAGGCTCGCGATCACAAGGCCTAATAGCAAGCTCCCCAGCCCCAGGATTAGTGGCCGCTGACCAAGAGCACGAATACCTTTCGTTGCTGCAGTTGGCGCCAAGGCGATCTGTGCGCCGCCACCGGCGATCCACTTCAGTTCATTCGTCAGGTCACTTGCGCTCTGCCAACGCTCATCCCTTTCTTTCGCAAGGCACCTTTTAACCACGTGGTCGAGCGCTGGAGGTGTCATCGGCTGAAGAGATGTCATCGCGGCAGGCTCGGACGACATGATGGCCGAGATCACGCTTGCTTGGGTCTTGCCCTCGAACGCTCTCCTGCCCGTCGCCATCTCGTACACCACTGCGCCGAACGCGAAGATGTCTGTGCGCGCATCCACCTCCTTGCCTTCCAACTGCTCCGGGGCTATGTATTGCAGCGTCCCTACGATGGTTCCCTTCGCCGTCAACGGATCGCTCGCTGTGGGAAGTTCCGAAAGCTGGACATTGGCCGGAGCTGCCTCCTGCTTCAGCTTCGCCAAACCGAAGTCCAGCAGCTTCGTCCCCGTCTTGGTGAGCATGGCGTTGCCGGGCTTCAGATCGCGATGCGTCACGCCCTTGCGATGTGCCTTGTCGAGCGCATCAGAAATTTCGATGGCGTACTGCAACACTTGTTCCAGCGGCAGCGCGCCTTTCAGCAGCCGGTGCGCGAGCGTCTCGCCTTCGAGGTATTCCATCACTAGATAATCGACGCCGTCTTGTTGGCCGATGTCGTAGAGCGTGCAGATGTGCGGATGATTCAGGCTGGCGATGGTGCGCGCTTCGCGCTCAAAACGCTCGCGCAACTCGGTACGATCTGCAAGATGTGTCGGCAAAACCTTGATCGCAACGATTCGGTCCAGCCGCGTGTCGCGGGCGCGGTACACCTCGCCCATCCCGCCCGCGCCGATAGCGGAGAGAATTTCGTAGGGCCCTAGACGTCTGCCGGGGAGGATCGCCATGGGTCTCCCGCCGACTTAGAATTGGCGCAGTATAACGCATACAGTACGCGCAAGACCTTGTTTTCTCGGCGAGGGTGGCCATAGTCCGCGAAACAAAACGCACGAACAGGTCGTGTCCTATTTTGGAAATTAACGGACCGATTGGGATGTTTAGGAGGTCGGGGCTTCAGAGTCTGTGTGAGAACCTGGTTTTGGTCGATGTAGCGCCCGCCTTCAGGCGGGCATGTCCTTGCACTCACAGAGTCGGCCTGAAGGCCGACGCTACAAAGACGCTTCCCGCGTCGGTTGTCACACGCACTCTGAAGCCTCGACCTGCTGAAATGCGAATATCAGACTGCTTTCAAAACATTCCGGAAATTAGGACACTACCGAGGAATAACCAGATGAATAACCAGATCGTTGCCTCTCGGACCGAGCGTGCTACAATCCCCGGCTCAGAGTGATCCTAATGTCTGACCTGCCAGCCATCGACAAAACTGGCCTCGAAGTCGTATCCCCCGACCGCACGAGGAGGTTTGTTCCTCTCTCCGAATCGCCCTTCTGTATTGGGCGCGGTGAAACTGGGAATCATCTCCAGCTTGTGGACAGCCGGATCTCTCGTCAGTGTGCCGCGATTATTTCCGAGGGGGAAACCTGGTATCTCGAAGACCGGGGCCACCGCCGCGGCGTTTTCGTGAACGGCGAAAAAGCTGATCGCCGCGTTCTGCAAGATGGCGACGTCATTAGTTTCGGCTTGGATGATTCTTATGAAATCATCTGCCGCTTTTCTGGGACTGACACATCGATTCAAACCATCCTCAGCCGTATCCAAACCATATCGGGCACCGACACCTCTCCTGGTGGCCTACACAAACTAAACGTCCTGCTTGAAGCCACCATGCTCTTACATTCTCAACTTCCTCTCGACTCCGTGCTCGGCAAGATGCTGGACCACGCGATCTCGATCACGAATGCGGACCGGGGTCTCTTGCTCGAGCCTGATTCGTCCGGAGCGCTTCACATTCGGCTTGCCCGCCGCAGTGGGGGCCTGCGCCTCCCGCCGGACAGTCTCGCTCCCAGCCAGACCGCCGTGCGCCAGGCCCTCGATCAGCACGCCAGCGTGATCACCGAAGACCTCAATCTCGCCGATCTCAATCTCCAGGGTGCGGAGAGTATCGTCGCGCAGCATCTGCGCGCCGTCGTGGTTATTCCGCTCTATGCAACGTCTCGCGTCAGTTCAACGGAGACCGTACTGTTCAAGCCCGGGGACTTTCTGGGCGTTGTCTACCTGGATTCCCGCCACACCGCCGCTTTCTCCAAACTCGACCGTCAAATCCTGGACGCCCTCGCTGTTGAGGCCGCCAGTATTCTGGACAACGCGCGCCTGGTCGAATATGAGCGTCAGCGCCAGCGCCTCGAGCAGGAACTCAGCATCGCCCGCGACATCCAACAGGCCCTTCTTCCGCGCGGCTTCCGCGATTTCCCGCACCTCGCCGTCACCGGCATAAATATTCCCTGCCTGTCTGTCGGTGGAGACTACTTCGATGTGTTTCCCATGAGCGATGACCGCACGGCATTCCTGATCGCGGACGTCTCCGGCAAAGGTCTCGGCGCGGCTCTGCTCACCACCATGCTGCAGGGCGCTCTTTCCGGGATGACCATGGGCGCCGACCCCGCCCGCGTTTTCAATCACATTAACAACTTTCTATGCGAACACTCCGAAGTAGGCCGGTACGCCACGATGTTTTTCGGTGTTCTCAGCCGCAATGGTGATCTCCAATACATCAATGCCGGGCACCCCTCGCCACTGCTTTTTCGTCGAGGAGAACTTGCTGAACCCTTTACGGAAGGTTCCTATCCGGTTGGACTCGTCCCCGGCACCGAATACAAAGCCGCCTGTGTGAAACTGGAGGCTGACGACACGCTTATCCTTTTCAGCGATGGAGTCACGGAAGCCGCGGACCCCGAAGATCAATTGTTTGGTGTCCCGCGCCTGCGCGAAGCCCTTGCCGGCCGGCACGACGCGCCCCTGGATCAATTACAGAAAGCGGTTTTCGATTCCGTTGCGAAGTTTTCTCGCGGCGCCAGCCAGGCTGACGATATCACCCTACTTCTGGTCCGCTACCGCGCCGCCCAGGCCGCTGCTTCGTGAATTTGTCAGCGGATCCGGTGCTGGTTCTACCTGTACCCTGATCGGTTTAAATGAAGTGTGGAGCCCAGTTAATCCGGATATTTCACGAGGTCGTGATGGATCTCCTCTACAATGTCAACTTGCTGCGTCGAATTGCCCTACGATGTATTGAGGGCTCAGGTAGCACAGGCTTCAGCCTGTGAGGTTTTGTTTTCAGATGACCAGAAACGCACACACCCTGTGTACGGTTGATCGGCTGCAACTCAAACCACATAGGGTGTGTGTTGTTCTGCGTCTACGGAAATCAAAACCACACAGGCTGAAGCCTGTGCTACTGGACCATGCCGGACGCGCGCTGAAGCCGATCGCGGTAAAAATGTTGGCCGACCCTGTAAACCTTCAAGAACCGACGGAAGAGGAATGGGTGTATACTCCCCGCCGGTCCTGGGAATTCTACGAAAACCCTGGCTGGTGTGTTTCGCGGGCCTGCCCCGGCTGCCTGAGCAATCATTTTCGGTGAGAGAGGGAGAACAAACATGGCTCTGAAAATTGCAAACCGCGAAGTGGATGGAGTGGCAGTACTGGCCTTGGACGGACGCATTGTACTCGGAGAAGAGACTGTTGCTCTGCGCGAAAAAGTGAAGGGCCTCCTCGGTGAGGGCAAAAAGAAGCTCGTCCTCGATCTGAAAAATGTCACGATGATCGACAGCTCGGGACTCGGCGCGCTGGTCGCTGTGCACTCCAGCGCGAAATCCGGCGGAGCCACGCTGCGGCTCTGCAACCTGGGATCGAGAACCAACGAACTGTTGCAGATGACCAGGCTGCTCACTGTATTCGAAGTTTCCAACTCCGAGGCGGAGGCGGTGAGTAGTTTCTCGAAGTAGCGTTTCTTCGTTGGCTCGCCACAATCTTCCATGGGAAGGGCGCTTCCGCGCAGTGGACGACGACGCATCGCAGCGGATTCCCATCAAAGCGGACTACGGCTGTAGGTTCATGCGGCGGAGCAGATCGGCGAAGC
>WNFG01001759.1_pt1 | contig 21856 bp, 17 predicted proteins | sample 5400431 | NCBI WGS metagenome assembly WNFG01 (sample SAMN13153346, study PRJNA577476) | soil metagenome | isolation source: 120 cm saprolite under Douglas fir tree site 2 hole 3 replicate 2 | place: USA:California | collected 2015-04-18 | reverse complement strand
CAGGTAGTGGCGGCTGATCTTGACCTTAGCTGCTCCTGTCTGGAGTAGCATTTCCCGCATCTCTTTTCGAGTGTACGCCTGACGCACCGACGCAGGGGCATCGTGGCGGGTAAGGCGGCTTCTATATAACGGGAGCCCCGCGTAGACAAGTGCCAAATGGAGCGGAGCTCGAATCAGATCGTTGATCAGCACCGCGACCCGGCATACCCGCAGCGCTTCTCTCGCAAATTGCATCAACTGGTCGGTTGCCAGGTGGTGTGCGAAGAGGCTACAACTAACTAAGTCGAAGCTCGCGTCTCGGAAGGGAATGGAAACAGCATCAGCGACCACCGCAGGTGCGTCGCCGCGAAGATGGGAAGGTGCGCGGTCGAGCAATGTGATCTTCAAGCGAACGCCACTTCCGCGCAAGTGATCGCGCACGGTTTGCGGAACATAGCCAGACCCCGAGGCAACTTCAAGGAGGGTTAGAGACGATTGAGCGGTCGCACTCGCCACCTGCTTGATCATGCGTTGTGTTGTGCTGACACCCCCGAACCATCGGTTAAAACTTCGAAGATCGGACAACGAAGCCGCAACTTCCGCAGGAGTGCCGGCGTCACTATCGAGCAGTTCGACAGTGGGAATTCGTTTCATTTGTCAGGAGAGTGTGCCACAGAGGGGTGGGCTCGCCAAATCCGAGGTCGAGTTCTTCCGACAGCAGGAACGTGTCCCCGAGAGATCAGACTTCGGCCAATTCTTCTTCCAGCAATTGCTTATTGTACAGATCGGTGTAGTAACCGTTGAGGGCAATGAGTTCATCATGCGTACCGATCTCGACGATACGTCCGCCGTGCAGTACGGCGATGCCGTCGGCGTTGCGGACGGTAGATACGCGGTGAGAGATGAAGATGGTGGTGCGCCCCTGCATCAGGTCTCGAAGATGGTTGAGAATCTTATCCTCGGTATGCGTGTCCACGCTGGAGAGTGCATCGTCAAGAATGAGAATCCGAGGATCGCGAATGATGGCACGCGCGATGGCCGTGCGTTGCTTCTGGCCTCCGGAGAGCGTGATACCGCGCTCGCCAACCAGGGTCTGGTATTTTTCCGGAAAACTTTCGATGTCTGCCTCTATGCTGGCTGCCGAGGCCGCTTGTTTAACTTCATCATTGCTGGCGTCCTCGCGGCCGAAGGCGATGTTCTCACGCACTGTATCGCTAAATAGAAAAGTTTCTTGTGGAACGAAACCCACGCTGCGGCGCAATTGCTCCAGAGAGTACTCGCGGATAGGTCGGCCGTCAATCAATACGGCTCCGGGAGCCGCGTCATAGATGCGCGGTATCAGGCTGACCAGCGTTGTTTTTCCCGAACCGGTCGGGCCTACGATAGCCAGACTGGTGCCGGCGGGAATTCGCAGGTTGATGTCGTGCAGAACAGTTGCTCCGTTGTAAGCGAAAGTGAGATTGTGGAACTCGACAGTGCCTTGAATCTGCTGAGATGAAGGGATTTCAGCCGCCCCCGAGCGGGCCGTCATTTCCGCACGGTCGTCAATCTCGCGCCTCTCCACCAGGATTTCGTTGATACGAGCCATGGATGCAGTGCCGCGTTGGAAAATATTTATGACCCACCCCAATGCAATCACCGGCCAGGTAAGCTGCGCCAGATACTGAAGGAAAGCTACGTAGCCGCCCAAAGTCATACGCGCGAGTAAAACCTCGCGCGCCCCCAGCCAAAAGGCGAGCACGACGGCCAGGCCGAGCATAAGTTCCAGCGTCGGCCACAGCATTCCCATCAGACGGACCAGTCTCAAACTGCGCGCGATGTATTCCTGATTGGCGCTTTCGAAAGCGTCTATTTCCGCTTGCTCCTGCACATAAGCGCGAATTACCCGGGCTCCCGAAAAGTTTTCCTGGACCCGTGCTGATAAGTCGGAGAACATGGCCTGGATTCTCTCGAAGCGCTCGTGGATTTGCTTTCCGAAATACTGCACCACGATACTGACAACCGGTAACGGCAGGAAAGCATACAGCGTCAGCTTGGGGCTGATCGCGAGCATAAAAAACAGCGCGCCCGCGGTGAATACCAAAGTATTAGCGGAATACATAATGGCGGGGCCCAGCAGCATTCGGACGGCATTCAAATCGTTAGTGGCGCGGGCCATTACATCGCCCGTACGGGTTCGTTGGTAATAAGAGTAAGAAAGGCTTTCCAGATGCTGGAAGAGGTCATTCCGCAGGTCAAATTCGATCTCGCGCGAAATGCCGATTACTACCCACCGAGTCAGGAACTGAAAGACTCCCTTCGTAACTGCGGCACCGACCAACAGAAGTGAATAAATCCCAAGTTTGTGCCGAGTGACGCCCCGGTTCAGATCGTCGACGGCGTAGCGGATGATCTGGGGAAAGGCAATCCAAATACCGTTGTTTAACAACACGCAGAGCGTGCCTACCGCGTACTGGCCGCGGTACTTTCTTAAGTAGGGCAGGAGGGGACGCAGGCTTTTAGGCAGCATGTGCTTCTAACTAGATGCGATTCTAGCAGCTGTGGCTGCAAGGTGTCGGTGTGCGGAACCCCTCGATGGACCACCGACCACTAACGGATTGTACTTTCCATTCCCCAGGTCTAGGTACATCGGTAATCTTGCGGTCACTTCGCGGACGCCCTAACTTCTTAGTGGGCGCCTCAGGTTTTGCGTCCTGACCGAGGTTTTTCGAAGGGAAAGGGTTGCGTTGAGCAGAAAAGGTTATTCCCGGCGAACAAACAAGTCCTGCGTGTGCCTAACCTTTTGCTTCGCCATCGGCGTGTGCATTTCGGTGATGATGGGACTATGTCCCACGGAATTACACGCCGGGGAAAAAGCCGAAAGGCGAGTCGTCTACAAGGTGAGTCCCGTATATCCGGAGAACCTGAAGAAATACCGCCTTAGCGGTACAGTGCGTTTGGAAATCGTGATCTTGTCTCGCGGCACCGTCGATTCAGTTTCGCTGGTGGGAGGGAGCCCGATGTTTGTGGACGCTGCGATCGCAGCCGTCAAAAAGTGGAAATACGCTCCCGCAGAATCAGACAGTAAGACTCAAGTGGAGTTCAAGTTTGTTGCGGGCAGTCAAAGTCCCTAAGTCCTGAACCTTGACTGCTGCCCGCACTTATCCCGCGCACGAGATATGCCTTGCCGGTGAGTCGTTTGTAAGTCGCAAGAATTTCCCGAACAGCTTGCAGGCGGCCTAGCGTTGTGAGATCCCTGCTTTCCAGCGCACGTTCAACCTGTGTCATCCAGCATTCCACTGCCGCATCAACGCCGGAAGCCATCTCCGCGGCAACAGCCTGAATAAAATCGTCAATCATCACGGAAGGTGCCAATTGCCTACCCAGCCTTTCTCTGCAGTGATCCACAATAAAAAAGGCAGGCGGGGGAAACAGAGAGAGAGATATTTCCTTTCCCGCCTGCGTCCGCAGACGACGACGGCTAGTCGCCTGACATCCCTTCATGCATATGCTTCATGAATCGTTGTTCATGACGGTTCATGAATTCCTGCATCTTGGTCTTTTGTTCGGGAGTAAGCACCTGGAATAGTTTCGACTCAATGCGTGTTTTTTGCACGATCAACTCGGTCATGGTCTGTGATTGCTGACTGGCTAATGAACGTACCTTGGCTTCATCAAAGCTGCCACTCTCGGCGAGTTGCCGCAATTCGTGATGAGACTGCTTCAGCTGCTCCATCAATGGCTGGATCGTGGGCCGCTCATTGGCCATAATTTCCTTGATCTGCGACTGCTGCGCGTCAGTCAGGTTGAGATAATCGGTGAAGAAGCCGAGCATATGTCCGCCCAGGCCAAACTCTCCGCCGCCATGCATATGAGCCCGTTTGACAGTTTGCGAAAGCGCTACGGCTGCCACTAACGTAATAAGTAGCCCAGCGATGATAATTTTGGTGCGACTTAACTTCATACTTCCTCCTACAGCGTTCTCTTCTCCAGGAACAGCTGAATGCATGCCATGATGGAAACATGTTTTCCCCAATTGTGCGGTAAAGAGTCGGTCAATCAGAGTAAAGTTTTGTAAAGTTAGGGGATTAAGCAGAGCCGATCACGCTGGAACGGGTCCAAAACTGATTCCAGATTCCTGATTTGACAATTCTTTACGGGGATTCCTTACTCTGTGTTGTAAAACTTAAGCTGTCAATCATGGATCGAGTACTTGTCATCGATGACGACGTGGAACTCTGCGGTCTGGTAAGCGAATACCTCGGGGGGGAGGGGTTCGCAGTGGAGTGCATGCACGACGGGAAACGTGGTCTCGAGCATGCGCTACGTGGCGACCACTTGCTAGTCGTGCTTGATGTCATGCTGCCCGGCATGAATGGCTTTGAAGTGCTACGGCATTTAAGAGAGAAATCTCACATTCCCGTGCTGCTGTTGACCGCGCGCGGTGAAGATGTGGATCGCATTGTCGGCCTCGAAATCGGAGCGGACGATTATCTTCCCAAGCCTTTTAATCCGCGCGAGTTAGTGGCGCGTATCCGGGCGATCCTGCGGCGTACTGACGGTGGTCGCTCCGCCACGCCGCCGCAAATTGTGCGGGTCGGCGATATTGAGCTCGACCCCGCGACGCGGACGGTTCGGCAAGCCGGCAGCCCGATCGAGTTGACCTCCGTCGAATTCAATTTGCTGGAGGTGTTGCTGCGCGAAGCTGGCCGCGTAGTCAGCCGCGAGCGGTTGGTTAACGCGGTGCTCAGCCGTAAATTTTCGCCATTCGATCGCAGCATCGACATGCACGTCAGTAAGGTTCGCAAGAAACTCGGTGATTCAGAGGGCGCTCCGGAGCACATCAAAACAATTCGGGGAGTCGGGTACATCTTTGCGCGTCCTCGGGAGAAAGCCGGCAGCGAGACGGAATGAGAACTCTTTTCCTCAAAATCTTTTTATCGTTCTGGCTGGCCCAGGCCTTGTTTTTAGTGCTGGCCATCCTTGTCACACTGGCGCTACGCCCACAGCGCGAGCTGGCGAGCTGGGATGCACTTCGAGGCAGGGCGCTCAACGAGGCCGTGCAGGCTTATGAACAGGGCGGAGAAGCTGCAGTCCGGCAATATCTGGAGGATCTGCACCGCACGCAACATGTGCGGGCGTATCTCTTTGACGATCAGAGAAACGAGGTTTCACATCGCGCCCCACCAGGATGGGCGGAGCATATGGCCAGCGGCAGACCGCCACATGGGCCCGATGGATTTTGGTCAAAGATAATACCTCCGCCATTTATGCGCCAATCCGCTACGGATAGCAAGGGCCGCCGCTTCACGCTGGTAATCGAATTGCCGCATGGCCCCCGCATTTTCTTTGGCCCGCATGGGGTTCCGGGGCTGGGACTTCTGATAGCTGTTATCTCTTCCGGTCTTGTTTGCTATATATTAGCGCGATACTTGACGGGGCCGGTGGTGCGGCTCCGCGCCACCACGCAACAGCTTGCCGCGGGAGACCTTACCGCACGTGCGGAAGCGCCTCCCTTGCGCCGTCGCGATGAGATCGCGGGACTGGTACGCGATTTCAACAGCATGGCGGCTCGATTGGAAGATCTGGTCAACGCCCAGAATCGGTTCCTCAACGACGTTTCCCACGAGTTGCGTTCTCCTCTGGCAAGGCTGAGTGTTGCGCTGGGGCTGGCCCGCCAACGCACCGGGCCCGACGCTCAAACCGCTTTGCAACGAATTGAGCTGGAAGCAGAGCGCTTGAATGAACTGATCGGACGGCTGCTCACGATTGCCAGGTTGGAGGGCGGCGCAGAAGCGGTGCAAAAATCGGCTATTGATCTGGGAGTGATGGTGCGAGAGATCTGTAAGGACGCGGACTTCGAAGCGCAAAACCGCAACTGCCACGTAAATTGTGTTGCCGCCGATGACTGCATTATCTTGGGACAACCCGCGCTATTGCACAGTGCGATCGAGAACGTCGTTCGGAATGCTACGCGCTACACGCGGGAAGGCACGCGCGTGGAGGTTGACTTGAAGAAATCGGACGAAGCATTACCTGCGGAAGCTGTGTTACGGGTGGCGGATTCAGGACCGGGTGTTCCCGCGGAAGTTTTGCACAAACTATTTCGTCCCTTTTACCGTCTTGATGACGCTCGTAACCGGCAGACCGGCGGCGTCGGGTTGGGGCTAGCCATTACGGAACGCGCCGTGCGCGCACACGGAGGAACGGTCAGGGCAGCAAATCGTCCCGAAGGTGGGCTAATCGTGGAAATTCGCTTGCCTCTTGCTTCGCGCGACGAGCAAGTTCGCGGAGAGCGAGTCGGTGCTGCCGCTGAGGAATAACAGGATCTACCAAGTTTGCGCTTCGCGTCTATTCCTGATACACAAATGGGAGTGTTAGACCCCGCGGTTGGTTGGCCCTCACTTCGCGCAGCCGAGGCTTTAGTCCCACTCGAATCGCAAGGAGGAAATACAGGGAGAAAAATGTCGATAAAGGTACGCGGATTTGCCGGCATATTGTTTCTGATCGGTGTTGCCGTTTTCTTGATTAGTTGTGGCAACTCGCCCTCCAGGCCTGCGGGTGTGCTGCTGGTGACGAGTGAAGGGGCTTCTTCGGTTACGTCCTATGGCATCAACCTCGACACTGGGGGTTTGTCGCAGATCAATACCAGTGCTCAGACCCAGAATGTACCGTCGGGCATTGTGCTGGACCCCACGGGTAGCTTTGCATACGTTACTAACAGTGCATCGAATACGCTGTCGGCCTATTCTGTCAATCCGAATGGGACGCTAATGGCCGTCAGTGGAAATCCGGCAACCGGAACCACTCCGATTGCGCTGGCGATCGATCATGCGGGTCACTTTCTGTTCGTGGCGAATCAGGGGTCAAACGATGTGTCGGTGTTCTCGGTCGGTTCAAGCGGGAGCGTTACCTTAGTAGGCTCGTTTCCAACGGGCACTCCACCGACGCCGACGGCCACATCGGGTGCAGCTCCAGCTTCCGTGGCAGTTGACCCCTCGGGAAGTTTCCTTTACGTCGCGAACCGGGGGCAAGGAACGATCTCGGTTTTCTCCGTGGACAGTTCAGGGGCCCTGACTCAGATACTGGGATCTCCATTCTCCGTTCGTACCACGCCCTCTGGACTGGCGGTCGCAACCACAACCACCACGAGTCCGGCCCCGATTACTATCCTCTACGTGGCCAATGAGGGGTCGAATGACGTCAGCGCATTTGTGATTTGCGAAAGCGTCTCCCCAAGTTGTGCGATTGCCGGCACTCCTATTGAGGTCACTGGTTCACCATTCGCTGCGGGGCTGGGTCCGGTCTCGGCGGCGATCGATCCCTCGGTTAACTTCCTTTACATCGCGGACATGAACTCGAACCAGGTTTCGGGATATCACATCAACCCCAGCAACGGCGAGCTGACAGCGCTTTCCCAAGCACCTTCCACCGGCACGAGCCCTGTTTTTGTGGCGATCCACCCGGGAGGACTTTACCTCTACGTGGCAAACATTGGATCCGACTCTATCTCAGGCTTCAAAATCACCGCGAAGTCAGGTGCGCTAGTTCCACTTGCACCTGTCACGACGGCGTCGCGGCCGTCGGCGATTGCGCTGAAGTGATCTGCGCCACTCTCTCGGCCGGGGTTGCACCTAGTGCTCGAATGGCTAGATCAGAATGACGGTCACCGCAAGCTTATTCCCCGCGGCCCGAAAAGCCCGCATGCTGAAAACGAATTAGGTTGGCACTTTCAGAACTAAGTATCCACCGAGAAACGCAAAAATCAGGTCGGGAGACCATGCCGCTAGAGCGGGCGGTAACTGACTGAGATTTCCCATCGCTTCAAACAGGCGGGAAACAACCGAGTACACGACGGCAATGCTCACAGCTACAGCAACCCCGGCGATGGCGCCGCGCTTTCCCGCGGAAAGCGAAAAGGGAATTGCTAACACCGCCATAACGAATGTAATCAGCGGAAAGGCGAACTTCTCGTGCAATTGGACCCGGAGGCGGACCACGTCGAATCCGCTTTGCTGCAAGTCATGGATGTAGCGACGCAGCTCGTCGTAACTCATTTCCGATGACTGTTTTACTTCTTTCTTGAAATAAGTCGGCGGCTCGCTGAGCTGCGGGAAGGTCTCCACCTCAAACTGACGATAGTTCTCAATTGCAATCCCATTTAATTCGCGTTGCCAGCCCTGTTCATACACCCAGCGTTGGAGACGGTCCGCCCAATGGGCCCGCTCCGCATAAATCCGCCGCGTCATTTCGAAAGTCCGCGGATCAAATTGAAAAACCGAAATGCTTCCGAACTGGTCACGATCGGAGTCGAAGAACTGGTAATAGTAAATGTCGGAATGTTGGCCGAAGATCCACTTCCGGTCGGGTTGCAGGTAGGTCTGTGGGGGTTTTCCTTTGATCTGATTGCGTAGCGCATCCTGACGCTTGTTAGCGTGGGGCAGGTAGAACTGGTCAAAAAAGAAAAGGCCACACGCCAGGATCGCAGCCGCCAGCATCACCGGCACAATAATGCGGTAAATACTGGTACCAGTAGCCTTGATGGCGGTGATTTCGTTGGAACGCTGCATAAGGCCGAAGGTGATGAGAACCGCCAGCAGCATGGCCAGCGGCGCTACGTTGTAAAAAAAATATGGAGAAACGTTCAGCAGATAGGCCGTCACGACGAGCGGCGAAACCTGGTTGCGAATAATGTCGCCTAGCAGTTCAAACAGCGTGAATACTAGTAGCAACATGAGGAAGGTACTTACAATCATTGCCAGATAGACGCAGAAGTCGCGCAGAATGTAGTCGTCTAGGATAGTGGGAAATCGGGCGAAGAAAACTCGCCGTCGGCTCGCAGCGCGCTCAAATGCATCATTGTGCGTGCGGGAGTTTACCAGCATTTCTCCGCCCATTTGCAGGCCCTGCATCAGCCGCCCCCACAGGGCGCGTACGGGAGCGATCTCAAATGGCCGTCGTTCGGCTTGCCATAGCAGGAAACAGCCGCCCACGAGAAATACTAGATTGGCCAGCCATACCCCCACTGGGGGCGGAACTTTCCCCTGACGGGCCAGAGAGACTCCGATGAGAGAGGCCGAGTAATATGCAAATACGAGCAGTATAGTCAGCACGAATCCACTGGATTTGCCGCCCTTTTTGGAGGAGAGACCCAGAGGAATGCCGACTAGCGCCAGAACAATACAGGCGGTGGGTAACGCCAGGCGGCGGTAGAACTCAATCTGGTACCAGCGTGCCGTGATCCGGTTAACTCGAGGCGCCCGGCGCAACAGCTCCCATGTGCCCATTTCCCCAATCGTCGGAGGTTCGCGCTCTTGTTTATTTTCGGCGCTGGAAACCTGAATCGGAATATCGGTGTCCTGAAAAGTGGAAATCTGGTAATGCTCGGGCGACTTGGGATCAGTCTCATGGATCGAGCCGTTGGTCAGGTGAAGGTGCAAAGCGTCCGGCCCTTCGCTTATCAGAATTCCTTCCCGTGCGAGAGTAATGCGAGGCGCCGCGGGAAGGCTCATATCTGCCAGAAAAACGCCTTTCCACACCGCGGCGCCGGATGCGCTTTTCACATCCTGTACATAGAGCACGATTTTGGGGAATCCTTCATAGAAAACTCGCGGTTGGATTTCGAAAGATGCCTGGGAGGTTTTCAGCTTGTCTTGCAGATGCGCCATGGCGGCCTGCGAGCGGGGAGCAACGTAGAGACTGTTCACCAGGGCCAACAGCCAAGCCGCAAGAACAAAAATTAAATTGATTCGCAGGAAACTCCAAACCCCGATGCCAGTGGCCCGCATGGCGGTGATTTCGCTATCGGCGGCGAGACGGCTGAGGCCGATGAGGATGCCGACCAATACACCCATGGGAATTGTGTAGGTCAGGGCGACCGGCACGGTGAAGAAGAATATTTCAGCGACGCTAGGTAAGGGCGCACTGTTACGAACCACCACCTCGAGAAGGCGTTCCAGATCGCGGGTGAACAGGACAAAAGTGAAGATTGCCGCGCCAATCGCAGCGTGCGACATCACTTCGCGCAGAATGTAGCGGGTAAGGATCCGCATGGTCCAGCAGTGAAGGCTAGATCGAGTCTAGCACGGGATTGACGGTGCTCCCGGCTCCTCATCTGCATTCTGGGGTGCCTTCTGGCACCTGCTCGTAGCAATGCCCACCCCACCCCTTGACCTCGGGCCGCAGTTCGCACAAATTTCTGAAACCGGATGGTCACATGGATCGTCAGCACATTCCTGTATTGCCTCTCATTCTTGCGCTCGCAGTCACCCTCTCAGGCCAGCAGACAGTTGACCTTCAGCAGATGACCAATCGTCTGGCCGCGTCGATTACGGTTCATACGATTGCACAGAACCCTAATCCATTACCCCTCACATCTTTCATGCCGCCGTTGGCGGGATCATTAAGAAGGCTGGACTGGATGAACTACTGGTGGAGATTGGCCAGTGGAAGCCCTAAAGAATGGTTTGTCATAAATTGTGCCAGGACATGCAGACCTTGCGTCGAATAGTTTTGCAAGAAGAGGTAAAATAGTAGCGCGTTGAGTAGTCAGGCATGAGCGACCGCGAAGGTTCCATGACCGTGCGCCGTGCAGTTAAAGCTTGAACGCGAGAAGGTACCCCATGGCACATCACTCCTCCAACGGGAAACCGAAATTACTTTGCGTAGACGATGATCCGGCGATTCGCGACCTTTACAAGCTCTTGTTCAGCGGCTATGGCTACGATGTGGTGGTCGCGGCGGACGGCCGTCAGGCCCTGAACTTGTTTCATCCCGAGAAAATTGATGCAGTCGTCTCTGATTACGAGATGCCGGGGATGAGTGGCGAAGAACTGGCTGCCAGCATCAAGCGGCGCAGCCGGAAGATACCGGTCATTCTTGTTTCCGGATGCCAGGCTGTTGTCGATACCATCCCTCATATGGTGGATGCGGCATTACCGAAAGGGGCACCAGTGGCGGAGTTGGTGGATCGGATTAAAGTGCTGCTGGCATCGCGGAAATCGGTCTCCCGGGGGTTTTCCAGGTTTATGCCCCTGGGTTCCGTTCTTGCCAGTGTGGCACTGGGAGCCTTCTTGATTCCCAAGCTGTGGAAGTAGCGAGTTAGACCTTCAGAAAGAGCGCGCCTAGTGGTGGCAGGGTGAGAGTCAGAGAATAGGGCCGCCCATGGGCTGGTTCCGCTTTCGCTTCGCAGCCACCCAGGTTTCCCATACCGCTGCCGCCATATTCCGTGGCATCGCTATTCAGCAATTCGCGCCAAAAGCCTCCGAAAGGTACGCCCACCGTGTAACCAATCCTGGGTACAGGCGTGAAATTGCAAACTGCAAGCACAACATCTTGCGATGACAACCCTTTTCTTAGCATGGAAAGAACGCTGGTTGCATGATCGTTGCAGTCGACCCATTCGAATCCGGCTGGATCGTTATCCAGTTCGTGTAAGGCTGGTTCACTGCGGTAAAGACGGTTCAGTTGCTCCATCCAGTTCTGTGCACCGTGATGCAGGGGATATTGCAGGACATGCCATTCCAGGCTGGTATCGTGTGCCCACTCTCGAACCTGGCCAAACTCATCTCCCATAAAAAACAGCTTTTTCCCCGACTGCGCGAACATGTAGCCGAATAGCAAGCGCAGGTTGGCAAATCTCTGCCACTCGTCACCTGGCATTTTTCCGATCAGCGAGCCTTTGCCGTGCACCACTTCATCGTGCGAGAGAGGCAGGACAAAATTCTCATGGAATGAATAGAGGCTGCGAAACGTGAGCTGGTTGTGATGATATTTGCGGTGAATGGGATCATTTGAGAAATAAGCGAGCGTATCGTGCATCCACCCCATGTCCCACTTCATGCCAAAACCAAGTCCGCCAAGATAAGTTGGCTTCGAAACCATGGGCCATGATGTGGACTCTTCCGCTATGGTCTGAATATCGGAGTGTTCTTTGTACGCTTCCTCGTTAAAACGGCGCAGAAATTCGATTGCATCCAGATTTTCGCGACCTCCGTATTTGTTCGGGATCCATTCCCCGGGTTTGCGTGAATAATCCAAATAGAGCATGGATGCAACAGCGTCCACGCGCAGGCCATCAATGTGGTACTTGTCAAGCCAGAACATGGCGCTGCTCAGCAGAAAGCTGCGAACTTCATTGCGTCCGTAGTTGAAGATGAAGGTTTTCCAATCGGGATGAAAACCCTGTCGGCTGTCAGAATGCTCGAATAAATGCGTACCGTCGAAGTAAGCCAGACCATGCTCGTCGGAAGGGAAGTGCGATGGCACCCAATCCAGAATTACGCCGATGCCGTGCTGGTGCAGATAGTCCACCAGAAACATAAAGTCTTGCGGCGTGCCGTATCGCGCAGTCGGCGCGAAGTAACCGGTTGTCTGATATCCCCATGAGCCATAGAAGGGATGTTCCATGATTGGAAGAAATTCGACATGCGTGAACTGCATGCGCTCGACATATTCCGCCAGGCGTGGCGCCAGTTCACGATAAGTCAGCGGCCGGTTATGTTCCTCCGGCACCCGCATCCACGAGCCGCAGTGCACTTCGTAAATCGAGATAGGCGCGCGTAACGAATTTATTTTGCCCCGCTTGCGCAACCATTCCTGGTCGCTCCACTTATAGGCGAGATCCCATACCACCGAGCCGGTTCGCGGGGGCTTCTCATGCAAAAACCCAACCGGATCGGCCTTATCAACCCGATACCCGTTGTGATGGGAAAGGATATGGAATTTGTAAAGCGCACCTTTGTCCACGCCGGGTACGAAGCCTTCCCAGATTCCTGAAGCCCCGCGCGGGCGCAACGGGTGTGAGCGATGGTCCCAGCCGTTGAAGCTCCCTATCACATAAACTTCGCGCGCGTTGGGCGCCCAGACGCCGAAGCAGGTGCCTCGTTCGCCGCTGGCCTCCATCTCGTGTGCGCCAAGTTTTTCGTATATACGATAGTGACTGCCTTCGTTGAACAGATAGAAGTCTTGGGCAGTGAGCAGAGTCACGTCGTAGCGAGGAGCAGTTACGGTGCGGGTTAGCTGGTCTGGGCTCATCCAAGTCTTGAGCCGCCGGCTGTGGCGGCGTCCTAAGTGTACCCAACTGTCTTGGAGTTTGCTGGTGTTATGCCATACTAGAATACTTTCACTTCCATGACACGCTTTGCTGAAAGGTCCTCGCGCTGATGCCCGTCGTGCGTGTAGTCATCCTCTGGCATCAGCATCAGCCTTTTTACAAAGACCTGGTTAGTGGTGAGTACCGTCTCCCGTGGGTGCGGTTGCACGCGCTCAAGGATTACTACGGCATGGTCAAGTTGCTCGACGAGTTCCCGGGGATACATCAAACCTTCAACCTGGTGCCCTCGCTAATCAGCCAAATCCAGGATTATGTCGGCGGCACCGCCCATGATCCATTTCTGCACGTTGCAGCAAAACCAGCTACAGATCTAACAGCAGACGATCGCCGATTCGCCCTGCAGTATTTATTTCAGGCGAACCCGACAAATATGATCGGACGGTATCCCCGCTACAGAGAACTCTGGCAGCGCTATCGCAGTTCCGGGGATTCGCCAGAACGCGCTGAGAAATTTTTCCAACCCCAGGATTTTACGGACCTTCAGGTTCTTTCCCAAATCGCCTGGTTCGATGAATTTTTCCTCGAACAAGCGGAGATTGCTGGCCTGATTAAGAAGGGACATGGCTACTCGCTCGAGGATCAGCACTTCGTAATAATCCGGCAACGTGAGTTGCTCAGCAAGGTGTTGCCCGCACACAGGGATGCCGCACAACGAGGTTCAATCGAAATTTCTACCTCCCCTTTCTACCATCCCATTTTGCCGTTGTTATGTGACACGAACGTTGGGGCGGTGTCTTCGCCGGGGTTGCCATTACCGCAAAACCGATTCCGCCATCCGGAGGATGCTCGCGAGCAACTCCTCCGTGGACTTGAGTTGCACCAGCAAGTTTTCGGAATGAGGCCGCGAGGCGTGTGGCCATCGGAAGGCAGTGTTTCAGACGAAGTCCTTGCCATCGCGCACGGCCTTGGAATTCAGTGGATGGCCACGGATGAGGGCGTGCTCGGAAGAAGCCAAGGCATTCACTTTTCTCGCGACGGAAGCGGCCGCCTCCCGTCCGAGGCAGCCGCGAAGTTGTATACCGTCCATCGTTATGACAATGGCCAGACCGTGATGAACATGTTGTTCCGGGACCACACGCTTTCCGACCTGATCGGCTTCGTGTACTCCGGAATGCCTGCCGAAGAAGCTGCTCGACATCTAATGCAAAACATTAAGAATGCGGCGCAACCCATATTGGATATGGGACGTGACGCTGTGATTTCAATCATCCTCGACGGTGAGAATGCCTGGGAATATTATCCCCGCTCCGGGCGTGAGTTCCTTCGCCGTTTCTACGAAGCCTTGCAGAACGATCCCGGAGTAGAGGCGGTTACGGTTTCGGAAGCTATAGAACGGCACCGCGATTTCGGACGTCTCACTTCGCTTGTGCCCGGTTCCTGGATCAGCGCCAATTTTAATGTCTGGATTGGCGCCTCGGAAGATAACCGCTCCTGGGATTATCTCTATCATGCGCGCAATTTCTTTACACAAACCGCGCCACGCGCCAGCGAAGCCCAGCGCAAGCTGGCATTTGAAGAATTGCTGATTGCGGAAGGCAGTGACTGGAACTGGTGGTATGGACCCGAGCACCATTCCGCCAACGATCGCGATTTCGACGAGCTATATCGCAAGCATCTCTCCAACATTTATCAGGCGCTCGGGGCCAGCCCTCCCGACTACCTGGCCCAGCCGATTCTCGGCGGACTCGGCCGGCCATCATACGCACCGCAAACGGCTTACATTCATCCCCGAATTACTGGAGACATGGTGCGCTACTTCGAATGGATGGGCGCAGCCCGCTACACCGCGGATCACCGTGCCGGCGCCATGCATGGCAAGCGTTTTCTGCTGGATTCGGCGTACGCAGGTATCGATGAAAGCAATGTTTACGGCCGCCTCGATTTTGCTGGGGACTTGCCGGAGAGCGAGTTCGCACTAGTAGTCAATCTGGAATCATGGTCCGGCGCCGAACCTCGCCCGAGGCGCTCTCTCCGACTGGATGCAATCGTACAGGAGCGAGAGTTGCGAGAATGGAAGGTGGGCCAGGCCGGCGAAGAACCGCCATTAGATTCCTCTCAAGGACGTGCCAGCCACGACGTTAAAGTGGCGCTCGCGCGGAATTTCGAATTCCAGTTGCCGCTGAGTTGGCTTCTGGCGATACCCACTTCTTCCGTCAACGGTTCGTCACCCGCAGGAGCTTCCGTGCCAGTCACCTCCAAGCTGAGGCTGCGCTTCAGCCTCTGGCAAAACGGCCTCCCGGTTGACGCACTTCCGCTGGAAGGATGGATTGAATTGGAATTGCTGAGCGAAGCAGACTTGATGTCGATGGATTATTGAGTCCAGGAAGTTAGTGATCGGTGGTCAGTGGACAGTACGAAAAATAAATGTGTGAGTGGACGGACCTAAAAAAACAACATCGGGAGCGCGTGCCCCCGATGATTAAGACGTGTGTATCGTCTACAACGCGCGACCGAGTAGCGCAACTGAGACCGGATTTTTATTGCCCAGAACTCGCTGCCGTCAGCGCCATGGGTCGGCTGAGTTCCATTACCAGTTCCGTACCCGCCGGCAGCATGGCGGAACGATGCTTCGATAGCCAGTGCGCGACCGTGGCAGTGGCGCCGATTGTGCCGCCAATCAACATGCCCTTGCCGCCGCCAATCAGCCCGCCGACCAGCATGGCACCGCCCGTGCCCATGCCGATTTCGGTCAAGTCCTTGCCATCGTGCCCTGCACCCTTGAATTGGCCTTCCTCGTTGACGTCAGTTCCAGCGCGCAGGCTAGTGTCAACCAACGTCGCATTTAGCATGTAGCGTTCACCATTGGGCAGCACGACAGTCTCTGGAAAGATCCCGATGGTCGGCTTGCCGGCAATGCGCCGTGGCTCGTTAATCTTGGTGACGCGCCCCTGAACCGTTGTCCCAACGGGGATCACTGTTTTACCGTCGATTACCACCGCTTGAGTGACACGTCCGGAAAACGGATCACCCGACTTATTGCTGAAGGTCGCCAGTGTGTTTTCCAGTTTTACTTTGAGCGCAGTACCAGCGGGCAGCGCCAGGTTGGTTTGTGCCACAGCCATGCCGGCCATCAGCAACAAGCAAAATAGACCAGCCAAACTCTTCCTCGTTCTCATTCCGCCTCCTGTGTTTACGTCCTGCTTTCTAATTCCGACTGTAAAACAGGCACAAGCAGTGGACAACGTCGGAAGCGACAAGTGAACCAGCGGAGGTACGATGCTCCAACGCCGCTCACCGCCAAAACCGACTGCCGGGTCAAAGACCCACCCCGTCAGCTTCCGATATAATCGCGGTTTTCGGATCACGCAATGGGCAAGCGTTACGAGGGCATCGGCTATCTGACTGGGCGGCGGCTTACATTAGTCAGTGAAATTGGGCCTGTGACAGGTGAAGATCGTCCCACAATCAATCCGGATGCAAAGGGTACACACTCACACATGACTAATATCTCCGAAATTCGCGCTCGCGAGATTCTTGATTCACGCGGCAATCCTACTGTCGAGGCCGAAGTGCTGCTGGCGGATGGTACTTTAGGCCGCGCTGCCGTTCCCAGCGGCGCCTCCACCGGAGAGCACGAAGCCGTCGAACTGCGCGATGGCGAAAAGGAACGTTATCTCGGGAAAGGTGTTCTCAAAGCAGTGGAAAATGTGAATGGCGAGATCGCAGAAGCGCTGGCCAATCTGGACGCCACCGAGCAGCGCGCTCTCGATCAAAAAATGATCGAACTGGATGGCACTGCGAACAAGGGAAGATTGGGAGCCAATGCGATTCTGGCTGTTTCAATGGCGGCTGCGCGCGCTTCAGCCGGAGCTCTTGGAGTTCCGCTGTATCGCTATCTGGGCGGGGCAGAAGCGAACCTGCTGCCCGTTCCCATGATGAACATTCTCAACGGCGGCGCACATGCTGACAACAATGTTGATTTCCAGGAATTCATGGTCATGCCGGTAGGCGCCGAGTCGTTCTCGGATGCGTTGCGCTGGGGCGTTGAGGTCTTCCATACGCTGAAAGGTGTGCTCAAGAAGCGCGGCTACAACACGGCGGTTGGTGACGAAGGCGGTTTCGCGCCCTCGGTGAAGTCAAATGTGGAAGCCATTGAAGTGATACTCGAGGCGATCCAGCAAGCCGGCTACAAGCCGGGCGATGAGATCGCGATTGCCCTCGATCCAGCGGCTAGCGAGTTTTATCAGGATGGAAAATACGTCTTCAAAAAATCTGATAAGTCCGCCAAGAGCTCGGAAGATATGGTCCGCTTCTGGGCGAAGTGGGTGCGCGATTATCCCATCGTTTCGCTCGAGGATGGTTTGGCAGAAGACGATTGGGATGGCTGGCAGATGCTTACCAAAGAACTTGGAAGCAAAATCCAGCTCGTCGGCGACGATCTTTTCGTAACCAACACCGAGCGCCTGCAGCAGGGAATTGATCGTGGTGTCGCCAACTCGATACTGATCAAGGTCAACCAGATCGGAACGGTCAGTGAGACCCTCGACGCCATTGATCTCGCACGTCGCCACGGCTACACATCGGTGATTTCACATCGGTCTGGCGAGACGGAAGATACATTCATCGCCGATCTCGCCGTAGCGACAGGAGCAGGCCAGATCAAGACAGGATCGGCCTCACGCACCGACCGCATCGCCAAATACAATCAGTTGTTACGCATTGAAGAGGAATTGGGCGACAGCGCGCGCTTCCTCGGGCTAAAAGCGTTGAACTACCGCAGTCTTGACTCAACAACCGGTCTTACCTAATAAGAGGAGAGCAAATGCAAACGCGCGCATCGTCCTTAGTCCTGATCGTTATCATGATGTCGACACCACTTCTGGCGCAGCAGGTGCCTCCGAACAATGAACCTGCTAGCCGGCAGGACGTTCTCAAATTATTTGATCTTTTGCAGGTTAGAGACCAGACGAAAATGGCACTGGAAAACACGCAGAAACAGGTAAAGGAAATGATACGCGAGTTGTTCCTAAAGAAGTTGCCAGATGCTACTCCTGATCAACTTTCTCACATGGACAGTATCGTGGACGTCATTGAGTTTTACTCCTCCCCACTCGGCAAGAAACTTCTGCGCGAAATGCCCGCGATGACGGCTGAATCCATGCAGGCCTGCAACATCCGCATACGCCAAAATATGGAGGACGTAATGGACAAAATGGAAGGCAAAATCGAAGAGATGACGAAACAACAACGGAAGAAACATTCCAGCCCGGTTCCAAGGCCGCCCAAGTCTTAAGCTCAATGCGACCCAAACCTCTTCTCCTCCTCGTCCTCGACGGCTGGGGCTACCGTGCTGAAACCAAAGCCAACGCCATCGCGATGGCACGCAAGCCGACCTACGATCGCCTGCTGCGCGAGTATCCCAATACGCTGATCCACACTAGCGGTCGATATGTGGGGCTTCCCGATGGCCAGATGGGAAATAGCGAAGTCGGCCATCTTAACATCGGCGCCGGGCGCATCGTCCACATGGACAGCACGCGCATCGAGTTGATGATCCAGAACGGCGAATTCTTTTCCAACCCGGTGCTGCTCGGAGCCATGAAGAATGCGCGCACTGGCGAACACCGGTTGCACCTCTTCGGTCTGCTCTCTGACGGAGGCGTTCACTCTCACCAGACTCATCTGTACGCGCTGCTGAAAATGGCGAAACAGAATGGCGTCGAGCGCGTGTTCATCCACGCCTTCATGGACGGGCGCGACACCTTGCCCACCAATGGCGCCGGATATCTCCAACAGCTCCAGCAGAAAATACGTGAATACAACACCTGCAAGATTGCAACCGTGAGTGGGCGCTACTACGCCATGGATCGCGACCGCCGCTGGGAGCGCATTGCGAAGGCGTTTAACGCGATGGTGCACGGCCGAGGAGAAGGTGGGACGTACGCTGACCCCGTCCAGGGTGTGAAGGATTTCTATAACCGGGGCGTCACCGACGAGTTCATCGTGCCTTTCGTTTGTGTGGACACTCGCGGCGAAGCGGTGGCGACCATTCGCGACAATGACTCCTCCATCTGCTTCAACTTCCGCGCCGACCGGGTACGCCAGATTACGCGCGCTCTCACCCGCAATAGCGGGTTAACCCCTCAGGGAGGCAGTGACCTGCCAGGAGCTGACGACCTCGACGCGACGATTCCGCGTGACCGCGTGCCCAGGAATCTGCATTACGTCTGCATGACCCAGTACGACAAGAAATTTACCCTGCCGGCGGTCATCCCGCCCGAGTCGCTTACTAATATCCTCGCCAACGTGATGGGCAATCTGAATTTGCGCAATCTTCGAGTCGCGGAAACCGAGAAGTACGCGCACGTGACATATTTTTTCAACGGCGGCGTCGAGCAGCCTTTCCCGGGGGAGGAGCGCCTGCTGGTGCCTTCGCCGAAAGTGGCGACTTATGATTTAAAACCGGAAATGAGCGCTGCTGGAATTGCCGAAGCGGTAGTCAAAGCCGTCGAGCAGGGCAGCTTCGATGTGATGGTCATCAATTTTGCCAACGCCGATATGGTGGGACACTCCGGAAAGATCGAGCCGACCGTGAAAGCAGTCGAAACTGTGGACGCGTGCCTTGCGGAAATCGAGAAAGCGGTGCGCGCGAAAGGTGGCGCCATTCTGATTACCGCGGATCACGGCAACGCCGAGATGATGATCGATCCGGCCACAGGCGGTCCGCACACTGCTCACACCACCAATCCCGTGCCCTTCATTGTCGTCGCCGAAAACAGCAAGCAATTCACCCTTACACCGAATGGTTCGCTGCGGGATATTTCCCCCACCATCTTGGGAATGCTGAACATCCCGCAACCCAAGGAGATGACCGGCCAGGATTTGCGGGTCCCATTGTCCAGCAAATAACCCGGTTCGAGGGCGCCTACAAATCTGCTCAGTTTCTGTACAGCCCAGTCTCGCTCTTGACGCTGCGCGTCATTAAATTGTGAATCGCATCTCGAGGCGATTTGCCATCGTGCAGGATGGCATGCATTTGTTCCGTGATGGGCATCTCGACTCCGCGGGCGCGGGCCAGTCCCACAGCAGCATTCGTCGTGAGTACTCCTTCTGCAACCATCCCATGCATGCCACCAATTATCTCTTGCAGCGTTCGACCGCGTCCCAATTCCACGCCAACGCTACGATTCCGCGAGAGTCCGCCGGTGCACGTCAGGACCAGGTCACCCAGACCGGCGAGTCCAGACATGGTTTCGTTGCTGCCGCCGCAGGCCATTACCAATCGGGTAATTTCGGCGAGACCACGCGTTATGAGCGCAGCGACCGAATTATGTCCGAGTCCAAGGCCGTCGCAGATGCCCGCGGCAATGGCAATAATATTTTTCAACGCCCCGCCCAGTTCCACCCCAACAACGTCTTTGTTGGTGTAAACACGAAAACTCGGATCGCTGAATTCCGATTGCACTCGTCTAGCTAGTTCTTCATCGTGGGACGCAAACGTAATTGCCGTTGGGTCACCGCGTGCCACTTCCTTGGCGAAAGACGGTCCACTCAGTGCGCCGATTCTGGCTTTAAACCCGCTGTTCGCACTAGCGACTTCTGTTATCACCTCGGTCATGCGCAACAGGCTGCCTTCCTCGATACCTTTCGTGGCGCTCACGAACAGCATCTCGGGTTTCAAGTGCGGTCGCATGCTCTGGAAAAGGCGGCGGCAGTGGTGCGAGGGCATAACGCTGACGACGATTTCCGCGCCCCGCATGGCTTTCTCCAGACTGTTCGTTGCTGAGACAGTTTCCGGAATCTTCTGCCCGGGGAGAAAAAGCAAGTTCATGCGATGAGTTGCTATGGAGTCGCAGACCTCTTCCTCGTGAGCCCATAAACATACGTTGTGGTTTCCCTTGCGTCCCAGCACGATCGAAAGACCCGTGCCCCATGCTCCTGCGCCGATTACCGTGATCTGGCTCATCCGCGCCTCCACTGAAAACGTGGCTCGTTACCGGCTATAAGACGGAGAATGTTCTGGCGGTGCCGCACAATTACGAGCAGGGACGAGACAGATAAAAGGAGAATCTCCCAGGGACCAAAATATTTCCTATAGGTCAACCATGCCAGCAGCGGAAAACTTGCAGCGGCGATTACCGACGCGAACGACACATAGCGCGTTATGAGAGCCACTAGTAAGAAGACAGTAAGAGCGCCCAATATTGCATGCGGCAGAAATAACGTGAAAGCCCCGAAAGCCGTGGCCACCCCCTTGCCCCCTCGAAACTTCAGCCAGATTGGAAACATATGACCCACGATTGCGGACAGAGTCGCGAGAGAAAGCACGGGATAAACGATTCCGTCATCGTATCCCAAGGTCGTTCGAGTGAATATAAAGCGTGCCACACACACCGCCAACGATCCCTTACCCGCATCCAGCGCAAGTGTGAGGATCCCCAATGCAGGTGAGGAGCGGGCCACGTTGGTGGCGCCTATACTGCCACTGCCGCGGCTGCGAATGTCCTGACCTTGGAACGTGCGAATCAAAATATATCCGAAGGGTATTGAACCCAGCAGGTAACCGATCGCGGTAATGAGCAGCAACTGTGACAAAGGTTGTCTTGGTTAATTGTAGCGCCAGATCGAGCGGCTTCGCGCGGGGCACAGAATTTACCGATAGAGTGTCAACCTGCCGTCGAGAGTCGCTTCGGTAAAGCGCTCAGTGTGCCGGAAAACGTTCCAGCTTGGTATAGCGTGCTCCGCTCGGCGAGAGTTGACTCTGATATAAAAAGAAATCGCGACCCGTCATCGTCCCAAACTCAGGTTCCGGCATCGCGGCCAATTTTTCCTGCAACCGTTGGA
>WNFG01013361.1_pt1 | contig 21858 bp, 18 predicted proteins | sample 5400431 | NCBI WGS metagenome assembly WNFG01 (sample SAMN13153346, study PRJNA577476) | soil metagenome | isolation source: 120 cm saprolite under Douglas fir tree site 2 hole 3 replicate 2 | place: USA:California | collected 2015-04-18 | reverse complement strand
TCCAGAGAACGAAGGCAGGGCGCAACTTGGTCACGCAGTCAAATATCGTGTTCAAGGCAATCGATTGCGCAGGGCCCCTCGTTGCGGGGCGATTGTCACCGGCCACGACGAAGGTAAAGTTATTAGGGTCTGTGGGCGCGGGCAGCGCAATGTTAGGGCTGGTTGGCAGCGGCTTAAGGTCAGGCATCTGAGCGGTCGCGTGCATTGCGCAAAACAGGAATGAGACAACCAGTGCCAGGCGTAGAGTGTACGTGGTCGTTTTAGACAAGGGAATCCTCTCTTGTTATTGAATTGCCGCACAACAAATAGGGGTGTGCCAAAGGGGTACCGAATTGTACATCCGACAGCCAGACAAGAGTGGTGACTCTCGATCTCGGGCTCTGATTTTGATATATCCTAACAACACAGAATGCACAGAAATCGCTTTTAAGGCTGTTTCCAATGGGTATTCCAGCTAAAGGCCGTTTAACGCAGCCGCTCATCCGTGAAAATGGGACGCACCGCCCAACTACCTGGGACGAGGCCCTGGACCGCGTTGTTCGTGGCTTCCAGCAACAGGTGGCGAAGCATGGGCCGCAGACGTTCGGCATGTTTAGTTGTTCGAAGACCACGAATGAGCTGAACTATGCGGCGCAGAAATTCGTTCGCACGGTGATTGGCACGAACAACATCGATAGCTGCAACCGTACTTGACACGCCCCTAGTGTCGTCGGTCTGGCGACAGTGTTTGGAGCGGGTGGCGGCACGAGTTCGTATCGCGAAATTGAAGATACTGACGTGGTCCTGCTGTGGGGCTCGAACGCGCGGGAGACGCACCCCATCTTCTTTCATCACTTGCTGAAGGGAGTGCGGCACGGCGCCAAGCTCTACGTGATGGACCCGCGGCGTACCAGTTCCGCGCAGTGGGCCGACGTGTGGCTTGGGCTTGACGTTGGATCGGACATCTCGCTGGCGAATGCCATGGCCCGCGAAATCATTGCCGCGGGACTGGCGAACGAAAAATTTATCGCACACGCGACCAGCGGTTTTGAAGCTTACAAAGCACATGTAGAAAAATACACTCTGGAGCGCGCCGAGCGCGACACTGGCGTTCCGGCGAACGTGATCCGCGAGACGGCACATGAGTATGCTAAAGCGGAGCGCGCGCAGATCTGCTGGACCCTCGGCATCACTGAACACCACAACGCCGTGGACAACGTGCTCGCGTTGATCAACCTGGCGCTGCTCACCGGACACGTGGGCCGCTACGGCAGCGGTGTGAATCCATTGCGCGGACAGAATAATGTCCAGGGCGGCGGCGATATGGGCGCCATCCCAGACCGTCTTCCCGGGTTTCAGCACGTAGAAAACAACGAGCTGCGCGCAAACTTCGAGCGCGCCTGGGGAGTGAAGATTCCACACAAGCGCGGCTTGCACCTCACAGCCATGTTTGAGGCCATGGAGCATGGAGAACTGACGACGCTTTACGTTCTTGGCGAGAACCCGGCAGACTCTGAAGCGGACCGGCATCGCGCCATCAAGCTGTTGAGTGGTTTGGAATTCATGGTGGTGCAAGACATGTTCTATACCAAGACCGCCGAACTGGCGGACGTCGTACTGCCTGCCGCAGCGGGATGGTGCGAGACTGACGGCACTGTGACTTCGAGTGAGCGCCGCGTGCAGCGTGTCCGCCGTGCGGTACCGCCGCCGGACGGTGTGCGTGACGACATGGAGATCGTCTTCGAACTGGCCAAACGCATGGGCCACGATTGGGGAACCCCGAACGCGGAAGCCCTGTGGAACGAGATGCGTCCGCTCAGTCCCATGCACGCAGGCATGAGCTACAAGCGGCTGGACGAGATGGGTGGAATTCAGTGGCCGTGTTATGACGAATCGCATCCCGGCGAAATGTATCTGCATGGCCGATTGTGGCAGGAGCCGCTGGTCGGGCCGCGAGCACCGTTCAGTCCGGTAGAGTTTGTGCCTCCGGTGGACCAGTTGGACGAACATTATCCGATCCGTCTGACCACCGGACGCCGGCTTGATTCCTACAATACGAACGTCCAGACGGGAGCCTACGCTTCTCCGCTACGCCGTCCGGAGACGCTGGATATTTCACCCGAGGACGGGCAGCGCTATAAACTGAGCGAAGGCGAAAGAGTCCGCGTGACCTCGCGCCGCGGCTCGGTCACGGCTCCGGTACGCTTTGATCCGGGATTGCGGCCCGGTCTTGCCTTCCTGACTACGCACTTCCACGAGCAGGTGGCGACCAACGACTTGACGATAGATGCTTCCGATCCCAAGTCGGGCACGTCAGAATTCAAAGCTACGGCCATCCGAATCGAAAAGACGTTGACGAACCAAGGAGACTGATTTGGACCTTCACCTGACCGGCGCGCAAGCCACTCCAGAAGAGCAGTCTGCGGTTGATGCCGAACTGGGCAGGCCCGCGTCAGGATGGGAGGGCGGCAGCCGGGAACTCAATGGTCACACTGGTCGCGGAGGACAACAGCGGGCGTGTTCGCAGCGGCACAAGCTTTTGCCGGTGCTGCACGCAATCCAGGCGCGCACGGGCTGGATCAGCGCGGGTGCCGTTAACTACGCAGCGTTGCGGCTCGACATTGCGCCGGCTGAAGTCTACGGAGTCGCGTCATTCTATGGAATGTTTTCGCTCTCGCCGCGTCCCGCGGTCGTGGCCCATGTCTGCGATGACATTGCCTGCCTGACTCGCGGCGCCGAAGTGCTGTGCAGCGAACTGGAAAAGAAGCTCGGACCGGCGGGAAGTGCGTGTTCCGGTGGCCGCGCCAGTCTCGGATTGTGCGAGCGTGCACCAGCGGCGTTGGTTTCGGTTGCCGGCGAAAAGCCGCGTGAACGCGTGCTGGCTGCAGCAACTGCCGACGGTGTCGCTAGCCTGGTGACGCAAGCAATCAACAGCGAGCTTCCAGACGAGCCTGATTCCCTGAATCCAAAACTTTCAGTACCGCAAGCGGGATCTCCGGAACTGCGGTTGTTGCAGCGCGCCGGTACTGTTGATGCAACGAGTCTCGAAGAATATCGGCATCACGGCGGCTATGAAGGATTGAACAAGGCGCTCGACCTTGGCGCAGACGGCGTGATTCGCGAGGTGGCGGCGTCAAAATTGTTGGGCCGGGGCGGGGCTGCATTTCCGGCGGCAAAAAAATGGGAGGCGCTCCACCTTCAGCGAGATCTCCTGAAGATGGACTCGCGCCGCAAGCACTACTTGATCTGCAACGCTGACGAATCCGAGCCCGGCACATTCAAAGATCGCGTGCTGATGGAGGGCGATCCCTTCGCCGTGATCGAAGGCATGACCATTGCCTCGATCGCGACCGGCGCGGAGCAGGGATACATTTATCTGCGAGGCGAGTATCCATTCGCGGCCGAACGCATAGAACATGCGATTTACGCCGCGCGCACAGCCGGACTGCTGGGCGACAACATTTTGGGGCGCGGCCTCAAATTCGATATCGAAGTCCGTCGCGGCGCAGGGGCTTACATTTGCGGCGAAGAGACTGCGCTGTTCAATTCCATTGAAGGCTATCGCGGCGAGCCGCGCAACAAGCCTCCATTTCCCACACAGGCGGGACTCTTCCGCCAGCCAACCGCGGTGAACAATGTAGAAACGCTCGTGAACGTTCCCCTGATCTTGCGTGAAGGCGGCGCGAATTATGCAAACGTGGGCACCGCGAATTCGGCGGGATACCGTTTGTTTTGTTTGAGCGGCCACGTTGTTCGTCCCGGCGTTTATGAAATTCCGATGGGAGGAACGCTGCGCAGCCTGATCGAAATAGCCGGCGGCGTTGCCGGCAACGGACGTCTTCAGGCTGTCCTGCTCGGTGGAGCGGCGGGCGCGTTTGTTTCTCCCCAAGAGCTCGATACTCGGCTTACGTTTGAGGACACGCGAGCCATCGGCGCGACTCTGGGCTCCGGTGTAGTCATGCTCTTCGATGACAATGTCGACTTGAAAAAGATCCTCCTGCGCATTGCCGAATTTTTTCGCCACGAGACCTGCGGACAATGTGTGCCATGCCGCGTAGGCGTGGTGCGACAAGAGGAAGCATTGCAGCGATTGGTGTACGGCAAAGCGTTGGGCAGTGCCGAAGACGAAGTCGCTCTGTTGCGGCAGATGGGCCAGGTCATGCGCGATGCGTCGATCTGCGGATTGGGGCAGACTGCTTCGCCTGCGGACGCGCCAACTCCGCTGATACCGATTCCGCGTGGGCCGGTCCCACAAGCGCCACCGGCGCGCACTGTGCGCGAGGTTGAACTGAAGATTGACGGCCACGCAGTCTCCGTTTCCGAGGGCTCTACGCTGCTCGATGCTGCGCGCAAACTGGGCATTGACACGCCAACGCTTTGTTTTCTTGAGAGTCTTACGCCGGTGAATGTTTGCCGAGTGTGCGTGGTGGAACTTGAAGGATCACGCACGCTGGTCCCCGCGTGCTCGCGTAAGGTCGAGCCGGGAATGTCGGTCAAGACAGACTCCGAGCGCGTGCGGTTGAGTCGCCGCATGGTGCTTGAATTTCTGGCGTCTTCCGTGGATGTCTCCACCGCGCCGGCATTCCAGGCCTACGCAGAACGTTACGGCGCGCATCCGGAGCGTTTTGGAAGGGACACCGCCACCGTCAAACAGCCGGTGAAAATTGATAACGATCTCTACGTCCGCGATTACTCCAAGTGCATTCTTTGCTACAAGTGCGTGGAAGCCTGCGGCGTCGACGCGCAGAATACCTTTGCAATCGCCGTGGCAGGGCGGGGATTTTCCGCGCATATCGCGACGGAGTTCGATGTTCCACTGCCGGAGTCAGCTTGCGTTTACTGCGGCAACTGCATTGGCGTATGTCCTACCGGCGCGCTGATGTTCAAGAGCGAATACGACATGCGACAGTCCGGCACGTGGGACGAGTCGCGGCACACCCGCACCGAGACGATCTGTCCTTACTGCGGGGTCGGTTGCGATCTGACGGTACATGCGCAGGACGACAAGATCGTTCGCGTGACTTCACCTCTCGACCACAGCGTGACCCATGGAAACCTCTGCATTAAAGGGCGTTTCGGTTGGCAATTTGTGCAGATTGAGTCCGCCACTCCGGAAGAGTAATCAGCAAAGCTTGCGGCCATCTGAGGTCAGGCCGAAAGCATCTCAGCTCAATAATGGCAGATGAAGGTTCCAACTGGTTTCAAGAGCAAGCCCAGCGCCGCTGGCGGCTGCTTGGAGAAGAACTGCTCACGGACCTGGTTGACCTGTACGTGCGGCACGGCGGTGGCATGTTCGCGCAGCCGGAGGAAACGCAGTACCGCGTTACCAACCCTGCTTCAGGGCTCGAGTTGTCCGTTGTAGCGGACTTTGCCGCCCGCACCGTGACCTACCAATACATTCCTGCAGGTAGCGTAAATGCAGGCACGCCCGAAGGCGGCATCCTCTCGATGCGCGAGTGCGAAGGCGGGACGGTGGAATTCTATTCCGCCGACCGGCGTCTCACCTCAGAAGAAACGCGGCGTGTGCTGCTGGAACCTCTGCTCCCGCCGGCGGAAGCTGCCTGATGCTCGGTCCTTAGGAAACCAACCTCTCTGCCAGTTCCGCGAGACTGTGGACCTCCAACATTGGTTGAGCCTGGGCTGGAATGGTCGCGCCGAAGCCGTTCTTGCCGAAGCGGCGATTGACCCACGCGTTTGCCAGGCCAAGCTCCTTTGCGGGAACAATGTCATGATGGATGCTTTGGGCAGCATGCAGCATCTCTTCTTTTCTGCTGCCTGAGCGTGTGATGGCCTCGTGAAAATTTCGCAATGCGGGCTTATAGCTTTTCACCTGCTGCGCTGTGACCACAAAATCGAAAGGGGCCTGCAGTTTGTCCCGGGTGGCGGCGAATAGATCGTCGTCAACATTGGAAATGATCCCAAGGCGGAAGCGGGTAGCCAGCACGTGCAAGGCTTCAACCGTATCGGGAAACGGCTGCCAGTCTTTAACAGACCCAGCGAAGCGCCTGCAAGCGTCATCACTCAGAGCCACTCCCAATTGCCGGCCCAACTCCCGCGCCGCTCGCGTCAGTACTTCGCGATACATGAGGTACGGGCCGGATTCGAGACGCGACTCGATGGCGGCGTATGTCTCGAGCAGTTGGTTATCGCTGAACGAATCAGGATTTGGGAGCACTTGCCGAAATGCCGTCAGCATACCTGCCTCCCAGTCAATCAAAGTGCCATAGCAATCGAATGTAATAAGGCGGATCGAAGAAAAGTCCATGGCGAGATAATACTGGACGTTCCGGGTGCGTGTATTTCCAAAACTGCACTAGAATGGAGACGCTGCATTCTATTCGGTATGGCATCTCCCATCACTGAAAACCCGTTTGCCGTCCTCACGTTGATCGCCGCACCGGCGGTATTCACCAATGCGTCGTCTGTGCTGTCATTAGGAACGGGAAACCGTCTGGCCCGAGTGGTGGACCGGACGCGACAGCTGGCACGTGAACTTCATGCTGCGCCGCCGGATGACAGTGAGGTAGAGATGTGGGGCCGGCAGCTTGACCGTCTGCAATTGAGGGCCAGGATGCTGGTACGCGCTCTCAGCTATTTCTATACCGCGGTAGGGTCATTTGCCGCGGCCAGCCTGGTTTCAGTGCTGGGGGCCAGTCTTGCCGCTACTGACTACAGAATGTCTTTTGCCACCATTGCGGCAGTGAGTCTGATAGCCGGTACGGTCGGATTCATTGGCCTGGTAATTGGGTGTTCGTTTCTGGTAAGTGAGACGCGTCTCGCGCTTGCGAATCTCTCTGAAGAAGCCAAGCTCGCCCGCACGTGGCTCAAATAATCACGCGTCAGCGGCTTTGGCCAGGTTGGCTTCGAACACCGGAACGGGCTCCGAGAAGCCTTTCAGCGAGAGTGGCGCCAGGGGCTTGAGCTCCGCCGTGGTTCCCAGTTCAATTGCGACAGCTTGTGAAACGAGAATCTGCCCCGGGTGCGCGCTGGAGCATAGCCGCGACGCCATGTTCACCGTGCTTCCGATCGCGGTGTAGTCCCTGCGCGTCGCGCTGCCAATCGACCCTATAACCACTTCGCCAACATGAATGCCAATGCCGATGGTAGCGCCAGGCTGGTCGCCGAAGCGGGCGCGCAAATTGGCGATCATCTCGTTGGCCGCGCGCACTGCCCGCGTGCACCGGTCCGCGCCCAGGAACCATGCGATGACGGCGTCGCCTACAAACTTGTCAACATCTCCGCCGTGCTTCTTTACCGTTTCCGCTTCGATGCTCAGCACCTGATTCAGCAATCGAATCACCTCTTCAGGATCGCGCGTTTCGGCGAAGTAACTGAACTTGCGCACGTCGGCAAATAGAACCACCAGGGAAGTGCGGACGCTGAGCGAATCGCCGGAAGCGCCACGGCGTATGTGTTCGAAGGTGGCATCGGAGAGAAAAGTTGACATCGCGAGCCGCTCTTTCAGGCCCTGGATCATGCGCACGAACGAGCGGCCCAGAACTCCGATCTCGTCTTTTGCTCCCATGCGGTCGGGGTTGCGGCTCATGAGCCCGTCCGCGACGTCCAGATTGCCCTGGGCGACGCATTCCGCCACATTCGCCAGACCCGCCAGGGGATTGGCAATCGGATGGGCAATCGCAATGCCGAGGCCCAGCCCAAGTGCCAGCGCAATACAAGCTAGAATCAGCAAGGTGTATTCGAGCTGGCGGAAGGGAAGAAACTTTTCGTCCAGGGGCTGCACCAGCGCCACGTGTACGCCTTGCGGATTGTGGACAATATCGCCGGGGTCGTCAAGGATGGTGTCCAGAATGCTGTAATGGTCCGTCGCTCCGGGCAAAGGCGTCTGGGAATCCAGCCCGCCGCTTTCCACGGCGCTGGCGAGCATCTGCTTAAGTTCTGCGTTGCTCGATCCAAGAAAGTGCGGACGGTTGCCATCCATGTGCCATACGATCGTGTCGCGTCCCGTATGCGCCTTTATGTGTTGGGCCAGCGTGTCGGATATTTCGTAACCCAGCACAAGCGTACCCAGATCATGGAACTCGGCGTCCATTACGGGAGATTCGACCAGGTTATAGAGCCTGCCTTCGGGCGACTCCCAATTCGTAATCTCACTGCGGAAATTGGTGTTGGTGATGCGGGGAAAACGCCATAACAATGTAGCTTCCGAGCAACCACCACGGTGGTCCGCTACGCCAAGGAATTTCCCCTTCGGCAGCACGACGGCCACCAAGTCAAAGGCCTCTTCAGGATGGATGGGATTTCTCTTGCCGGAGAGTAAACCGGCGGTCCAGATGCATGCAGCTCCGGTCTTGCGGGCCGTGATCAGGTCGACGATAACGTCAGAACGGGCGATTCCTTCAGCTTCCAGCACGTGTTGGTGCATGTGCTCGGCCTCGCCAATGACGAACGCAACTCGCGCCGCCTGCAGCTCCTGTTGGACGTCTTCATTCACCTGTTTGCGCGCGTGAAACCCTATCCAGACGAGCATGAGTGCCGTCAGTATCGCGACGGTGCTTGAAACCATGACGACGAGCTTGTTCCGGATGCTTACGTCATTGAACCGGCGAAACAGTGCGGGTACCGCCCTCATGGTTGATACTTTAGCGCAAATTCTGCCGGAGATAGTGTTCTAAAAGAGTCAGGAACCGTTCTGTTGCGGATCTTGTATTCGGCCCTTCCACTCGCCGCCCCGGCCTGCCCAGAACCTGTATGCGGAATGGAAGGTCGCGCCAATATAAAAGAGGGCGGAAGCCGGCAAAGTCAACGCCCACAATGGATTCAAGCGATAGAACCGGACCATGGGCAGATAGGCGATCACCATCGCCACACAGGCGGCTGCTCCGCAGAACCGTGCGGCGAGAGAGTGGCTGAAGAGAAATAGTGGCGGCGCCAGGTAGACAATGGCCAGCCCGATCAGCGACAGAAAGAGGACCATGATCGAGTGGCCCAGCTGGTTGAATGCGGTGCGCGAGATCATGCGTCCGATTCCAGCGAACCCTTCGTATGGCCGGACGCTTTTCGTGCCGGCAGAGAGCCCAAGCCACAAGCGTCCGCCGGAGGTCTTGACTCTTGCAGCCAGGGCACAGTCGTCAATAATTTCGCTGCGAATTGGCGCGAGACCGCCAGCCCGCTCCAGAGATTCCGGGCGCAGAAGGATACATCCTCCGGCGGCCCCGGCAATTTTTCGCCGTGGGTCGGCGATCCACGTTGGCGGATACAGCATGAAGAAGAAGAAAACAAATGCAGGGATGAGAAGCTTCTCTGCGAAAGAGCGGCAGTGCAGTTTGACCATGAAGGACACGAGATCGTAGGGCCCATGGCCGGCAATTGCAACGAGCGTCGCGATGCTGTCCGGTGCGTGGACGACGTCCGCGTCAGTAAACAGATAGAAGTCAGGTGCAATAGCCTGGGCCCGCTCAACCCCTTGTTGCATGGCCCAGACCTTTCCGGACCATCCTTGAGGAGGCGCGCCGGTAATGATCGTCAAAGCTTCCGGCTTACCGGCCTGAATTGCGGCGGCGCGCGCGACTTCCGCCGTTGTGTCGGTGCTGCCATCGTCCACCAGAAAGACGCGCACGCTGTGAGCGCCACTCTGTGAAAGCAGAGAGCGAATACTCTCGCCGACTACAGCGGCTTCATTCCTGGCCGGAACAACAACCGCAACGCTGCTCTGAGACGCTCCAACGACGGCCGCGGCCTGCGGAATCGCTCCAGTCCTCCAGAATGCGCCGCGCGCCAGGAGGAGATAGATCCAGATAAGCAAGCTGAGCAAAGCGCCGCCGATTATCAGCATTGGAACTCATTGTACGATCTATCTACGCAGGGATCAGACGGTCGCTTTAGGGCGAACGGAACTTCTGCCCGCCAGAACGTCGCTGACCAGTCGACCCAGCATTCGCAACAAGAATGGTTTCTGTAAGAAAGGCACCCGTGGACCGTCGACGACGTCAGGGGCCATGTCGTCGGCGTAGCCGGAGATGAATATTGTCTTGATCGCCGGGCGCAATTCCTGAATGCGCTCACGCACGAGACGTCCGCCGAGTCGGGGCAGAACTATATCGGTAAGGAGCAGGGCGACTTCACCGGCGTAGCGCGCTGAAATTTCCAAAGCTTCCACGCCATCTTTTGCGGTCAGGACGGTGTAGCCGAGGCTTTCAAGATACTCCTGGGCCGCATCACGCAGAGCATCTTCATCCTCCACCAGCAAAAGAGTTTCTCCACCCCAGGTTGCGGGCGTCTCGATGACAGGTTGCGGCGCTGCCTCGAGTGCATCGGCGGCCCGGGGAAGGTAGATGTGGAACAGGCTACCGACGCCGGGCTGGCTTTCCACAAGTATTTCGCCGCCACTCTGTTTGACAATTCCGTAAACGGTCGAGAGTCCCAGGCCGGTGCCGTGGCCGATTTCTTTTGTAGTGAAAAATGGCTCAAAGATCCGTTCGAGGGTTTCCTTGTCCATGCCAAACCCATTATCGGCAACGGCGATGCAGGCATACTCTCCGGGTGCAAGGCCGCCAATGTGCGTCGCCGGCGTTAGGCTCACGTTCCTGGTCTCAATTCTGATCTGTCCGCCCTGGGGTAAGGCATCTCGGGCGTTCACCGTTAGATTGATCAGGACCTGTTCTATCTGAATTTTGTCGGCATGTACCAGATGCAAATCGGAAGCCGGAGAAAAAATCAGTTGAATGTCCCCACGAATCAGGCGGCGGAGCATGTCCAGAATTTCAGCGATGACTGAATTAAGGTCCAGGACTGTCTTCTGCAACATTTGTTTACGGCTGAAGGCCAGGAGTTGCGCCGTCAGGTCCGCGGCCCGTTTGGTGGCTATCAGGACGCGCTCGGCACTGCGGCGCAGCGGATCTTCTTCGGCCAGCTTGTCGATGATCAGCTCGCTGTAACCGCCGATCACGTTCAGAATGTTATTGAAGTCGTGCGCAATTCCGCCGGCAAGCTGGCCAATGGCTTCCATCTTCTGCGATTGGATCAACTCCTCATGCAAGGCATGCCGTTCGTTTTCCAGCCGCTGACTCGAGGACATACGCTCCGTTATGTCGTTAACGACAAACAGGAACGCGGCATGAGCAATGTGTAGATCGAGCAGCGTCATTCCCAGAAAATCTTCACGGCTATGTCCATAAGTCCGGACGGCGGCATTGTTCACATCGAGCAGCTTGAGGGTCACCTGATCACAAACCCACATGGGAAGCGGGGCTTCGTCAAACAAGGTCCGGTATTGGTCGTGGTAGTGAGCGGAATCGTTGATGTCCGTGTTCACGCAGACCTTTCCAGCAGCTTATAGTGAAATCCGGAGAGTCCAACAACCGCCGTAACCGTTAACTTAGAGTACTTAAGCCGCGTTGCTACAAACCTGCATCGTCAAAGGGGGCCGACAAGAGTGCGTACTCTTTTTTCTCCGCTTATTAACGATATTGTCATGAATTCTTAACCGTTCGTCCAGTATCAATTAAGTGTGCCGATTTGGAATTCTTCAAATGCCGGCAGTCACAGTTTAGGCGCGGGACGTGGGTCACTCTTGATCTATGATGTGCGAGAAACGCCGGCGTGTTCGGCAGCCAGATAGGCTTGTCTCCGAAGCTTGCGTAACCGCAGCGCCAGGCCCAGCATAGCGAAGCCGGTGAAGAGAGCATAAGACCCGAGCCACACAAACAGATCGCGTATGTGAAGCGTTGGGCCAAGAAAGAGATATGCGCCGAAGACCAGCGATCCGGCAGCAGCGAGCGCCAAAAACCATTCATCGGGGACATGATGGCGCAGCTTGCGCGCCATTAGCAGTTCACAGCCTCCCACGAACAGCGCCCAGACCGCAGTGAGATGCACCAGGGCAACAAATGTGAGATCGGGGACCGTCACCGCGGCCACGCCGGCGATACAGGCGGCCACTCCATCCACAAGCAACAGCCACCACTCGCCTTCTTTGCCGATGCTCCGGACGGCGGCGACAATGGTGAAGACGCCGGCGCCGAAAGCGAACAGGCCAAAGAACTCGACTACTGAGGTGAACGCGATTGCCCCGAGCAGCCATGTAGAGCCAATGGTTCGAATGGAAAAGACAAGGCCCGCGAATGCAAGGGCGAATGCGCCCCGCAGCCCCAGCAACCACCAATTATCAAGGAAGACACGCAGCATTAGGTTGCCCTTCCTCGTCGGTGGCCTGACTCGGTCTGATTGTGCCCCAGCCAGACTTGTGAAGTCGACTTTAGCGCTCGCGCGTCAGTGTCCTTGTCGTATTGAATGTGTGGCTCCAGGCGGCAACGACGAGCTTGAGTACAAGATCCAGGAACAAGCTGCTAACGCTATAAAGCGTGGCTCAGTTGGTCGCAATAGTCGCCGCCACAGAGGTCGGCTAGTTCGAGGGCGGCGTCCTTGACCCGTTCGTACGATTGCAGCAGATCAAACTCATCGATTCTTCTCAAACGTGAGATGGAGGGTGCTTCGGCAATCGGTAGGAGCAGCAGTTTCAACTGCCATATCCGCAACTGCGCCTGAACGGACGAGGTACCGATTCGATACTCGGCGCATCCCCTTACCAGTTCCTCGGCGGCAATTCTGACTTCTTTGTTCAGCGTCGCCCGGCTCTTGCGGAGTTCCGTATCTGCCCATTCTTGCCAGACGACGACATTGTGGGTCCGGCGCGCGATATATTCCTGGGCCAGGCGTATGCGGTCGAGCTGCTCTCTGCGCAACTGCTTACGGGTTAAGCAGTCCGATAACTGCTTCTCGATTGCTGGATTGAGCAGGTCAGCCAGAATTTCGGGATTGTCGCGCTGTAGGAACGGAACTACCTGGCTGAAGTTACGGCTGACAAAACGGCTCACAAACAAGCGGAGTACTGAGAGAAAGAAAAGAACAACGAGCGTGATGGCTATTCCGAGAATCATTCAGATCTTCCCAGCACCTTCTTCAGCATCACTGAATCTTGCCGGATTTGCTCCGCCACCTGCCGTAAGGTTACCGCCGAAACCCATTTAGGTTCTGGCTCAGGTCGGAGGAACGTATCCAGCCAAACCATGATTCCCAATATATATGCCACAGGAGGCACATAGGCTACAAAAATTTTTATACTTGTCCCGAATCGGGAAATGGACCAATAAGAAATGGCGTTTCCAAGCGCGGAAAGAGTAAAGCCCAGAAGGATGCCAAGTGGAGCAACCCGCCAATGCAGACGAATCGTTTTTGCGATGACGATCAAGAGGCAAAAAATTGCACCCTGCATGCAGTTGGTGCTAGTACTCAAAAGAAGAATTAGTCTTATCGGCGGATAGACCTGAGAATTGCGGGCGCCGGGATTGCCCCAGAACACAACCAGAAACGCGACAGCTGCTGCGGCTGGAAACAGCATCCGGAACCAACGATACTGTATATAAAAGCCCCAAAAAACCCGCCGAAACACCTCGTGAAGGGCAAGAATTACAAGCACAGTTAACACTGCTGAATTGGCCCAATAGACAACAAAGTAAACGCGGTAGTGTGAACTCGCAACCAACAAAGCTACCGTGGCAAGAACCGAATAACCGGTGTAGACAAAGAAAAAAGGGTACTGCCAATAGAGCCGCTGCCGAAACAGCAGGATGATGCCCATATTTAAAGAGGGGGCCAGACTACCAGACTGGTACGCTTTATAACAGTCTGGAGGGCTGTCCCCCTTTTGAGTGACGTGGTTCTTCGGCAATCTGATGGGCCGCCTAGCTGCAAGCTTGGCCGGGCCAGCAGAGTGGCGGAATACCAGGTCCGTCAGCCAGCACGGGGGCCGAGCCGCAGCTCACGAGCAAGAGTGTGACCACAATAATCCTAACGAGGGTGTTTTTCATCCCAGTGTCTCCTTTTGGAACGGCACTCAAATGTGGCAAACCGTTCATGAAAAAAAGATAACTGGTTTCGCGCAGAAATCGGGTAAAATCGTTAGAAATGCAGGTTTTTCATCCGGTTGGTGCCAGCGCAAGGCCTGCTTGGCGTCTCCATGATGGTGTAGCAACATCGGCGGAATTTCCGTTATGAATGATTGGAAACAGAAGCGAGGAATCAACAAAGGCGGCGATGCCGCGGATATCGTCGTCACCAAGTACACGGTAACGGCGCAGACCGCCCGAGCTATCAAGAAAGCCGCTCCCACCTATGGATCTCAGGGCCGGGCCTTGCAGGTAGCGACCGAGATGCTCATCCGCATGGAAAACCTGCCTGTGGCAGAACCAGAACCGCCGAACTCCCCGAATCTTGTCCGGCTGAGCATGCGCTTGCACAAGCGGACATACAGGCTAATCCGTGAGCTTTCAAGCCTGAAATACGGCGATGATCGCGGCACGGTGATTGCCGCCTGCGTGAAGGTCCTCAACATGAAAAGGATTTAATCGGTAGAGCCCCCCTTTTTGCCGTCCATAGGGCCGGTGTCGGGCCTAATGGTGATGTATGTCCGGCCGGGTTCCTCCCGCTGTCCGCGGTCAGCGTGCGGACAATGTGGATCCACCTGAATTTAAGCGGAAGGTGGATCACACTCGACCGTACCGGTCGATGGAAAACAGTTCGGGGAAGGCTCACGCCCCAACACCTCTGTGAGCACATTGAGAAGCGGTTGAGCACTATCAAGCAAGTTGCCCTTCTCCAGGAAAGCGGCAGCCCCGTCGTGGCGTAGCCTTTGCTCGTTTTTCTGAGAAAGGCCTGTGAGGACAATGACCGGAATATGGGCAGTAACGGGGTTTTGCTTCAGAGCCCGCAGCACTTCCGGCCCTCCCATCTTAGGCAGCATCATGTCCAGAAGAATTACATCGGGAACGCCGTGAAACGCCGTGCTTAGCGCTTCTTCGCCGTCGCCGGCGACGACTACCCGATATCCGGCCCTGGTGAGGATACGTGCATTGGCGATTCGAACCAGCTTGCTATCTTCGATGAGGAGTATTGTCAGCACTGAGGGATTTCCTTCTTTCATGCAGCATCAGACCGGATGCAGCTTCAATTGAGTTCGATAACCACTCAATCGGCCGTGGGTAGAAATACTTAACGGCGTTTTCAAGGTCAACGATGTTACCGTCGTTCTGAGGGGATCAGCCGTGAGTGGAACAATCCCCTCTCGTTTGTGGCCTTCCCCGGGCTCGGAGGCCTCCGGCTTGCGGCCGGTATCCTCCTCTACCTGTGGACCCTGGTCTCCGCGCCAGCGTGAGCCGCGTAACCTGCTAATGACTCCGGATCGATCACATGGGCGGCATCGTCCGGGCTTCTTCCAAGGTGACGAGCTTTTTGGTGCGATACGCGAGGTTGGCCATGTGACCTGCGACCGCTGACCGGTATCCCACATCGATTGGCGCGTTGGCCTGTTTGCGCGAGCGGACGCACTCGATGAAGTTGGCCATGTGGTTCTGGTCCTTGGTCTCCCCGGTAAGCGCGGCGTCATTGGGACGATTGGCCTTTTCCGGATAGAAATGGATCGACGAGGCAGACCTGCCTGTCACCATATTGTTCACGCCGCTCAAGTGCTCGATCGCGCCATCGCTGCCCAGGAACCGCTCTCCGAGGCCGTAGTGGCTGTTGTTGAAGACGGATTGCCACAGCACCACGAGATCGTTAGGGAAGTTAAGAGTGACGGCAATGGTATCCGGCACCTCGCGTCCGTCTTTCTCGGAAAAGACGCCGCCGGACATGTAAGCCGACGTGGGCAGATCGAGACCGAGTGCGGTAGTGATCCAGGCAATCTGGTGGACCATGTTTTCGGTGATGTTACCTCCGGAGAATTCCCAGAACAAACGCCAGTTGATGAACTTGTAGCCGTCAAAGTTTCGCGCCGGGCGTCCATTGAGGAAGGCGTCCCAGCGTACGTTGCCGGCCACGCAGTCGGCGGGAACCGGACGCACCCACTGGCCCTGGCCATGCGACGTGTTGCGGCTCATCCACGCTTCAACCTGCGTGATCTTGCCGGGAAGGCCTTGTTTGATCCACTGCTTTGCATCGGCGAGAGCACCTGAACTCTCATGCTGCAGGCCGATGGTCACTACCTGCCTCGAGCTTTTCGCCGCTGCACGGCATTGCTCTGCCTCGGCGATTGACCAGGTCATGGTTTTCTCGCAGTAGAGGTCTTTGCCCGCGGCCAATGTATCGAGAAAGTGTCTGGTGTGCAGGTGGAGCGGACTGGCGACTAAGACGGCGTCGACATCTTTCATATCGAGGAGACGGCGATGGTCGTCGAAGGTTTGCAAGCTGGGCACAACGCTCCTGGCTTCGTCATGGCGGCGTTTGTAGATGTCGGCGATGGCCACAACCTCAACATTGGGGACCGCGACCACCCACTTGAGCAACTCCTGCCCGCGGCCGCCGACGCCGATCATGCCCACGCGAACCCGATCGTTCGCGCCCAGCACACGCTGCGGATAGACCATCATCGCGGCTGTTCCCAGAGCAAGTCCGCCCATGAATTCTCTTCGTCCGATTCTTTTGTTGCTCATCTTGCCTCCAGAACTTTCATTAGGATTAAACGCTCTGACTGCTTACGAAACTTTTACATTCCGCTCCGGTGTGCACGCGGCGCGATAAATCGACTCGATCAACGCTACACTGCGTCGTCCCTCACTTCCATCGCAGGCCGGAGTACCGTTCTCGTCAATTGCGCGGATGAAATCCTCGATTGCACTCTGATGTCCGCGAGAATCCGTGACCAGCGGAGAAGAGGCGCTCAGATTCTGGTCGCATGGTTCGCTGCTGCTGATGTCTTGCCGGCTTCCTTTCACGTCTGCCGCCACAATCCGATCATGCTCGAGCACTATCGTGCCCTCGGTGCCGGTAAGCTCAATTCGGCGCGGATATCCGGGATAGGCCGCGGTCGTCGCTTCCAGCACGCCCACTGCTCCATTCACGAATTCAAGCAAAGCCAGCGCCGTGTCCTCGGTCTCGATGCGGTGCAGCAACGTTGTCGTTCGCGCGCGCACACTTGCGACCTCGCCTAGCAGCCAGAGAAGCAAGTCGACGGTGTGGACTCCCTGGTTCATCAGTGCTCCACCGCCATCGAGCGACCAGCTGCCGCGCCAGCGCGATCCGCTGTAATACTCAGGAGGCCGGAACCATTTCACCCGCGCATCAGCCAGAAGAAGCCGGCCCAGCGCGCCATCAGTTACAAGCTGCTTCAGCCGGAGAATGTCGGGCTTGAAGCGGTCCTGGAAGATGACTCCCAACTTCACTTTCGCCTTCTCGCACTCTTTAATCAGCGCGTCTGCCCGTTGCGCGGTGATGTCGATGGGCTTCTCTACCAGCACATGCAGGCCGCGGCGGGCCGCCGCCATACCTTGTTCGGCATGCAGGCCTGAAGGGCTGCCGATGATCACCATCTGCATCGGACGATGCGCCAGAAACGAAAGAAAATCGTGGTAAGGGTGGCCACCGAATTCCTTACAGAGTCGCGCTACCTTCTCATGGTTGGCGCCATAAACGGCGGCGATCTTTACGTCAGGGATGGCGGTTGCAGCGCGCGCGTGAGTGCCGCTGATGTTGCCGCCGCCGATCAGACCAACGTGGACGGTCATCTGTTTAGAGTGCTCCCACCTGTTGCAGCAGCTTTTTCATTCCCGCCCAGCTCTGCCGAGTGGATTCCTCCGGAGTGCCCGCGCCGCGCCAATGCGTCTCCAGGCTAACGCCGAAATGGTATCCATCACGCTTGAGGGCGCGAAACTGTCCTTGCCAATCGATCATGCCTCGTCCCATGGCTGCCCATTCGTAACCCTCACCGGTTGGTTTCTTCGCTGCATCCTTACAATGCACGTGGCCGAGCCGGTTCTTGGGCAGGAGATTGTAACCGTCAGGATACGGCGTTTCGCCGCGCTCACTGGCGTTGCCCGCGTCCCAGTTGAGCATCAGGTACTGAGACTGCACGGCCTGCAGCGTCCGAGCTGCTTCGGCGCCGTTTCCGGTATTGCATGACATCTCATTTTCCAGGACCAGGGTGATGCCCTTCTTGCCGGCTTTGGCTGCGGCATCGAGCAGCTTGGCATCAATGTCTTTGCGGTAGGGCGCCTGATCGTCAAGCCGCCAGAAATCAAAACAGCGTATGCGGTCGGTCTGGAACGCCCTGGTGAGCTCGATGCTGCGCTCCAGAACTTCATCCTGCTGATCAAAGGTGAAGTCGGCGTTGAACTGATCGCGCTTGGGACTGAACTTAGACTTCGGCGCGCCGGGCCAGTCAACCTTGAAAAGCGGGCTGGCTATGTCAGTTACGCGCAAGCGATATTTTTTTAAAATGCGGCGAGATTCTTCCACTTCTTTGGCGTCAAGCTTGAGCACGTTCTTGTTCCACATGCCGCGCAGCTCGATCCAATTCATGCCGAACTCATTGGCAGCAACTTCGCAAGCATGGCCGAAGTCTTGGGAGATCTCGTCGTTGATGACTGCAATTCTGAAGGGCCCGCTCATACTCGCAGCCCCAGCTTCCGTTCAAGGTAGGTCTTCGAGATCGTCGCCGATTCTTTTGGCGTTCGAGTCTTGTCCGGCACAGCGTCCAGTTCCACCACGGTCCAGCCGCGGAAGTTTGCGCGTTTCAGCGCGGCGAAGGTTGCCGGCAGATCGACTCGGCCCCGGCCCAACTCGACGAAGCGGTAGTTTTTGCCGTTGACCGGCGGATCGAGATTTTCTACGTCCTTGATATGCAGAAACAACAATCGGTCACGGTAGTGGTCAATAACTTTTGCCGGATCGCCGCCGCCCTGAACATAGTGGGCAATGTCCAGTTCCAGTTTCACATAGCGGGAATCGGACGCGTCCATGACGCGATCAACCTCCTCCGGCTTCTCGCCCATCGATCCCATGTGGTTGTGATAACCGACGCTAACGCCTAAGTCTGCTGAACGTTTGCCAATCTCGGTAAGGATGCGGCCCAACTTCTTGTAATCATCGGCTGTGATCGAGCGCTCTTTGGGGCGCTGGTCAGTCATTTGAAGATAGAGTCCGCCGGCGTCGTGAAGGTATTTGGCGTTGGCGACGTGTTTGGCGATATCTTCAGCCTCACTGCCGGAATCGACACGTGCAGCTCCGCTGGACAGGGCCACAAAAGTGAGGTGTCGCTTTTGCAGCAACTCTTTCAATGCTGCTGCTTCAAATGCGGCGATCACGTTCGACCGCAATTGAATGCCCGGAAAGCCAAGCGCAGAAATGTCGTCAATCGCCTGACGGTCGTCGCCGCCCCAGGTGATCGAAGCGTATCCGAGATGGAACTCAGAGGGCCCCGGGCTGATCGGTGTGTCGAAATACGATAAGTCCATGGGCGGATACATCTCTCCCAAAATTCCGTCTAGAAAGGTAGAGCCTATGTTTGGCGTCAGCAGAGAGCCAAGCGCGGTACGGGAAAGAGCGGTCGATGCGGCGATAGCACCGAGTCTCCCAATGAACCCACGACGGGAAATAAAGGATGACATGCTGCTACTCCTATTTTGTCAGCTCACGCGCGACAATCCGGTGCGGCTGCACGCGGGATTATACGCGGCATGCCATACCGTCTTATGGAGATTGTGAATTGCCACGCAAGCGAATTTCACCGGAGCATGGCTCCGGCGCGACTTGGTGTGTGACTTCTGCCCGCTTTTGATTTGTGGCCGGGTAACGGACCGGCGGTAGCGGTCTTTGTTTCGGCGAAAGTAAGCTGGCCCTGGAGTTGAATATTCGCAGATGAACTCCCCACCAGCACTTCGAACTGTCCGGGATCGGCACGCCACTGTTTCGAACCCACATCGTAGTAGGACAATGCCCGCTCATCCAGCATTAGCTTGATCCGGCGTTTTTCTCCGGGCTTTAAGTTGACTTTTATAAACCCTTTCAACTCCTTTGCCGGACGCTCCAATTTGGAGTGCTTGTCAGAGACATACACCTGGGCGACTTCAGCGCCTTCGCGTTTTCCGGTATTGGTCACGTCGAATGCCACTTCCGCCGACCAGGCCTTTGTGGTCCCGGGAGCAATCGACAGATGGTCGTAGGTGAAGCTTGTATACGAAAGGCCGTGGCCAAACGGAAACAGCGGCTTCTTGCCGCTATGTTCGTACCCGCGATAGCCGACGAACACGCCTTCTTTGTATATGACCTGCTTGGCGCCGGCTTGCGGATAGTAGGAATCGTGTACTGGATTGTCATCCCATCGCCGCTCGAAGCTGATCGGCAAGCGGCCAGACGGATTCACATCTCCGAACAGGATTTCCGCCAGTGCAGTCCCACCCTCCTGGCCCGGATACCACGCCTGCAAGACCGCGGGCACGCGGTCAAGCCAGGAATTCATATCCACCGCTCCACCGGCGGTAATCACCACGACGACATTTTTATTGGCCGCACTCATCTCCTGGATGAGTTGCTCCTGTCCGGGAGGGAGACGGAAAGTACGGTCGGCCCCTTCACTCTCAGTCTCAGGGTCGAAGCCGACTGGAAAGACCAGCTGGCCGTCCACGTAGAGACGGTAAAAGCCGCCATCCTCTCCACTCGATTCCACAAATACGTCGTAGAGGCCTGAACGATCTGGAACGTAGTAGCCGATGAAGCGGTCGGAGAGTGTATGCTCGGGTAAAATCCGGGACGACCCTCGGCCGAAGTCGACGTATGGTTCCGTGCGAGTCAACGTGGGAATTCCGCTCAGATCGGCGCTTGCAAAATATTCCGCGCGCAGGCCCGGTTCGCCGTTGGCAGCAGCGTTAGAAAAGCGCGTAGCCTTCGCCATCTGGTCTAACGTTGGTATTCCCTGGGCGCAGTACACGGGCAGAGCAGTCCCCAGATAATCGCCCAGGCCTTGCAGAAAGCTGACGGCAGCAAAAGGCTCTACGCGGGCGCTACCGCCTCCGACAGGTACTGCGGGATAAAAGTTCGGCCCGATCACAGCAACGGATTTGATGGTGCCCTTATTCAGCGGAAGCAGCGCGCCTCCATTCTTCAGCAGTACCATGCTTTCCCGCGCCATCTGTAGCGCCACGTGTCGTCCTTGCTGGTTGTAGCGTGGAATCGAGTGGTCTGTCTGCTCGCGATCGAGCCAGCCGAATTGCGCGGCTACGCGCAGAATGCGGCGGACCTTATCATCAATCGTCGCAACAGAGACCTTGCCATCCTTGATTGCCGGCAACAGGTTGGTGCGGTTGAGGAATTTGCCGGAGGGCATTTCTACATCCAGGCCACTGTTTGCCGCGGCAATTGCGTCGTAAGTGGAAGTCCAGTCGGACATAATGATCCCGTTGAAACTCCACTCTTTCTTCGCCACATCAGTATTCAGATAACCATTCTGGGTCAGGTGCACTCCGTTAGTCAGGTTATAGGAATCCATGATGGCCCCGACGTGGGCCTCTTTGACCGCCGCTTCGAAGACCGGAAGATAGATCTCGCGCAGCGTGCGTTCATCGATGACCGAGTCGGTATTGTGGCGGTCGAACTCCGAATTGTTTCCCATAAAGTGCTTCACGGTGGCGCTCACGCCCTGGCTTTGCACTCCTTTGATATAGCCGACCGCAATGCGTGAAGCCAGGAAAGGATCTTCACCGAAGTACTCAAAATTTCTGCCGTTCATGGGAGCGCGATAGATGTTCACTCCCGGCCCCAGCAGAAAATGAACGCCTTTGGCACGCGCGTCTCTGCCGATTTCCGTGCCGGCCTGCTCTGCCAGCGCAGGATTCCAGGTTGCCGCAAGGCCGATTCCGCCGGCCATGGTTGTGGCGGGCCCGTAGTTGCGCACGCCGAGCGGTCCGTCAGCCATCTTGAAGCGGGGCACGCCGAGCCTGGGGACACCGCGCAGGTAAAAACCGTCGACCCCTCCCAGCAAGTCAATCTTTTCCCCGATCGTCATCTGGTTGAGAATGGAGTCAACCCGGCGTTCGGTTTGGTCCGGCGAGCTTGAAGCGGTCTGGGCAAATCCGCATACAGCGAAAAGAACAG
>WNFG01001412.1_pt1 | contig 21874 bp, 20 predicted proteins | sample 5400431 | NCBI WGS metagenome assembly WNFG01 (sample SAMN13153346, study PRJNA577476) | soil metagenome | isolation source: 120 cm saprolite under Douglas fir tree site 2 hole 3 replicate 2 | place: USA:California | collected 2015-04-18 | reverse complement strand
TCGACGTGATCGACGAGGTCGGTGCCGCCCAGATGCTGCGCACGCCCGATATGCGCAAGTCGACCATCGAGGTGACCGACATCGAGGAGATCGTCGCCAAGATCGCGCGCATCCCGCCCAAGAGCGTGTCCAAGGACGACACCGAGATGCTGCGCAACATCGATCGCGACCTCAAGACGGTGGTGTTCGGCCAGGACAGGGCGATCGGTCAGCTGGCGGCGGCGATCAAGCTCGCCCGCGCCGGCCTGCGCTCGCCGGAGAAGCCGATCGGTTCCTACCTGCTGGCCGGCCCGACCGGCGTCGGCAAGACCGAGGTGACGCGCCAGCTTGCCCGCCTGCTCGGGCTGGAGCTGATCCGCTTCGACATGTCGGAATACATGGAACGCCACAGCGTCTCGCGCCTGATCGGCGCGCCGCCGGGCTATGTCGGCTTCGACCAGGGCGGCCTGTTGACCGACCAGGTCAACCAGCACCCGCATTGCGTGATCCTGCTCGACGAGATCGAGAAGGCCCATCCCGACGTGTTCAACGTGCTGCTGCAGGTGATGGACTACGGCAAGCTCACCGACCACAACGGCCGGACCGTCGACTTCCGCAACGTCATCCTGTGCATGACCACCAATGCCGGCGCCGCCGACATCGCCAAGCCGGCGCTGGGCTTCGGCCGCGAGGCGCGCAACGACGAGGACGACGACGCGATCAACCGGCTGTTCCAGCCGGAGTTCCGCAACCGGCTCGACGCCGTGATCAAATTCGCCAATCTCCTGCCGGAGAGCATGGGCAAGGTGGTCGACAAGTTCGTGGCCGAGCTCGAGGTCCAGCTTGCCGACCGCAAGGTGTTCATCGAACTCAGCGACGGCGCGCGCCGCTGGCTGGCCGACAAGGGCTACGACCGCATGTTCGGCGCCCGCCCGCTCGCCCGCGTCATCCAGGAGCACCTCAAGAAGCCGCTGGCCGAGGAAGTGCTGTTCGGCAAGCTGAGCCAAGGCGGCGGCACGGTGCGGGTCGATTCGGAGGGCGAGGGCGCGGCGGCCAAGCTGGTCTTCACCTTCCTGCCGCCCGAGCGCGACGCCCTGCCGCCGGCCAGTCAAGAACCCGTGCTGGCTGAGTGAAGGCATTCCGGCCGCTGTGGATTGCGCTTCGTGCCGCGGTGCTTGGCACCGCGGTCTTCTGGGTGGCCCTCTTCGTCATCGACAAGGTCGGCTGGCAGGCGCCGCTGGGTGCGACCGAGCCGGTGGTCTTCTTCGTGGTCTTCTTTCTCGGCGTGATGATGGTGGGCGGCAAGCGCTGAGGATCGCCGCGTCTCAACCGCGCGGCGGCAAGGAGATCTTGGCGTTCTTCAGCGCCTTCTCCATCACCGGTATGGACGATGCCGGGTTCGAACCGCACTTGCCCTTGGCGATCTCGACCTCGAGAGGCGATTGCGACGCGCCCTTTTCGGCTCCCTCGGAGACGTATTGCTCGTATTTCTCGACGAGCTCGGCGCAATACTTGGCATCATTCGATTGCGCAAACGCTGGCTGGGCCATGGCAAGCGACAGGCCCGCGATCAGATAGGCAAATTGAGTTCTCAAGTTTGGCTCCTTGCGGTTGGAGCGCCGGCGTGTGCTGCACACACCACGTGCCGCGCGACGTAGACAATACGTCGTCGACTATTCGTTTTCCTTACGGAAAGGTGAATACTGTTTCAGGCCCTCGATCTCCTGCTCGATCGCCGGCCGTTCGCGCTTGAGATAGTCGTCGACCTCGAAATGCAGGAAGGCGTGGCTCTCCAGGCAGCCCCAGTAGCGGCCGTAGAGCGTATCGTCGCCCTTGAGGTTGAGCGCGCCGCCCACCGGACGGCCATCGGCCTCGGCCATCACCAGCACCACCTTGTCGGCCATGGTGGCGCCCAGGATGTCGAAGAAGGCGCGGGTGAGATAGGGCGAGCCCCATTTGCGGCCGCCGGTGTCCATGTAGAAGGCGAAGAAGGCATCCCAATGCCGGGGCTTGATCTCGTCGCCGCAGAGCGCGCGCAGGGTCAGCCCCTCGCGTCGCACCGCTTCGCGCTCCTTGCGGATCGCCTTGCGCTTGCGTGAAGCGAGTGCCGCCAAGAAATCGTCGAAGCAGCGGTAGCCGTTGTTGTGCCAATGATACTGCTGGCCGAGCCGCAGCAGCCAGCCATGCTCGCCGAACTGCTTCCAGTCGGCTTCGCTGCAGAAGGTGGCATGGACCGAGCTGATGCGGTTGTCGCCGGCGATCTTGGCCAGCATGTCGATCATGGCGTCGCGCACGCCGTCTGCGAGCGGGCCGGGCCGAGCGAACAGGCGCGGTCCGGGAACCGGCGTGAAGGGCACGGCGACCTGCAGTTTGGGATAGTAGCGGCCGCCGGCGCGCTCCAGGGCCTGCGCCCAGCCGTGGTCGAACACGTATTCACCCTGGCTGTGGCCCTTGACGTAGAGCGGCACGGCGCCCTGCAGGCTGCCGTCGTCGGATTCGGCCAAAAGATACTGCGGCTGCCAGCCGGTGCGCCGTCCGACCGACTTGGAATCCTCCAGCGCCTTCAGGAAGCGATGGCTGAGGAAGGGGCTGCCGGCCGAACCCGGCGCCAGGGCGCAGGCGTCCCATTGCTCGGCATCGACCGCGGAAAGCGACTCGACGACACGCAGGCCGATGGTCGGAGCATCATCCGGCATGGCGAGAGCATAGCTCGAATCGTGCCAGGAATTGCGCCAGGAATTTGGCGGCAACCATTTGCCGAAGGTGCGCTTTGCGGTCGCGAGGACGTGAATGCAAGGCATGCGCCGGCGCAAAAAAAGTCCGGCTGACCGAAGTCGCCGGACCGGTAGATCAGTTACGCCTTTCGGCCCCCGAAGGCGGGGCGTCGCATTGGCCTTAATAGCTTATGTTCTCAAGGTGGCTTCCGGTGGGGCCATGAGGGCGCCCACACGGAAGCCGAAAGGCGTTCGGTTAGAGGGACCAAAGTTGGACTTTGGTCTACGCCCTTTCCTTTTTACTGCTTCTTCTTCTTAGCAGCCTTCTTCTTAGCAGCCTTTTTCTTAGCAGCCATAACTGTCTCCTATGGTTAGCTTTGAGGCACCCAACCGTGAGGGCCCCGGGGTACGCGGGTACGCTTCGCCACGCATGCTCAACTACAACCGGTGGTGCCGCCGCAGGTCGTGCATTTGAGGCACGTCCCGTTGCGGACCATGGTGAAGTTGCCGCATTCCGGACAGGCATCCCCTTCGAAGCCCTTGAGCTTCGCCACGCGGGCGAAACCAAGGGCGGAGGAGGATGCCTCTCCGACCGCGACGCCGACGACGGCCGCCTGGGCGTTTGACGCCAAAGCGACGGCTGGACCGTCCGTCAGTTCGTTGGGCCGTTGGCCGGCGGCGATCGCTTGTTCGGCGATCGCGACATTGCCGGCCGTTCGGCCATTCAAGACGTAAAGGTTGCTGCGCACATAGCCGACGCTGGCGATGCGCTTGACCGCGACGGCGGCCGCTTGGGCGGCCTCCGTGCCGGGCGCCGGCAGCTCGCCCTGGATCTCGCCGCGGCCGACGCCGTCGGGCCGGAGATCGGCCTGCTCGACATGGGCAAGGTCGCTGCGCCCGAGATAGGAGATCGCCAGCTCGCGGAAGATATAGTCGAGCACCGACGTCGACATCTTGATCGCGTCGTTGCCTTCGACCAGGCCCGAGGGCTCGAAGCGGGTGAAGGTGTAGGCCTCGACGAATTCCTCGAGCGGCACGCCGTACTGCAGGCCGATCGAGATCGCGATGGCGAAGTTGTTCATCAGGCTGCGGAAGGCGGCGCCCTCCTTGTGCATGTCGACGAAGATCTCGCCGACCCGGCCGTCCTCGTACTCGCCGGTGCGCAGGTAGACCTTGTGGCCGCCGACGATCGCCTTCTGGGTATAGCCCTTGCGGCGCTGCGGCAGGCGCTCTCGGCCGGCGCGCACTTCGCGCTCGACGATCCGTTCGACGATGCGCTCGGCGATGATCGGCGCCCGCGCCAGCGGCGAAAGGTCGGCAAGATCGTCGTTGGCGGCCTGGTCGCCCAGCGCCATCGCCGACAGCGGCTGCGACAGCTTCGCGCCGTCGCGATAAAGCGCATTGGCCTTGAGGCCAAGCTTCCACGACATTTCGTAAGCCTTGCGGCAGTCCTCGACCGTAGCTGCGTTGGGCATGTTGATGGTCTTGGAGATGGCGCCCGATACGAACGGCTGGGCTGCAGCCATCATGCGTATATGACTTTCCTCAGACAAGCAGCGTGTGCCATCTCGTCCACAGGGATTTGCACAATCGAACACCGCGAGATGCTCGGCCTTGAGATCGCCGGCGCCCTCGACCGTCATCGTCCCGCAGGCGTGCACGTTCGCGCTGGCGATATCGCTCCTGGAGAATCCGAGGCGCGCCAGCACGTCGAGCTTGGGATCGGCGAGAGCCGCATCGTCGAGTCCCAGCGCGTCACGGCAGAAGGCATCGCCCAAGGTATATCGCGAGAAGGCGAAGCGGATGTCGAAGGCGCTGGCGATCGACTTTTCGATCCGCTCGATCGCCGCCCGATCGAAGCCGCGCGCGGCCAGGGTCTCGTGATTGATCGCCGGCGCCTTGGCGAGCGAGCCGTGACCCACCGCGTGCGCCGCGATGCGGGCGATCACCGTCTCGTCGTAGCCCAGGGTCCGGAGGGCCAGGGGAACGGTCTGGTTGATGATCTTGAAGTAGCCGCCGCCCGCCAGTTTCTTGAACTTGACCAGCGAGAAATCGGGCTCGATGCCGGTGGTGTCGCAATCCATCACCAGGCCGATCGTGCCGGTGGGGGCGATGACGGAGACCTGGGCGTTGCGGAAGCCGTACTGCTCGCCCAGGGCGAGCGCACGGTCCCACACCTGCTTGGCTGCGGCGACGAGGGGGGCGTCGGGGCAGTGCGCCGTGTCGAGCGCGACCGGCGCGATGGCAAGGCTTTCGTAGCCCGCCGCCTCGCCATGGGCGGCTCGGCGGTGGTTGCGGATGACCCGCAGCATGGCCTCGCGGTTGGCGGCGAAGCCGGGGAAGGGGCCCATGAAGCGCGCCATCTCGGCCGACGTGGCGTACGCCGCGCCGGTCATGACGGCGGTCACGGCGCCGGCGATCGCCCGGCCGCGGGCGCTGTCATAGCCCAGGCCCGACGCCATCAGGAGCGCGCCGAGATTGGCGTAACCCAGGCCGAGCGTGCGGTATTGGTACGACAGCTCGGCGATGCGGCGCGACGGGTACTGCGCCATCATCACCGAGATTTCCAGCACGACGGTCCACAGCCGCGTCGCATGCTCGAGCGCGCCGACATCGAGCGAGCCGTCTGTATTGCGGAACCGCACCAGGTTCAGCGACGCCAGATTGCATGCCGTGTCGTCGAGGAACATGTACTCCGAGCACGGGTTGGAGGCGTTGATGCGTCCGGACTCGGGGCAGGTGTGCCAGTCGTTGATCGTCGTGTCGTACTGCACGCCGGGGTCGGCCGAATGCCACGCCGCCTCGGCGATGCTGTCCCACAGCGCCCGCGCGCTCACGGTCTTCGCGACCTTGCCCGTGGTGCGCTCGGTCAGCGCCCATTGGCGGTCGGCTTCGACCGCGTGCAGGAAGGCGTCGGTGACGCGCACCGAGTTGTTGGCGTTCTGGCCCGACACGGTCAGGTAGGCTTCCGACTCCCAATCGGTGTCGAAGGCCGGGAACTCGATGTGGCGATAGCCTTGGCGGGCGAACTGGATGACCCGCTGGATGTAATTTTCCGGCAGTTCGGCCCGGCGGGCGGCGACGATCTCGCGACGCAGCTTGGGATTCTGCCTGGGATCGAAGGCGGCCTCGCCGTCCATCTCGCCGTCGAGGCAGGCGCGCATCACGGCGTTGAGATGGCGGTTGGCGAGCCGGGAGCCGGCGACCAGCGCCGCGACCTTCTGTTCCTCGCGCATCTTCCAGGCGATGAAGTCCTCGATGTCGGGATGGTCGATATCGACCGAAACCATCTTGGCCGCCCGCCGCGTCGTGCCGCCCGACTTGATGGCGCCCGCCGCACGGTCGCCGATCTTGAGGAATGACATCAGGCCGGACGACCGGCCGCCGCCCGACAGGCGCTCGCCCTCGCCGCGCAAGGCCGAGAAGTTGGAACCCGTGCCGGAGCCGTACTTGAACAGGCGCGCCTCGCGCACCCAGAGGTCCATGATGCCGCCCTCGTTCACCAGGTCATCGTCGACGCTCTGGATGAAGCAGGCGTGCGGCTGCGGCCGCTCGTAGGCGGACGAGGAGGGATAGGCGATCCCGTCCCGATGGTCGACGAACCAATGGCCCTGCCCCGGACCGTCGATGCCGTAGGCCCAATGCAGGCCGGTATTGAACCATTGCGGCGAGTTCGGCGCGCAGATCTGCGCCGCCAGCATGTAGCAGTGCTCGTCGTAGAAGGTGCGGGCGTCATCCTCGCTGTCGAAGTAGCCGCCCTTCCAGCCCCAGTAGGTCCAGGCGCCGGCCATGCGATGGAAGACTTGGGCCGCGCTGTGCTCGCCGCCGAAGCGGTCGCCCGGCGCCAACTCGGCGAGAGCGGCTTCATCGGGCACCGCGCGCCACAGCCATTGCGGTACGTCGGCTTCGGCGATCCTGATCAGTCGCGCGGGCACGCCGGCACGGCGAAAATATTTTTGCGCGAGGATGTCGGCGGCGACTTGCGACCACTCGGCCGGCACGTCGATGCTGTTCAGTTGAAAGACGATCGAACCGTCGGGATTGCGGATTTCGGAATCGACAGCATGAAACGCCATTCCTGCGAACGGTGATTTTCCTGCCTGCGTATACCGACGCTCCAAGCGCATCGACGATCCCCCGTGCCCAATTCCCGTCATTTATGTCCTGTGCGGGGAGTGCTCGGTCGCGATCGAGCACGTACATATAGGCACCAAGTGATAGTAAATTACAAAATCTTGTGTGCGCAACTACATTTTGTAGACCAATGTGTTGATGATACTAGATGATGCAAGCGCGCAACAGGTCATCGAATCGGGTGATTCGCATGCCGACGAACGATGTGAACAGCTCCGCCGATCGCGTCGCGTTGCGCGCGCTGAAGCGCCCGCGTACAAGCGGCGCGGTCACACTCCAAGCGTGGTTTGCTCATGACTTTCGGCACCTGGCTTTTCACCAAGATGCGCGGCGAACTCGTCGGCACCGATGCCGAAGGCAATCGCTACTACCAGGAGAAGCGCCCGATTCCCGGCCGTCGGCGCAAGCGTTGGGTGATGTACAATGGCATCGTCGAAGCCTCGCGCGTGCCACCCGATTGGGACGGCTGGCTGCATCACACGACCGACGCGGTGCCGCCGCCCGGCGGCTTGCCGCGCCAATCTTGGCAGAAGGAACACGTGGCCAACCTCACCGGCACCGACCTTGCCTACCGTCCGCCCGGCCACACACTCGCCGTCGGCGACAAGCCCAAGCCGCCCTATGAGGCGTGGCGTCCGGGCTGAGATGCGCGAGCACGAGGAGACAGGGCGTGGGTCGTAATATCATCGAGACGATCGTGGGCGCGTTGGTGCTGCTGGTGGCCGGCGTGTTCGTGTTCTATGCCTTCGCCAAGTCGGACCGCAACGGGCCCAGCGGCTATGACATCATCGCCCGTTTCGGTCGCGTCGACGGACTGAAGCGCGGCGCCGACATTACCTTGAGCGGCGTGAAGATCGGCACGGTCACGGCCGTCGACCTCGACCGCAAGACCTACCAGGCGGTCGTGCATATGGCGGTGGCGTCGAACGTCGACCTGCCGATCGATACCAACGCCAAGATCGTGAGCGAGTCGCTACTGGGCGGCCTGGTCGTGGTGCTCGAGCCTGGCGGCGACAAGCAGATGATCAAGAACGGCGGGGAGATCGACAAGACGCAGGACGCCATCTCGCTCACCGAACTGATCGCCAAAATGATGTACGGAAGCGTCAACAAGCCATGAAAGCACAGTCCTCCAAAACGCCGCCGACCTGGCGGCAAGCCGACGGCAAGCCGGTGTCCTGCCTCGAAAAGATCAAAGTCCTGAACCAGAACATCCAGGAAATCGAGAGCCTCTGTGCCGATGCGCTGGAGGACGGAGTCCTGATGGGATGCGACGTCGATCAAATCAAGGCAGCCCTGCACGAGCTGATCGACGGGCTCGAGGCACCCCACACCGACAAGAAGTGAGCGTGCGCGCCCTGCTGGCCATCGCGGCGCTGGCAGCCGCCATCGGCGCCGCCGCGGCGCAAGCCCAGCCGGCTGCCGCGCCGCCCGGCAACGCCAATCTGCGGCCGATTCCGGACGGCGTAGGCAAGCGGGTCGCCGAGCTGCAAGGGCTCGACAAGGTGACGGCGCGCACTCAGCGCTTCTATGCTCCGGTCGGCCAGGCGACCCGCTTCGGCACGCTCGAGATCACGGTGGGCGACTGCCTGGTCAACGTCCCGGAGGCGCCGCCGGAGTCGGTGGCCTATCTCACCATCATCGACCACAAGCCTGGCCAGGCCGCGGAGAAGCTGTTCGCGGGCTGGATGTTCGCCTCGACGCCGTCGCTGTCGGCGCTCGATCATGGCGTCTACGACGTGCGGGTGCTCGCCTGCACGATGGCACAGGGATCGGCGCCGCCGAGCTCGCGCTGAAAGCTCGCCGTGCCGTCGATCGCCTCGGCCAAGAGGGCGCGGAACTCCTCGCGCGCGATCTCGACCGCGCCGAAGCTGCGCAGATGCTCGGTCATGAACTGGCAATCGAGCAGGCGGAAGCCGCCTTTGATCAGCCGTGCCACGAGATGGACCAGCGCCACCTTCGAGGCGTCGCGTTCGCGGCTGAACATGCTCTCGCCGAAGAACGCCGCGCCGACCGAGACGCCGTAGAGCCCGCCGACCAGCCGGCCGTCGATCCGGCATTCGACGCTGTGGGCGTGGCCGCGCCGGTGCAGCTCGCTATAGAGCTCGACGATCGGCGCGTTGATCCAGCTCTCGGGATGGCCCGGCCGCGGCTCGGCGCAGGCGCGCACGATGTCGGCGAAGGCGGTGTCGGCGCTCACCTCGAAGCGGCCGGCGCGGATGGTGCGGGCCAGTCGCTGCGGCAGGTGGAAGCCGTCGAGCGGCAGGACGGCGCGCAGGCGGGGATCGAGCCAATAGAGCTTGGGATCGTCGCGCCGCTCGCCCATCGGGAAGACGCCGATGCGATAGGCCTGCAGCAGGAGGTCGGGGGTGATCTCCATCAAGCGATCAGAGCGAGCGCCGGCGCGATCGTGCCTCCCCCGTCTTACGGGGGAGGTGGCCCGTAGGGCCGGAGGGGGAGAGCGACAGTCGAAGCATCTGCAGATTTCAGATCATGGTCTATTCGATAATCACCTTTGCGGCCTTCCCCCTCTGCCCCTGCGGGGCACCTCCCCCGTCTGACGGGGGAGGGAAGGGCCCACCCTATTTCTCCAAGCCGACCAGTTTCTCCAGCCAGCGGATGTCGTAGTCGCCGTCGATGAAGGCCTGCTCGCTGATGATGCGGCGGTGCAGCGGGATGGTGGTCTCGATGCCGCCGATCACGAATTCCTCGAGCGATCGGCGCAGCCGCATCAGGCACTCGTTGCGCGTCGTGCCGTTGACGATCAGCTTGGCCACCATCGAATCGTAGTACGGCGGAATGACGTAGCCGGTGTAGAGGCCGGAATCGACCCGCACGCCCAGCCCGCCCGGCGGATGGTAGTCGGCGATGCGGCCCGGGCTGGGGGCGAACGTCTCGGGGTGCTCGGCGTTGATGCGGCATTCGATGGCGTGGCCCTGGATGACGATATCGTCCTGGGTCATGCCGAGCGGCGCGCCGTCGGCGATGCGGATCTGCTCGCGCACCAGGTCGATGCCGGTGACGGCCTCGGTGATCGGATGCTCGACCTGCAGGCGGGTGTTCATTTCGATGAAGTAGAATTCGCCGTCCTGGTAGAGGAATTCCAGGGTGCCGGCGCCGCGATATTTCAGCTTGCGCACCGCTGCCGCCGCCAGCTCGCCGATCCGGCGGCGTTGCTCGGCGTTGAGCGCGGGCGAGGGCGCTTCTTCCAGCACCTTCTGATGACGGCGCTGCAGCGAGCAGTCGCGTTCACCCAGATGCACGCCGGCGCCCTTGCCGTCGCCCAGCACCTGGATCTCGATGTGGCGCGGATGGTCGAGATACTTTTCGAGATAGACCGAATCGTTGCCGAAGGCGGCCTTGGCCTCGGCACGAGCCAGCGAAAACGCCTCGGCCGCCGCATCGGGGTCGTCGACCACCTTCATGCCGCGCCCGCCGCCGCCGGCAACCGCCTTGATCAGCACCGGCCAGCCGATCTTGCTGCCGAGCGTCACCACCTCTTCGAGCGAGGCCACCGGGCCGGGCGAGCCCGGGACCAGCGGCAGGCCGAGCTCCTTGGCGGTCCGCTTGGCCACGATCTTGTCGCCCATTATGCGGATGTGCTCGGGCGTGGGGCCGATGAAGGTGAAGCCGTGCGCCTCGACGGCCTCGGCGAAGCGGGCGTTCTCCGACAGGAAGCCGTAGCCGGGATGGATGGCATCGACGCCGGCAATGGTCGCGGCCGAGAGGATGCGCGGGATGTTGAGATAGCTCTCGCGCGCCGGCGGCGGGCCGATGCAGACCGATTCGTCGGCCAGCCGGACATGCATGGCGTCGCTGTCGGCTGTCGAATGGACCGCCACGGTCTGGATGCCCATCTCGCGGCAGGCGCGATGGATGCGCAGCGCAATCTCGCCGCGGTTGGCGATCAGGACCTTGTCGAACATCGCCTGCGGGCGTCCTATTCGATGATCATCAACGGCTCGCCGTACTCCACCGGCTGCGCGTTCTCGATCAGGATGCGCGCCACCGTGCCTGCCTTGGGCGCCTTGATCGGATTGAACGTCTTCATCGCCTCGATGATCAGCAGCGTCTGGCCCGCCGTCACCTTGTCGCCGACCGCGACGAAGTTGGGCTTGCCGGGCTCGGGCGCGAGATAGGCGGTGCCGACGATCGGCGAGGTTACCGCGCCGGGATGCTTGGCGACGTCGTCGGCCGCGGCTGCCGGTGCAGCAGCCTTCCCGTCGGGTGAGCCGGGAGGCGCCGCCACGACCGGCGTAGCCGCCATCGTCACGGCCGGCCGGGCGACGCGGATCCGCCGCTCGCCGTCGGCCAGCTCGATCTCGCCGAGCTGGGTCTCGTGGAGGATTTGCGCCAGCTTGCGGACGAACTCGGTATCGAAATCAAACTTTGCCATGGAGAGGGGCTCCGCGGTGAATGTCAGCGCGCCAGAAGGCGCGACAATGCCTGCAACGCCAGAAGGTAGCCGTGGCTGCCCAGCCCCGCGATCACGCCGACCGCAGCCGGACTGATATAGGAGTGATGGCGGAAGCTTTCACGCTTGTAGATGTTGGAAAGATGGACCTCGACCACCGGCAGCTCGGCGGCATTGAGAGCATCGAGCAGGGCGACGGAAGTATGGGTGTAGGCGCCGGCATTGATGACGATGCCACAATTGGCCTCGCGCGCGGCCTGTATGCGATCGACCAGCACGCCCTCGTGGTTGCTCTGGGTGAACTCGACGGCGATCCCCAGGCGTTGGGCTTCGGCCCGGCAGGCCTTCTCGATGTCGGCCAGGGTCTCGCGGCCGTAGATCTGCGGCTGCCGCTTGCCCAGCATGTTGAGATTGGGCCCGTTGAGCACCAGCACCGGCTTCGCAGCCGGCCGACGCCGGGCGGCCTTCGCGGCCAAATCGTGCCTCCCCGTCTTTAAAGCGCCGGGCGTTATAGCATGGCGAATCCGGGCCACAAGGCAGGCTCAGCCGGCCTGCCGCAGTTGCGTGGCGTGGGCAAACAGGCGATCCGCCAGGGCATCGAAGCGCCGTCTGTCCCCGGCCGACAGCGCCTTGTAGAGCCGGCCCTCGTAGTCGAGCGCCAGCGGCACGATGCGCGCATGCATGGTGCGGCCGCGCGCCGAGAGCCTGAGCGAGGCGCGGCGGCGGTCGTTGCGGTCGGTCGCCCGCTCGACCAGGCCGCGCTTCATGAGGCCCGCCACCGCCCGGCTGACCGCCACCTTGTCCATGACGATGCGCTGCCCCACATCGGAGGCGGTAAGCGGCGCGAAGCGGCCCAGCGCCGCCATCACCCGCCACTGCGTGACCGTGAGCCCGAACGGCCCGGCATAGAGGTCATGTAGCGATTCCGAGACGATCTGGGCCAGGATCGACAGCCGATAGGGGAGAAATTTCTCCAGTTCGAGGGCTTGCGCGACGTCTGCCATAATAGTTACATTTGAAACTAATTCGTCCCGTCCGTCAATTCGGCCCGCGTCCAACCAAAGAGGTCAGGCATGGCCAGCATCAAGGATCTCAACGTCGCTGAGATCGACGAAGCAAATCCGATGGGCACCGACGGCTTCGAGTTCGTCGAATATGCAGCACCCGATCCAGCGGCGCTCGGCACGCTGTTCGAGCACATGGGCTTCGTGAAGGTCGCGAAGCACCGCTCCAAGGATGTCTCGCTCTACCGCCAGGGCGACGTCAACTTCATCGTCAACGCCGAGAAGGACAGCTTCGCCCAGGGTTTCGCGCGCGTGCACGGCCCCAGCATTTGCGCCATCGCGCTCAGGGTCAAGAACTCGGCCTTCGCCTACAAGCGGGCGCTGTCGCTCGGCGCCTGGGGCGTCGAGGGCAAGGTCGGGCCGATGGAGCTCAATATCCCGGCGATCAAGGGCATCGGCGATTCGTTGATCTACCTGGTCGACCGTTACGGCGAGCGCGGCACGATCTACGACGTCGACTTCGAGTACCTGCCCGGCGTCGAGCACAGTCCCAAGGGCGTCGGCCTCACCTACATCGACCATCTGACCCACAACGTCCATCGCGGACGCATGGCGGAGTGGGCCGACTTCTACGAGCGACTCTTCAATTTTCGCGAAATCCGCTACTTCGACATCGAGGGCAAGCTCACCGGATTGAAGAGCAAGGCGATGACCAGCCCGTGCGGCAAGATCCGCATCCCGATCAACGAGAGCACCGACGACAAGTCGCAGATCCAGGAATACCTCTCGGCCTATCACGGCGAGGGCATCCAGCATATCGCGCTGGGCACCGGCGACATCTATCAGACGGTCGAAACGCTCAGGGCCAGGGACGTGCCGTTCCAGACCGTGCCCGACACCTATTATGAGCAGGTCGACAAGCGGCTGCCGGGCCACGGCGAGGATCTCGCGCGCCTGGCCGTCGACCGCATCCTGATCGACGGCGCGCCGACCGAGGGCGGCGGCCTGCTGCTGCAGATCTTCACCCAGACGGTGATCGGCCCGATCTTCTTCGAGATCATCCAGCGCCGCGGCAACGAGGGCTTCGGCGAGGGCAATTTCCGCGCCCTGTTCGAATCGATCGAGCTCGATCAGATCCGCCGCGGCGTCTTGAAAGCATAGGAGGAAACCATGGCCAAGAACTGGATCCCGTTGCGCCAGGTCGAAGGAACCGCCTCGCGCCAGGCCCATGTCCGCCTGCCCGAGGGCACTTACGAGCGCGAGATCAGCAAGGAGGGCTTCTTCGGCCCCTCGGCGCAGTTCCACCACAAACACAAGCCGACCGACTGGGTCGAGTTCGACGGCGCCATCCGGCCGCGCGCTTTCGACCTCAACAAGCTCGCCGTCGGCCACCCAAACCCGTGGCAGGCCGAGCTGGTGATGGCCAATCCGCATCTGCAGATGCGGATCTGGAAGCTCGACCAGCCGATGGCCGAGCTCGCCCGCAACAGCGACGGCGACCAGCTCCTGTTCGTCCACGAGGGCGAAGGCGCGCTGTTCTGCGACTACGGCCATCTCGACTATCGCGACGGCGACTACCTCGTGATCCCGCGCGGCACGATGTGGCGGCTGTCGCCCGCCAAGCCCACGCTGTCGCTGATGGTCGAGGCGACCAACGACCATTTCACCCTGCCGGAGAAGGGCCTGGTCGGCCGCCACGCGATCTTCGATCCGGCGATCCTCGACACGCCGCGGATCGACGACGCCTTCCGCGCCCAGCAGGACGAGCGCACCTGGAAGGTCTCGGTGAAGCGGCGCAACCAGCTCTCGACCGTGACTTTCCCGTTCAATCCGCTGGACGCGGTGGGCTGGCATGGCGATTTGAGCGTCGTGCGCATCAACTGGCGCGACCTCAGGCCGATCATGAGCCATCGCGCCCATCTGCCGCCGTCGGCGCACACCACCTTCGTGGCGGGGCGCTTCGTGGTCTGCACCTTCGTGCCGCGGCCGCTGGAAAGCGATCCCGAGGCGTTGCGCCTGCCGTTCTTCCACAACAACGACGATTTCGAGGAGATCATCTTCTATCACAAGGGCAGCTTCTTCAGCCGCGACAACATCCATCCCGGCATGATGACGGTCCACCCCTCGGGCTTCACCCACGGCCCCCATCCCAAGGCCTTCAACGCCGCCACCAAGGGAGGGAAGACAGAGACCGACGAGGTCGCGGTGATGATCGACACGCGCGACGCGGTCGACCTCGCGGCCATGCCGGCGGGCGTCGAGTTCGAGGGCTACGTGAAGTCGTGGCGGCCGCCGGAGATGAAGCAGGCGGCGGAGTAGGGAAACACAGCAACCGTCATCCCGACCGGAGCCGAGCACAGCGAGGCGGAGCGGAGGGACCTATTCTGTGGATGCATCGGCAAGAGGAGGTCCCTCGACTGCGCCGCCCTGCGGGCGGCTTCGCTCGGGATGACGAGGGAGGGTAAGAAACAATGAAGCTCGGCTCTTTGAAGCAGGGCGGCCGCGACGGCACGCTGATCGTGGTGGATCGCGCGCTCAAGCGGGCGGTGCGGGCGAGCAACGTCGCGCCGACTCTGCAGAAGGCGCTCGACGACTGGGCGACGACGGCACCCAAGCTGCGCGCCCTCGCCGAGGCACTGGCCGACGACAAGGCGCCGGGCTCCTTCGCACTCGACACGGGGGCGCTGGCCGCTCCCTTGCCGCGCGCCTTCCAGTGGGCCGACGGCTCGGCCTACGTCGTCCATGTCGAGCTGGTGCGCAAGGCGCGCGGCGTGGAAATGCCGCCGTCCTTCTGGACCGACCCTTTGATGTACCAAGGCGGCTCGGATTCCTTCATCGGCCCGAACGACGAGATCGAGGCCGGCGACGAAGCCTGGGGCATCGACTTCGAGGGCGAGATCGGCGTCATCGTCGACGACGTGCCGATGGGCATCGCGCCCGAAGCGGCGCGCCGGCACATCAAGCTGGTGACCATCCTGAACGACGTCTCGCTGCGCAACCTCATCGTCGGCGAGCTGGCCAAGGGCTTCGGCTTCTTCCACGGCAAGCCCGCCACCGCCTTCGCGCCGGTCGCCCTCACGCCCGACGAGCTGGGCGACGCGTGGGACGGCGCCAGGCTCAACCTGCCGCTGATCTCGACCTTGAACGGCAAGGAATTCGGCCATCCCAACGCCGCCACCGACCTCACCTTCGACTTCGGCCAGCTGATCGCTCACGCCGCCAGGACGCGGCACCTCGAAGCCGGCACCGTCGTCGGCTCGGGCACGGTGGCCAACCGCGATGCCGCGGTCGGCTGCTCCTGCATCGCCGAGCGCCGGGTGCGCGAAACCATCGACAGCGGCAAGGCCGTCACGCCGTTCATGAAGTTCGGCGATCGGATCCGCATCGAAATGGTCGATCGCGCCGGCCAGTCGATCTTCGGCGCCATCGACCAGAAGGTCGTGCGCTACACGCCGCCCGGCTGAGCCATGCTAAGGTGGCCGCGGAGGCGGTCATGAAGCTTATCGGTTATTTTCGCTCGTCGGCGGCGTTTCGCGTGCGTATCGGGCTCAACCTCAAGGGCATCGTCGTCGAGCACGCCGCGCGCCATCTGCGCAAGGGCGAGCAGGCGACGCCCGACTATGTCGCGCTCAATCCCCAGAAACTCGTGCCCACGCTGGTGCTCGATTCGGGCGAGGTGCTGACCCAGTCGCTGGCCATCCTGGAATATCTCGAGGAGACGCACCCCGAGCCGCCGTTGCTGCCCAGGGACCCGGTCGATCGGGCACGGGTGCGCGCGCTGGCGCTGATCACCGCCGCCGACGTCCATCCCATACAGAACCTCCGGGTGATGGCCTATCTGCGCGACAAGTTCGGGCAGACCGAGGAGAGCGCCTTCGCCTGGTCGCGCCATTGGATCGAGACCGGCTTCGATGCCTACGAGGCGTCCGTCGCCAAGGACCGCCGCACCGGCGCCTTCAGCCACGGCGATCGGCCGAGTCTGGCCGATCTCTGCCTCGTGCCGCAGGTCTTCAACGCCCAGCGCTTCAAGGTCGACATGGCGAAATACCCGACCATCCAGCGCATCTACGCCACCTGCATGAAGCATCCCGCTTTCGACGCCGCCCAGCCCGCCAAGCAGCCGGATGCCGAACCGTGAGGAAAAGCGTTTTAGCAGTTGTCGGCCTGGTCGTGCTCGCCGGCGCGGCCGTCGCGGCCGTGCCGATCCTGGAAGATCATGCCGCGGGGCGGATCAAAGCCGAGATAGAGCGCGACGGCGTGTCCAAGGTGGTCCAGGTCGAGGTTGGGCTCTTCGACCGCCGCATCACGCTGGTCGATCTCAAGTCGGCGAGCAGCGGCGCCGAGCTCGCTGTCGGCCGTTGGCAGGCCTCGGGGTTGGCATGGCCGCTGGCCGAGTTGCTGCACGGGCGCACGCCGCTCGCCGGCTTCCGCTGGGGCGACCCTCTGCAGGCCGATCGCATCGAGCTGAAAGACGTGCACGTCGTCGACCGCGCCGCCAACAGCAGTTGGGCCATGGAGTCGCTGGTCATCGACGGCTTCGACCTCGCCCGCTTCGATGCCAAGTACGACGGCCCCTACGCCTTCCAGGTCCGCACCGCTCGCGCGCTGGGTGCGCTCACCATGCGCCGCCTCGAGGAGCGCAATCTCCTCATGGTAATGCCGGGAACGGGCGACACTTTCGGCGTGGCATCGGCCGTCATCGATCGCTACCAGGGCGGCCGCATCGCCGCGATGACGATCACCAGCCTCGAGGCCACGGCGAAGGACGGCCAAGCCCCCCTGTTCAAGGTGGGCGAGATCAAGGCGGCGAGCCTCGATTGGAGCCGCCCGATCGCGGGCCTGGGCTCGGACAAATGGTACCCCGGGGCGTCGACCGGTCGGGTTCATATCGACAACGCCAGCGCGTCGGGATTCACGGGCGACCTGCTCGCGCGCTACGGCATCTCGCTGGGCAGCGTTAGTCTCGAGACGGTGCATGAGAACGACAAGCTCAGCCGCTCGCGGACCCGCGTCGAAGGCTTCGTGCTGGCGCCGCCGCTGCGCGGCCTGGAAGGTCTGCAGATGCGCCTCGCCTTGACGTCGATGGGTCTCAAGGAAGTGAAGCTCGATTTGGATTGCACCAGCGTCGAAGACCGCGCCAAGGATGAGCTCGCCCTCGACCGCTGTGGCCTTGTCGGACCGGGCCTGGGCGAGATCGATCTCAGCGCGAAGATCGTTCACGCCGACCCGGCTTTCTGGCGCGCCGTCGATGACGGCGACGTGCTGACGCTCAGCGAGTCGGAAGCGGGCCTGGGATCGGCGCGGCTGGTGCTGGTCGACAAGAGCCTGCTCGAGCGCGGCCTGAAAGCGCTGTCGACGGTCACCGGCCAGCCGGTCTCGGTGACGCGGTCCAATCTGGCCCGCGACATACGCCGCTATCAGCCCGCCGGTGTGCTGATCTCCGAAGACATGACCAAGCTCCTCGACACCGTCGCGCGCTTCGTCGAGCAAGGCGGCACGCTCACGATCGATGCCAAGCCCGAGTCGCCGATCAACCTCGAGCAGCTGCAGACCCTGTGGAAGCCGGGCGCCGACCTCATGCGCCTGCTCGGCCTGTCGGCGAGCTTGTCGCGCTAGCTGGGGCGTGGGCTCATTAGCGCGGCCAAATTCGGACTCAGTCCTTGATGAACGCCAGCGGGTCGACGTTGATCGTGCCTGCTTGCGTGGTGGGCATGCCGTGCAGGAAACCCTTGTAGGTCTTAAGCGTCCCGTTCTTTTGCAGCTTGGCCGACAATGGCCCGGCGTCGGCGTGGGAAGCGGTCTGACTGATCGTCGTCGCCATGCCTCACCAGTACCGGCACGGTGACTTTCTTGTGAAAAGGCGACGATGCCATCGTAATGCGCCTCCGAGGCTTTCACGCCCGGGCGGTTGAAGCCATAGAATGGCCCGTCCGGGAGGTCGCGATAGAATTGCGAGCGATTGCCTACCGGCCCAGGGGGAGACCAGGAGACCGGAGAGGAGTATTGCCATGGCCAGAAAAAGGGCTACGTCTGCGTCGGCGGCCAGAACAAGGGCCACCTCTGCGGCGACGTCGGAACAGGTCGCCTCTCCGCCCAATCGGAGCCGATACAAGGCGAATCGCGCCGCAAAGAGCGAGCGCAACGCGCTACGCAGCGAGAACCGCGCGCGTACCGCGCTGGTGCTGGGCGGAGGCGCTCCCAATATGGCGCTGATGGCGGGAGCGGTCGCAGCCTTCGCCGATCGCGGCATCGTTTTCGACGTGGTTTCGACGTCGGGCGCCGGCAGCCTTGCCGGCCTGCTCTGGCTCGCGCCGAAGGGCCAGGCGCCGGCAGAGGCGCTGCGCAGCGTCGTTACCATGAGCATCTCCGACGCGATCTACCGGCTGCTTCCCGTCAACTACAAGGTCTTCCAAAGGCCCGGAACATGGGCAGACTTGTGGCGCAGCGCGCTGGCCGCGAACCCGTTTTTTGCGGTCAGACCACGGGACTACGAGCAGTCGGCGCCGTACGCCCTCTGGGCCGACTGGATGGCGCTGTGGGCTGCGAGTCTCTCTCCCAGCGGTCTCACCTGGAGCAGTTGGGGCCTATGCGCGCCGACGCCGTTCATCGAGCATCTTGTCGATTTCGACAGGATCCGACACATCACGCCGCATTTCTATCTCAATGCCTACAACGTCACCGATCATCAGATTGACGATTTTTCCAAGGACGAGATCACGCCCGATCATTTTCGGGCGGCGCTTGCCTTCCCGTTCATCTATGGACCTTATGAATTGAACGGCAAGCTGTACTACGAGGGAGCGGTAGTAGACTGTCTAAATTTCAAGGATCTGGTGGAGCGGCACCGTCGCCTTGAAACCATTGTCGTGCTCGATGTGCTGGGCAGCGACACGCTGATCCGGCCGCCGCGGGATATCTATGATTCGTGGATGCTGTCGATGATCATTCCGTTGGTCGAGACCGCCGAAGACGACATCGAGCTGTTCGCCACCAAGTACAACAACGGCTGGCGCCGAAACCGCGGTGCCAAGGCCGATCTGTTCAAGGTCGAATTCAACATCCCGGAAAAACATCGTGCCGAGGTCCTGGACTGGTCGGCATCGAATGCGGCGCGGCTTTTCGACATCGGTTACGAATCCGGGCTGAGTTTCAGCAAGGCTCATGCCGATAAACTGACCTAGCTCCCGCCTGATCGCGATGGCGGCCCGCAAAGCGTCCGAGCGGGGTTTGCCCGGGCGGGTGGGTCGGTTGTTGAGGCGATTTCGATTACGGTGATGCAATGCAATGCCCGAGCTGTGCGGCCGAGGTTTCGGAGGGAAGCCGGTTCTGCAACAGATGCGGCGCAGCGTTGCCGGTGCGCTGCCGCGAATGCGCCCACAGCAATGCTGCCGGTTCTAGCTTTTGCGCGAATTGCGGCGCGCGATTGACCGGCGATGGCTCGACGGCGGTCGCTGCGTCCGGGCCGGCACGGCCCTCGCCCTTGGATACGGCCGAGCGCCGGCAAGTGACCGTCATGTTCTGCGATCTCGTCGGCTCGACTGCGCTCTCGGCGGAGCTCGACCCGGAGGATCTGCGGACAGTGATTGCCGGTTATTACCGCGAGGTGGCGGCGGAAGTGCAGCGTTTTGGCGGTTTTGTCGCGCGCCACGTTGGCGATGGCGTCCTGATCTATTTCGGCTATCCGGCGGCGCACGAGAATGATTCGGAGCGGGCGGTTCGCGCCGGGCTGGCGCTCATCAGCGCGATCCGCCGCCTCAAGCTCCGCCCCGGCATCGTGCTGGACGCGCGGGTCGGCATCGCCACCGGCCTTGTCGTCGTGGACATGATTGGCGAGGGCGCGGCGCGGGAGTGGACAGTGCTCGGGGATGCACCGAACCTGGCGGCGCGGCTGCAGGCCTTTGCCGAACCCGGCACCGTCCTCATTGCGCCGACGACCCATCGTCTGATCGGCGACCTGTTCGAGTGCCGCGCGCTTGGCCCGCGAGAGATCAAGGGCCTTGCCGACCCGATGCCGGTCTGGCAGGCGCTACGACCGGCCGATGTCGCGAACCGCTTCTTGGCGCGACGTGCGGCGTACCCGCCTACCGTCGGGCGTGCCGAGGAAATAGAGCTGCTGCTGCGCCGCTGGCAGCAGGCGAAGGGCGGCGAAGGTCGCGTCGTGTTGATCAGCGGCGAGGCCGGGATCGGAAAGTCGCGCCTCGCACGGACCCTCGAGGAGCGCATTGCCAAGGAGCCGCACTTGCGGCTGCGCTATTTCGGGTCGGCACTGCACCAGGACAGCGCCCTTTTTCCGTTCATCGGCCAGCTTGAGCACGCCGCCGGTATTGGCCGCGAAGATAGTGCCGAGACGCGTCTCGACAAGCTCGCAGCACTGCTCGAACCGTATGCGGCCGATCCGCAGCAGGAAGTCGCGCTCTTCGCCCAGCTCCTTGGGATTGACGGCGGCAAGCGCTATCCGGCGCTCGAGCTGTCGCCCAGGACTCGCATGGAACGAACGCTGGCCGCGCTCTTGACGCAACTCGTCAGCCTGTCGGCACGCCAGCCAGTGCTGGTGACGTTCGAGGACGCCCATTGGATGGACCCCAGCTCCCACGAGGGCCTGCAGCAGGCCATCGAGCGGCTTCAGACATTGCCGGTTCTAATGGTCGTTCCCGCCCGCCCCGAGTTCCAGCCGGACTGGGTGGGGCTGCCACACGTCACCTTGCAAACGCTGAACCGGCTCAGTCGGCGTGAGTGCACGTTGCTGATCGAGCATCTGACAGCCGGCAAGCCGCTGCCCGAACAGGTCTTCCAGCAGATCGTCGAGCGCACCGACGGGGTGCCGCTGTTTGTCGAGGAGCTGACGCAGACCGTTGTCGAGGGCGGGTACTTGCGCGAGGGCGCCGATCGCTATGTGTTCTATGGCCCGTTGCCCGAGCTCGCTCTGCCCGCCACCTTGCAGGGCTCGCTCCTGGCGCGGCTCGACCGGCTGGGCGCAGTACGGGAGATCGCGCAGGAAGCAGCGGCCATCGGCCGCGAATTCGCCTACGAGCTGCTTGCCGCCGTAACCGGGCGTAGCGAGGCCGAGCTCGCGAAGGGGCTCGACCAGCTCGTTTCATCGGGCCTGGTGCAGCAGCGCGGCACGCCACCTGCTGCCTCCTACAGCTTCAAACACGCGCTGATGCAGGACGCCGCTTACAGCACGCTGTTGCGGAGCAAGCGTCAGGCGCTGCACGCGCGCATCGCCGACGCGTATGATCAACGCCTCCGTGATATCATCGATACCAGGCCCGAGCTGATGGCGCATCATCTGGCGCAGGCAGGCTTTGCCGAACGCTCCATCGGCTTCTGGCTCAAAGCCGCACGGGTTGCGATTGCGCGCGGCGGCGCCGCCGAAGCGGCGGCGCAGCTTCACCGCGGCCTCGCCCTTCTCGACGAGATCCCCGATCACGACAATCGTCGGCGACAGGAGCTCGAGCTGCAGATCGCCCTCGGCAACGCGCTGACAGCCGCGACGGGCTACACCGGCACCAAGACCGATGCCGCGTTTCGTCGCGCCCGTGAGCTTTGCCTCGAAGTTGGCGACACGGCCCAGCTCATCCGCGTGACCTGGGGCCAATTCACCGGCCACTTCGCCGGCGGCAGGCAAC
>WNFG01001837.1_pt1 | contig 21876 bp, 18 predicted proteins | sample 5400431 | NCBI WGS metagenome assembly WNFG01 (sample SAMN13153346, study PRJNA577476) | soil metagenome | isolation source: 120 cm saprolite under Douglas fir tree site 2 hole 3 replicate 2 | place: USA:California | collected 2015-04-18 | reverse complement strand
GAAGGGGATCGCCCTCCCGCCCGGCATCACTGTCTTCGCCGTCTCCGCCCGCGCGCTCGAGCAGTGTGGGAAAAGGCCGTACCGCGGGACCTACCTCGACTTTCTCAATTACAAGAAGCACGCGGACGAGGGAAACGTCCCAAGCACACCGTCGATCCCCCATTTCTACGCGTTGGCCAGGCAGCTCGACGACATCATCAAGATCGAAACGCTCGATGCGCGTTACCAGCGCCATAAGGCCATGCGCGACACGACGATTCGCCGCACGGCCGCTTACGCGGAGCTTGCCGCCGATCCGGAGTATGCGTCAGCCACCGTCTCCGCGCTGGTCCCCAATCGCACGCCTGATGAGCTGCGCGCCGAGATGAAAAAGCGCGGCTTCACGCTCGGCGGCGGGTATGGAAAGTGGAAAGCGACCACGTTCCGCATCGGGCACATGGGAGACATTCAACTCGACGATCTCAACGCCATGCTCGACGCGTTGGAAGAGGTCGCGAGCACATGAAGATTCTTGTTACCGACACGCTCGCCGATTCCGGACTGGCCATTCTCCGCGCGGCGAGCGATATGGATGTCGACTACCGGCCCGGCCTCAAAGGTGCCGAGCTTCTGCAAGCGGTCTCCGAGTCCGACGCGCTCATTACGCGGAGCGGAACGGCCATCACCGAGGAGTTGGTGAATGCGGGGACAAGACTGCGCATCATCGGCCGCGCCGGAGTAGGACTGGACAACGTCGACGTCGATGCCTGCACGGCGCGCGGCATCCTCGTCATCAACGCGCCAACGGCCAACATCATGTCGGCCACCGAGCACACGATGGCCATGCTCCTGGCCCTCTGCCGCAACATCCCCGAGGCGCATGCGAGCGTGAAGCGCGGCGAGTGGAACCGTTCCAAGTTCCTCGGAACGGAGCTCGACGGCAAGACGCTCGGAATCATCGGCCTGGGGCGCATCGGCACGCGGATCTCGATCCGCGCGCGCGCCTTCGGTATGCGCGTGATCGCCTACGACCCTTACATCGCGCCGAGCGTCTTCGAGAAAGTCGGCGCCGAGCGCGTCTCGCTCGACGATCTCCTGGCACGCGCTGACGTCATCACCGTCCACACACCCCTGACGGATGAAACGCGCGGCATGATCGGCGCTTCGGAAATGTCCAAAATGAAAGCGGGTGTAGTCGTCCTCAACATCGCCCGTGGCGGGATCTATGACGAACAGTCGCTGGCTGATGCGCTGAACAGCGGCAAGATCGCCGGCGCCGCAATCGACGTCTATGTCGAAGAGCCGCCGAAAGGTAATCCGCTCCTCACCGCGAAGAACATCATCCTCTCGCCGCATATCGGCGCGAACACGATCGAGGCGCAGGACCGCGTGGCCGTGCAGACGGCGGAGATGGTGATCGACGCGCTGCGCGGCTCGATCTTCGTCTCCGCGGTCAACCTGCCGTTCGAAGGGCTGGCCGACGCGGACGCGGCGCCGCTCATCGACATGGCGGAGAAACTCGGCCTCTTCGCCTCCCAGATCATCAGCGGTCCCATCACGCGCGCAGCGGTGGAGCTATGGGGCATCGACGAGCGTCTGACGAAAATCATCTCCGTGGCCGCGCTGAAAGGGATGCTGACACCGCATCTCGCGCAATCGGTCAACTTCGTGAACGCCGAGCAGATCGCGCAGCAGCGCGGCATCGCCATCGCTGCAACAACGCATCCGACGCCGGTCGACTACACGAACCTGGTCACCTTCCGCGTGTCCTCCGCCACTGACGAGACCTGCGTTTCTGCGACGCTGTTCAGTGAGAAGAACCAGCGCATCGTCTCGGTCAACAACTTCCGCGTCGAGTTCAAACCCGAAGGGACGTTGCTTTACATCATCAACAAGGACGTTCCCGGCGTCGTCGGCAAGGTCGGCACAATCCTCGGCGACCGCGAGATTAATATCGCCGAGTACAACCTGGCGCGCGAGACCAGCGGCGGCAAAGCGTTGGCGATTGTCACCATCGATTCACCTCTCGATACGGATACGATGACCGCGCTCCGATTTTTCAAAGCGATCGAAGAGGTGAAGCAGGTGAGATTGTGATGGGAAGATTTGTCGCGTTGCTCCTGATCGGATGTCTCCTCACCTCCTGCGCCACCATCAGGCATGGCACGAATGAAGTGATCTCCGTCGACTCCAATCCGTCGGGCGCGAACGCCACAATCGTCTGCAGCAACAAGATTTCCGCGACAGGTACGACGCCCGCTCGGTTCACCATTCCGCGCAAGGCGGACCTCTGCCGCGTCGATGTCGAGAAGAACGGCATGAAGACGCAGAAGATCCAGATCGAGCGCGGCTTCGATTCCGCGTACTGGTTGAATTTCATCCCCGCCTCGGGGCTGCCGATTGGAACGATCGTCCTGTTCAGCAACGGCTCCGTATTCAGCACCCCCGATTACGTCGGTGTGTTGTTCGTGGCCGGTATCCTCGGCGGAGTAGGCCTGATCGTCGATCGCGTCACCGGTGCAATGTACGACCACAACCCCAACGTCATCAAAGTTACACTCCAACCGGAGTAGTGACTTTAGAATCCGTCGCGATGCAGTACCGCGAACTCGGCAACACCGGGATGAAGGTCAGCGCCATCGGCTTCGGCGGATGGGCCATCGGCGGGCCATCCGAAGCCTCGGGGACGCCACTGGGATGGGGACGGACGACCGATGAAGAGTCGCTTGCCGCGATCCGGCGCGCCCGCGACCTCGGCGTTACCTTCTTCGACACGGCAGACAGTTATGGTTTCGGCCGCAGCGAGTCGCTCCTCGGCATCGTCCTTTCGCGCAAACGGGAGGACACCATCATCGCCACGAAGGTCGGCGTCGTCCGCAACTCGACCGGCGAGTTGAAAAAGGATTTCTCGAAACAGCACATCTTCGTCGCCGTCGACGGCTCTCTGAAGCGCCTTCGCAGCGACTACATCGACCTTTATCAGGTTCACAACCCGACCATCGATGACCTGCGCCGCGAAGAGATTCAGGACGCCATGGAGCGGCTGCAGGACAACGGCAAGATCCGCTTCTGGGGTGTCTCAGTCTCCAACCCCGAGGAGGGACTCGAGGTGGTGCGGCAAGGATGGGGCAACACGCTGCAGGTGCTCTACAACATCCTCAACCAGGCGCCGGCGGAGGAGCTCTTTCCGATTGCGAAGGAAAAGGGTTACGGCGTCATCGCCCGTGTCCCGCTCGCCTCCGGCCTCCTCACCGGCAAGTTCCGGATCGACACCACGTTCCCGGCCGATGACATCCGCCAGAACTTCCTCACGCCGCGCCGCCTGCAGGAAGCGCTTGACCGCGTCGACGAAGTGAAGTCGATCATCGGCGGCACCGCCCGCTCCCTGATCGAAGGCGCTCTCCGCTTCGTCCTGGCCAACGACGCCATCGCCACGGCCATCCCCGGCGCGAAGAACATCCACCAGGTCGAGAGCAACGTCACCGCCGGCGATGCCTGGCTACCCGAGGATGTCGTGCAGAAGTTGCGGACCAGGCTGGGGGATTACAACTTCTACCAAAGGCACAACGTCAGGATATGAAGGTTGCTGGGCAGCCGAGCAACCTACTAACCCAACACGGAACACCACCCACCCGTCACACGTTCTCACCTCGACATGCCCTCACGCACGATCTCCATTCGCGGGGCGCGGACGCACAATCTCAAGAACATTTCGGTCGATATCCCGCAGCGCCAGCTCACGGTACTGACGGGTCCGTCTGGTTCCGGGAAGTCGTCGCTTGCGTTCAACACCCTCTATGCCGAGGGGCAGCGGCGGTTCGTCGAGTCGATGTCGACGTATGTGCGGCAGTTCCTCGAGCGCATCGACCGGCCTGACATCGACGAGATCACCGGGATCCTGCCGGCCATCGCCATCGAGCAGCGGAACACGGTCAAGAACGCGCGATCGACTGTCGCGACTGCCACCGAGCTGGCCGACCACATCCGGCTGTTCATGACCTACGCGGGGGAGACGATCTGTCCCGATTGCCAGGTGTTGTTCTCGCTCCGATTTTCTTCGAGAAGGAAAACCGCGGCGAAGTGCTGACGCAACTCGTCAAGGCCGGCTACTACCGGGCCTGGATCGGCGGCGAGGTGCGCGATCTCAATGTGACCGATACGAGCGATTTCACGTCGCTGGAGCTCGTCATCAATCGCCTACGCGTCGATCCGGAGCGCACCGGACAGATCACCGAGGCCATCGAACAGGCGTTTGAGGTCTCGAAGGGGAACGTGAACATACTCGAGGACGGCGGTGACGGGAATTGCATCAGTCACCGATTCACCTCGCGCTTCTCCTGCAACAAGTGCGGCAATGAGTTCATCGAGCCGACGCCGCATCTCTTCTCCTTCAACTCTCCGCTTGGCGCCTGCACGAACTGCCAGGGCTACGGGCGGATCATCGGCATCGACATGGAGAAGGTCATCCCGAACCGCGCCTTGCAGCTCGATGAGATGCCGATCGCGCCGTGGAACTCCGCGGGATACGAAGACTGCTACGAAGACCTCCGGAAGGCCGCGGCCAAGTACCGGCTGCCGCTCGACGTTCCGGTCAAAGACCTGAGCGCGGAGCAGTGGGAACTGCTCTACAACGGACGGAGCAAGTGGTACGGCATCAAAGGCTTCTTCGAGTGGCTGGAAACGAAGAAGTACAAGATCCACGTCCGCGTGAAGCTGGCCAAGTATCGCAGCTACGAGCCGTGCCCGCAGTGCCATGGCTCGCGCCTGAAGGCATCGGCGTCCTATGTCACCTTCCGCGGGCTGACGATCGGCGACCTCTTCGCCATGAACGTGCGCGACGCGCGGCGCTTCTGGGAATACCTGCCATTCTCGAAGTCAGAGGAGGCGCTGTCGGGCCATCTTCGGCGCGAGATCGTCAACCGCCTGACGTATCTCGATGAGGTCGGCCTTTCCTACCTGACGCTCGACCGCCAGACGCGAACCCTCTCCGGCGGCGAGTCGCAGAGGATCAACCTTGCCGCAGCCCTCGGCAGCTCGCTAACCGAGACGATGTACGTCATCGACGAGCCGACCGTCGGCCTGCACGCGCGCGACAGCGAGAGGCTACTGGCCGTCCTCAAGCGCCTGCGCAACGCCGGGAACACCGTCATCGTGGTCGAGCACGATCCCACCATCATCGCCGGCGCCGATCAGACCATCGAGCTGGGGCCGGGTGCGGGTGAGTACGGAGGATCGGTGTTGTTTGTCGGGCCGCCTCGGGCAATGGAAACTCCGGGGCCCGCCGGCGATCATCCTTCGTCTCTCAGCGACAGCTTCGGCGCCATCACCATCCGCGGCGCGAATGAGCACAATCTCAAGAACATCGACGTGACCATCCCCCTCGGCCACTTCGTGGCAGTCACCGGCGTCTCCGGATCCGGTAAGTCGACGCTGATCCGCAACTGCCTCTACAACCGCTACCAGCGCGACGTCCGCGGGGCGACGGGACTCGATGTTGGCGCCTCGGCGCTCGAGGGCACCGACAAGATCTACGACATGCAGTTCATCGATCAATCGCCCATCGGCCGCTCGACGCGCTCGAATCCGGCAACGTACGTGAAGGCGTGGGATGAGGTGCGCAAGATCCTCTCCGAGACCACGGCGGCGAAGCTGAACGGCGTCACGCCCGGCATGTTCTCGTTCAACACCGTCGGCGGACGTTGCGACGTCTGCGAAGGCGCCGGCACGGTGACTATCGACATGCAGTTCCTGGCCGACGTCGAAGTCGTCTGCGACAAATGCGGCGGCAAGCGCTTCAACGAGCAGGTCATGAAGGTCACGTACAAGAGCAAAAACGTGAACGACATCCTGAAGATGACCGTCGACGAGGCCATGAAGTTCTTCGTCGACAAAAGGGCGCTCCTGAAAAAGCTTTCCTCCCTCCGCTCGGTGGGCCTCGGGTATCTCCGTCTCGGCCAGTCGACCGCCTCCCTCTCCGGCGGCGAAGCGCAGCGTCTCAAACTGGCCTCGTTCCTCTCTGAGTCGACCAGGAGCGACAGCGGACGCCTCTTCCTCTTCGATGAACCGACCACCGGCCTGCACCACACAGACGTTGCGCAGCTCATCAAGACCTTCCGAAACCTCATCGACCGTGGCAACTCAGTCCTGGTCATCGAGCACAACATCCAGCTCATCGAAGCCGCCGACCACGTCATCGACCTCGGCCCCGAAGGTGGGGATGGAGGGGGCGAGCTGGTTGGCGTCGGGACGCCGGAGGAGATCGCGGCGAATGAGAGGAGCATTACTGGACTGTATTTAGCTCGCGTAGCTGCTACCGCCTGAAGTACAATACAACGTACGTCAGGAGGTACGATGAAACGTCATCTCAGAATAGCCACCGACATCAAGCCTGTCTCCGACTTTCGAGCCAACGCCGCGGGCATGATCGAGCAAGTGAAGAGCAGCGGCCGTCCACTGGTGCTTACGCAGCGTGGCGAATCTGCCGCGGTCTTGCTGGACGTAGCCGTCTATCAGGAGCTGATCGAAGAACTTGAACTTCTGAGCGACGTGCGCACGTCGATGAAGCAGATCGACGAAGGCCACGGCGTCTCGAACCGCGGCGCGAAAGCAGAACTTCGGAAGAGGCTCGCTGGTTGAGAATCGTCTGGTCGCCGCTCGCAATCGAGCGCGCGTACGAAGCGGCGAAGTACATCGCGAGAGACAAACCCGAGGCGGCGCGATCGTGGCTGGAGGGTATCTTTGAAGCTGTCGATCACCTGGAAGCCTTTCCGCAATCAGGCCGAATGGTTCCGGAGATCGGGCTGCCGGAGTACCGCGAGATCGTTTATCGGAAGTCGCATCGCATCTCGTACTACGTGGACAAAACGAGCGTGCGGATTCTGACTGTCAGGAACTTCGCCCAACTCCTTGATCTGACCGAACTCGGTCTCGACTAACCGTTACATCCGGCGAATGCACGTGTCATCGGAGGCTATATCGGTGCACGCACGCTCAAGGCGGCTTCGGCAAAGTCTTGGACGACTCACCCGCTAGCCCCGGCATCGCGCCGGCGAGCATTTCAAGCAACCGGTCACTTCTGGCTTGAGGGGATCGCCGATCGATATGTGGGAGATAACGAGAAGAATCAGGCCCCCAATCGAAGTAAAGGCCTGCGTCTTCCGCTTCGAGAGATTTCGCGAGGTTGTCCGTTACTTCCAGGGGTTGCGAAAAGAGAAGTCGTTGCCGCCTTTCCCCCAAGATGCGTGCGAATACCTCAAGCTGATAGACACCGGAGGAGAATTGAAACTGCTGCGCATCCTCTGGCAGGAGGAAATGGTGATTGGTTGCAATTCCTGTCTCGCCGACATAAAGGCCGCTTCCTCGAACAAGCTTTTCGTCTCCGTATACCCAGATATTGAAATTCTGACGGGATTCGTTTCGCGAAAGCCGCACGTGCATGCTTTCGATGACACGGCCTCTCTTGGATGTCGAGAAAAGAAGCGTACGAAGAAAGACCTTTGGTTTCGCACGCCGCTCGGCAGTACCGCCGTCAGGGCCAAAGAAAATGACCGTTGGCTGGGTCATTCGGACGCTTCCTCGGCGAAAGAGCGTGAGCCATGCATTCGTTGCAGAGACCACGAACGCCAGAATAGAGATCGTCGTAATAACTGGTTCAGCCATAAGCGGAAGTGTGAGGATACTCGTCCGGCAACGTCACGCAAGCGCTTTGCGTGGTCGCTAGAAGATCTGTGCGAGGTGGTGCTCGAGGTGATCGACGTAGTCGCTCATGAAATACGCGAGCGTCGCCGCCTGGTCCTCGGGGAACGGCCGCCACGCCAACTGATGCAGGTTGTGCCGTGTTCGTGGCGCATCGCGGATGTCGGAAGGCGTCGCCTCCATGACTCGCGCGATCTGTAGATTGAACTCGCGCCAGAGCGTCAGCAGCGACTCCCACGGCGCCTCGGCGTAGTGTCCCAACTCCACCCAGCGCTCCTGGTCATAGCCGGGGAAAATCAGGTCGTCGACAAAGTTCGCGCGGACGAAACGCTGGTGATTGTTCGACGCCGAGTCGATCAGATGCCCGATGACCTGTTTCGGCGACCACTTGCCGGGAGCGGGTGGTGTAGCGGCATCCGAATCGGAGATCGCCGACAGACGCGGAAAGGCCTCGGCAATGACAGCGTGGAGTCGATCTTCCGGCTGCATCACTGCGCCAGCTCGTACGACGAACGAATCCACTGCAGGATCTGATCGTCGACCTCATCGGGCGCGGTGAGCCGCACCTCGAAGTGCCACCGATTTGCGGACGTCTGTTCCGTTTTGTGGACGCGGCGATGCTTGATGTCGCAGTCGGCTTTGAGCGTCAGGATCAGCGCATCCTTCCGCGTCTGTATGCCGGCAAAGGCCACGCGGCGGTTGAGATGAATCGATGTCTTCTTCGGATCCTCGGCCACTGGCCCGAGGGCGGAGGAGGCGTCGACGATCTTTCGATAGATCGCCAGGACGTGCGCGGAACGGCCGGAGAAGTGTTCATCGACGGTCGGCATGCGCGTGATGATACGCCTCCCGAAACCGCCCAAGTTCCGATGCTAGAATGGCCCGCCCGATGCAAGGCCGAACCGGTAACGGCTAGCTTCTCCAGGACAGGAGATCTCATGAGCGCTGTCGAACAGGAATACCCAGCACCAGTCCCTGCACCCGCGCCGTTCGAGCCCTACATCCCTGCCGGGACGAAGCTGCGGGAGCTGACGTCGCTGCCGGTCATCATCGGCACTATCCTCGGCATGATCTTCGGCGCATCGTCGCTGTATCTCGTGCTGAAGGTCGGCCTAACGGTCAGCGCATCGATCCCGGTGGCCGTCATCTCCATCACCTTCTTCCGAATCCTCTCGAAGCTCGGGGGCAAGGACGCCACGATCCTCGAGAACAACATCGTGCAGACGGCGGGATCGGCGGGTGAATCGATCGCCTTCGGCGTCGGCGTGACGATGCCGGCGATTCTGATCCTCGGCTTCGACCTCGAGATCACCCGGGTAATGCTGGTGGCCATCCTTGGAGGGCTGCTTGGCATCCTGATGATGATCCCGTTGCGGCGCGCGCTGATCGTGCAGCAGCACGGGCTACTCAAATACCCCGAGGGGACCGCGTGTGCGGAAGTGCTCAAGGCCGGCGCGTCGGAGGAATCTGTGGCCGCCGCGTCGGAGTCTGCCAAACGGGAGATGGAAGCGCTCGGCGGCGCGGGCACGAGCGCCAAGACGATCTTCGCCGGCTTTGGTATCGGCCTCCTCTACAAAGCGCTGAATGTGGCATTCCGCGGCTGGAAAGACACGCCGGAGCGGGTCTTCGGCGCGCCGTTCAATGCCGGATCGGTCTCGGCCGAGATCTCGCCGGAGCTCCTCGGCGTCGGCTACATCATCGGGCCGCGCATCGCCTCGATCATGTGCGCAGGCGGCGTGCTGGCCTACTTAGTCCTCATCCCCGCCATCAAGTTCTTCGGCGCCGGGTTGTTAGCGCCGCTGGCGCCGGAAACGACACGCCTCATCCGAGATATGTCACCGGGGCAGATCCGCAATGCCTACATCCTCTACATCGGCGCCGGTGCCGTGGCCGCGGGCGGAATCATCAGCCTTGGCCGCTCGCTGCCGACGATCTGGCACGGGATGAAGGAAGGGCTCAAAGACCTTCGCGGCGGCGCGTCCGCCCGTGAGGGGATGGAGCGCACCGACCGCGACCTCTCGATGAAGTTCGTGCTCATCGGCAGTTTTGCTCTCGTCGCCGTCATCGCCCTGGCCAATCCGCTGTATGTCGGCGGCACCGGAGCCGCGGCGCGCATCATGGGGGCGCTGCTCATTGTCATCCTCGGTTTTCTCTTCGTGACCGTTTCCTCGCGCCTGACCGGCGAGATCGGCTCGTCATCGAATCCGATCTCCGGCATGACTGTGGCCACGCTGCTGATCACCTGCCTGGTCTTCCTGGTCATCGGCTGGACGGGCTCGACCTACTACGTCACTGCACTCTCGATCGGCGCCATCGTCTGTATCGCCTCGTCGAACGGCGGAACGACGTCGCAGGATCTGAAGACCGGCTTCCTCGTTGGCGCCACGCCGAAGAATCAGCAGATCGCCATTCTCATCGGCGCCCTTGCGTCAGCCATCATCCTCGGACCGATCCTGCTGACCCTGAATTCCGCCTCCGGTGTTCACTTGCCTCGCGTGAGCATGGAACCGGCCGGCGGCGAAGAAGGGGGCGCGCTCAAGCAGATCGAGAACTGGCCGGCAAGCCTGCGCACGAATGCGTCCGCACTGACCACGCATCAGACGTACGAGGGGAAGGACTACCTCGTGTGGCACTACGCCCCGCCGGGGGGCGCAGCGGCGACGCAGTACCTCGTCGACTCGACAGGTACGCCTCAGTATCTCGTCGACCCCGGCATTAACGGCACTCACAAGTTCCTCGCCAACGGGAAGGCGGCGCCGAAGAAGTTCGACGCTCCCAAGGCGACGCTGATGTCGTACATCATCAAGGGAATCCTCAACCGGCAACTCCCGTGGGGGCTCGTACTCCTCGGTGTAATGATTTCGCTGGTGCTGGAGATGTCGGGCATCCCGTCGTTGGCTTTTGCCGTCGGCGTCTACCTGCCGTTGTCGTCCTCGAGCCCGATCTTCATCGGCGGCATGGTGCGCTATCTGTCGGACCTGTACGTGCGCAAGAAATACCGCGGCGCAGACCTCACGGAAGAACAACTCGTGGCGGAAGGCGACAAGAGCCCGGGCGTGCTGATGGCCTCGGGCTACATCGCGGGCGGAGCGATCGCCGGAATCATCATCGCGATCATGGCCGGCGTGCCGTCGAAGGGACTGATTGCGTTCAACGACAAACTCGATAAGTTGGCAGGTGTGAATCCGTTCGTCAGCGGAGGCCATGCCGACCTGCTGTCGTGCATCCCGTTCGTCATTCTGATCGCTCTGCTGTATCTCGTCGGGCGAGAAGTCTTGCTCGCGCCCAAAGTACGAAAAGCCTGAAGATCAAACTATTTGATTTTTCAAGGCCCGCTTCGGCGGGCCTTTTGTTTTGTGGCTGTATCCTTTGCGTATCCATGCAAGGCTGCGTGCTTTTTCTGGTCGCCGTGTTCGCGGTGATCGCGTTCGTCGTGGCGATCCAGGCCTCTGGCCGGGCCAGCAGAGCACTCACGGAGCTCGCAGAGCTGCGGCGACGGCTTGATCGACAGCCGGCGCCACACGCGGCCCCAGCGCCGCCGCCGGAGCCCCAGCCACAACCCGAGCCGGTGATCATCGTTCCGCGGCCGGAACCGGAGCCTGAACCGATGATCGTCGCGCTCCCTTCGGAGCCGCAACCAGAACCGATCGCCGCGTTCGTGGCCGAACCGGAGCTGGAACGCGAGCCTGTACCGATCGCAGCTCCAATTCCCCACCCCGGACGCCCCACGCCCACTCCTCACAAGCCCTTCGACTGGGAGTCGCTGATCGGGGTGAAGCTCTTTTCCTGGATCGCCGGCATCGCCCTCGTGCTGGCGGCGCTCTTCTTTCTCAGCTACTCGGTCGAGCACGGCTGGCTCAGCCCGCTGGTGCGCGCGTCGCTGGGGATGGTGACCGGCATCGTGCTGCTGCTGGTTTGTGAGTTGCGCGTTGCCCGCGACTACAGCTTCACCGCGAACGCCATGGACGGCGCGGGCATCGCCATCCTCTACGCCACGCTGTTCGCTATTCACGCGCTCTGGCACCTGCTGCCGGTAGGCGTGGTCTTCGCGCTGATGCTGATCGTCACGGCCATCGCCGTGCTGCTGTCGATCCGGCGCGACTCGGTTTTCATCGCACTGCTCGGCCTGGTCGGCGGCTTCGCTACGCCGGCATTGTTGTCGACCGGCGAGAACAAGCCGATCGCGCTCTTCTCCTACCTGTTGCTGCTCAATATCGGCCTGCTCTGGGTGGCCATCCAGCGACGCTGGCCGCTATTGACGGCGCTCAGCGTGGTTTTCACCGTGATCTATGAGTGGAGCTGGATCGGCAAGTTCCTGACGGTTTCCCAGCTTCCGCTGGCGGTTTCGGTCTTCATCCTCTTCGCGGCGGCGGCGGGCGCGTCGCTCTGGCTGCGGCGCTGGGCGGACAACGCCCAGAGAAGCTTCGATCTCGCGGCCATCTCCTCTGCCGGCCTGCCGCTTCTCTTCGCCATTTACGTCGCGGCGGTGTCGAGCTACGGCGTTCAGTACAACGTTCTCTTCACGTTCCTGCTCTTCATCAGCACCGGCCTGTCGGTGATCGCCATCTTCCGCGGCCCCGCGTGGCTGCATCTGCTCGGCGGTGCGACGATCGCGCTGGTCCTGATCGTCTGGCGGGCGTCGTCTTACACGCCAGAGGCGTGGCCCTGGATCCTGGTCTGGATCGCCGCATTCGTCGCCGTGCAGCTAGTGCTGTCGCACTTCACCCCTTCTCCGCGCCTCGTCATCGCGCCGCTCTTCCTTCTGCTATTCCCGGCCTTTGCGGCGATGCCGGTCCCTGCATCTGCGCCCATGCTGCTTTTTGGCACCCTCTTTGTGCTGGTGGCACTCGTCGCCGCGCACGCGATCAAGCACGAGGCCGGCCCGGTGTACGCGATCGCCGCGTTCCTGGCCATCGCCACGGAGGGAGTCTGGTCAGCCGACAATGTGATCCGCGAGCGTCTGACGACCGCGCTGATCATCTACGCCGCGTTCGCGTTGCTGTTCCTGGCGATTCCCGTGATTGCCCGCCGCCTGAGCCGGAACGTCGTCTCGCAATGGACGAAGCTCGGTCTCATCCTCGGCTCGATCGGCGTTCTCTTCTTTCTCACCGCCGGCCCGATCGCACAATACGCGCTCGCAGCGCTGGCGATTCTCCTGGCGGTCATCAACATTGGCGCGATCAGCGATGCGAAGTCGACGCGGCGCACCATTCTGGCCATCTCGTCGATCGTGCTTTCGTGGATCGTCATCACGGTCTGGTGCGCAAACGCGTTGAATGCGGCCACCCTTCTTGCCGCGCTCACGATGATCGGCGGTTTCGCACTGCTGGCGGTAGTTGGCGGTGTATTCATCGGCCGCGGGCAGGACGGCGATGCCGGCACGACCTACCTCGGACTGATCGGGCACCTGTTCCTGCTCGCGGTTGCGGTGCAGCCGGCTCTGGCATTCCCGCCGTGGCCGTTCTTCGCCGTGCTATTCGTGATGGATCTCGCCATCGGCGTGGCCGCGCTCTACCTCCGCCGCGCGTCGCTGATGACCGCGGCGATGGCGGCATCGCAGATTGTGCTGATGGCGTGGGCGGCGGATGCCCACGCGGCACCGTGGCCTGTGGTCGCATTCCTCGCGGCGATCGCCATCAGCGCACTTGCGTTGATCTGGTTCCGGATCGATCGACGTTTCGCCGTCGCTGCAATCGTGTCGCTGTTCGCGGGTGATGTCGTCGTCATCATCGCCGGCGGCGTTTCCTCTACGCCGCTGTTCGCTTCGCTGCTCGCGTCGCACATCGTCATCGGCATCGCACTCCTGGCGATGGCGTGGATGACGGAATGGCACGACATCGTCGTGACCGCGGTAGTCATGTTCGGCGTCGCCGCGTTCCTGTCACGCACGGAAGCTCCCGCCCGGCAGATCGGCTTCGCGGGCGCCATCTACGCGCTCTTCATCGCCTATCCGTTGCTCCTCGGTACCAAAGCGAAGCGCTTCCTGCAGCCATATCTGGGGGCGGTCCTGGCCGGGATTCCGTTCTTCCTGTTGGCGCGCAGAGCGATCAGAGTGGCCGGATTCGATTACGCCATCGGCATCCTTCCGCTGTTTCAGGCCGCGCTGATGCTGCTGCTCGTCTGGCGTCTGCTGCGCATCGAACCGGCGGGCGAGCGGCTTCTCGGGCGTCTGGCGATGACCGCGGCCGCGGCACTGGCGTTCATCACCGTGGCCATTCCCCTGCAGCTCGACAAACAATGGATCACCATCGGCTGGGCGCTTGAGGGAGCAGCGCTCGTCTGGCTTTTCCGGCGCATTCCGCATCGCGGCCTTCTGGTCTGGTCCGGGGCACTGCTCGCGGCCGCGTTCGTTCGTCTGGCCATGAATCGAGCCGTCCTCTCATATCACCCAGCCAGTCACAGAGCGATCGTGAACTGGTACCTCTACACGTATCTCGTCAGCGCTGCCGCGTTCTTCTTCGCCGCGGGGCTGCTGCCGAAAGATGAGTCGAAGCGGTACGGGGCGGCGCGGCCGGCCGCGAACGCCTGCGGAACGGTCCTTCTTTTTCTTCTCGTGAACATCGAGATCGCCGATTTCTACTCGACAGGACCGGCGCTGACGTTCAACTTCTTCTCGTCATCGCTGGCCCAGGACCTGACCTACACGATCGGCTGGGCGGTATTCTCCGTGGCCATGCTCATCGCCGGACTGGTGCTTCACAGCCGCGCGTCGCGCGTGGCGGCCATCATTCTGCTGCTCGCAACGGTGTTGAAGTGCTTCCTGCACGACCTGGCGCGGCTCGGCGGGCTCTATCGGGTAGGCTCACTCCTCGGGCTGACGATCTCTCTTCTTCTCGTCGGCGTGCTGCTGCAGAAGTTCGTGATCCGGAGGGCGAGCCCTACGAGTGCCTGAAGAACCGTGCGCGCTCCGGCAGAGACCATGTCGTCGCCACGCGCCGCGCCGTCCAGCGAGGCAGCGCGCGGGCCAGCCAGACATAGCCGACCAGCATCGCGTTCAAGCCAAGCAGAACGAGCAGCGAATCGTAGCGATCAAGAAACGGCACATGTGCCAGCGGCCAGCGTAGGAAAAGCCCGTCGACGCAAACGAGGAGTAGGAGATCGATGACATCGCGGACGATCGCACGGCGCCGTGCTCTGGCGACGACAGCGCGCGAGTCGATGATGACGAGAGGGGGCGCTCCGGCGTCCGAAACGCCGGGAAGCAGAGTGCGCCGAACGGGCTTTTCCATCGCATATTGTTCGACGTTTAGGGGAGTTTTGTTATTCCAAATAATATGCGCGAAAGTCGGGAGTCGGGTGTCGGAGATCGCTGTCCGACCCCCGACCCCCTGGCCTCACCGAATCCTGATCGTCTGCGCGATGTAGTTCCCCTCGCCGTCGCGGTAGGCCTTGATCACGAGGGAATCGTTCAGGCGCAACTGCGTCGCGGTCGTGTAGGTGCCGGTGCGCGTACGCACGGGAAGGTCTTCCAATGCGTAGACGCGGATCGGCCGATTGCCGTTCTGGGTGTCGCGCAGAACGAGTTGCGGGCCGTCAACCAGAGTCTGGCTCACCGTTCCATAGATCGTCACAACGCCGAGGTCGCCAGTGGAAGGCGCGGGGATCGAGGGGCTCGGCGCGGTTGGCGACCCGTTGTCATCCGTGAATCGAAGCGTCGAGGCGAGGAAGGTCCCTCCGCTATATGAACCGCTCAGCTCGACATGGTCACCGGCCTGGACATCGCGCGCGCGCACCGGTTTGCCCGCTGGATCGGAGGCATTCCGGAGGTCGACCGCGACCGTTGTGCCGCGGCCGGTGTCGACCTGAATCACGTTCGCCGATCGGTCTATGCGCATCACCCGTCCGCTCACGCCGCCAACACCGGTCGGCGCTGCGCCGGACTCCTGGGCGCTCTGCATCACCTCGATCGATCGTGCGCGAATCTCGGTACCGTTGGCCGTTATGCCGCCCTGCGGCTCGACGCGGATGCGATCGCCAACCTCGAGGTTCGAAACGCGATACGTATCACCGTGGTAGCGCACCGGCGTCCCCTGCGGCGTTCGCACGGTTAGCACCTCACGCTGGTCGGTAACGATCACAAGGCGTCCGGCCTCGGCGTTGGTTTGCTGCAGAACGCCTTCTATGCGCCCGACGCGGTTGGGACCCGAACCGCTCGGTGTCGTTCCCGACGCGGTCGGAGTAGAGATCGACGTCGGCGTTCGCGTCTGGCCAACGCCGGTCTGCGGTGCATCGACCGGCCGGCCCAGAAGCGTTACGCGTTCCGCACGAACGACCTCGCCGCCGGTTGCGATCCCACGCACCTCGACACGGTCGCCGACACGCACGTTGTCGAAGCCGGCCGAGCCGACAAAGATCTCGGGGGCACCGTTGATCGTCCCTCCGAATCCGTTGTATTGCGTCGAAACGGAATCCGTGTCGACGAGGATGCGATCGTTCTGCGCATCATCCGGAGTGATGATCAGGCGGTTTCGCCCCGCTTCCATATCCGAAACCGTCCCGGTGACGCTTCCGCGGGCGCCTTCCTGTACATCGGCACTCGTCCGCCAAACAGTACGATCCTGTCCGAAGGCGGCGACAGTAGAGAACGTCGCAAACACCAGGATCGCTCGTAAGTTTCTCATGGAGACCTCCTGGGCCTTAGACGCCGCAAGAGCGCTGCCAGTCACGAGGTTGCGGAGTCTCGCGGTTACGAGGTCTCGAGGTGGGCGAACTTCGAAGGCGCCGCGAGACCGCGTAACCTCGCTACCACGTAACCGCGGCAACCATCTGGCCCGCGATCCAGCACTCGCGAACGACCCGATCGTCGGCGGTAAATATCAGGCCGGCCAGGAGATCCTCGATCGACGAGGCCCGCTCGCTGCGCAGGGCTACGAGCGGCGTCGATTTGAGATCGAGCAGCAGGAAGTCGGCCGACTTGCCGGCCTCGAGGCTTCCGCTCTCCCCGTCTATCGACAAGGCGCGGGCACCTCCAAGCGAGGCGAGATACCAGAGATGGAACGGCGTAAGCGATACGCCCTGTACCTGCTGCACTTTGTACGCATCTGACATCGTTGTGAACATCGACGGCGTTGTGCCCGCTCCGATGTCGGTGCCGAGGCCGACCATCACGCCGGCGTCCAGAGTGTGGTGGAGGCGAAAGAGGCCGCTGCCGAGGAAAAGGTTCGAGTTCGGACAGTGGGCGACTCGCGTTCCACGGCGAGCAAGCAATTCAAGCTCCTCCTCGCTCAGGTGGACGCCATGAGCGAGCACCGTCCGCTCGCCGAGGAGGCCGTAGCGGTCGTAGACATCCGCATACTCGGCCTCGGGGAAGAGGTCGTGAACCCATTGCACCTCGTTGCGGTTCTCGGAGATATGCGAATGAACGTAGGCGTCGGGGAACTCGCGCTTCAACTGCCCCGCCGCCTCGAGCAGCTCCGGCGTCGACGTCGGCGCGAAGCGTGGGGTGATGGCGTAGCGCAGCAGCCCGCGTTTGTGCCACTTCCGCAGCAGCGCATGGCTTTCCTCGAACGATTGCCTCGAAGTCTCGAGCAACGCCTCCGGCGCGTTGCGGTCCATCATCGTCTTGCCGATGATCGCCCGGAACCCGCGCCGCTCGGCTTCAGCGAAGAAAATGTCGGTGGCGCGATAGTGGATCGTCGAAAAGATCAGCGCGCAGAGCGTACCGTTGCGGAGCAACTCCTCGAAGAACACGCGGGCCACCATCTCCGCGTGCTTCGGATCGCTGAACTTCGCCTCGGTGGGGAAGGTATAGCGGTTCAGCCATTCGAGAAGGTCGCCTCCGTAGGAGCCGATCATCTCGAGCTGCGGCGCGTGAAGATGCGTGTCGACAAATCCCGGAGTGATGAGGATGTCGCGCCCTAGCTGGGTAAGCGTCGAGCTTTGCCGGGGAACGTTGCGCCAATCACCGACGCCGGTGATGCGGTCGCCATCGATGGCCAGATAGCCGTCGTCGTAATAGACGTACGACTTCGCCGCATCGACCGTGAATGGATCGGCAACCGGCGAGAAAATCCGCCCCCGGAACAGCTTCACGCGCGCATTCTCTCACCGGGCGGGCTCTGAGCCCTCGCTTCATCAAATCCCCGTCGGGATGTCTTCTTCCGTTTCCGCCTTCTGGACCAGCTTCTCCAGGACGATGGCACGCGTGAGCGATGTGACCGCCGCGGGCGCCTCCGGTGTTGCTTCGAGAGCTGGCACGAGCTCCAGCGAGCTCTGAGTCACCGACTCGATGAACGACGCCTCGCTCGTCGGAATGAGCGGGGCGACATTCTCGATCAGCGGGAAGCGGCGGCGGGCGCGCTCCTCCGCTTCGCGGAACTCTTTGTTGAAAATGAGCAGCGACGGCGCCACCTTCTCGTACAGCTCGCAGGTGGCCCGTACGTCATCGAGGCAGTAGTCCGCGATCTCCCGATGACGCCCAGCGCGATACCACGTCTCGACCGAGCGGCCATCAAGCCCTTCGCCTTTCGAGGTTTCGACGCCGAAGACTTTGCAGGCCAGATCGAGGTTGAACTTGAACTGACGCGCATTCGTCGTGCCGAAGAAGTTGAGCGCTTCGCGCAGGTCGCAGTTCGGATGGAACCCGTAGCGGTAGCCGACGAGATCCCGCTTCGGCACGATGCCATTGATCGCCGAACGGATCATCAGAAACGGTCCGTCAAACTGCCGGCCGTTAAAAGTGATGAATCGCGAGTCGCCTTCGAAGAACTCCCAGAATTTCTCCAGGATCTGCTTCTCGCTTCCCGAGATGTACGTGCGCTGGCCGGCCTTCTCGATCGAGAGCTGCGTCTGTCCCGGTACTTCGTACATGGCGCAGGAACGCCCGTCTTCGATGTTGATGACGCCGATAGCGATGATGCGGCCGCGAAACGGGGATAGCCCTCCGGCGCGCCGGGTCTCCTCGGCATCGCCATCGCTGAGCCCTTTGATCAGGTATTCGCGAACGTAAGCGTCGAGCTCTTCCCACGGAGTGCCGACGGTTTCGATGTCGATGACGAGTTTTTTCATGGGGGTTCTGGCATTTTATCCTGCGTCTTCGCGCAGGATGGGGCTACGAAGTGATCTTCAACGTGTCGAACAACTCCTTAACCGCGTCTGCCGACTTCTGCAACGCCGTCTTCTCGTCGGTTGTCAGCGTGATCTCGATGATCTGCTCGATGCCGTTCCTGCCGAGCTTCACCGGCACGCCGACGTAGAGGTTGTTGAAGCCGTATTCGCCGGTGAGATACGCCGCGCAGGGGAGGATCTTGCGCTTGTCTTTGAGAATCGCTTCGACCATCTCCACTGTGGCCGCGCCTGGCGCGTACCACGCCGAGGTCTTGAGAAGATTGACGATCTCCGCGCCGCCATTACGAGTGCGGTCGACGATCGCGTCAATTCGCTCCTTGGAGAGCAACTCGGTAATGGGGATCCCGGCGACCGTCGAGTAGCGCGGTAGCGGGACCATCGTGTCGCCGTGTCCGCCGAGGACGAAAGCGTGCGTGTTTTCGACGGAGACGTTCAGCTCCATGGCGATGAAGGCGCGCATGCGGGCCGAGTCGAGCACGCCGGCCATTCCGATCACGCGCTCGCGCGGGAAGCCGGAGACGCGGCGCGCAACTTCGCACATGGCGTCGAGCGGGTTGGAGACGATGACCAGGATGGCAGCCGGCGAGCGCTTTACGATCTCGCGCGTGACGCCGGCAACGATCTCTTCGTTCTTCCACAACAGGTCATCGCGGCTCATGCCCGGCTTGCGCGGCAGCCCGGCGGTGATGACCACCAAGTCGGAGCCGGCGGTCTCGTCGTAGCCATTCGTGCCGCGAAGGATCGAGTCGTATTTCTCGACCGGCGCGGTCTCCATCAGGTCGAGCGTCTTCCCCTGCGGGACCCCCTCGACGATGTCGACGACGATGACGTCCGCGAGCTCTTTGAGGGCGATTCCCTGGGCGACGGTTGCGCCAACATTGCCGCCGCCGACTACTGTGACTTTCGTTTTCATTCGAAGCCCCTTGGGTGTGATATTTGCGGCGGGATCATATACGGGCGGTCTCGCGGTTGCGAGGTTACGCGGTCTCGCAGTGGTGAGATGGTCTTTGCCGCGAGACCGCGCAACCCCGCAACCATGCTTAACGACTTCTGCAGGACCGCCAACGCCATCGCCGCGACGACGAAAAAGTCGGAGAAGGAACGGCTGCTGGCGGACTACCTGGTGACGCTCGATGACGCGTCGCTGGAACGTGCAGCGGTCTTCTTTTCCGGCTCTCCGTTTCCCCGCAAGGACCAGCGCACCGCGGGTGTTGGCGGTGCGGCTCTGACCGAGGCGCTGGTCGAAGTGACCCGACGTCCGTCCGACGAGATCTGGGCGGCATGGTCAAAATACGGCGACGCGGGCGATACGGCGGCGGAGTTGTTCGACGACGATCCGGCGCGCACGGTGACCCTTGCCGAGGTTGGGGAGACGTTCGAACGGCTGGCCGCGACGTCGGGAGCGATCGGGAAGAAAAACGTCCTGGTGACATTGCTGAGGAAACTCGACGCACAAGGCGTTCGCTTCGTGTTGAAGATCCTTCTTCGCGAGTTTCGGATCGGATTGCAGGAAGGGCTCGTCGAAGCTGCGATCGCCGGGGCGTTCGACCGGCCGCTCGCGGCCGTGCGCCGCGCGAACATGCTGACCGGCGATATCGGTGCAACGGCCCTGCTTGCACGGGGTGACGCGCTGTCATCCGCGCGAATGAATCTCTTCCATCCCTTCGCCTTCATGCTGGCCCAGCCGGAGGAGGATCCCGACGAAATTGTGGCCATGCTCGGCGCGGAGGCATTCGCTGACGACAAGTACGACGGCATCCGCGCGCAGATCCACGCGACGGCAGATGACGTGCGCATCTACTCGCGGACGCTCGACGACGTGACTCACCGCTTTCCGGAGTTGGAGTCAGCGGCGCGCGCTCTTGGCCACTCGGTTGTGCTCGACGGTGAGATCGTCGCCTTCCGCGACCGCGTGCTCCCGTTTGCGACAATCCAGACGCGACTCGGACGGCGGAAAGTGTCCGAGGCGCTCCTGCGTGACGCACCGGTTGTCTTCTTTGCGTTCGACATCCTGTTCGTCGATGGCGACGTGCTTTTCGAGATGCCTCTTCGCGAGCGGCTGCGGCGGCTGAGAGATGTCATCCGCACCGGGCAGGAGGCGATCCGTTTCACGATTCAGTCGGAAGCGCGCGATGGCGCGAATGTCGATGCGCTCTTCGACGCCGCCCGCGCGCGCGCCAACGAGGGGCTCGTTGTCAAGGCCCCCGACTCCGTCTACACACCGGGGCGGCGCGGTAAGTCGTGGCTCAAGTACAAAAAGGCGCTGGCTACTCTCGATTGCGTTGTGACCGCGGCGGAGTACGGCCACGGCAAACGACGGGCGATGCTCTCCGATGTGACGTTTGCGGTCCGCCGCGGCAATGAGCTCGTCAACATCGGAAAAGCCTATTCGGGCCTCACGGATGCGGAGATCGAACGATTGACGAAGCACTTTCAGGCCACGACGACGGCGCGCTACGGGCCGGTGCACACGGTCGAGCCGACGATTGTCCTCGAGATCGCCTTCGACCGGATTCAGGAGTCGTCACGCCACAAATCAGGGTTCGCGCTTCGCTTTCCTCGTATCGCCCGCATTCGCGACGACAAGACGGTCGAACAGATCTCGACGATCGACGAGGTCCGGCGTATTTACGAAGGACAGTTGAAGCGCGAGCGTCAGGAATGAGATCCTTCGCGGTCCCGATGCAGACCTCACTGATTGCTGCTCCGCCAAAGGATCTCCTTCTCGACGACGGTTTCTGCTTCATGCACGGACAGACCATTGCGCCGTTCACGATCCGCTACGAAACGTTCGGCGAGCTGAATGCCGAGAAGTCGAACGCCATCCTCGTCTGTCACGCGTTGTCAGCGAACGCTCACGTCGCCGGAAAGTACGCCGATGCGGAAGATGAACGGCCTGGTTGGTGGGATGGGCTCATCGGGTACGGCAAGGGAATCGATCTCGACAAGTATTTCGTGATCTGCGCGAACATCCCAGGCTCGTGCTACGGGACGACCGCGCCGTCGTCGATCGATCCGACTGTCGGTAAGCCTTACGGTTCGCGCTATCCCTGGCCCGCCATCGAAGACATGGTGCATTCGCAGAAGATTCTTCTCGACCGGCTTGGCATCGAGCATTTGCACGCCATCGCGGGC
>WNFG01003965.1_pt1 | contig 21911 bp, 26 predicted proteins | sample 5400431 | NCBI WGS metagenome assembly WNFG01 (sample SAMN13153346, study PRJNA577476) | soil metagenome | isolation source: 120 cm saprolite under Douglas fir tree site 2 hole 3 replicate 2 | place: USA:California | collected 2015-04-18 | reverse complement strand
TCGGGCTCAGCGTGTTCGCGGGCCTGAGCGAGCGCTGGCTGCGCGAGGGCACCCCGGAGCGGGCGCGGCTCGATCGGGCGGGGGTCGACCGGCTGATTCTGCTGACGTCGCCGCCGTACGATCTGGCCGCGATTCGCGCGAAGCGCTAGCGGCGGGCGCGAAGGAGCCGCGCGGCCGAGAGCGAAGCCGCAGGTCTCGGGCGTCGTGGTCACCGCATCCGAGTAACAGAAGTGCCGCCGTCGCCGCAAGCGCACTTCCCGTATAATGACTAGGCTCCATGTCCACCTCCGTCCTGGTCGGCGTCGACATCGGCACGTCATCCGCCAAGGGAGCGGCCTACGATCCGGACGGGCGCGCGCTCGGCACCGTCGAGATCGCGTATCGCCACGAGACGCCGCGCCGCGGGTGGGCCGAGGCCGACGCGACCGCGTGGTGGCGGGCGACGTGTCGCATCCTGCGCTCGCTCGCCGACACGGTGCGGCCCGCGCAGATCGACGGCGTGGCGGTGACCGGCCAGGCCCCCACGCTGCTCGCGGTGGACGCGAGCGGGCGCCCGGTGCGCCCGGCCATCCTCTGGCTCGACGTGCGCAGCGAGAGCGTGGCCGAGGAGATCGCGGCGCGCGTGGGCCCGGAGGGCGAGCGGATCTCCGGCAACCGCGTGCACGCCTTCTTTCTCGGCCCCAAGCTCGCCTGGCTGCGCCGCCACGAGCCGGCGCGCTTCGAGCGGCCACTCACCATCCTCCAGTCGCACAGCTATCCGGTGATGCGGCTCACCGGAGCGCGCGTCACCGACTACTCGTCCGCCGCCCTCGCGGCGCCGCTCTACGACTGCCGGACGCGCGCGTGGTCCCCCGAGATGTGCGCGGCGCTGGGCGTCGATCCCGCGTGGCTGCCCGAGATCAAGCCGAGCCACGCGATCGCGGGGCGGGTGACCGCGGCGGCGGCGCGCGAGACCGGGTTGCGCGAGGGCACCCCGGTCGCGGTGGGCGGCGCCGACTTCGCGGCGTCCACCCTCGCCGCCGGCGTCACCGAGCCGGGGGAGGCGTGCCTGATGCTGGGCACCGCCGGCAACCTGATCATGCCGCTCGGCGCGCCCGACTTCGACACCCGGCTGATCAACTCCCACCACGTGGGCTGCGATCGCTATCTCGCGCTCGGGGGCACGCTCTCGGGCGCGCTGCAGGAGTGGTTCCGCTCCATCGCCGCGCCCGGGGCCCCGTTCGAGACGCTCGATGCGGAGGCGGCCGCGGTGCCCGCGGGAGCCGACGGCCTGCGCCTGCTGCCGTACCTGCAGGGCGAGCGCACGCCGGTATGGGACGCGGGGGCGTGCGGGGCCTTCGTGGGGCTCTCGCTGGTGCACGGGCGCGGGCACCTCTACCGCGCGGTGCTCGAGGGCGTGGCGGTGTCGTTCCGCCACTGCGCGGAGATCGCGGCGGAGAAGGGCCTCGCGCTCCGCGAGGTCATCGCGGTCAACGGGGGCGCGCGCAGCGCGGTGTGGCGGCAGATCCTGTGCGATGCGCTCGGGGTGCCGCTGCTCTACGTGCCCGACGGTGCGGGCGCCCCCACCGGCGGCGCGCTGCTCGCCGGCATGGCGGTGGGCCTGGTGGACGGGGTCGCGACGGCGCGGCGCTGGCGCAGCGCGCTGGTGCGCCACGCGCCGGATTCCGGGCGCACCGCGACCTACGCCGCGCTCCTCGCGGCCCGGCGCGCGCTCTACCCGGCGATCCGCCAGATCGCCTGATGGCCCGCATCGCCATCCTCGGGGCCGGTTTCATGGGGGCGGCCCTGACGGTGCCCGCGACCGACAACGGCCACTCGGTGGCGCTCTGGGGCACGCACCTCGACGACCACCTGATCGCGGCGGTGCGCGCGGGCGCCAAGCACCCCAGGCTCGGCCTCGTGCTGCCGCCCGCGGTGACCGCGTACGATTCGACCGAGCTGCCGCGGGCGCTGGCCGGTGCCGACCTCGTGATCGGCGCGGTGACGTCGGACGGCGCGCTGCCGGTTCTCCGGCGCGCCGCGACCCGGCTGGCCCCCGGGGTGCCGGTGCTGAGCGTGTCCAAGGGCCTGGCCCAGAGCCGCGGCCGCGCGGTGACGCTCTCCGACGCGATCGCGGAGCTGACCGGGCTCCACATCGTCACGGTGGGCGGGCCGTCGAAGGCGCTCGAGCTGGCCCGGCGCGTGCCCACCGCGGTGGTCTACGCCTCCCCGCAGGCCGCGGTGCGCCGGCGGGTCAAGCAGTGGCTCGAGACGGACTACTACCGCGTCGAGGAGACCGCCGACCAGCGGGGCCTCGAGCTCTGCTCCGCGCTCAAGAACGCCTACGCGATCGCCATCGGCCTCTGCGACGGGCTGGTGGCGGCGGGCCGCGCGGAGGCGATGTACAACACCAAGTCCGCGCTCTACACCCAGGCCCTGCGTGAGATCGCGCGGCTCGGCCGGAGCGTGGGCATGCGCGGGGCCACCGTGCACGGCCTCGGCGGGGCGGGCGACCTGCACGTCACCGGCATGGCCGGGCGCAACCGCATCTTCGGCGAGCTGCGCGGCGCGGGCCGGCCCACCCGAGAGGTCGTGGCCACGCTCAAGGCGCGCGACGAGCTGACCGAGGGCTACGCCGCCATCCGCTGGTGCTGGCGGTTCGCGCGCGAGCGCAAGGTGACGGGCGTGCCGCTGCTCCGCGCCCTCCACCGCATCGTCTACGGGGGCCACGACGTGGAGCGCGAGCTCTCCGCGGCCTGCTTCGGGAGCGAAAGGCAATGAGGCGGATGCGGGCGATCGTCACCTCTCTCAAGTGAGGGCGAGCCGGTAGCCCTTCACCAGCATGGTGGGGGCCGGCCGGAAGTCGATCTCGGGCGCCCGCACGAACCCCATGCGCTCGTAGAGCGCCATCGCCACCGCCATCATGTCGGTGGTGTGCAGGGTGATGGCGCGCGCGCCGGCCGCCCGCGACCGCCGGATGCACTCCTCCACGAGCCGCCGGCCGACCCCGCGCGCCCGTCCCGCCGGCGCCACCGCGAGGAGCCGCAGCTCGGGCTCCGCGAGCGGGGCCGAGGCGGCGCGCCCGGGCGCGGCCATCGTCCCGCCCGCGGGCACGAGCAGCACGCTGCCCACGAGCGCGCCCGCCGCCTCCGCCACGATCAGCGACGCCGGCTCGGCCGCGCCCAGCGTCGACACGATGTTCTCCCGGTACGCGGCCCAGAGCGGCGGCGCGAGCACCGCCGCGTACTGCTCGTAGGCGGCGAGGGTCACCGCCTCGATGGCCGAGCGGTCCTCCGCCCGGCCGGAGCGGACCGTGACGGCGTCCCCTCGCGCGCTCACCCCGCCGCGGGCTTGACCTCGCCGGCCAGCCGCTCCATCGCGAGCGTCATCGCGGGGATGCCGGCCCGCGGCAGGTCGAAGGTCATCCAATCCGCGCCCATGCCCCGCACCCGCTTGACGTCGGCGGCCACCTCCGCCACCGAGCCCTGGAACGGGGCGCGGCCGGCGCCCTTGGCGGCGTCGGTCAAGTCGAGCAGGTTGCGCGGGGAGAGCCCGAGCGTGTCGCGCCGTCCCTTGCGGGCGGCCAGATCGCGCAGGGTCGCGTAGCCCTTCTCGATCTCGTCGAGCCCGAGGCCGAGCGGGTGCCACGCGTCGCCCAGCTCCGCGCAGCGCCGCACCGCGGGGCCCGAGACCGTGCCGGGTGAGCCGCCGACCCAGATGGGCGGGTGCGGCCGCTGCACCGGGCGCGGAGAGAAGGTCGCGCCGGAGAAGCTCGTGTACTTGCCGTTGTACTGCGGGATGTCCGCGCCGAAGGCGGCCTTGATCGCGCGGATGTAGTCGTCGCTCAGGCGCCCGCGCTCCGCGAAGGGCAGGCGCAGGTCCACGAACTCCGCCTCGTCCCAGCCCACCCCCACGCCGAAGATGAAGCGCCCGCCGGAGGCCTGGTCCACGGTGGCCGCGGCCTTGGCCGCCACCAGCGGGTTGCGGTACGGCAGCACGATGACGCTCGCGCCGAGCGCGATGCGCCGCGTCCGCCCGGCCAGGAAGGCCAGGAGCGAGAACGGATCCGGCCAGTGGCCGCCGTAGTGCTGCGTGGTCGCCGGCTTGGCCAGGATGTGGTCGGGCACGAAGACACCGTCGAGGCCGAGCGCTTCCGCCTTCGTGGCCAGCGACTCCGCTTCCGTCACCGTGAGCTGCCAGATGGGAAGTACCACGCCGTACTTCATGGGCCCCTCCTTTGGGTTGGCTGGCCCCGAGGCTACACGCTCAGCCCGGCGTGGACAACCGCGACCTAGCTCATCACCAGCCCGACCGCACCCTCCGCGCCCGGACACGTGCGGAGCCCGGCGATGATCAGGTCGGCGGTGGCCAGGTTGGTGGCCACCGGGACGTTGTGCACGTTGCACACCCTCAGCAGGGCGCGGATGTCCGGATCGTGCGGTTGCGCCCACAACGGATCCACGAAGAAGAACACCGCGTCGATCTGGCGGATCGCGACCCCGGCCGCGATCTGCGCGTCGCCCCCCTCGGGCCCGCTCAGGAGCTCTTCGACCTCGAGCCCGACCTTGTGGCGCACGAGCCGGGCGGTGTGCCGTGTGGCCACCAGCGGGAACGCGGCGAGGGTCTCACGGTTGAACGTCGCCCACGCCACGAGGTCGACCTTCTTGTGATCGTGGGCGATCAACGCGAGCTTGCCCGCCATCGCTCAGCCGTTCCGGCGGGCGCCCGCCATCTCGTCGGCCAGGTGGAAGCAGTGCTCGGCCACCACCTGATCGCCGAGGGCCGCGAACGCCTCCGCGGTCCGCCGCATCCCGTCGGCCGACCCCTGGCGGCGCGCCCGGATCAGCGCGTTCAGATAGGCCTGGCGCGCGTTGGGTCGCGAGCCGCGGCCACTGCCGGCCTCCGCGCCGATCCGGAGGAAGGCGTCGCCTACCGCGATCATCCCTTCCCAGCCCCGGCTCGCGAGCGCGGCGCCGTAGGCGTCGTGCCAGGCGCCGACCGCGGCGCTGACGTCGTGGCGCGCGAGCGCCCGGTCGACGGTGGTGATGTGCGCGTGCCACAGGGTATCGAACCGGGCCCGTTGCGTCGCCCGCGGCTCGTCACGAGGGTGGAGATCCGCCCGCACCTCGATGACCGCGGCGACGAGCCCGAGCCCGATAAGGCTGGCGAGGAGGCTCGTCCGCAGTACCGTGCTGCCATCTCGACTGGCCATCTCGATCGTTCCTCCCAAAAAGAAGGAGCGCCGTCATCTATGGCGACGGCGCTCCGGATTTCGCGACGATGCGATGGATGTGTTCGTGAGGGTCGACCGTACTGGCTGCAGAGGGCGTGCCAGCACCTCGCCCGAGTCCTCGAGGGATCGAGCGGGTCTCCCATTCACCCAGCGGGTATGGCTACTTGCGGGGAGCGAGACGGGAGCGCCCCGGGCAGGGGCCTCCCCGGAATATGCCTACCGAGCGGGCAGCCGGAGGCCGTCGGTGCCTCGGCCGGTGGCAGTCAGACGACCTGCGCGCCCTTCTCGATCAGGAGCTGCTTCAGCAGGGAGCGATGGCAGTGGCTCTCGTCCTCGCAGTAGCAGCCCACCGAGAAGTTCGTCTGCCGCGACAGCGCGGCGAGCACCTCGAGGAGTCGCTGCGCGGCCGGCCGACGCATCTCGGCGCGATACCGGCGCGCGTAGGTGGTCCAGCGCGCCGGGGTGAACGGCTTCGAGAGCGCAAACGACACCAGCGGGGCGCTCGGTGAGAGCTCGGGCAGCCACGCGTCGAAGTAGTCACGCGAGGCGTAGTGCTCCTTGCGCATCCCGCGCGGTGGTCGCCGAACCGTCCCGAGGCGCAGGCCCTCGCTCGAGCGACGCGCGGTCCCGAGGCGAACGACCCGCAGGGACATGGGCGCGCTCAGGCCTTGCGGCCCCGGGGGAGGTGATAGGTGAGGGCCAGGGCGATGCACCGCCTCAGGGCGCCGACCGGGACCTCGTCGCTCTCGTCGAACACGATGGCTCGGTTGCCTTCGTACCGGAAGGTGCTCGGATAGTGGCGTCGGAAGGTATCGACCAGCGTGGTCTGGCAGTGGAAGTACATCGCGTAGCGCCCGGGCCTGGACTTCACCCGGTCGATGCGGATGGTGCTGCCGCTCCGGGGCCGCGCGGTGAGATAGCTCGGCTGGCCCCATCGCAGGCTCTCTTGAACTTCGCCCACTCCCTCGGTGACGGCCGCCACTTCGAGGATCAATCGACGGAGCGCCCGGAGCTTCGCGGCGACGCCCCTCGGATACGACCGGAAGACGGCGGCGACGTGCGCGTTGTCGATGACGCCGGCCCGACGTGGCATGGCTCGTTTCCGAGCCGGACTATAGCGTCGGGCGCGGGGAGTCGCAAGCCGGGCGGCGCCTCCGCGTGAGGCCGGCGAGGCCTCCCGGCAGCGCCAGCACCACCACGATCAGCACCAGTCCCAGGGTCAGCATGTAGAAATAGCGAAACTTCACGAGGAGGATCTCGGACAGTAGGCCGAGGAAGACCGCGCCCAGGATCGGGCCCGCGACGGTGGCCGGCCCGCCCAGCAGGGCCATGATCACGGTCTGGAAGGACACCAGCGGATTGAAGACCTGGGGATCGAGGTAGGTCCAGCGCGGGGCCATCGCCCCGCCGATCGCGCCCATGAACGCGGCGCTCAGCGCGAAGACCCCGATCTTCACGCGGGTGGTGTCGACGCCGAGCGTCTCCGCCCGCTCCTCGTCGGCCCCGATGCCGATCAGGGCGATGCCCCAGCGGGTGCGCGGCAGCGTCGTCGCGGTGGTCACCGCCAGTCCGGCGACCGCGAGCACCGTGTAGTAGAGCGTGACCGGGCCGGGCGGGCTCAGCAGGAGCCGTCCCACCGTGCCGGTGATGGAGGTCTCGAACCAGATCAGGGTGTGCTTGGCCAGCTCGGCCAGCCCGAAGGTGAACACCGCGAAGTAGGGCCCGCGCAGCCGCAGCGCGAGCGTGCCCACCAGCAGCGCCATCGCCGCCGCCACCACCGCGGCGGCCAGCACCGGCAGCGGCCACGGCAGCCGCGCCATCACCACCGCGGTGGTGTAGGCACCGGCGCCAAAGAAGGCGCCGGTGGCGAGCGAGAGATAGCGCGTGGGCCCGGAGAAGAAGGCCCAGGCGACCGCGAGCGCGACGTCGGCCAGGATGGCGAGCGCGAGCGAGCGGTAGTACGGGCCCAGCGCCTGCGGCGCGACCACCAGGGCCGCGCCCAGCGCCGCCCAGGCGAGCCTAGCGGCCAAAGAGGCCCGACGGCTTGAGGATCAGGATCAGCGACAGCACCGCGTAGGACGAGATGAGCCGGATGTCGGAGGAGGCCAGGTAAACCCCGGCCGTCTCCACGAGCCCCAGCAGCAGGCCGGCGGCCAGGCAGCCCAGCATGTTGCCGAGCCCACCCAGGATGACGACCACCAGCGCGGTCACCGTGTAGGGCAGGCCCATGAACGGGGTGAGCTCGAACAGCATGCTGACGAGCGAGCCGGTGACCGCGGACATCGCGATGCCGGCGCCGAAGCAGAGCGCGTGGATCCGCGCGGTCTGGATGCCGACGAGCCGCGCGCCCTCCGGCTCCTGCATGAGCGCCCGCACCGCCTTCCCGGTGAGACTGATGCGGAGGTAGGCGTAGAAGGCGAGACCGAGCGAGAGCGCGATCGCGGCCGCGAGCACGCGGTTGGCCGGGAACACGGTGCCGAGCCACCGGAGCGGGATCGCGAGGTAGCTGTAGCCGCGGAGGTCGGCGCTCCACAGCAGGAGCGCCGCGTTCTGCAGCACGAACATGAGGCCGAAGGAGAGCAGCAGCGAGCGCGACTCGATCGACTCCGGCGCGTCGCCCTCGAGCAGGCGGGCGTAGAGCAGACGGTGGAGCGCGAGCCCGACGGCGAAGGCCGTCGGGCCCGTGATCAGCAGGGTCAGCAGCGGGTTGACGCCCCACCCGGTGTGGAGCGCGTAGGTGAGATAGGCGCCCAGCATCAGGAACTCGCCGTGCGCCACGTTCAGCACCCGCATCAGGCCGTACTGGAGGTTGAGGCCGAGGGCCACCAGGGCGTAGATGCCGCCGGTGGTGAGGCCGCCGACCACGATGTCCAGCAGGAGCGTCGGAGAGACGGTCACGCCCAGGCCGGCTTCGGCACCACCGGGCTCCCGGTGGCCCAGCTCTTGGGCCAGATCAGCTCGAACTCGTTCTTCTGCCACTGCCCGATCATGCCGGGGGTGGCCACGTTCTCGCCCTTGGTGAACTTGATGGGCCCGGCCACCGTCTGGAACTCGGTGGAGTCGAGCATGGCCTTGATCCTGGCGTGGTCGAGGCCGGCCTCGCCCACGCACTTCTCGAGGATCTGCAGCGACGCGTACGTGAAGGCGCTCGCCCACCGGTCGGGCTCCTTCTGGTGCTTCTTCACGTGGGCGTCGAAGTACTCCTTGGCCCCCGCGAACTTCACCTTGGGATTCCAGCCCGCGATGCCCATGACGCCCTCCGCGCCCTTGAAGCGGTCGCGGTAGAACGGAAACGCGGTGCCGACCCCGGTGAAGAACACCGCCGGGTTCCAGTCCACCTCCTTGGCCTGACCGGTGACGAGGATGTTGTCCGGCGGGTAGGTGAGGCCGACGAAGGCGTCCGCGCCCGCCGCCTTGAAGCCGCGCAGCACGGGCGAGAGATCCTTGGCCGCGAGCGGGTAGCTCTTGGTGTCGACCACCTCGAGCCCGGCCGCCTTGAAGGCGGGGCCGGTGGCCGCGTTCAGCTCGATGCCGAAGAGGTCGTTGACGTAGGCCACCGCGACCTTCTTGATCTTGCCCTGCTCGCGCAGATCCTTGAGCTTGGCCGCCACCGCCTGCATCTGCGGCTCGGGCTGCACGAGCATGGTGTAGAAGTAGGGCAGGGCCAGCTCCTTGAACTTGCCCGAGATGGCGGTGGGGCCGATCATCGGGTAGCCGTGCTTGGTGGCCACCGGGGCGATCGCGAAGTTCATGGCCGAGCCCCAGGGCGGGAGCATGAGATCCACCTTGTCGTCGGTGGCCAGCTTCTCGTAGAAGCGCACCGCGGTCTCGATCTCGCTCCGATCGTCGATCGAGACGAACTCGATCGGCCGGCGCCCCTCGCCCTTGACCGCGAGGCCGCCGCGCGCGTTGACCTGGTCCTGCCAGAGCGTGTAGTTGGGCGCCTGGGTGATGCCGGCCCCGACCGCGTAGGGGCCGGTGGCCGAGATCGCGTAGCCGATGCGGACCGGCTTGGCCTGGGCCCGCGCCTTCCCGCGCCAGAGCGGAGCCGTGAGCGCGCCCGCCGCCGCCGTCTTGAGGAATGCCCGTCTGCGCATCGTCATGTCCATGGCCTCCTTGCCAGTGCGATGTGGGGTGATGCCGGTCAGGACGCGATCGCTTCGCCCAGATACGCCTCGAGCACCCGCGGGTCGCGCGACACCGCGGCCGGCGGCCCCTCGCTGATGACCTCGCCGTGATGCAGCACGATGGGTCGGGGTGAGCCCGGCCAGCAGCTCGTCCAGCAGGATCACGCGCGGCCGCATCGCCAGCGTCATGGCCAGCTCGAGCAGCTTGCGGCGCCCCCCGGTGAGCCGCCGCGCCGGCACCGCGGCCTGCTCGCCCATCTCGACGAGGGCCAGCAGCTCGGCCGGGGTGCCCCCCGGTCGCTCGCTCCAGCGCGCGGCCGCGGCCACGTTCTCGGCCGCGGTCAGGTCGAGAAAGGGCCGCGGGGTCTGGAAGGTGCGCCCCAGGCCGAGCCGGGCGATCCGGTAGGCCGGCATGGCGTTGATCAGGCGCCCGCCCATCCGGATGGATCCGGCCGACGGCCGGAGCAGCCCGTTGATCAGGTTGAAGAGGGTGGTCTTTCCGGCCCCGTTCGGCCCGATGAGGGCCACGATCTCGCCCTCGGCCACCTCGAAGCTCACCCGATGGAGGACCCGCAGGCCCCCGAAGCTGCGTGCGACGTCGGTGCCTTCGAGGAAGGGCCGCGCCATTCGCCTACCGCCCCTGCAGCTGGTAGAGGAGCGTCCCCCCGACGATCATCCCGATCGCGGCGAGGCGACCCCAGGTGAGCGGCTCGTGGAGGACGAGAAAGCCCACCAGCAGCACGATCACGGTGGAGGTGCCGCCGATGAGAAACGACGAGGTCACCCGCAGGCCGCGCTCGTAGGCGAGGAGCCCGAAGATGTCCACGCCGGAGGCGGCGATGCCGGCTGCCGCGAGCAGCCAGAGCCCCTCGCGGGTGAGGACGAGGTCGTGCCCGCCCGCCCGCATGGCGAGCAGCGCGATCGAGTTGACCAGGAAGGCGACGCCGGTGATCACCATCGCCCCGAGCACCGCGCTGATGCGCGAGGCGCCGAGCTTGAGGCAGATCGTCCAGGTGGCCGCGCACAGGCCGGAGAGCACCGCGAAGAGGATGGCGCTGTTCACGCGTCGAAGATATCCCGAAAGACCGCCCGCGTCATGCGCGGCCCGCGGCGAGCCGGGCGAGGTGCCGTTCGTACAGCGCGGAGAGCATCTCGTCGATCGCCGCCGCCGCCCACAGCCGGAAGAACGGCGATTGCTGCATCGTGCCCCAGTCGAGCAGGAAGCGCGCCCACGCCTGCTCCCGCGTCTCGCCCGGCCGCGCCGCCTGCATCGCGGTGGCCAGGCGCGACGCGTGGTAGATCGCCGGGCGCTCGGTGTAGTGGTACAGGTACTCGAGGTCCCGGGTGTAGAAGGCCACGATCGGGATCGACTGGTAGGTCCGGCCGTCCCGTTCCCGGAGGAACTCGTTCATGAGATCCGCATTCGGCGCCTCGGCCGGGTCGGCCCGGGGCTCACGCCCGACCCGCCGGCCGTCACGGGGGAAGATGCGCAGCTCGAGCGGCGCCGCCTCCGCGAGCCGCCCGAGGATGCTGACGTCGCGGCGGCAGTCCGACGACCACTCCTCCGAGATCACGAGGACCTTGGCCGGCCCGTGCGGCTGCGAGGCGAGCCACCGGATCGCCGCGACCTGGTCGTCGCGGAGCCGCAAGTCCTCCTGCCACGCGCGCAGCGGCCCGCTCCAGTCCATGCGCACGGTCCCCGCCCACCAGCCGGCCTCGCGCGCGAGGTTCTCGGGGGTGCCGATGAACGCCATGTACTGATCGAACGTCATGCCGGCCGCGAACCGCTCCGGGGTCACCACGCGGCTTCCGGGACCGGGCGCCACGGTCAGCGCGCCCCGACCACATGGAGGCCGAGCAGGAGGAGCGCGACGAGGCCCGCCACCGTCCTGATCGCGTGCAGCCGCCCCCAGCGGGCCAGGAGCGCCGGCGCCTCCGCGGAGCCGGGGTCGAGCGCGGGATCCAGCAGGCGCTTGTTGGTCGGCAGGATGACCACCAGGGTGAAGGCGATGGCGGCCGCCATCAGCAGCCCGGCGGCGAGGGGGAGGGCTCCGTGGCCGCGAGCCCAGTCTCCCACACCGGCCAGGCAGCCTACCGCGGCGAGCGACGCCTGCATGGCCGCCCCCCGGCGATAGCTCGGGCCGAACTCGGCGATCGCGAGCGCGGGGCCGCACTGACGCCGCGCCGGATGCTCGACCAGGGTGACGTAGAGGGCGGCGCCCGCGAAGAGCCCGAGGGACAGCAGCGCGACGAGGTCGAGGAGCATGGTCATGACGTCCCGGCGTTGGTCCGCTAGTATCGGAGGTCCGCGAAAACAGCGTAGTGATCGGACGGGACGACGCCGGCGACCGGCTCCGTCCCCGCGAGGGAGCAGCGAACCACGTGGCCCGCGCCACCGCGGCGTGGGCGGCCCACCAGGACGTAGTCGATCCGCCGGTCCGGCAACAGCACTGGCTCCGTCCACGGGTTGCTTCGGGCCCAGGTGTGACCGCTACCGTCGCCGGCCATCTCCCAGGCATCGAAGAGGGCGAAGCCGGGCGCGGCCGTGGCCGCGCGCCCGGTGAGCATGCGCAGCTCGTCCGCGTCGGGGGGCGCGTTGAAGTCCCCGCAGATGATCGGCGGGAACGCGGGCCCGGCGACCTCGAGGACGAAGGCGACGAGCTGCCTCACCGAAGCTTGTCGCGCCGCGCTGGCGTGGGGCGGCCAGTCGAGGGCGACCGAGAAGGCGGACAGGCTCCCCCGCGGGCCGGCGATGCGCCCGAAGAGGGCGGATCCACCCCAGACGTCGGGCGCGGGCGCCGGAAACTCGCGATACTCGTGGAGTTCGATCGGCCACCGTGAGAGGAGCCCGGATCCGGTGGCCCAGTCCTCAGCGAGGAAGGTGCCGCCGCCGTACGCGGCGTGGTAACCAAGCGCCTTGGCGAGTCGTGCCGCCTGGGTCCCGCCGCCCCGGTCGAGCCAGCACTCCTGGAGCGCGATCACGTCGGGCTGGAGCGCCTCGAGGGTCCGGATCAGCGCGGTCTCGCGCGCCTCCCATGGCCCGAACCGGCCCCACGCGTTCCAGGTGAGCACGCGGAGCGTGGTGGTGATGAGCTCCCCGTAGGGTCCCGTCGAACCGGTGGCGCCGCTCATCCGCCGGCCTCGATACGCTCCAGCCAGGCCCGCGTGACCTTGGTGGTGGCCGCGGGCTGCTCCAGCGTCGGCAAGTGGCCACACGCGTCGAGGACGACGAGCTCGGCGTTCGGGATGCGCGAGGCCATCAGGGATGCGTGCGCGACATCGCTGAAGGTGTCCTCGCGACCCCAGGTCAGGAGCGCAGGGCACGCGATGTGGGCGAGGGCATCCCGACGGTCCGAGCGACCGAACAGGGTCGCGTGCTGCCGAAGGAATGTCTCCGGCCCGAGGCGTCGCGCCATTGTCCGGAACGTGTCTCTCGCCGCGTCCGCGTTGGGTCCAGCCGCAAAGACCGATCGGGCGCCGAGCTCCTCGACGACGGCCTCGAAGTCACCCGCCTGCACCCGACGACGAAGGCGGTCGGCGCCGTCGGGATCGCGAGGCGCTCCCGGATTGCATCCCATGAGCCAGAGGCCGAGGACCCGATCTGGCGCCGCGATCGCGATCTCGAGGGCCAGGCTCCCGCCATAGGATGTCCCGGCCAGGACGAAGCGGAGCGGGGCCCACTCGAGGACGGTGGCTACCGCCGTCGGCATGTCGGCCGCGGCCACGACGAGGGGTCGCGGCTCGACGAGGTCGCGCAGGCCTTGGATTTGCGGGGCGTAGAGGTCCTCGTCGCAGAGCATCGCGGGAAGTAGGACGAGGCTCAGGCTCATCGTGAATCGCTCGCCTCGATCTTCCGCTGGAGGAACCAGCAGAACCACCCGCGGTAGCGCTCCTGCAGCTCCGGCTTCATCCAGTCCTTGCCGGTGACGGTGCCACGGCAGCGCGGGCTGCCGCAGCGGCACGTCATCCGATGGTCGCCGTCGTCGGTGGTGGCCCAGTCGATCGTGAGCTCCTCGTCGGCGTCGATGTCGCGCATCGCGACCAGGACGATCTGGCCCTGGATGGCCAGGTTGGGGTCGCAGCAGTGGTTGGTGTAGAGCATGCTGCCGGGTCGGTGGTCCTCGCGCACCGGGGCGATGAAGAGATCCTCCGCGATCTGGATGTCGGCCGCGCCGAGCGCGGGCTCGAGGGCCGCCCACTCCGATCCGGTGAGCACGTGGCCGCCCTTCACCGCGACGATCTCGCCCGCCGCGATGGCCACCCGGGCGAAGAGGCCCTGGCCGTGGATCGGGCTCGGCCGCACCTCGGTCTTGGGCGAGCGATAGGTGAGGTCAGCCACGGATGGACAGCGCCCGGACGAAGGCGTCGGGCTGGTCGGGAGTGATCAGCCAGGGCCGCTCGCTCCTGCGCTCGATCCACACGAAGCGGTCCGTGCGCGAGACGAACATCCGGACCAGTCCCCGCTTGGTCGTCCACAGGTAGCCGAACGCGCCGAAGAGCCCGCCGGCGCCCACTCGCATGCCCCACCCCACCTCGCGACGCAGCGTCGGCCGATCGATGACGCGCACCGCCTGGATGTCGTCGCGGGGGATCTCCCGGCGCTTGAGCGGCCACGTCACCTCGAGGGTGCGCGGGTGCACCACGAACGCGGTCGGGCGAGAGAGGAGCCAGATCCAGGCGTAGATGACGAGGATGAAGAGCGCGGGCGCGAGCAGCAGCGGGGTCCAGAGCGCGGCCAGCGCCAGGAAGACCAGCGGCAGCGGGAGGAGCACGACGGTGAGGACTGCGATCTCGGGGGACATCGGGGCCAGACGATAGGTCATGACGGCTCCGCCCCCTCGATCCGTGACCCCGCCCCCCTCACCCCACCCTCTCCCCGGAGGGGAGAGGGTGGGAGGGAAGGGGCGGCTACTTGAAGATCGAGAAGTTGATCTCTTTCTCGGTGATGAACTCGAGCAGGACCGGGGTGCCCTCGCGGGTCTTGGCGATGCCGCGCTTGATCGCGGGGATGATCTCGCCCGGCTCGGTGATGCGCTCCCCGTAGCCGCCGAAGGCCTTCGCCATGTCCGCGTAGTGGCCGCTGATGTCGGTGGAGCGGTACTTCTCGGTGGCGGTCTTCATGATCGGCAGCTCGATGGCCATCGAGAAGTTGTTGAGCAGGATCGACAGGATCGGGATGCGCTCGCGCACCGCGGTCTCGAAGTCCATGCCGGTGAAGCCGATGGCCGCGTCGCCCCACACGTTGATGCAGAGCGCTTCCGGCTTGGCGAGCTTGGCCCCCATCGCCAGTCCCAGGCCGTAGCCCAGCTGGGTGGTCTTGCCCCAGCCGATGTAGGTGAGCGGCTGCGTGCTCTCCCAGAAGGGCGAGAGCTGGTCGCGCGGGCTGCCCGCGTCGTGGGTGATGATGGTGTTGGCCACGTCCACCGTGTGCAGCAGGTCCCAGATCACCCGGTAGGGCGAGAGCGGCTTGTCGTTGGCGGTGAGCTTGGGCAGCCACTGGGCCATCCACTCCGCCTTCATGGTGGAGATCTGCCGGGTGACCTCCGCCTTGCGGCCGCGCGGCTTGCTCTTGAGGCGGTCGCGCACCTCGGCGAGCAGGGCGTCCAGCACGAGGCCCGCGTCGCCGATGAGTGCGTGCTCGGCCACGATGTCCTTGTTGAGGTCGGCCACGTCGATCGTGGAGTGCACGATGGTCTTGCCCTTCGGCATCGTCACCCCGTAGTTGGTGGTCGAGAAGCTGCAGCCGATGCCGAAGATCACGTCCGAGTTCTTGAGGAACTCGTGGACCGTCTTCGGGATCGAGCGGCCGCCCGAGCCGAGCGACAGGGGATGGTTCTCCGGGAACGCGCTCTTGCCCTCGAGGCTGGTGGTGACCGGCGCCTCCAGCAGCTCGGCCAGCTCGCGCAGCTGCTGCCACGCGCGCGCGTAGTGCACGCCCTGGCCCGCGTAGATCACGGGGCGCTCCGCCTCCACCAGGATGCGCGCGGCCTCGGTCACCGCGTCGGGATCCGGGGCGACCCGCGTGCGCGGAGTGGCCTTGTAGTTGAGCGGCTCCGGCACTTCCTCCTGGTACACGTCGACCGGGATCTCCACCAGCACCGGGCGTGGCCGCCCGTTCTTCACCTGGGTGAATGCGCGGCGCATCGCGTCCGGCACCGCGTCGCCCATCACCACCTGCTCGCACCACTTGGTGACGTTGCGGTAGTTGATGAACGAGTTGAAGTTGGGCGGGATGTTGGTGATGCGGCGCGGGTAGCCGCCGGGCAGCACCACGATCGGCACCGAGTCGCCGTAGGCCTGGGCCACCCCGCCGAAGGCGTTCTCCGAGCCGGGGCCGTGCTGCATGGTGAACACGCCGATCTTCTGGCCGGAGGTGATGCGGCTCACCGCGTCGGCCATGTGGAGTCCAGTGCGCTCCTGCCGGACGATGATGGTGCGGATGTCGGCCTGGGCGGCCGCCTCGATGATCGGGTTGACCGGGTAGCCGATCAGAAAGGTGGTACCTTCGCGCTTCAGGATCTCGGCAACTGCGGCGACCGCCTTCATGGGGCCCTCCTCGGGATCTGCTGTAGGATGGGGCCGACTCTAACCCAATCCGCGGAGGAAGGGAATCCGCCGGCGAAAGGATCGACGAGGCATGGCTCGGAAGAAGCACACCGTGGGCATCATCGGGCTCGGATTCGGCCGCGCCCACATCCCCGCCTTCCAGGTGAGCGGGTGCGAGGTGGTGGCGCTCTGCCAGCGCAACCAGGAGACGGCCCGCGCGATGGCGGCGCGCTACAACGTGCCGGCCGTGTTCGAGCGCTGGGAAGAGATGCTCGACCAGGCCAAGCCGGACATCGTGGTGATCGCCTCGCCGCCGCATCTCCATCGCGAGATCGCGCTCCGGGCCCTCGGCCAGGGCGCGCACGTGCTCTGCGAGAAGCCGCTCGCCATGACCGCGGCCGAGGGGCGCGAGATGGTGGAGGCGGCGGTCCGGGCCCAGCGGGTGGCGATGACCGGCTTCAACTGGCGCTTCATCCCCGCGATGCAGCGCTTCCACGCGCTGGTGGAGGAGGGCGCGGTGGGCCGGCTCTTCCACGCGGCCGGCCGCTGGCTGGGCGCGCGCTGGGCCGACGAGTCGGCGCCGATCACGTGGCGCATGGATCGCACCCAGGCCGGCCACGGGGCGATGGGCGACATGGGCGTGCACCTCATCGACCTCGTGCGCTGGCACTTCGGCGAGTTCGCGAAGGTGACCGCGCAGGCGGGAGTCGCCTACCCGTCGCGGAGCGTCCCGGGCGGCGGCAAGCCCGCCGACGCGGAGGACTTCTGCACCGTGCTGGGCGAGCTGGCCTCGGGCGGGCAGGTGACGCTCTCGGTGAGCCGGGCCGCGCGCGGGGCCAACGAGTCCTCCCTCGAGGCCTACGGCAGCCAGGGCTCGCTCGTCTACCGGCTCGACCGTGACAAGCCCAAGTGGTACGTGGGCGAGCTGCGGGGCGCCGGCGCGAGCGGCACGCTCCAGCCGATTCCGGTCAAGGCCGGGCTGCCTCGCTCGGTCGGCGAGGGCGATCCCATGGAAGTCACCGGCAAGGCCACGATCGCCCCGCTGGTGAAGCGCTTCCTCGAGGGCATTCGCAAGGGCGAGAGCCCGTCGCCTTCGCTCGAGGACGGCCTGCGCGCCCAGCTCGTGCTGGACGCGGTGCTGCGCTCCCTCACCGAAGGGGGCTGGCAGCGCGTCGAGCCCGCGTGAAGCCGGCGCGCCCCGGCCTGCGGGTGGGCGTCATCGGCGAGGGCGTGTGCTCGCGCCGGGTGGCCGCCCTCGCGGAGCGCGTCGGCCGGGCCATCGCGGAGGCCGGCGCGGTGCTGCTGTGCGGGGGCCTCGGCGGCGTGATGGAGGCGGCCTCGCGCGGCGCCGCCCAGGCGGGCGGGCTGGTGGTCGGCCTCCTGCCCGGCTTCGAGGCGCGCGACGCCAATCGCTGGGTGAGCGTGCCGATCGTCACCGGCATGGACCAGGCGCGCAACGTGATCCTGGTGCGCTCGGCCGATGCGGTCATCGCGGTCGGCGGCCGCTACGGTACCCTGTCCGAGATCGCGCTCGCTCTCAAGCTGGGGCGGCCGGTGGTGGGTCTCGGCACCTGGCGTCTGGCGCAGCCGGAAGGCCGCCGCGTCCCGCTGACGAGGGCGCGCACGCCCGAGGAGGCGGTGGCGCGCGCGCTGCGGGCCGCCCGCCCGGCCGGCGGCGGCCGTGGCGGCTGGCTGGTCTAGCCCTTGACCGCGCCGGCGGTGAGGCCGGCGACGTAGTACTTCACGAAGAACGAGTAGACGAGGGCGACCGGAATCGAGCCCAGCAGCGCGCCGGCCATCAGCTGGCCCCAGTAGAAGGCGTCCCCCCGGATCAGCTCGCCCACGACGCCGATCGGCACGGTGCGCACGCTCGACTTGCTGAGGAAGAGCAGCGCGTAGAGGAACTCGTTCTGCGACAGCGTGAAGGCGAAGATGCCGGCGGACAGGAAGCCGGGCAGGCAGAGGGGAAGGATGATCCTCGTCATGGCGCGCCAGCGGCTGGCGCCGTCGATCATGGCCTGCTCCTCCAGCTCCTTCGGCACCGTCTTGAAGTAGCCCATCAGGAGCCAGGCGATGAAGGGGACGAGCAGCGTCGGATACGTCAGCATCACCGCGCTGAGGGTATTGCCCAGCTTCATCCGGCCGACGAGGTCGGCCATCGGCACGAACAGGAGCGTCTGCGGCACCAGGTAGGTGACGGCCACCGTGATGGCCAGCAGCGACGCCCCCCGAAACCGCATGCGGGCCAGCGGGTAGGCCAGCATGGTCCCGAGCAGGAGTGAGATGCCGGTGGCGACCACCGCCACCAGCATCGTGTTGGCGACCCAGATCAGGAAGTTGGTCTCCTTGAGCAGATCGATGTAGTGGACGAGCGACGGGTGCTGGATGGCCAGCGGGTTGGCCTTCGGGTTGTACAGCTCGGCGTTGGTCTTGAGCGATGTGGCCGCCATCCACGTGAACGGAAACAGCGCGATCACGATGAACGCCACCAGGGGCAGCCACAATCCGAAGAGCCGCTTGCGCCAGGTCAGCTCGCCGACCATCGATCAGTCCTTGCGCACGTACAGGGTGAGCAGGACCAGCAGGAGCCCCAGCACCGGCACCATGCTGAGGGCCACCGCCGAGCCGAGCCCCATCTGTCCGGCCCCCATGCTGAGGCTGTAGGCGTAGGTCGCCATCAGGTGCGTGGAGTTGGCGGGGCCGCCGCCGGTGAGCACGTAGACGAGCTGGAAGTCGAAGAACGTGATGACGATCGAGAACGTGGTCACGATGAAGATCACGGGCAGGAGCGAGGGGAGCGTGACGTAACGGAAGCGGCCCCAGGTGCCCGCCCCGTCGATGGTCGCCGACTCGTGCAGGTCGACGGGAATGGTCTGCAGGCCCGCGAGGATCGAGATGCCGAAGAATGGCAGGCCGCGCCACGTGTTGACCATGATGATCGAGATCATCGCCATCGTCGGCGTGCCGAGCCAGGACGGCCCCGTGGTGGCCAGCCCGCTCACCACCAGCAGGCGGTTGAAGAGACCCATGCCGGGGTCGAGGATCCACTGCCAGGCCACCGTGCTGAGCACGGTGGGCACGATGAACGGGAGCAGGAGCATGGCGCGCGTGACCGCCTTCATCCGGAAGTCCTGGTTCATCACGAGCGCCATGCCGAGCCCGCCGGAGGCCTTCAGGATGGTCGCGACCCCCGTGAAGATGATCGTGTTCCGGACCGACTGCCAGAAGATCGGGTCGTTGTAGAGCTTGACGAAGTTGCCGAAGCCCACGAACGAGGCGGCGCGGGCCACCTCCTTGTGGAAGAAGCTCAGGTATACCCCGTAGAAGAACGGGTAGCCCAGGAATAGCAGAAGGAACAGCAGGGGGGGCGTGAGCATGAGCCAGCTGAACACGGACTCGCGCTCCACGAACGCCCGCAACGCGCCCCAGCCCAGCGGCCGGCGGACGGGCGTCACCAGCGCGCCCGTCCGCGAGGCCTCGAGGATCTTGCTCAACGCCTGGCCCGGCGCATCCCTACCCTTGGGCCTCTCTATCCATAGATGGTCTTGATCTGCGCCACCGCCTCGGCGATGGCGGTCTTGGTCGGCGTGCCCGTGATGGCCTTGGTGAACATGTCGATCACGATCCAGCGGTTGATCACTTCGCCGTGCTGGCGATTGGCGGGCGCCGGCCACGACGTGAGCTTGCCGGTCTCGAGCACCTTCTGGAATGGCTTGACGCGCGGCTCGATGTCCCACTCCGGCACCTTGTCGAAGGCGTGCAGGTACGGGGCGAAGTACATGTCGCCCGAGGCGATCCACGGGCGGTACTGCTTCGGGTCCATCATCCAGCGCAGGAAATCCTTGGCCGCCTGCGGGTCCTTGCTGTAGGCGAACACGCCGTGCGTCACGGGCACCAGCGCGTGGTAACGCTGGCCGGTGGGCCCCTTGGGATTCAGCGCGTGCTCGATCACCTTGCCCATCTCCGGCAGGTCGCGCTTGGCGGAGACCATGATGCTGTAGGCATTGTTGGTGCACGAGATCTGGCTGGTCAGGAAAGCCTTGTTGTTGTGCGGGTCCAGCCACCCGATGCAGTCTTCGATGCACGCTTCCTTGTAGAGCCGCTTCACGTACTCCACCGCCTTCGCGGTCTCGCTGCTATCCAGCGCGACCTTCTTGCCGTCCTTGTCCATGACCGTCACGCCGTAGGACCACAGGAGCGGGTAGAGCCAGGAGTAGTTGTCCGCGAAGCCGTGGCCCATGGACATGCCGAACGGATGGCCCTTGGCCTTGAGCTTGATGCCGGCTTCCAGGAACTCATCCCACGTCTCCGGGAAGCTCTTGATCCCGGCCTCGTCGAACCAGTCCTTCCGGTAGTTCATCAGCTGGCCGATGTTCCCGTTGGGGATGGACTTCCACTTGCCCTTGTCGATCGACAGGCGCTTGATCTCGTCGTACCAGCCCCCCTGCTGCTTGCCCACCTCCTCCGCGATGTCGGACACGTCCACCAGGGCGTCGCGATAGAGCCACTCCTGCTGCACCCAGGCCAGGTCGGCGCCGGTCTTGTTCTCGACCATCGAGACCAGCTGGGGCACCGCGCTGCCCCCCGCGGCCTGGATCTGGTACTCGATCTTGATGCCCATGGCCTTCTCGTAGGCGGGCGCCATCACGTTCTGGAAGTGGACGTCGAAGTTCTTCACGTAGGAGCTTTCGCGCGCGAACGTGATGGAGACCGGCTTGGCCTGGGCGTGGCGGGAAACCCATGGGCCCGCGGCGACGCCTGCGGCCCCGGCGGCGGCGAGCTTCAGAAAGCTACGACGGGTGGCCTGCGACTGAGCGGGCTTTGCCATGCAGTTTCCCCCTTTGGAGTGACCTGGATGGCCCAGATCCTGCCCTGGGACCGGGGCATCGTCAAGGGCCGCCTGAGCGGTGCCGCGGGGGCGGTCCGGGACCGGCCGGGCGCGTCGTTGACCCCCCGCGCGGGCGCGTGCTAGCCTCCGCGCGTGGTTCGGGTCAGCGTCGAGGGAGTCGGCAAGCGGTACGGATCGGTTGAGGCGCTCCGCTCGGTCTCGCTCGACTTCCTGCCCGGCCGCCTCACCGCGATTCTCGGCCCCTCCGGCTGCGGCAAGACCACCCTGCTGCGGTCGATCGCGGGATTCGTCGCGGTGGACGGCGGCGCCATCCGCTTCGACGGAGCCGACGTCACCGCGCTGCCGCCCCAGCGGCGCGGCACCGCGATGGTGTTCCAGTCGTACGCGCTCTGGCCGCACATGACCGTGTTCGACAACGTGGCGTACGGCCTGAGGCGCCGAGGGGTGCCCGCGCCGGAGATCGCGCGCCGGGTGCGGGAGGCGCTCGCGCTGGTGGAGATCGGCGACGTGGAGGCCACCGCGCGCCGCAAGCCGACCGCGCTCTCGGGCGGGCAGCAGCAGCGGGTGGCGCTCGCCCGCGCGATCGTGGTGGAGCCGCGGGTGCTGCTGCTGGACGAGCCGCTCAGCAACCTCGACGCCAAGATCCGCCAGCGCCTGCGGGTGGAGGTGCGGCGGCTGCAGCGCCGGGTGGGCATCACCACGATCTATGTGACCCACGACCAGGAAGAGGCGCTCGCCATCGCCGATCGCGTGGTGCTGATGAACCGCGGCGCGGTCGTGCAGGCGGGCACGCCGGAGGAGGTGTACCTCGCGCCCGCCACCGAGTTCGTCGCCGACTTCCTCGGGGTGGGCAACCGGGTCGAGGGCCGCGCCGAGCCCGGCGCGGTGCATGTGGAAGGACAGCGCCTGCCGTACGACGGCGCCGCGCGGGGGGCGGTACTGGTGATCCTCCGCTCGTCGGACCTCGCCCTCGCTCCACCGGCCGCCCGCTCCGGCGCCGGGCCGCGGCTCACCGGCCATCTCGAGGAAAGCCTGTTTCTCGGCGCGTACTACCGGCACTACGTGCGGGTGGGCGAGGCCGTGCTCATGGTGGACGGGCCCGCGTCCGCGACGCCGGGACCCGTCACCATCACCGTGCCGCCGGACCGCGTCCGCGTGTACCCGGCGGCCTGACCAG
>WNFG01001201.1_pt1 | contig 21920 bp, 17 predicted proteins | sample 5400431 | NCBI WGS metagenome assembly WNFG01 (sample SAMN13153346, study PRJNA577476) | soil metagenome | isolation source: 120 cm saprolite under Douglas fir tree site 2 hole 3 replicate 2 | place: USA:California | collected 2015-04-18 | reverse complement strand
AGGCCGGCATCACCTACCGGGACCGCGCCGCGTACGAAGCCGACGTCCAGCAGCCCCGGGATGACCTCGACCGGAAGGGCCCCGTCCCGGTCGGCGGCCGGGATCAGCGGCGCGATCTCGTCTAGGTAGCCTCGGGCCCGCCGGACCAGCCCGACGCAGTCCTGGTCGAGCTCGGCCCAGTGCGCCGGGCCAGCCTGGGGGGCGGTCAACCGAACCGCCCCCCGGAGACATGGATGACCTCACCGGTGATGAACCCGGCCTGGGGGGAGGCCAGGTAGAGAACCGCCGCGGCCACGTCGCCGGGCTGGCCGATGCGCTTGATGCTGTTGTCACGGATGGCGCGCTCGGCGATCTGGTCGAAGGTCGCCAACTCGCGGAGCGATGCGGTCTCGATGAGCCCGGGAGCTATCGCGTTGGCCGTGACTCCGTGGCGGCCGAGCTCCTTGGCCACGGACTTGGTGAGCCCGACGACGCCGGCCTTGGCCGCCGAGTAGTTGGCCTGGCCGGGGTTGCCCTGCCAGGCGCGTGACGCCACGGTGATGATGCGGCCGTAGGCCTGGCTCATCATCAGCCGCGCCGCTTCGCGGATGCACAGGAACGTCCCGGTCAGGCAGACGCCGATGACATCGTTCCAGTCGTCATCGGCCATATCCCGCAGCCGCCGGTCGCGGGGGAAGCCGTGGCTGGTGAGCAAGACGTCCAGGCGCCCGTAACGGCTCTCGATGTCCGCGACCAGGGCCCGCACCGCAGCGGAGTCGGTCACGTCGAGCGCGGCGTAGTGAAAGCTCTTCGCGCCGGCGGGCGTCCTGGCGAGCCTTTCCGCGGCCCGCTCCAGCGAGGCGGCGCTGACGTCGGCTATGACCACCTGCGCACCCGCCGCGGCCAGCCACAATGCCGCCTCGGTGCCGAGCCCTCCGGCGCCGCCGGTGACCAAGGCCACCTGGCCGTCAAGGCTATCCAGCCTGTGGGACATCTCGTTCCTCTCGGGTAAAGCCGGCGGGCCACGGTCACGTGCTGAGCGGTAAGACGAGGCGGCATCACAGGGCGCGCGCGATGATTTCCTTCATGATTTCGTTGGCTCCGCCGTAGATTTTCTGTACCCGGGCATCGGCGTACATGCGGGCGATCGGATACTCCTCCATGTAGCCGTATCCGCCGAACAGCTGGACGCATTCGTCAAGGACCTTGCACTGCACGTCGGTCAGCCACCACTTGGCCATGGCGGCGGTCTTGTTGTCGAGCCGCCCGCGCGCGTGCGCCACGATGCAGTGATCGACGAAGAGCCGGGCCGCCCTGGCCAGGGTCGCGCACTCGGCCAGCACGAACCGGGTGTTCTGCTGGTCGTACAGCGGCTTGCCGAAGACCTTGCGCTCCTTCGTGTACGCCAGCGTCAACTGCACCGCCTTCTCCGTCTGGACCACGGCATTGACGGCCAGGATCAGCCGCTCCTGTGGCATCTGGTTCATCAGCGCCGGGAAGCCGACGCCTTCGGAGCCGATGCGGTTCGCCACCGGCACCCGGCATCCCTCGAAGAACAACTCCGACGTGTCGGCGGCGTGCTGGCCGATCTTGCGCAGCGGAGCACCGCGGTGAAAGCCCGGGGCCTGATCGGCCTCGACCGCGATCAGCGTGATCGCCCTCGGGTCGGCGGCGGGCTCCAAGGGATTCTCCAGCTTGACCGCGACGATGATCAGGTCCGCGGTCTGGCCGTTGGTGATGAAGGTCTTGGCGGCGTCGATGACGTACTCGTCACCGTCTCGGCGCGCGCGCCCGGCCATCGCCCGCACGTCGCTCCCGGCGCCCGGCTCGGTCATGGCGATCGCGCCGATCACGGTGCCCTCGACCATCGACGGCAGCCAGCGCGCGCACTGTTCCTGGCTGCCGTACTTGAGGATGTAGTCGGTGACCACCCCGCTGTGGACGTTGTTGCCCCAGCCCTTCTCCAGGACGCGGGACTGCTCCTCGGTAATGGCCACTTGATGCAGGATGTTGCCGCCGGGGCCGCCGTACTCCTCGGGCACAGTCGGGCAGAGCAGGCCGACCCGGCCCGCCTTCACCCAGAATTCCCGGTCGACGTACCTCTGCTCGGACCACTTGGCCATCTGCGGCGCGGCCTCGCGCTCGAAGAACTGCCGCGCCACGTCGCGCAGCGCCTGCAGTTCGTCGGTCATCCACTCCGAGACGTAGTCAGTCGCCATGCGGTGGCCTCCGCGCCCTTCCCGTTCCCTGCATCCGGTTCTATGCATCCGGATCTATGATAACTACTCTAGTAGTTATCATACTCTCGTGGACGACGGGCTGGAAGCGGAGGACGTTATGACATCGGACGGGGTGCTGGGCGGCATCAAGGTGGTCGACCTGTCCGAGCAGGTGCCCGGGCCCTATGCCACCCGGCTGCTGGCCGGCCTCGGCGCGGATGTCATCAAGGTGGAGCGGCCGGATGCCGGCGACCGGCTGCGCCAGCGCCCGGTCATGTTCGCCGCAGAAAACCGCGGCAAGCGGGATCTGTCGATCGACCTGAAGTCGGCTGACGGCCGGGCCGCGCTGCTCCGCGTGATCGCCGCGGCCGACGTGCTGGTGGAGACGTACCGGCCCGGTGTCATGGATCGCCTGGGCCTCGGCTTCGATGCGTTGCTCGAGGTGAACCCCCAGATCATCTACCTGTCAATCTCGGGGTACGGCGCCACCGGCCCGTACCGGGACCTCCCCGGGCACGATTTCCAGTACCTGTCGTTCGCGGGGGCCATCCCGCCCCCGAAGTCGTACTTCGCCGCCGACTACGTGCCGACGACGCTGCCCGCGGCCGACCTGGGTGCGTCGTTGTATTCGCTGCTGGCGGTGGTTCTGGCGCTGCACGAGAAGCTGGCCCGGCCGGCCCGCTTCGCCGGGCGTCACCTCGACGTCGCGATAGCGGACTGCACCCTGGCGCTGATGGAGCCGCGCATAGCTGAGGCGCTGAGCGAGCCGACCAGCGCCGATGCTCTGGTTCGTCCCGGTTATGGCGTGTACCTGACCGCGGACGAGCGGTACGTGAGCATAGGCGCCCTCGAGGACCACTTCTGGCAGCGACTGGTACGAGCCCTGCAGCTAGATGAGCTGTCCGGCCCGCAGTTCGCTAGCTACCAGCAGCGCCGGTGCCGCATCGGCCAGATCGAGCGTCCGCTGCGCGAACGCATTGCCAGCCATGACCGCGCGACGCTGATCGAACTGCTCACCCGCCATGACGTCCCGGTGGCCCCGGTGAACGACCTGCATGAACCGGTGCGCGACCCGCAGTTCCGCCAGCGGGGCATGGTCTACGAAGTACCGGGCGAGAGCCAGCCGCGGGTGGCCGAGTGGCCTGCCGCGTTCGCCGCGTTCGCCTCTCGCGCGCGGCTGACGCCGGCCCCGCGGATCGGCCAGCACAGTCGCGAGGTCCTGGTCGAGCACGGTCTGGACGGGGCGCATATCGACGCGCTCATCGAGGCCGGCGTGGTCCGGTCGGTGGAGCCCGAGGTCGGCTCGTGAGCGGCCAGGTGCGGGTCGACATAGCGGGCCGGGTGGCCACGGTCACGCTCGACCGGCCGCCGGTGAACGCGCTGTCATCGGGCTTCTACACCGAGATCAGCGCCGCCCTCGAACGGGTGGGAGCCGACCCTGGTGTCTCGGTCATGGTGCTGATGTCGGCGAGCGCTAGGGCGTTCTGCGCCGGCGCGGACGTGACCGAGCTAGCCGAGCTGTCCGGGGCGGATGCCGAGGATGCCGATGCCCGGCGCCAGGAGCTGGCCCGCCGGGTCTTCGGGCAGCTGCTTGACCTGCCCCAGCCGTCCATCGCCGTCGTCGACGGGCCGGCCATCGGGGCCGGCGCGGTCGTAGCCTCGTGCGCCGATATGCGGATGGGCTCGCCGCGGGCCAGCTTCGTGCTCCCTGAGGTGTCGGTCGGACGCTGCGGCGGGGGCCGGCATATGATGCGGCACCTTCCCCAGGGCGTGGTCCGGCGGATGTTCTTCACCGCGCAGCCGCTGACGAGCGAGGAGGCACTTCGGTTCGGCTTCCTGGACTCGGTCCACGACCGCGCTGAGCTGGGCCGCGCGGCGATGACCAGGGCGCGGGAGATCGCCGCGCACAGCCCGCTGGCCCTGCGGCTGGGCAAGGCGGCGCTCAACGAGAGTGAGTCGCTGCCGGTGCAGGAGGGCTACGCCGTGGAGCAGCGTTACACGCTCCGGCTGGCGCGCACCGCCGATGCCCGCGAGGCCCTCGCCGCCTGGCGGGAGAAGCGCGCGCCGCGATTCACCGGCCGGTGAGCTGGCCGTTCCGCGGGACCGGCCGGTGAGCCAGCCGTTCCACCGGGCCGAGCCGCTCACCGGTGAGGTCAGCCGCCGTGAGCCGCCCGTTCCAGCTCGCGCCGCCGCGCCGGGCGAAGCTGGTCCAGGTAGGCGGGGTGATCGATGTCGCAGTAGCGGGCGAGATAGCCGGCGAAGCCGCCGGCGTTCACCGTGGCCTGGTAGGCCGCGAGGTGGTCCAGGTCCGCCACGTAGCCGCCGACGCTGCCGAGCGGGTGAGCGCCGAACGGCGCTTCCACTACCTCGTCGACCAGGTAGCCGGGGATCGACACGCCCAGCCGGGCCGCCACGTCGGTCGGGACGAGGTGATCGACCTGCGCGATCACGTGCCCCGCGGAGCGGGCTAGGAGCAGGTCGGCCCAGCGGCTTCCGAAGTGCACCAGGTTGCCCTCCGGATCGCCCAGCGGAGCGTGCAGCAGCGCCACGTCCACCCGCAGGGGACCCACGCCGAGAAGGTCGCCGGACCGGATGAGCAGCGGGTTGTCATCGACGAGGTCGTTCGTCCCGAGGTTGTGCAGAACCTGGAGCGGGACGTTGTGGCTGGCCGCGAGGAAGCCGCCGAGCAGGAGTGCCTCGTCGCAGTCCTCGAAGACGACGGTGCCCATGGCGGCCGCTCGCCGCGTGGCAGGCGCCAGCCCAAGGCTGGCCAGCGATATGTGCGGGATCCGCACCGTGGCGACCCGGCCCGCGCCGAGCAGGACGTCGGCATCCCATGACGCAGCCGGCGCCGAACACAGGAACAGGCCGGCCGCCCCGGAGCGGAGCAGCGCCCGCACCAGGGCACTTGGCCGGTTCTCCAGGAGCATGCCGCCGAGGGCGACGCTGCCCACGTCTCGTAGCCGCCGTTCGACGTCGGGCAAGCTGGTGATCGTCATTGCGCGCTGCGGCGTCCTCGTCGGAGAGCTGGCCATCGATGACGGCACCACGCACCGCATCTATGGTTTTGTATGCATTTTAGTCTACAATAAGGAGAACGGCAAGGATCACGGCCGGGCTTCAGAGTAGTTATCGCGGCAGTGGCTTCACGGGAGAGCAGTGGCTTCACCGGAGAGCAGTGGCTTCACGGGAGAATTGGGGCACGTTGTCAGAGGAGACTCCGCTCGATCCGCGCTCCGGCCCGCTGGCCGGCATCCGGGTCGTAGACATGACGATCTGGATGGCCGGGGCGGTCAGCGGGATGCTGCTGGCCGACCTGGGCGCCGACGTCGTCAAGGTAGAGGGCCGCGGTGGCGATCCCACCCGCTCGCACACCGCGCCGACCGCCGGTCACACGGCGGGCGTCCCGGTCGGCTCGAGCATCTCCTACTCGACCTGTAACCGCAATAAGCGCTCCATCGCTCTCGACCTGGGCTCCGCGGCCGACCGCGAAGTCTTCGACCAGATCATCGCCGCGGCCGACGTCTTCGTCAGCAACATGAGCCCGGCCACGATCCGCAAGCTGGGGATCGGCGAGGACCGCCTCCACGCGCGAAATCCGTCGCTGGTGTGCGCCTACGGCTCGGGTCTGGGCGCCAGGGGCCCGCGAGCCAACGACCTGGCGCAGGACATGACGGGCATGGCGTACGCCGGGATGCTGTTTACCCTGTCCCCGGACCCGGGAGAGCCGTTTGCTCCGCCTGGCGCCATGAACGATGTCATCACGGGCACCTATCTGTTCGGCGGAATCCTGGCCGCGCTCATGCGGCGCGCCAAGACGGGGCGAGGCGAGACCGTGACCGGCTCGCTGCTGCAAACCGCGCTGTGGACGCAGACCCTGCTCGTCGGCTCGGTCGCTAACACGGCTGGCTCATCGACCAGCGGCCAGCCGCGGACGGAGCCGCGGAACGCCCTGGTCAACCAGTACCAGGCCGGTGACGGCAAGTGGATAGCCATCGCCGCCATCAACGCGCGCGCGTGGGATGCCTTCGTAGCCGGCGCGGAGGTCGGGTACCTGCTCGACGACCCGCGCTTCGCCAGCCACGCCGACATGCTGGCGCACTCGGGCGCCATGCGCGTGGCGCTCGACAAGCACTTCGCGACCCAGTCCGCCGGGTACTGGCTGACCAGGCTGCGCGAGCACGGAGTCTGGTGCGGTCCCGTCCACCATCTCGAGGACGTCATCGACGATGAGCACATTGCCGCCAACGGCTACCTGACCACGCTGAGCGACGGCCTGCGCACGGTGTCCCTGCCGTTTACCCTGTCCGACTACGAGCAGCCGGTGGCCGCCGGACCGGTTCTCGACGGCGACCGGGAGTCGATCCTGCGGGACTGGGGCGTCCGGGCCCGCTGACCCTACGATCCGCCCAGCAGTTCCCTGGCCTGCGCCGCGGGCGCACGCTCGTCGAGCAGCCGCCGGCACTGCACGAACGCCTTGGGCCAGTTCAGGCAGACCGCGGCGCACAACCGGCCGGTCGCGTCCGCGTGCAGCACCGTCACCTGAGGTCGCGCCGCCTGGGGCGTGCCGATGACCCATTCCGCTACCGCGCGGGCCCGATGCCCGGCCAGCTGGACCTTCCAGTCGTACTGGTCCGACCAGACGTAGCCGGAAGGCTGGAAGATCTCCCGCGCTCCGGGACGAGCGATATTGCGCGCCACGCACCGGGCCTGATCGGCCGCGTTCGTCCAGTGCTCGGACCGGACCAGGGCAGCAAGCTCCGGGTGCGGCCAGCGGGCCACATCGCCCACCGCGAAAACGTGCGCGGCGCCCGCGGCGGCGAGGTGCGCGTCACATACGACGCCATCCTCGACAACCAGTCCGGACCCCTGGAGCCACTGATCGTTCGGGATTGCTCCGATACCGACGACCACCGTCTCGGCCCGCAGCGCCGACGCGTCGCTCAGCCCGACGCTGAGGTCACCGGCCCGCCCGCTGACCGCCTGCACTCCGACCCCGAAGCGCGTCCGGACTCCGTGGCGACGATGCACGTCGGCGAGGAGCGCACCTACCACGGGACCCACCGCGCGTTCCATCGGGACCGGCACCGGGTCCACCAGGGTCACGTCGCAGCCGGCCGATCGCGCGGCCGCGGCCGCCTCGGCGCCGATGAAACCGCCCCCGATCATCACCACCGTGCCGCCGCCGGCGAAGCGCTTCCTCAGGGCCAGACAGTCCGCCAGCGTCCGCAGCTGGTATACGCCAGACTCCGGCCGCCACGGGGACGGCCGTGCCGACGCTCCCGTCGCGATCACGAGGTCGTCATAGGGCAGCGACTCGCCGGCCGCCAGCCGCACCAGCCCGGCCTGCGGGTCCAGCGCCCGAGCCGGCGCTCCCAGGCGGAGCTCGATCCCGACGTCCGCCGCGGCCTGCGCGGTGAGCAGGCCCGCGCGCTCCGCGGACCAGGCGCCGGTCAGCACCTGCTTGGACAGCGGCGGCCGGTCGTAGGGCAGTTCGGGCTCCTCCCCCACCAGGGTGATGCTGCCCTCATATCCCTCGGTGCGCAGAGCCCGGGCGGCGCGGACGCCGCCGACGGACGAGCCCACTATGACGACTCGGTGCCGCACGGCAACTCCTTCGCAGCCTCTCCGGACGTAGCCGCGATCACGGGATAAGAGAGCAGGTGACCGGCGGCCAGGCCTTGACGAATCCGGAACCACAACCTAGCGTATAGCATACAAAATTGTATGCATAACCAGGCTGAGCCTGCTGGGCACGGGCGCCTGGGGTTTCCTTCACCCGGCGGGAAGTAAGAAGTGAGCCAGTGACCCAGACGATCAATGTCAGCGAGATACCGACCCCGGATTTCATCAAGGGACCGGGCCCGAAAGGGATGCTGATCGGCGGGGAGTGGACGCAGGCCCAGTCGGGCGAGACGTTCGAGACGGTCAATCCGGCGACCGGCTCGGTCCTGGCCACGATCGCGTCTGGCGGTGCCGCTGATGTCGACCGCGCGGTCGCGGCCGCCCGCCGGGCGTTCGAGGAGCCGTCCTGGGCGGACATGAACCCGCATGAGCGGACGCTGGTGCTGCTTCGCGTCGCCGATGCCATCGAGGCCAACCGCGAAGAGCTCGCGATACTTGAATCCCTGGACGGCGGCATACCGATCACGCTGACCCGCGGCATGGTCGCCGACGCGGCGAAGACGGTGCGCTACTACGCCGGGTGGCCGACGAAGATCGCGGGGACGGTCAATCCGGTCGACGCGTCGGTGCATTGCTACACGGTGCGTGAGCCACTGGGTGTCTGTGCCGGGATCATCCCGTGGAATGGCCCCCTGACCATGGCCGTCTGGAAGATTGCGCCGGCGCTGGCCTGCGGCAACACGGTGATCCTCAAGCCCGCCGAGCAGACCCCGCTGACCGCGTTGCGGTTCGGGGAGATTCTGGCCGAAACCGGGCTGCCCGGCGGGGTGGTCAACATCGTCACCGGTTTCGGGGAGACCGCGGGGGCGGCGATCGCCGGCCACATGGCCATCGACAAGGTGTCGTTCACCGGCTCCACGGCCACCGGCAAGCAGATCCTGCACGCCTCGGTGGACAACCTCAAGCGGATCACCCTGGAACTCGGCGGGAAGTCTCCGCACATCATCATGCCCGACGCCGACATCGGCGCGGCGGCACGCAACGCCGCCGCCGGGTTCGTCATGCTCACCGGGCAGGTATGCGTGGCCGGCACCCGGATCCTGGTGCAGGAGTCGGTCCTGGACGAGTTCACGTCGGAGCTGGCCAAGGCGGTCACCGCCTTCCGCGTCGGCGACCCGTTCGAGGAAGAGACGATGCTCGGGCCGGTCGTGTCGGCGGAGCAGTTCGAGCGGGTCAACTCCTACGTGTCCATCGGTGTCGGCGAGGGAGCCCGGCTCGCGCTCGGCGGGGGCCGGTTCGACGGTCCCGGCTACTTCGTGGAGCCGACCGTGTTCACGGAAGTCCGCAACGACATGCGCCTGGCGCGTGAGGAGATCTTCGGCCCGGTCGCCGCGCTCATGCCGTTCCGTGACGTGGACGAGGCCGTGCGCATCGCCAACGACACCGAGTACGGGCTGGCCGCCGCGGTGGCGACGAGCAACGTGTCGACCGCGCACACCCTGGCCAGGAAGCTACGCGCGGGCGTCGTGTGGGTCAATACCTACTCGGAGCTTGACGCGACCTTTCCCTTCGGCGGGTACAAGCAGTCCGGCATCGGGCGGGAGCTCGGCGATAAGTCGCTGGAGAGCTTCACCGAGCTCAAATCGGTATTCATCAGGCTCTGAACGCTCACCCGCGGGCCGTCATCGGCGACGGTCCGCCGGTCAGCACGAAAGGATGCGACGCTGTGCCCACCAACACCCGTGCCGCCGTATGTTGGGAAGTCGGCCGCCACTGGGAGATCGTCGATTGCACGCTGGCCGATCCCAGGCCGGGTGAGGTCCTGGTGAAGCTGGAATTCGCGGGGCTGTGCCACAGCGACGACCACAACGTCACCGGGGACTTCCCGGCCGCTCTCCCGGTGGTGGGCGGGCACGAGGGCGCGGGGATCGTCGTGGCCATCGGCGAAGGCGTCGACCGGGTGGCCGTGGGCGATTCGGTGATGCTGCTGCCCCTTCCTACCTGCGGCAAGTGCCGGTACTGCGCCGACGGCCGGACCTACCTCTGCGACGCCAACCTGGACGTGCTGACCGGAGCTCGCGCCGACGGATCGTTCGCTTTCACCACCCGCGACGGGCGCCAGCTCGGGGCTTACGGCCAGCTCGGTACGTTCTCCGAGTACACGCTGGTGCAGCAGATCAGGGTGCTTCGCTACGAGCGTGATATTCCGCCGCAGGTCGCCGCGGTGACCAGCTGCGGCGTGATCACGGGCTACGGTTCGGCGGTCCGTGCGGCGGGCATCCGCGACGGGGACACCGTGGTCGTCATCGGCACCGGCGGCGTGGGAATGAGCGCGGTGATGGGCGCCGCCGTCGCGGGCGCCGCCAACATAGTCGCGGTGGACCCGGTCGCCTTCAAGCGGGAGCAGGCCCTCAAGCTGGGCGCCACCCATACCGCGCCGAGCGCGGAGGACGCGCAGGCGCTGGTCTCGGAGCTGACCAGGAACAGGATGGCCGACTCCGCCATCATCACCGTCGGGGTGCTGCACGGTGACCTGATCGGGCCGGTATCCCGCCTGGTGGGCAAGGGCGGCAACGTCGTCGTGACCTCGGTGGCGCCGATGACCGAGGACACCGTGGCGCTGCCCCTCGTCGAGTTCGCGATGTCCGCTAAGAATCTGGTCGGCGTGGTCATGGGGCTGACCCGGCCGCTGGTGGATATCGACCAGATCTACGCCCTCTACCGGGCCGGGCGGCTGCCGCTGGACGACCTGGTGACCAGGACCTACAAGCTGGATGACATCAACACCGGCTATGCGGACATGCACCGGGGCGTCAACCTCCGCGGCGTCATCGCGTTCTGAGGATGCGGCCGCAGTCCCAGGGCCGCCCCCCGCCAGCGCAGGAGCCCGGCGCTGCTACCCGCCGGGTGTCATTGCCGCTCGCCGGTCAAGGTCACGTCCGGGGCTCCGTTCGAGCCGCCGAGGTAGTGTTCGACCAGCTCGGTGCCGGCCTCGGACGCCTTGCCGCTCCACACCAGGCGCCCGCGGCGCAGGACATGGCAGCGATCCGCGATGGCCAGGGCGCGGTGGACGAACTGCTCGATGAGGATGACGGAAACGCCCAGTTCGATGACGCGCTGGAGGCCCGCGAACACCTCTTCGACGATCAGCGGGGCCAGGCCGAGGGAGATCTCGTCGGCGATCAGCAGCCGCGGCTGGCCCGCGAGCACCCGAGCGAGCGACAGCATCTGCTGCTCGCCGCCGGACAGCGTCCCCGCGGTCTGCCGCCGCCGCTCGCCGAGGACCGGGAACAGCTCGACCGCGCGCTCGATGGCCACCGGGCGCTCCGCCTTGGGGACGCTCTGAAGCGCCACCTTCAAGTTTTCCGCCACGGTCAGGGACCGGAATATCCCGCGGCCCTCGGGCAGGTACGCGAGGCCGAGCGACCGGATCCGGTCGGCTGGGGCGCTGGTGATATCCGCGCCGTCGAACCGGATCCGCCCTGATTGCGCCTTCACCAGGCCGGAAACGGCCCGCGCGAGACTGCTCTTGCCGGCCCCGTTAGCTCCAAGCAGCGCGGTCACGGACCGCGGCCGGACCGCGAAGGAGACCTCGTGCAGGGCCGTGGCGTCCGCGTACTTCACGCACAGCTCGCTGACTTCCACAATGTCGCTGCTGGCCTCCGGCGTGGACGGCCGGCCGCGCCGCGGCTCAGCCACGGTCAGCGCGGCCCGCCCGGCCGTCGCAGCTTGCGCCGGTTCCGTCGGGTCGAGGTCGAAGTCGCCCAGGTAGGCCGCCCGGACCGCCGGATGACGCCGTATCTCGGCCGGGGTCCCCGCCGCGATGAGCTCGCCGAAGTCCAGGACGAAGACGCGCTCGGACAGATCGAATACGACCTCGACGTCATGCTCGACCAGGACCAGCGCGATGTCTTCGGCCTGGTTGAGGCTCGCCAGCGTGCACGACAGCAGCCTTGACTCGGCCGGGTTGAGGCCAGAGAACGGCTCGTCGAGCAGGATCACCGTGGGATGCGTGGCAACGGCCCGGGCGATCTCCACCAGACGGGTCAGTCCGAGCGGCAGGGCACCCGCCGGCGTATCGGCCACCTGCTCAAGCCCCAGGCTAGCCAGTAGCGCATCGACCTCCTGCTCCTCGGGGACATCTCGATGCAGGAAGCGGCCGGTGAGCGGATCGCTCCACGCCCGCGACGGTACCTGGGCCAGGCGCCTCGGCAGCGTGAGGTGCTCTCGGACCGTGAGTTCATCGAAAAGCTGCGGAAGCTGGAACGTGCGCGCCAGGCCGCGTCGCACCCGCGCCTCGGGCGCGAGCCCCGAGACATCCTTCCCGCCGAGGCGCACCACGCCCTGTTGAGCCCGTACGTCTCCGGACAGCACCCCGAGCAGGGTGGACTTGCCCGCGCCATTGGGTCCGACCAGGCCGACTATGGCGCCTTCTGGCACCTGGATATCGACACCCTGCAGCGCCTTGAGGCCGCGGAAGTTCACAGATATCTGAGTTCCGGAAAGAATATCCGGCCGCTCTTCCCGCCGTACGCTCACTGGACGTCCTCCAGTTCCGGGGCTACCGTCGATGCGATCTCGCCGGCCTGCGCCCGGTTTTCCCTGGCATGCTTCCCGCCTCCGGTCAGCCGCCGCCCGAGGGCGGCGAGCTGACGGCCGTTCATCGTGATGATCCCGTCGGGGTTACGGGCCAGCAACACGGCGCCCACCCCGAACAGGAGCGTCGGCAGCGGCCCCCAGGCAGTGGGCAGGTACGTAGCGAAGATCTGGGGGATCAAGACGATCATGAGGCCGCCGGCCAGGGCCGCGTTGTTCGATCGGCGGCCATTTGTAATCACGACCGCGAACCAGGTCAGGCCGATGATGGTGTCAAATGACTGGGGCAGGGCAGCTCCGGTATAGATCACGTACATTCCGCCGCCGATCCCCGCGATCCCCGCGGCCAGCGCCCAGATCGCGATCTTCATGCGGACCACGCTGATGCCCGCGGAACGGGCTCCGGTCTCGCTCGTCCGGATCGCGGATAGCGCGAGCCCGGTCGTCGACCGCCGGATCGCCGCTATAAAGAGGCTGATGAGCACGAAGAGCGCGAGCGTGAAGTACGTCAGCGCAGTGTTCGACAGGGCGAAGGAGGGCCGCGATACGGTGACCCCGGCGCCGTATCGCAAGAACACGTTGAGCTGGAACACGATCGAGGAGAGCAGCAGGCCGAAGGTAAGCGTCGCCAGGGCCGCATAGAGATTCCCCATCCGAACGGTCAGCAGCCCCACGATCAGGCCGCTGGCGCCTGCGAGCAGTCCGCCCACCGCGACCCCGAGGAGCACCGGCAGGTGGTAGGTCGAGTTGACCTGGGCCGCGGCCAGCCCTCCTATCCCGGCGAAACTGATCTGGCACAGTGAGATCATGCCGCCCTCTCCCGTGAGCAGGGTGAAGGAGAGGAAGATAATCGCGATGGCGACTCCCTCCGCCACCGAGCCGATCCAGTAAGCGGACAGCACCAGCGGCAGGATGGCCGCGATGATGACGAACGGATTCTGCTGGGCGAGGGCGAGGGCAAGGGCTTTGGCGGTAAGTCCCCGGAGACCTCTTTCCGCACTCCGCCCTGCGGATGGCCCTGCAGGTGCCCAGGACGTGATGCTGCGGACGGAAATCGCCCGGTCAAGAGTCCCGCCGAGATTCTCGTCGGTCACCGCTTTGCGCCAGGTGTAATAAAGGAGGAATATCACGACCATCGCGAAGGGGATGCCCGCGATAATGTCGCCGGTGACCTGGCTGGACACGGATGGCAGCGACCATTGCAGCAGCGACCCCACCACGCCCATGAGCAGGCCGACGGCCACGGCCACCGGCAGGCTGCGCAGCTTGGCCGCCACGACCGCGGCGAACGCCGAGGCGGTGACGACCGTATAGTTGCTGACCGAGCTGACGTTCAGGACCGGGGCCGCGAGGACGCCGGCCAGCCCGGCCAGGAACGTCCCGACCGCCCACACGCCGACCGCGATCCGGGCCGGGCTGATACCAGACAGCGACGTCATGGCCTTGGAGTCCACCGTGGCCCGGACCATCAGCCCGACCTGGGTCCTACGCAGAACATAGGTCCCGATCGCGAGGACCGCGGCGACACAGCAGTACGCAATGAGCTGGTCAAGCGTGACCGCCACGCCGCCGACGTGGAAGACGCGTACCGGCTGCGGGGCCAGGCCCGGCGACGTCAGAATCGCCTGGTTCCCGAAAATGAGCTCAGTCGCGGCCGGGATGGCCACGGAGAGCCCTATGGTCGCGACCACCTTCGTGATGGCCTGAGCTTGAGCCAGGAAGCGGAAAAGCGCGAAATAGAGCGCTACTCCCAGCAGCGGGCCGGTGATCGCGATCGCGACTATGGCCGCTGCGTAGACGGGCCAGCCGTGCTGGGCAACCAGGTAGTAGTACAGCCGCGCGATGAAAAACGCGATGGCGCCAAAGGCGAAGTTGAGGACCCCGGCCGATACATAGGTCACGACGATGCTCGCCGCGGAAATCGCATAGATCCCGCCGAGCACGAGTCCCGCAAGAATGAAGGCAATCACGTGGTACTCCTAAGTTCCCAGCCCGGCCAGAGAGGCGGCATCCCGCGTGGGTGTCCTAACCATCGAGCCGGAGGGGCGCTCGCCGGGCATCAGCGTCGGGCCGGGAAGCGGGCATCGGCGCTGCTGCCCGGCGAGCGGCGTCATTTCACTAGCCGTTCGACGTGCCGGGGATCGTGACGATCTTGATGGGCGACGTCCCTGTCAGCGACACGAACTGCGAGCCTTCTACCTTGACCATCCAGGTGCAGTTGCCCGGGAACTGCTGGTTGGTGTTCCCGAAGGCCGCGTAGTCGACCGGGCAGGTGAGGCCGTCGTGGTTGAAGCTCGTCACCTTGCGGAGGTTGCTGATGAAGCTTTGCTGCGACGGGTTGGCGCCCGCTACCTTGAGGCCCTCTATCGCCGTGTCGGCGGTGAACCAGCCCCATTCCATCCCCGCGGACGGGTAGGGCTTGGTCCAGCCGGCGTAGGTCTTGAGGGCCGACATCAGCGCCTTGGTCGCGCTCGTGTTCAGGGAGGACGGCTGGTAGCCGGCGGCCATGTCCACGCCCTGGGCGGCGGTCAGCGAGGAGGGCTGGTCGAGAAGGTCCTGGCCGTAGCCGCCCTGAATGAAGGTGGCCTTGAGAGAGACGTTGGCGTTCTTCAGCGCCGTGATCAAGTTGAGGGTATCGCCGAGCGTCATCTGGCTGCCCAGGATGTTGCACTTCGCCTGCTTGATCGACAGCGCGACGGACGTGAAGTTGGTGTTCCCCGCAGCAATGCCGAAGTTCGTGTACGGGACGGGAACGTGGGCGGCCTTCATCGAGCCGACCATCGCCTCGCCGTTGCCGACCGTGGAGGGCGCGTTGTAGCCCACACCGCAGTACGAGGAACCGCCCTGCGATTTGAAGAACGCGGGCATACCGGTGTAAGAGGGATAGCTGTCGTTGGTGCTTCCGAACGCCGCGAACATGTTCGGGTACTGGCTGGAGTTCCACTCGGGTCCGTCGATCCCGTCACCCACGACGGGCACGTCCTGCTGGGCCGCCCAGCGATAGGCGCCGTAGAAGAAGGCACCCGCGGCCAGCACCGCGAACACGTGATCGTGCTCGACGAGTTGCTGAGTGCCTGCCAGCGATGTCTGCGGGCTGGCTCCCTCGTCGACGCTGACCAGCTTGATCGTCTCGCCGTTGGGGAGTTCGTGGTTGGCGTTGGCCAGCGCTATCCGCGCCTGGGCACCCTCGATCGTCTCCTGGCCGAACGAGGAGGCCACCGGCCCGGTCAGCGGGGTGAGGATTCCGAGGGTGATCGTCTTCCCCGCGGTCACGTTGGTCTTCGACGTGCTGGGGCCCGCGGCTCCCGTCGTGCTCGACGACGAGCTGCAAGCGGCAGTGACACCCGATACCAGGATGGTAACTACCGCGGCCGCGAGCAACCTACTCTTGGTTGGCATCATCATTAAAACCTTCCGCTAGGTCACCCAACGGCGAGGCGTACCGGCCGTGACGACACCAGCGGTTGTCGGCGCGGGGACGACGCTACACGTGCGCAGATCACGGCTGCGTCCCTCGTTGACGTGACATTACTAACTACTTGAGTAGGTAGTTTCAGGGAACATAACATATGCCGCAAGGAGCGTCAACGGAGTGATCAAGTTGAAACGCCTGGGCCGCGGCGTCAGGGCACGCCGATGCTCGGCGGGGGGCGCGCAGGTGCCTAGCCGGCCCGGCAGGATATGAGCCGGCCGGCCGGAGCGGTGCTGCGAGGGTTCCTGGCTCAGGCGCGCCGACGGCTGCTGCGCCTGGCAGCTTCTGGTTCCCCGGTGCCCTGGGACGCACTTTCGGGATCCGCCAGGTGCCGGTCGAAGAGTCCCTCGAGGCCAGAGCCGTATCGGGTCACCATCTCAGCCGAGAAGTCGCGGAACATCCGCTGCGTGAAGATGTCGTGCCGGACAAAGCCCTTGACCAGCGCCGTCAGCAGCGGATCGTCGGCAGACCACACGGCCTCCCACTTATCGCCCTCGGGGGCCAGGGCCCACAGGGCCGCGGCCGTGTCACAGGTGACCGCCAGGTGCCGGGACTGGTGATGACGGTAGATGATGCCGTCGGTGCTGCTGTGGCGGATCACGGCCCCGTTGTGCAGGTTGAACGGCGGCTCGCCGAAGCAAAGGATGTCGATGCGCACGCCGCGGCGATCGGCCGCGGAAATCTCCTCGCCCAGCGCTTCCAGGTAGGTGCCGTGACCGGATACGTATATCCGCTCGCTAGCGCCGCTGATGAGGTCGTTGGCCGTGTTGACGATTGTTATCCACGAGTTGGTTTCCTTGTACAGCCGGAGCTCGTGCGCATCGGCGCTCTCGCGTCGCATCCGCGAGACTTCCAGCTCGACGGTGGCCAGGCGCTGGCGGAAGGTCCTTTCCAGCTCGCTCAGCACACGGGCCGGCGGGACGGCGACGAACTTGGCGGGCGAGCCACTTACCTGCTGGACGGCCCCGCGCTCGACCAACCTGCCCAGCGTCTCGTAGACCTTCGGCTGAGGTACCAGCGTGTCCTTGGCGATGGCATACCCGGTCATCGGCTCCCGGCCGATAAGCCCGGCATACGTCCTGGCTTCGTACTGCGAGAAGCCGAGCTCTGTCAGGGCCGCGATTACCCCGGTGTCGAGCCCCGGCGCACTGCCGCTCTCCGAGCCGCTGCCAGTCATACGGTTAGTCCCTTCGGCGAGCCGGTGATCGGGCCCCGCAGGCGCCCGCGGCACCTCGTCGGGGTGCCAGGCGCGCAACCCTACGCACGACCAACCATACTCGCTACCTCCTGTAGTTGGTAACACCACCCCAGACGTCGCGCCGGGACCGGCTCGGCTGATGTTGACCCGTCAGGGCCGCTCCGATACATTATGCATGCATAAGTGCGTGCAGAAGGGAGCCCGGTGAGGGATAACCGCACGAAGAGGATCATGCTGGCGGGAGGACTCGCGCTCGGCGTGTCCATTACCATCGCCGATCCATTCGTCGCCGAAGTCATCGGCGGAGCGGGCTTCGACTTCGTCCTCATCGACGCCGAGCACTCCCCCATCACCGTCGATCAGCTGCAGATACTGCTGATCGCGCTCCGGACGTCGGCGTCGACGGTGTTCGTCCGCCCCGCGGCCAACGACCCGACGCTGATCAAGCAGATCCTCGACCTCGGCGCCGAGGGCGTGGTCGTACCCGAGGTGGGCGACGCGACCGCTTGCGCCGACGCGGTCGCGGCGGCCCGCTATCCGCCGCTGGGCCGACGGGGATTCGGCCCTCGCCGGGCCGCCCGTCTCGAGGGAGGCAGGCCGGCCTACATCGCGCGCGCCAACGACGAGGTGGCGGTGCTCGTCATGGTGGAGAGCGCCGACGCGGTCGCCAACATTGACGCCCTGCTCCAGACTCCAGGCCTGGACGGGATAATGGTCGGGCCGACCGACCTGGCGGTCACGATGGGCCATCTGGGTGACTTCAACCACCCCGATGTCGGCGCCAGGATCGCCGACGTGCGTGCCGCGTGCCAGCGGAACTCGGTCCCGTTCGGGATATTCGCCGCCACCGAGCAGGCGGCCCGGCGGTGGGCTGGGGATGGGGCCGCCTTCATGACCATTGGCGCAGACACCCAGTTCCTGGACCAGGGCATAGCAACATCGCGAGCCCTCGCGGAGAGCCTGCGCCAGTCCCGGTAGCCGCTCGCCACCCGGCCGCGGCCTACCCGCCCAGCTCATCCGCTCAGGTCATCCACCCGCGTCATTCGTGCTTGTCTGCCCGCGGGCTCGCCCGGAATCGCCGCATGCGCGGCCTCGGGCCATCACAGCCGTTCTCGTCCCATGCGAGCAGGCGGGCGGATGGCCGGGTGAAGAATTTAACTACCTACTTCAGTAGTTACTATTCGCTTCTATCCTGGGTGTCGAGAACACTTCGTCATAGATTGCACCCTACTAGGGTTGTTACTATTTGGCTTCGGATGTTAGACTGCCATCAGGCGCCGAGCCGCGAACCAGCTCGCAGGGGTGCTCCGGCGACCAGCAGAAGAAGTCCTGGCCGGAGCGACCTGGGATCGGCGGTCCTTGCGCTGACCTTCGCGACACTGCCATCCCGCAACGACACGAGGAGCTCGATGGACTGGTCCGCGTACTCCAGGCTCACCTTCGACTACCCGGCCGACGGCGTGCTGCTGATCAAGATCAACAGGCCGGACCGGCTCAACGCGATGGATGAGGTGCTGCACACCGAGCTCAGTCGGGTCTGGCTCGACGTCGACAAGGACAACGGGTGCCGGGCCGTGGTCATCACCGGCGAGGGTCAGGCTTTCTCGGCTGGCGGGGACTTCGAGATGGTGGAGGCCACGCTCGGCAGCTTCAGGGTCGTCTCACGGCTGCTGCAGGAGGCCGCCGAGATCGTTTACAACATCACTAACTGCACCAAGCCCATCATCTCGGCGATCAACGGGACCGCCGTCGGCGCCGGCCTGGCGGTTGCCCTCACCGCCGACATAAGCATCGCGGCCGAGAGCGCCCGGCTTACCGACGGCCACCTCAAGCTCGGCGTGGCCGCCGGGGATCACGCGGCGATCATCTGGCCGTTGTTGTGCGGTCTGGCCAAGGCTCGCTACTACCTGCTGACTAGCAGTTTCATCGATGGCCGCGAGGCTGAGCGGATCGGCCTGGTGAGCAGGTGCACACCGGACGACGAGCTAATGCCCACGGCGCTGCGGCTCGCCGAGGATCTGGCCGCCGGCCCGCGCCGTGCGATCGCCGCCACCAAGAGGACCCTGAACCACTGGGTCCGCGCCGCGGGCCCGATCTTCGAGTCCTCGCTCGCCCTGGAGATGCTCGGCTTCTTCAGCGAAGATGCTCGTGAAGGGCTGGATGCCATGCGCGAGAAGAGGAGGCCGAAATTCCCGTCGAGCCTGGGCACCGAAACGTGAGTGCCGGTGGTGGCAGCCTTGCCGTCAGCCAGATCGACCGGCTGTACTTCGAGGACCTGCCGCTGGAGAAGAAGTTCGTCACGTCGGGGCGCACGATCACCGAGGCGGACGTGGTCGCGTTCGCGGGCCTGTCCGGTGACTTCAATTCACTGCACGTGGACGAGACCTTCGCCGCCGCCACCGGATTCGGCGGGCGGATCGCACACGGGTTGCTCGTGCTGTCGGTGGCGTCAGGATTGACCACCCGCCTGCCGGTGCTCCACGCGCTGCAGCCCTCTCTGCTGGGCATGACCGAGGTGACGTGCCACTGGCTGGCCCCGACTCGCATCGGCGACACGATTCGCGTGGAGCTGACATTCATCGGGGCGCAGCTCACCCGGAGCGGCACGCGGGGGCGGGTAACGGAGCGGCGTGTGGCGCTCAACCAGGACGACGTTACGGTACTGGACAGTCAGTGGACGCTCCTCGTCGCCGCTCGTCCGTCCGCCGGGGAGTGACCGGGTTCATCCTCCGGTCGGGTATGCAGGGTTCATCCTCCGGTCAGGTGTGCAGGTAATAGCCACCGGACACGCACAGGATCTCGCCGGTGATGAAACTCGCACGGTCGCTCGCGAGGAACACGACAGCGTTGGCGACGTCCTGGGGCTGGCCCACCCGGCCCAGTGGCGTCTGCCGGGCCATTTCCTCGACGTACTCGTCCCCGTAAATCTTGCCGAGGAACGGGTTCCACGCCAGCCCGGGTGCCACCGCGTTCACGCGGATGCCGTGGGGTGCGGCCTCCATGGCCGCGGCCCGGGTAAAACCCGTGATCCCGGCCTTGGCCGCGGCGTAATGTGACTCGCCTTCGCCCGTGCGCATCCAGCCCGCGATCGACGACATGTTGACGATGGCGCCCCGAGTGCCCCGGTCGCGCATGACGTTCAGGGCCCGCCGGGTGACCATGAACGGCCCGGTAAGGCTGACGTCCAGAACCTGGCGCCAGGTGTCTGTGGGCATCTCGTACAGCGAGGCCAGCATGTTGATGCCGCTGTTGTTGACGACGACATCGAGTCGTCCGTACTTGTCGGCGACGCCGTTGATGACCTCGTCGATGCGCGCTTCCTCCCGCACGTCGAGCGGGACGCCGGTGACCTCCTGGCTGGTCTCGTCAGCGATATCGGCCGCGACCTTGGCGGTTCGCTCCGGGTGCTGGTCGCTGAGGACCACCGTCGCCCCTTCGCGGGCGAAGGTCCTGGCGACCGCCTGCCCGATTCCGGCGCCAGCCGCCGCCGTCACGAAGACCACCTTGTCGGAGAACTCCATCATCTGCTCCAGTCATTTCCGCCGGTTGAAGAGCGCATTGCTAGCAGGTTCCGGTGATGAGCTGCCACGCCCGCATCGGTCCGGTCATGGCGTCCGCTCCCAGCCGCTGAGCCCATCGCATGGCCGTCCCGTCACTTGCCTCCCACTCCCACAGCCGGCGAGTGAATCGCTGCAGTGGGTACTCCATCGTCACGCCGATGGCCCCGTGAACCTGATGCGCCAGCCGGGCGCCCAGGATCGCCGCCTCCCCGGCCAGTGTGCGGGCCGCGCCGATCAGCGCGAGGTCAAGCTGCGGGTCATCGTGCTCGCCCAGCGCGGCCTGGGCGGCGTCCACCACCACGGCCACCCGCTGCGCCTCCGAGGCCAGCCTGGCCAGGTGCGTCTGCACCGCCTGGAACCGGGCGATCGGCTGCCCGAACTGAACGCGCTGGCCGGCGTAGACGATCGTCAGCTCCGCCGTCCGCTGCAGGGCGGCGGCCATGCGCACCGCGCTGGCCAAGGCACGCCGCCTGGTCACCGTCTCAACGGCGGCCTCGTATGCGATGCTGGCCGGCGCGAGCTCGGCGACGGGCACGCTGTCCAGGCGGACCCTCCGGGCCACCGGTTCCCCGGCGGTGTTGGCCGCCCCCGCCGGGAGCCCTAGGTCGGCAACGGCCACGGTCGCCACCAGCAGCTGCCCGTCCTGCCGCACCGCCACGACGAGCGTCGTGGCCGCCGCTGGCCAGGCCATGCTCTCCAGGGTGCCGGTGAGAACGCGGCCGCGGCCCGCCCCCTCAAAGCGTATGTCGCCCGCTGCCGTGACCGCCAGGTGATCGCTCCAGGGAAAGGCGAGCCGGGCCTGGCGGAGCAGCCATCCCGCCAGGATCGGGCCTTCGATGACGGGAAGGCTCAGCCCCGCGTAGGCCGCGCCCCGCAGTACGTCGAGCGCGTCGTTCAGGCTGCCGCCGCTGCCGCCGAGCTGTTCCGGGACGCTCACGCCGAGAAATCCCGAGGCCTGGAAGGAATCCAGCCACCGCGCCGACAGCGGATCGGCCCGGCCGCGCGGCACCGACTGCAGGCTCCGGTCGCCGTCCAGCGATGTCGCCTGGTCGAACACGGTCGCCGCCAGCGGTGACCGGAGCGCCCAGCCCTTCCGGGTACTGGCCCAGCCCGGCAGCTGACGGCCGATCAGCACGCGGAGCACTTCGTTGGTGCCCCCGGCCGTGGTGAAGACCGGCGACCGGAGCCGGTTGATGTCGAGGAATTCGTGGAATCTCTCGGCGGCGGCGCCGGGCCTGATCTCCTCGTAGCGATAGCGCCATAGCTCGTCG
>WNFG01001198.1_pt1 | contig 21958 bp, 16 predicted proteins | sample 5400431 | NCBI WGS metagenome assembly WNFG01 (sample SAMN13153346, study PRJNA577476) | soil metagenome | isolation source: 120 cm saprolite under Douglas fir tree site 2 hole 3 replicate 2 | place: USA:California | collected 2015-04-18 | reverse complement strand
AATGGCGCCGGAAAGACCACCACGCTTCGCATGCTCGCCACGATCCTTGAGCCCACGGACGGCACCGCCCTGGTCTGCGGCCATGACGTCGTCGAGGAGCCTGAAAAGGTCCGCGCCAACATCGGGTTTTTGTCTACGGCCACGGCGCTCTATCCGCGCCTGACCTCGCAAGAGATGGTGGAATACTTCGGCCGCCTGAACGGTTTGGACGAGCCAACCCTGAAAAAACGCATCGACGACATCTTTGACCGCCTGGACATGAACGGATTCCGCGATCGCCGCTGCGACAAGCTCTCCACCGGCATGAAGCAGAAAACCTCCATCGCCCGCACCCTTGTCCACGATCCGCCCGTGATGATCTTCGACGAGCCCACTCTCGGCCTCGACATCATGACCGCCCGCACCATCACCACCTTCATCCGCGAATGCCGCGACCGCGGCAAGACCGTCATCTTCTCCACGCACATCATGAGCGAAGTCGAAAAACTCTGCGACACCATCGGCATCATCCATGATGGAAAACTTCTTACCGAAGGCACGCTCGCGCAGCTTCGCCAAAAATACGCCGAGCAGGACCTCGAAGAAATCTTTGTCAAGGTTGTCGGCCCGCTCCATTCGAACTCGGAGGCCTGAGCCATGAACTTCCGCAATGTCGGCATCGTCTATCGCAAGGAGCTCACCGAGTGGCTCCGCGACCGCCGGACCCTGATTTCCACGGTGCTTGTGCCACTGCTCGCTTTCCCGGTGCTCATGGTGGGCATGATTTCCCTCATGACCGTGATGATTGGCAAGGCGGAGAAGGAGATTCCGAAGATCATGGTGCTGGGCGGCGAAGATTCGCCCCAAGTCCTGGAGAAACTTCGAGGAGTTGACAAGCTCGAAATCGTGCCTTCCAGCGACAATTACAAAAAAAGGATTTCCGAAAAGGAGATTCGCGCCGCCGTCGAAATTCCCAAAGGATTCGACGCTGCGCTGGGCCGCGGCGAAGAGCAAACCGTCAAAATCTATTTCTACGAGGGAGAGATAAAGTCTTCCTTTGGCGCCAACCACATCGAGAAATTCTTCAAGGACTACCGCGACTCCGTCATTTCCACCCGCCTTGCCGCCCGTAACGTCCCCGCGTCTATCATCAAGCCTTTCGAGATTAAGCAGGAAAACGTCGCTCCGCCTGAAAAAGTCAGCGGGGCGGCTCTCGGCGGCCTCCTCGGCTACATGGTTATCCTGCTCTCGATGACCGGCGCAATCTACCCCGCCATCGATCTGACCGCCGGCGAAAAAGAACGCGGCACCATGGAAACCATCCTCTCCAGTCCCATCTCCCGCAGGGATCTCGTCCTCGGCAAATTTTTGCTCGTTCTCTCGGCCTCTCTCACCACCGCTGTCCTGGCCATCTTCTCCATGGGCACCTCTTTTTACGTTGTGGGCAGGTCTGGCGCCATGTCTTCAAAAGAAGCGGCCGCGCTTCAGCTTCACATCGGCTTGCCGACCGTCCTGTCCGTTTTCCTGATGGCTCTGCCTCTCGCCGTCTTTTTCGCTGCGGTCTTGCTTACCATCGCCTTGTTCGCCAAGAGCTACAAGGAAGCCCAGAGCTACCTTACGCCCATGACCTTTGTTGTGGTGATCCCGGCGGTTGCGTCTCTCTTGCCCGGCGTCGAGTTAACTCCCAAGCTCGCTCTCATCCCCATCCTCAGCACGAGCCTGGTCTGCAAGGAAATCGTCGCCGGCACGTTTCACTGGAACTATATTCTGCTCATCTTGCTGTCCAGCAGCGTTTACGCCGCCGCTGGACTTTTTCTCGCGGTCAAAATGTTCCAGCGCGAATCCGTCCTGTTCCGCTCCTAGCCTCTTCCTCTTGCAGAGGGGCAAAATATTGCGCCCCAGATCGGCAAGAGTCATGCACTCCCACCGTGCAAGCCGCGCCCTCGACTGCCTCGGTTCCCTGCCGCCACACGCAGCGCATCTACGACGCGGCCATCGGGCCAAAACAAATGTGGGTCGCGCCCGGAGCGTTTCACACCGCGGCGCTGGGCTATCAGCCTGAGGAATTCCGCCGGCGCGTTCTGGATTTTTATGAGCGCGCGGCATCGATGCAAGCGGCCCACACAAAATAACAATTCTCCGTCGCTTGGCTGCGCAATCTCCGGGATTGGGATGGCGCGTGCTAAAATTGCTGTTTCATGCCGGACGCGCCGCTCATCTCCGTTCACGCCCTTTCCAAGCACTACCGCAGCTTCCACCGGCGCGAAGGCATCCTCGGCGGCCTGGTGAATCTTTTTCATCGCGAATACCAGAGCGTCAAGGCGGTCGACAACATCCATTTTGAAATTGGCCGCGGCGAAATGGTCGGCTACATCGGCCCCAATGGCGCCGGAAAATCCACGACCATCAAAATGCTCACGGGAATTCTCGTCCCGACTTCGGGCGAGATTCATTCGAACGGTTTCATTCCCTGGCGCCAGCGCGCCGCGTATGTAAAAACCATCGGCGTCGTCTTCGGCCAGCGCACGCAGCTCTGGTGGGATATCGCGGCGATCGAATCCTTCAAGCTGCTCCGCCGCATCTATGACGTTTCGCAGCGCGACTTCGATGAGCGCATGGAACTATTCAATCAGGTGCTCGGGCTCAGCGAGCTGCTTCACACGCCGGTGCGTAAGCTCTCTCTCGGCCAGCGCATGCGCTGCGATCTGGCCGCCGCGCTGCTGCACAATCCGCCAATTCTTTTTCTCGATGAGCCTACCATCGGCCTCGATGTAGTCGCCAAGGACCACATCCGGCAGTTCCTTCGCGCCATCAACGAACGCTACAAAACCACTGTGGTGCTGACCACCCACGACCTCGACGACATCGAAGAGCTCTGCCGCCGCATCATGATCATCGATCGCGGAACGCTTCTCTACGACGGCCCGCTCGCCCGTCTCAAAGAGCAGCTCCTGCGCACCAAGCAGATTAAATTCATCCTCCGCGATGGCGATCAGAACGCGCGCCTCGCCGAGTTTGAAAAGTCTCTGCCGGCTCTTGCTCCGAACGGCGACACCGCTGTTTCGCTGCGGCTCGAGCGCCTCGATGAACTGACCTGCCGGCTGCGCTTCGACCGCGCAGCCATCTCGTCCAGCGATTTGATACGCCAGATTCTCGCCGCCGTCGAGGTCCGCGACTTCGTCATCGAAGACGAGCCCATCGAGGAAATCGTCAAGCGCATTTATTCCGGCGAAGCCCCGCGATTTCAAGAGAGCCTCAAACGCAATGATGAATCTCGATTGACACAGTAAGAGATCATGTCCACTGCGCAAACACTTCGCCTTCCCACTCATCGCCTTTCGCTTCTGGCTGGTCTCAAGATTTACGGCGAGTTTATGCGTATAGGCTTCGTCAACATTCTCGCGTTTCGCTTGCGCTACTACACGGGCATCATCACGTACCTCATCAACGTCACGGTCTACTATTTCATCTGGCGCGCGGTCTTTGCGAGCGCCACAGGCTCTATCGCCGGATTTTCGCTGCCGCAGATTCTCACCTACGTCAGCGTCGGCTGGATTCTCCGCTCCTTCTACTGGAATACCATCGATCAGGAAATGGCCTACGAAGTCATCGAGGGAAAGATCGCCATGGACCTGATCAAGCCGGTCTCGGTGCAGTGGATGTGGCTCGCGCGCGCCATGGGTGAATCTGCGTTTCGCCTGATTCTTCTCACCGCGCCCACAGCCATAATCATCGCGCTTCTCTTCCCTGTGAATCCGCCGGCATCGAAGCTAAATTTCGCGCTTTTCTTTCTCGCGGCGATCGGCAGCTTTTTCATCATGGGCGCGCTTAACTTCCTCATTGGCACCTGCGCCATTCCCCTCACTTCCATCCTCGCGCTGATCCGCGCGAAGTTCTGGCTCATCGAACTGCTCAGCGGTCTGCTCATCCCGCTGAGCTTCTTCCCGCGCCCGCTGCAAATTATTTCTTCGTGGCTCCCGTTCGAGCACATCGCCGCAACGCCGCTGCAAATTTATCTCGGGCGCCTCTCGCTCGCCGCTTCCCTGCGTCTTCTCGCGCTTGAATATTTCTGGGTAATCGTCCTACTTGTGCTCGGCCATCTCTGGTGGCTCCGCGCCACGCGGAAAATCACCATCCACGGCGGCTGATATGCGCGAAGCTTTGGTCAATTTCAAACGCCACGCCGTTCTGTTCTTCGCGTATTTCGCCCAGTACGCGAAGGTGCGCGTCAGCTACCGCGGCGACTTCTTTATCTCCGCGGGCACATCGATGACCGCTACGATTTTCTCGCTCGGCTTTGTCCTGGTTCTTTTTGCGCGGATTCCTAGCCTCGCCAGCTGGCGCATGGAAGAAGTTCTTTTTCTTTACGGGTTTTCGCTCATTCCCTTCGGGCTCTTCAACGTGCTCTCCCTTAACCTCTATGAGTTCGGCGCCACCTACATCATGGAAGGAAAATTTGACCGCGTTCTTCTTCGTCCGCTTTCTTCCCTTTTCCAGGTTCTCTTCGAGACGTTCCGCATCGAGTCTCTCCAGGAAGTGATCCTTGGCCTGGGCGTAGTTGTCTGGGCCTCGCGGCGCCTCCACTATCACTGGCATGTTCTCGATGTTTTGCTGCTCGCTTTCTTCGCTCTTTGCGGGGGCGTCATCTATATCTCAGTCTTTCTATTTCTCTCCACATTTTCTTTCTGGTTCGAGGACCGCATCGGCATTCATCCGCCCTTCTGGAATCTTCTCGCTTTCGGCCGCTACCCGCTCTCGATCTACTCCGGCTACATCAAGTTTCTCCTGAGCTGGATTATTCCTTTCGGCTTCGCCACGTTTTATCCAGCGTCTCGCCTTCTCGGCCGGCCCGAATTCCGCATCTACGCGCCGCTCATTCCGGTGGTAGCCGCCGTGACGTTCGCGCTCGCCGCCACGTCGTGGCGCATCGGCTTACGCCGTTACTCCTCAACTGGCTCCTAAGAAGTAAGCGTCCAATCGGGAGTAGCCTTTTGCGGGAAATGAATTTCTGGGGCTCTTGAATCAGACCGCCGAGGGCTCTACCTTAACTGGGCGTGATTCTGGCGCGCTTCCCACTCCTGGCTGAGCCGGCGAACCGTTTCGCGGAGCCGTACGGCTAAGGCGGCAATCGTTTCGAGGCGCATCTGGGCGCCTGCGGGCAAGCGGTCATCCTTTTTTCGCCGCATCTCCGCCAGAAGCAGTTCGGCGTTGCCCAGAATTCCCGTTAGCGGATTATTTAATTCGTGCCGGAGGACTTCGCCAAAATCTCCTGCGCCGCTTTCTTCCATTAGGCTTTCCGCGGATGTGGACCCGTACTGATCACTTCGCTCCTGAGCAGACGCGGCCAAGAGCTGTGATTCGCGCAGCCGGCGTTCCACCAGTTTCACCGCAACCGGCAGGCAGCCGCCCGAACGCGCCACATAATCCGCGGCTCCCGCGGCAACAAAGGGCGCGAGCTGCGTCTGGCAATCAGCGTCGCCGATGACCACCACCGGCGCATAGCCGGCTAGAGTGGCCACGGCTGCGTCCAGGCGGAGGGCCCTTCCGCGCGGTCCATCCCCTTCGGTGGTCACGCACGCGTCTTCGAGCAAAATGACGACGGGCGCGGCACCTTCCAGGATGCTGCGCGCCGCATCCAACGTGCTCACGGCCGCCACGCGCAGGCTGGGATCTATCCTTTCGAGCTCCTGCCGAGCGGCCGCGCACAAGGCCGCGTCATCGCTCACCAGCAGAATCGTTTGTTCCTGTGTACCCATGTTTCCACCCGTTTCTCACTGCGTTTTCTTTGCCGCCGCGGCCCGAGATCCACCGGCCCCTTGGCTGTCCAAGACGCGGTGGACCTTCTCGGTCAACTCCTCCATGCGGAAGGGTTTGGCCAGGTGAGGCAAGCGGTTGCGTTCCAGAAATTCCTGCGTATGCGCCGCGATCACATCGCCAGTCACGAAGAGAAACCGCCCTCGCAGCGGATTCTGCGCGCGCACCAAAGACTTGTAAAAATGCTGTCCGTCAATTCCTGGCATCTTCATGTCGCAAATGACCAGGTCGTAGGGCTCCCGTGCCGCGCGCTCCAGCGCTTCACGCCCGTCCAGCAAAACGTCCACGCTCATCTCCTCGTCCTCGAGGACATCGGCGATCAGCCGCGCCACGGTGGGCTCGTCTTCCACGACCAGGACGCGGGTCCCGGTGCGGTCCCGGCGAGCCACGGCAGGTGCGGGTGCGGCGGGCGTGGACAAGTCTTCAGGCAAGGCGGCTCCCGTGGAATCCTGCGCCAGCATGATTTTTTCGCCCGGGAGAGCTGAGGGGCGGCCGATTTCCACTGTCTCGGCCGGAGCCACGGGGAGCTCAATGGAGAACACTACGCCGCCTTCCGGCCGGTTGGAAACGCTTACGCGTCCGCCGTGCTCGCGCACGACGCTTAGCACGATGGAGAGTCCCAGGCCCGTGCCGATGCCCGCGGGCTTGGTGGTGAAGAAGGGATCGAAGATGCGCGCCAGAATGGTCTCAGGAATCCCCGGCCCATCATCGCTGACTTCCAGAAGGACGCGGCCGGCGTCGCTGCGCGCGGTGCGCAACCGGATGGTCCCTCCGCTTCCGCGCCCCTGGATGGCCTGCCGCGCATTGCCGATCAAATTCATCAGCACCTGCTGGAGCTGGCCGCTATCCGCCCAAACGAACGGAGGGACGGGGTCGAGGTCCAGGTCGAGACTGATTTTCTCCGCGGCCAGGGCGAAGCGCTGCAGCTCCATGGCGCCGTGAACGACCTGATTAAGGACCATTCTTTTCCGTTCAGGCCGCGACTCCCTGGCGGAGAAGAGGAGCTGGCGCAGAATGGCGCTGGCCCTCTCCGCCTCCTGATAGATCTGCCGCGACTCTTGTGTACGCCCGATGGAATCGTTGCGAAGCAGCAGGCGCTGGGCGTAGCCGAGAATGCTAGTCAAGGGGTTGCTCAATTCGTGCGCTATGCCGGTGACCATCTGGCCGAGCGCAGCGAGCTTCTCGGTCTGCAGCAATCGTGATTGAAAAACCCGCTGGGCCGAGAGATCGCGGTAAATCTCCACGCGGCCTAGCCTCCGGCCTGCGTTCCCAAGCACGGGCCGCGCCGCCCTTTCCAGCACGCGCGGCACAGGGCGGGCCAGCTGAACTTCCTCGCGGACACCGTCTTCCGCCCCACGGCTGAGTTTGCGCCATTGCCCGGCGAATCTCTCGGGCTCGGCCGCCCTCTCCGCCAATTTCGTGAGGAGCTCCTCAAGGGAGGTGCAATGTTCAGCCTCACCCGGGGCCAGACCGGCGATTTGCGCAAATCGAGTGTTCATGGCGCGGATATTTTCATCTTCGTCGAAGAGCAGCACGCCTTCCTCCACCCACTCGAGCACGTTGTGCAATTCCGCCTCCGCGCGTTCCTGCTGCTTCCCGGCATCACGCGGCGGCGCGGCTTCGAGCAGGACCATAACGAGGTCGTCTATCGCAGGCGTGACCGCCCGGATCCGTGCGCGGACTCCATTGACCAGCTTGGCCTCGAAAGAATCCCTTTGCCCGGTTCCTGATGCAGATGCGCCCGCGAGCGCACGCTGCAACCAGGCCGCAATCCGGTCTTGCTCCCGCGCGCAGAAAAGCTCTGAGAACCTTCCGTGTGCGGGCCGCTCCTCCTCGCTCTTCCCTGACGCAGCCGGTAGCTCGCCAGGCGACTGGCCAAGGAGAATCTTTGCGCCGCGGTTCAAATCGGTAATAAGTCCGCCCGGGCCCAAAAAGATGGCCGCCTCCGAACCGGAGTCCAACAGCTTGCGATGTTGAGCGGCGCGCCGCCGTTCTTCAATGCCGCGTTTTCTCTGGGCCAGCGCGGCGGACGCCAGCGAAGCGCGCAGCTCAAGCCGCTCGAGAGTGATTAGCGAAGCCGTCCTGGGGGGCAGGCCGGTTACCAGTACACCCGCCGTTTCTCCGGCGGCAACCAGGGGAAGCGCAACCACGCGGGCCACTTCTCCCTTGGACCAGGATACGCGCGGCTCGTCGCCCACCACGCTCCCAGCTTCCACTGCCCGCCGCCACAGACTCGCCAGCGGTTCGCTCTCGACCGCGCGAGCCCAGGCGGAATCTCCGCTCTCCCATGCAAACTCCATTTCACCTGCTCCTTGGAGATCGCGTGACTGTGCGCGCCGCTGACCGATCACTGCGAAGATTGCGCCGGGACCGGCGCCATTCTCCGCGCCCGCCGTACAGCTCTCCGCCAGATCCGCCAGAATCGCATCCGCGGACGATCGGCTGCCGAGAGCGGCCATGACCTTCTTAGTCAGACTCAGGTCCGCCTTCTGCTCCCACCCGGTTCGCTGTTCTTCTTGCCATTCGAGGGCTGCGGCCAAGTCTCCCGCTAAGGACTCAAGTAAGTCTTGCGGCAATGCTCCTTGCCTTTCCCGCGTTCCGGCAAGGAGCACGCCGCGCAAGTGACCCTTGGCCTGGACAGGCACCCAAATCACGCGGCGCAATTCCACAAGCATTCCGATGACAGGCCGCTTGGGAGAGTCATCAAGCTCTTGCTTTACGCTTTTTCCGCCCGTGAGCAGATCCTGTGGCAGAGGGGCCTCGAGTGACAGCCGCTCCCATTCGGCAGGCGTGGCGCGTCCGCCGGGCTCCCAGATCCGGCCACGCAAAGACGGCGGGCCGCGCAAATCTGCGATCGTCGCGGGAGGCTGCTCGAGCCAGACACCGAAGCGGTCGGCAAGCGCGTCCCTGCTTAAGTGGCGAATGGCCTCGGCCAGGAGCTCCTCACGCGATGCACCTGCGCCCGCGAGGCGCGCAATGCCCCGTAACGCCGAACCCTCTTCCCGCCTCTTTCGTTTAGCCCACATCTTCCGGCCCTGAGCTCTTCCCGCGATGTCGTGAGGCAGTGCGATACGGTCAATCCGCGAATTTCGCACGTGTTTTGCAATTGCACCGCCAGGCCCAACCGGAGAACTGCGTAGTTTGTTTAGAATCAACTGCTTACAGCGAGCCGCAAGGCGGCGTGACCGGCCGACAATCCCATGTCGACACCGAAGGCCGGGCTTGTTCCCAGAGTGAACCGGAGGTATGGGTCTTCGCATTGCGGAAGCCAAGCCAAAACTTGTGAAGAGTAGAGGTCAGAATGATGCGGCGCGCCAAGCCGTGGACGGGCACCGGAAGGAAAGTACGAAGAATTCAGGAGATGGGCTGGGGCGGGAGAGATCGCCGCCCTAGGGTTGGGGCTGCTCCATGTGATACTGCTTCAGCTTGCGATAGAGCGTGGTTTTCCCGATGCCCAGCATGCGCGCGGCCGCCAGTTTGTCGCCGCCGGTTTCGCGCAGCGTGCGCAAAATGGCCCGCCGCTCGAGCTCCTCGAGCGGTAGCAGTTCGTCTTTTTCCGGGACGCGCTCGCTGGCCGGATAGTGGAGGTTCGAAGGTAAATCTCCCACATGCAAGATCGGCCCGGAGCCTAGCGCCACGGCGCGCTCAATGGCGTTTTCCAGCTCGCGCACGTTACCCGGCCAGTCGTAGGCTATCAATCGGCGCATAGCATCCTCGGAGATCGTGCGGGGCGATCCGTGGGGATCGGAAAATTTTTCAAGGAAGGCGGTGACGAGAATAGGGATGTCACTTTTGCGATCACGGAGCGGGGGCAGCTTAACCTGCACCACGTTCAGACGGAAATACAAATCTTGCCGGAAAGTGCCGGCGCGAATGGCGGCTTCCAAGTCGCGGTTGGTGGCTGCGATGATACGGACGTTGATGCGGCGCCGCTCGGTAGACCCGACGGGCTTCACCTCGCGCTCTTGCAGCGCGCGCAAGAGCTTGGCTTGCAGGTCCACGGGCATGTCGCCGATCTCATCGAGGAAAAGGGTGCCGCCCTGGGCCGCTTCGAGGAGCCCTTGTTTCGCCTGCATAGCGCCGGTGAAGGCGCCTTTCACGTAGCCGAAGAGCTCCGATTCAATCAGTGTGGGGACCAGCGACGAGCAGTCTACCGGCGCAAACGGGCGGTCCTTGCGCGGCCCGGAAAAATGAATGCTCCTGGCAACGAGCTCCTTTCCTGTGCCGCTCTCGCCGAGGATCAAGACTGGATATTCGTGCTGGCTAACTTTCTCGATGATTTTATACACGTGCTGCATCTTTGCAGACACACCGATCAGGCCCCCAAAGCCCGGCCGGGTGCGCAATTGCTCTCGCAAGAGCCGATTCTCCCGGTCGAGGTCCAGATCGCGGGCCACGCGTTCCAGGCGAGCCTTCAAATCGTCGACGTGGAACGGCTTGGTCACATAGTCGACTGCCCCCATGCGCGTGGCCTCAACCGCGGACGCAATGGATCCATATTGCGTGAGCACCACCACCGCTACTTGCGGATGGATCTCGCGCACCTGTTTGAGAAGTTCCAGGCCGCTCGAAGGCGGCAGAATCAGGTCGGTCACCACAATGTCGATGGCATGGGTTTCAAGGTGCTCCAGCGCTTCAGCGACCGTGGACGCCACCAGGGGTTTCATCCCGCACGACGCGGCAACATCCGCGCAGAGCTTCTGCGTCGTTTCCTCGTCCTCAACGACGAGCACAGTGATGGGTGCCGCAACTCGCTGCACCGCCGCTTCTTCGCTCATGAAGTCCCGCCTGGTGCGTGTCTGTGAGTCTCTTGCTGCACCGACAGTACCAATTCCGGAAATACCAAAATCATTCATAATCCGATTAGTTAGCTATTTTAACGCTTAAGGGCCAGTTCAAGTTTGGAATTTTTTCCAATGGAGGTGCTATCACTGGCAGAAGGCCGCGTACCGATAAGCCGTTGTCTATCAGGTGTTTCCCAAAACGGAACTCGACCTAGTTCCGTTTTGGGAAGAATAACACGCGGGCATTCCGGCTCATGGGAAGGCCAGGTGCGCCTTCCGATTCCGGCGGGAAAACAAAAAGGGCGCCCGCTCCGGCGGACGCCCCTGTAAAAGTGAATCGAAGCGCGCTGGTTAGAACTGCATTTTCAGCGCGAATTGGAGCTGCCGGGCCGAGCCGAAGTCGCCGCCGGGGAAGCGCGTGCCGTTTGGTTTGACCGTTCCAAACGTCGCGGCGCCGACAGTTGTGAGTGGGTTGCCGAAGTTGGGGTGGTTAAAGATGTCGAACATCTCGGTCCGGAATTGCAGATTGAGCCTTTCCGTCAACTTTGTGTTCTTGGTAACGTTGAAATCGGTATTCACGAAGTCCGGGCCGGTAATGGCATCGCGGCCGAGGTTGCCCGGATGGCAAACTCCAGCGACACATGGCGAAACGAAAACCGCCTTGTTCACATACCACTGAGCGGGATCTCCCGTGGTTTGGATCGGGCCGGTAATATCCGGGCGAAGCGTTTGGGTAATCCCGCCTCCAACGTTAACCGCAATCAGTGGAGTAAGGGGATTGCCGCTCTGGGCTTGCGTGATAACTCCGACTTGCCAGCCGGAGATGAGGCGGTTGCCCTTGAACGGTAATTGATAAACACCGTTCATAACGAAACGGTGCCGCACGTCGAATTCAGATAAACCGTAGTCGCCGCGCGGGTTGTAGGCATTTTGCAGCGGGATCGACTCATTTGAGGACAGAGAGTTGAAATCGAGCGACTTCGAAAAAGTGTAAGAAGCGAGGAACTCGAAGCCATGGGAGAAGTGCTTGTTAAGGGTGACCCACAGGGCGTTGTAGTTCGAGGTTCCGGCACCATTCACCTGATTGATCGCCCCCAAGGTGCAGGGAGGATTCGGAGGCGCGCATTGTGCTGGCAGCACTGAACTCGTCAGCGGAAGAGTCCGGAACGGCCGGACAGCGCCATAGACGCCGTTAGTGACCAGGGGCTGATTAACGTTCTGATTCAATTGAACGTGCGTGCCCTTCGTTCCGACATAGGCGACGCTCAGGCCCATCGTGGAAGTGAGCTGGCGCTCAATCGTGAGGTTCCAGTCCTGGGCATACATGTTCTTGAAGTTTGGGTTAATAGAGCTCGGCCCCAGGCCAACGCCGACAATGGCGGCAGAAGGGTTTTCAAGGGTGATAGCGGCGGCGCTGATGTTGAGAGGCAAAGCAAACGGCGGGTTGCCGCTCAAGCCAGTCACGATATTCAGGTTTGGATTCTGGGCCAGGATGGCATAAGCGGCCCGGATCGAGCTCTTGCCATTCTTGAACGGATCCCAGGCAAAGCCGACGCGCGGCTCAAAGTTCTTGTTGTTGGTCTGATACGGCTGGTTGGCCGGGATCAACGTCCCGGTCGCCAAGTCGAAATTAGTAAAGCGGTTGATGGCTTCTGAGGGTGTAGAGTTCCACTCATACCGGAGTCCAAGATTGAACGTAAAGTTAGGTTTCCATTTGAAGGTGTCCTGCGCAAAACCCGCATAGGAGGGTTGCAGGAGCCGGTCATTTCCAGCGCCAAGCGTAAGAGTGAAGTTGGCAGCCTTGTCGTTGAGAAAGTTTGTCATCGCAGTCGCAGTGACAACGCCGCCCGCCACAGTTGGATTGAACGTAAAACTCCCGATGTTCTCAGCGACGTTGTTGTTGTACGCGCGTCGGATTTCTCCGCCGAACGCAAAGGTGTGACGCCCTTTCAGCCAGCTTAGGGTGTCATTCAGAACGACGGTGGTATCGCCCCGGCCCTGAGGTTCGTTAGTCGGCCCGCCGAAAGCCACGGCGCCGTTCACGACGATGTTTGGTAATCCCACTGCCCCGGGACCTCCCGCTGGAAGCTTGATATTGAAGGCAGCGGGATCCAAGGCTGTCGGTGTAAAGAAAAGGTGAATACGGTTGAATCCCAGACGGACCGTGTTCGTCAGCGCGGGCCCGAAAATGTGGTCTTCGCTGACTGTCATCAGCTGCCTGAAGCCATCGCGGGTGTCGCCGAATCCCGGAATGTTCGTGCCCGAGGTCGGCTCCTGACGCAGGTCCTTCTGAACGACGTAATAACCATGGATGCGATCTTTGCCGGTCAATTCGAGGTCCAGATCCGCCGAACCTTGATTCAAGTTCACATTCGCGACCACCCCACCCGTAAACCCGGTGAAGGTCGTTGGGTCCGTCGCAACGTCCCCAGGGTTTGTTGAATTCGCCGCCGGAATCAGTTTTAGGAGGCTCTTGACGGCCGTGGCTGACGCCGGAATCGTCGCGATCTGCTGGATACTTGGCACCGTCGTCGACACAGTTATCTTTTGGTGCTGCCGGAGTCCTTCGTATGCAAGGAAGAAGAACGCTTTGTTCTTCTTGATCGGGCCGCCGAAATCGGCGCCGAATTCGTTCCGATTAAAGGGCGCTTGTGGGCCCAAAGCGACAGTATTGAAGAAATTTCGCGCGTCAAGCGCGTTGTTGCGGAAAAACTCGAAGGCCTCGCCGTGGTACTCGTTGGTGCCAGACCGCGTCGCCAGGTTCACAATCGCGCCGGCACTCCGGCCATACTGCGCCGGAAAGGTCGAGTTGTCGATCTTGTATTCGGCGAGGGTATCGATCGGCGGCTGGAAGGTGATCTGGTTCTGAACCGGATCGTTCAAGTTAATACCGTTCACCAGCCAGTTGGTCGTATCTTCGCGCTGTCCCGCCGTGTTGATTCCAAACGAGCCCTGTCCACGGAGCGGTGCCGAGAGGAAACCGTTCTGCGGCGGTGTCACTGTGCCCGGAGTCAGCAAGCTGAGATCCGTAAAGTGACGCCCGTTCAAGGGGATTTCCTGGACCGTCTTCTCATCGATGACCTGCCCGACGCCGGTAGTCGCGGTCTCCACGAGCGCGGCCTCGCCCGTAATCTCGATAGACTGCGAGACCTGGCCGATTTGCAGCTGGATGTCCCTTGTAGAGGTCGTCGCTACCTGGAGCTTCAGATCGGCGAGCACCGCCGTCTGGAAACCGGTTGCGCTGACCTGGAGGCGGTAGACTCCAATGGAAAGCGCCGGGAAGAGATAGGCCCCCGCGCTATCGGATTGCGTGGTCGATTCAACACCGGTCGCTATGTTCTTTGCGGCGACCTTGGCATTGGGTACAGCCGCGCCAGTGGCATCCGTTACCGTGCCGTTCAATATCGCGGTCGATTGCGCTTGCGCGACGCTACCCAGCGCAAAGGAAAACACCAGCAGCAGGACACACGCTACCAAAGTGGAGCGGAAAGAAAAGCCTCCCGTACGTATCATTTCCATCATGCCTCCTAGTGATTGAAAGAGCTGAATTCCCGATCCGCGCACACCCGCGCCTGGCAACCCTTCCACGAGCGGTCGGTTTGGCTAACACGAGCCAGTACAGATGCTCCGTTTAGCTCTGTCTTCTTTCTCTTGTCTTCCGGACAGACCCAGTCGTTCGACGCGCCATTGAAGGCGCCGAATCGAGCCGATGGACAGTCGGCAATTGGATAGCCAACTAGATGCTCTGCCAGAAGATTCAACAAGTCAAGCAAAGTCAAGGGGATAGGCATTGTTCTGCTCTCTAGTGCCCGCCGAACGTATCAGTTTCCTGTAAACGGCGATACGAGAATATGGATTTTTGGATGCTCCCAGAACTTTCGGAGAAGAGTCTCCAAGATGGCTACTGGCATCCTTTCGGAGCGGGGCCAAGACCATGTAGGCTGGCGCCGCGCGAGATTGTGGCGCTCTTTTCTCACCAGCAATTCGCGCTAAACTACTCGCTGCATGCTCACGGCAACGATTCTCGATACCAACTGGATGGGGCGGCCACACTCTATTGGAGCTCTGTTACTCGAGTCCCAAGGCCACCGCGCCATCATCGATCCGGGCCCTGCTTCCACTCTGGAAACCCTGCGGGAACAGCTGAGCTCGCGCGGCCTCTTCGTACGCGACATTGACTCCATTTTGGTAACGCACATCCATCTCGATCATGCAGGGGCCACGGGCGCGCTGGTGCAAGAGAATCCGCGCCTCGCCGTCTTCGTGCACAAGAACGGCGTTCCACACATGGCCGACCCGTCGAAACTTCTGGCCAGCGCGGGGCGTCTCTGGGGGAATCAAATGGAAGTTCTCTTCGGGCGGACACTCCCAGTTCCCTCGGAGAATTTGCGAGTACTTGAGGGCGGCGAAACGCTTACGCTTGGCGCGAGTAAGCTGGAGGTTCTTTACACGCCTGGGCACGCGTCGCACCACGTTTCATTCTTCGATCCGTCTGACGGAACCGCCGCAGTCGGCGACACCGCGGGTATCCGCATCGATAACGGTCCGTATATCCTGCCTGCCACGCCCCCGCCCGACATCGACCTCACAATCTGGGAGGCTTCTTTCACCGCCATTCTGGCGCGGCGCCCGCCGCGGCTGTTTCACACGCATTACGGGTTTTCGGAAAACCCCACCGAGCACATCTCCATATTCCGCGAGCGTCTGCATCGCTGGGCCGCGCTGGCGGCGGAGAGCCTGCGCGCTTGCAGCGACCAGTCTGCCGCGTCGAATCAATTCGTCGCCGCCGCCCGCGCGGATGTTGCACAAAACCTTCCCCTGGGTGAGGTGGACCACTACGTGTTCACCGCGGGACTCGATCTCTCATTCCTCGGGCTCGCCAGGTACCTCCGCAAACATGCGGCTGCTTCCGGCGCCGAAGCAGCTCGCTGACGTTCGTGCCAGCGCTTTCTACGAGCGCATTGAAGTTGCCGGCCTCTCGGAGTTGTTCGCTTTAGCCGCGGCGCCCAACCAAGACTGATCAGCACAAATGCAGCCAGCATGCGGGAAAACGCGGGCGACACATCTCTGCTCAAACCAAAAAGCGAATATACGATGAGGGAGCTTGCCGCTCAGGCAGTTGTTCCCGAAGAGGATACTTCGGGAGCGTCCGCGACAGGTTCCGGAGCCGGCGCTGTGAGGGCTTCCAGCCGAGCCGTGAGAGCTTCCACGAGTAGATCGACCAGCTTTTTCGCGCCAGCGCCATCGGGATCTTTGTCCGGATTGTATTGGGCGACGTCCAGGCCGAGAAGATTCTTGTGCTTGGCAAATTCGCTGAGCGCCGCGCGAACTTCATCGAAGCGCAGGCCGCCGCTTCCGGGCACGTTGACGGCGGAAAATTCTTCCTGCGCGATTACGTCGGTATCGAGGTGGAGAATAAATTCGCGCGCATCGGCGTGCATGTGCGCCAGCGTTTCGTGAGCCGCGGCGCTTGCGCCCTTGGACTGAATGTCCGCGGCATAGACATGCCGCATCGGTGACTTGCTAAGGAACTCCTGCTCCGGCGGATCGAGCCGTTCGAGGCCGAAGAGGGTGACGTCGGGCTCGCGCACCAGCGGCGACTCGCCCCAGAAGCGCACCAGTTCCGGCGCGCCTTTCCCGATGATGTGCGCGACCACCATGCCGTCAATACGTCCCGAGGGCGTCGTCGCCGGCGTGTTCAGATCCGCGTCACGATCGAACCACAACAAATTGACGTGCTTGTAGTAGCGGCGCGCACCAGTCAAGAGGCCGATCACTTGCGCGCAGTCGCCTCCGAGCACCAATACCAGAGCGCCGCTCTTCACTGCCAGCTCCGCGCGCATCTTCAAATCGTTCAGGCCGGCAACGATCTCCGCCAAATTCCGTGCGCGGCGGTGCTCTTCATCATCCGCAAAGAGCCGAGCGGCGCAGTCTCCGTGATCCGTCACTTCGTAGCCCGCGCTTTGCAGACGTTCCGCGAGCCCTGCCGCCCGCAACGCCGCGGGCGCTTTCTCGCTGCCGGGCATAAAAGCGGCGGCGCTCGAAGGCGCTCCAATCAGGGCAATCTTCTTCGGCTGACGGACAATTTTGGCCGCCAAGGTTCGGCTCCTAAGATTTGGGTATCCCCGACCACAGCGCTGGGCTTCTTGTAAAGCGGACGAGCACCGGGCCTGCCCGGGTCACCTGCGGCTCGTCCAAAAACCGCTGTCCGCCGAAACCACTAGCGCCGCGGCGCCGGCGCGATCGTGGCCAGCTCCGGCGGAAGCGTAAAACGCACATCCTCGCGAATCAGATCCAAATCGCGCTGATCGGTAAAGCCGCACTCGGCCAGCCGCTGGCTCACCTGCTCCACCAAGACTTCCGGCGCGGACGCGCCTGCCGTCAAGCCCACGCGCGAAACACCTTCGAGCCACCTCTCATCAATGTCCGTGGCCGAATCGATGAGCTGGGCCTTTACGCCGCTGCGTTGCGCCACTTCCACCAGGCGGTTCGAATTCGAGCTGTTCGGGGAGCCCACGACCAGAATTAGATCCACGTCCTTGGCCACCTGCTCGACAGCCTCCTGACGGTTTTGTGTCGCGTAACAGATATCGTCGCTCGCAGGGCCCTTGATCGAGGGGAATCTCTGGCGCAGCCGGGAAACGATCTCCTGAGTATCGTAGAGGCTCAGCGTGGTCTGCGTCAGGAAGGACAGCTTTTCGGGGTCTTCCACTTCGAGCGCGTCCACCGCTTCGATCGAATCCACGACAATCGTGCGGTCAGGCGCCTCGCCAGAGGTGCCGACGATTTCCTGATGGTCTTTGTGACCAATCAAAATAATGGTCCGCTTCTCCCGGGCAAACTTGAGCGCTTCCAAGTGCACTTTGGTTACCAGCGGACATGTAGCATCAATCACTTTCAGCGCGCGATCCTTGGCCTCCTGCCGGACCGGAGGTGGAACTCCGTGGGCGCTGAAGACCAGCACCGCCCCGTGCGGTACATCCTCGATGGACTCCACAAAAATCGCGCCGCGGCGCCGCAATTGCTCCACGACGTACGTGTTGTGCACGATTTCGTGATGGACGTAGACCGGCGCGCCATAAGCTTCCAGCGCCAATTCCACGATGTCCACCGCGCGCACCACGCCCGCGCAGAAGCCCCGCGGCCTCACTCTCAGCAATACTTTTCCATTTGTCGCAATCTGCATTGTTATCCTAAATGGGTATTTTCCGAAGACTCTATCATACCCTACGCCCCGCCCGGCCTGCACGCCGTTTCGATGCGCATTTTGCAAATCGTGAAAGGCGTCCTTCGGGCTGCCTGGAGGGAGCTCGCGCCAGGGAGGGCAGGCACCACTCGTGAGCGCCCCGAAATCCCCATGTACTATAAAGATTAAGTGTAGCTCGAAGTGTTCCCTCGTTCGACGAGTACCTGCTACTCTGAAAGCTCGTCCAGCCGCTTCGTGAAAGCACTGCTGGAAGCGTCGCGAGAGCGGCCTGCGAAGTCAATTAGCCGAGCCAAGATGGGGAGACTGGCATGACCTCTTCCGACCCTGCCAATCGCCGCCGCAGCAAACGGGTGATGCTGCAAGTCCCCGTCGTGCTTCTGGCCGAAACTCCAGAGAGAAAACAAGCGCAGGAGCAGACGCAGACCCTGGTCGTCAACGCCCATGGCGGCTTAATGAAATTGAAGATGGAACTCCTGGCGGGACAGCCTTTCATCCTGATGAATGCGAAGAGTGGCATGAAGCAGGGTTGTCGCGTCGTTCGCATCGAGCAGCCCAGCCCAGACTATTTTGCCGTGGCCTTCGAATTCGACCAGCCTTCCCCGAAATTCTGGCCCATCGTTTTTCCGCCCGCCGACTGGAAACTGCCCCCTTCTTGAAGCAGTCCCTTTCCGCGCCGGCACTGAGATTCTCTCGATGATTGTGACGCAACCATTTCCCCGCCTCCGTGTTTCTTATGAAGAGGGCACCCCTGCTTTGGGGACTATCTTGGCTGTCGGCGGCCGCGAAGCGGTCACCGGAGGATGCTGAAATGGGCTATGTTCGTAATCAAAAAATCCGATCTGCCGCCGTTGCAGCGGGAATGGTTTTTTGCGGTTTGCTCCTCGCCGGGTGCGACGAGCACGTCACCACGGATCGCAATCCCGAAGTTCGCATCGCGAAGCACGCCACGTGGGCCTGGCGCCCCGCTCAGGAACAACCCAGGGCGCGCGACTCCCGCGATTCCCGTCCGGTTATTTCGCGCGATGTCATTTCACGAAACGAGACCGTGGTCCGCGATACCGACGCCACCAGCGAAATTGTCCGCGGACAGATTCGCGTGGCCATCGAGCAGAACTTGGCCTCCAAAGGGTTTAGGCGTGTAAACGATCCGCAAGCCGCGGACTTTTTGGTGGACTATCATGCGGCGGTTCGACGCCACACCGCCACTGTTGAGCGCGTCTACGGTGGTGGATATCCGGGAGTCGTTTGCGGGCCGTTTCGCTGCTGGGAGTCCTGGGGCTGGGGCCCTCCGGAAATCGGCTACCAGAACATCCGTTTCCGGGAAGGGACCATTGTCTTTGACTTCGTGCAGCAGTCCACGAACAAGCTTGCGTTTCGCGCCATCGGCGAGAAGCCGGTACATTACGACCGCGCTACCTTCACGCAGGGTGAGGTCAACGGGCTGGTTCATCATTTGCTGAAAGATCTGAAGCCGGGCAAGTAGCTCGCGTCTGGTCTCGCAGCTCCTCAGGTTTTTGAACAGAGCTCCTGTGAAATTCGTCCATACGACTCGCTTCCTTGACCTCTTCTCGCCTTGCCTCCTTGACTCGCTCCTTCTATCCTCTCCTTCCTATGCTCCTCGAAGGCAAAGTCGCACTCATCACCGGTTCGGGGCGCGGCATCGGCCGGGCCATTGCCCATCTCTTCGCGAAGGAAGGCTCTTCAGTTTTTCTGACTGCGCGGACGGAAAGAGAGCTCGCCGTCACTGCCGCCGAGATTACATCGAGCGGTGGCCAGGCGGCGTTTGTCACCGCTGACCTCATCCGCGAGAGCGATTGCGAAGCAATCGTCGAGGCGGCACGCAGAAAATTCAGCCGAATCGACATCCTCGTCAACAACGCCGGCCACTACGGCCCGGTTGTCCCCGTGGAAGATTACCCGCTTGCAGAATTTGATAAAGTGATTGCCGTGCACCTGCGCGCGGCTTTCCTGCTGAGCAAACTTGTTTTACCTGAAATGTACGAACACGACTCCGGCGTCATACTGAACATTTCGAGCTTGTCTGCTAAGTCGGCCTTTTCCTGGGGCTCCGCCTACGCCGCGGCGAAAGCCGGCATGCTGGGCCTGACTCGCGTCACGGCCGCCGAAGCCGCGCGCAAAGGCGTCCGAGTGAATGCCCTCTGCCCCGGTCCCGTCACCGAAACGCAAATGTCCAAGGACCTTGGCTCCGTCCTTGCCGAAAAACTCTGCGTCAGCAAGGAAGAACAGCTCAACGGGTTTCTGAACACGCTTCTCCAGGGCCGCGCGCAGACTGCCGAAGAAATCGCTCGCGCCGCTCTCTTCCTCTGCTCCGATCAATCCAGCGCCATCACTGGCCAATCCATCAACGTCGACGGCGGCGCCGCTTTTTTCTGACCCTTCGCCCAAAAACCTGCGGCGTGCAATTCATACTTTGGTGTGCTACAAGCCACAACTGCATGACCACATCAGTTCCCGCAGCACCACCAGCGGCTAGCGCTTCCCGCCGCATCGCGCGCCGTCTTCTGCCGTTTCTTTTCATCCTGTTCGTTATCGCGTTTCTCGACCGCGTTAACGTCAGCTACGCCGCGCTGGAAATGACGCGCGATCTCTCTTTCAGCGACAGCGTGTTTGGTCTCGGCTCCGGAATTTTCTTCCTTGGCTACTTCCTGCTCGAAATTCCCGGCTGCCTCATCGTCGAGCGCTGGAGCGCCCGCAAGTGGATTTCCCGCATTATGGTTTCCTGGGGTATTACGAGCATGGTGATGGCTTTTATCCGCACGCCGGGGCAGTTCTACACCGTGCGCATCGTTCTGGGCGCCGCCGAAGCGGGCTTCTTCCCCGGCATTATTGTTTATCTCACGCACTGGTTTCGCTATGAAGACCGAGCCCGCGCGGGCGCTTTGTTCATGACTGCCATTCCGGTCGCCAACATTCTGGGCTCACCATTAGCGGGGTGGCTCTTGGGCGTTCACTGGTTCGGGATCCCGGGATGGCGCTGGCTCTTCATCGTGGAAGGAATCCCCGCCGTCGTGTTCGGGATTGTGACTCTTTTCTATCTTACCGACTGGCCTAGCCAGGCAGGCTGGCTCTCTGCGGCCGAACGCGATTGGATTTCCTCGGAACTCGAAAAGGAAAAGCTGGCGAAGCAAGCCGTTCGCTCTTACTCCGTGTGGGAAGCGCTGAGGAAACGCGAAATTATCCAACTAACGCTTGCCTATTTTTTCGGCGTCAGCAGCATCTATTCGCTGACGACCTGGCTCCCGACGTTCTTGAAGCGTGCTTCAGGAATGTCGAATGTCTCTGTCACCTCGCTCACCGTAATTCCATACGTTGCCGTGCTTGTCTGCATGCTCATCAACGGGTGGCATTCCGATCGCACCGGCGAACGCCGCTGGCACACTGCTCTGCCTCTGTTAATCGGCGCGGCGTCCTTTCTCCTGGCGATTTCTTCCGGTTCACACTTTTGGCTGGCATTTCTCTGCTTGACTGTGGCCGCCACCGCCAACTCTTTTCTCCCCACGTTCTGGCCGATGCCGTCTGCCATCCTCAGCGAATCCGCTGCTGCCGCCTCCATCGGCCTCATCAATTCCATCGGCAACCTTGGCAGCTTCGTCAGCCCTTACGTGATCGGCCATTTTCTTGACCGCACGCACTCCTTTACCCCGGGCTTCCTCTATACCGTTGCCAGTCTCCTCGTCGCCGCGTTTCTCGTGCTCAGCCTTCGCTTGCCACCGCAAGCGCCTCGCTTGCGCAGTATGAATGCCAGTGAGTTCTTCTCTTAGCTCACTTTCTCAGATAAACCGTGCCGCCCTTCATCACGAACTTCACGCGCTGCAGTTCCGTGATGTCCTTCAGCGGGTCGCCGCTGACTGCCACAATGTCCGCCCACTTTCCTGCCTCGATAGTTCCGATTTTGTCGCTCCAGCCGAGCAACTCCGCAGGAATCACCGTGCCAGATCGGATCGCCTGCATCGGCGTCATCCCATAATTCACGTAATACTCGAATTCCTTAGCCTGGTTCAGCTCTTTCCAATCGAAGCCGCCCGCATCCGTTCCCAAGGCAATTTTCACGCCTTTTTTCAGCGCCTTCTGAAACGCGGCTTTTTCCAGGTCCACCATTTTGGTCCAATTCTCGCCGCGCCCGGGCGCCACATAAGCACCCACCGTAATCGTC
>WNFG01001194.1_pt1 | contig 21989 bp, 10 predicted proteins | sample 5400431 | NCBI WGS metagenome assembly WNFG01 (sample SAMN13153346, study PRJNA577476) | soil metagenome | isolation source: 120 cm saprolite under Douglas fir tree site 2 hole 3 replicate 2 | place: USA:California | collected 2015-04-18 | reverse complement strand
GCGCCCATGAAAATCGAATCAGTGACGTCGGTCTCATTCTTATAGCTCGCGTTGTACTCGCTCCAGATAATCGGCAAATTGCGCCGCGCGGAGGCCTCTACCTGGTCGTGAACTTTCCGGGCCGCACGGCAGACCATTTCCGTGCGTGGAATCGGTTCGTGCGTGCCAAAGACATCCTCGCTCGAATCGTTTCCATAGGCATGGGTGGAAACAAAATCCACCGGAACGTCATTTTCCACCGTATGTTGAATGAAGCGATCGACCCAGGCGGCCTGCGCCGTCGCCGGCCCGCCGACGCGGAGACGTTGATTGACTCGCTTCAGCGTTCTCGCGGTTGCATCATAGAGTTGATAATACGTTTCTTCCTTGGGATCGCCTGCCCAGAAATCAATGTTGGGTTCATTCCAGACTTCGAAATACCATTGGGAGACTTCATCGATGCCGTAGCGGTCCACAAGATGCCGCGCGAAATGCGAGATGAGGTCGTCCCACTTGTTCCAATCCTTCGGAGGCGAAACGATCGGCTTGTACCAGAACGAATGAACGACGGGTTGCGCGGCGAGCTTCCGCGGCATGAAGCTCAGCTCTACGAAGGGACGGACATGATTTTCCAGGAGTCCATCATAGATCTGATCGACGTAAGAGAAATTATAGATGGGCTTTCCGGCGGCATCTTCATCGTACAGGCCGGTCTCGTCATGGAAAATCGCGTGAAAACGGACGTATTCGAATCCGGTCGCCTTCTGGACCTCGCGGAGGTCCCGGCGATAGCTATCTCGCAGAGACAGAATCGCTCGCCCTGATCCAAACATGCGCTCCCAGTAGTGGGGAAACGGATGGGTCGGCGCATGCATGTCCACCTCGATCGTTTCCGTTCGAGTCTGTGCTCCGGATGGGCACGCTTCGAAGATCAGAAAGATAGAGAGCGTCCATGACAGAAGGAAGACGGCGTTTTTCCGAGTGCTCTCGTTCAAGGGCTTGCGCTCCTGGGTGGGGAAGGGGCCGACTCAAGAGTCTGCCTGAGAATCCGGGCCATGTAGCGCTCACCTTTAGGTGAGCAGATGCTTGAATCTACAGCGCCCGCCTAAAGGCTGGCTCTACAAGAGCGCCCGAAATCCGGGTGGCAAACGGACTCTTAAGGGCCTAACTTCAGGGAAGCGTTGTCACCTTAGAGTCTCTTCGGACCTCCGTTGTCCGTTTGGACTATTTCGACGGACCGCACTCGGGCATAAAAAAATTCCGGCCAATTGCAAACCCTCATCGGTAGTGTGCCGCCTGCAGTTCGAACATTTCGGCATAGCATCCGCCACTCCTGAGAAGCTGATAGTGCGGTCCCTGCTCGGCAATCGTCCCGTTTTTCAGCACGAGGATGCGATCGGCCATGCGGACCGTGGAAAAGCGGTGCGAAATTAACACGGACATTTTTCCCGCGGTTAGTTCGGCGAAGCGCTCAAAGACTTCGTGCTCTGACCGCGCATCCAGCGCCGCCGTCGGCTCGTCCAGAATCAGCAACTGCGCATCGCGCAAATACGCGCGCGCCAGGGCCATCTTTTGCCACTCGCCGCCGGAAAGATCGACTCCACCCGAGAAACGGCAACCGAGCATTTGCTCGTAGCGCTTCGGAAGCTTGTGGACAACCTCTTCGGCGAGGCTCTTGAGGGCTGCGGCGCGGATGCGGAATGGATTGTTTCGCTCTTCGATTCGCCCCATGGCGATGTTTTCCGACGCGGTCATCTCGTAGCGCATGAAATCCTGGAATATGACGGCGATTTCACTCCAAAGATCTTCGACGTCGTATTCGCGGAGGTCGACGCCGTCAAGGAGTATGTGACCGGACGCAACGTCATACAATCGCGTGAGAAGCTTGACGATGGTGGTTTTCCCCTGACCATTTCCTCCTACCAGGGCTATCCTTTCGCCGGGCTCCAGGCGAAAATTGACGTTCTCCAGGACGAGCTTGGACCTTCCGGGATAGCCGAAGGAAACATTTTTGAATTCGAATCCCTGGCGGATCGGGCGGGGACCCGGCAAGCAGTCGGACTTTGAATAAATCTTCGGCCGAACGGAGAAGAATTCGATCAAGTCCGTCAGGAACAGCCCGTGATCGGCGATATGGGAGAAGGTGGAAAAGAAGGCCTGAATATTGGCGCTGGCTCCGGCGATGGCGCCTGCCAGAAAAGTCAAAGTTCCCAGCGTGAGCGCTCCATTAACTGTTTGATAAATTCCGTACGCATAGGTTCCATAGTACCCGGCCGTTCCGAGAAGGGACAAAAGAGATCCGACAAACAGCTTGCGCCGCGCCAATACTACGTTCTGATAATGTAGTTCATCGGAAAGGGCCGCATAGCGCCCCACAAAGAACCCTCCCAACCCGAAAAGTTTCTGCTCCTTCGCGCTCTCCTTGCTCGCGCCTAGAATTCGCAAATAATCCAGCTCCCGCCGCGCTGGAGTCTGCTGCACGCTAAGCGAATACCCCAGGAAGGCGAAGTGGGTTTCACCGAGAAACGCCGGCACGACGCACGTTATAAGCGCAAGCAGTATCCACGGGGAGATCATATAAATGCCCGCGGCCAGCGTCGCGGTCGTAATGAGTTCCTGGATCAACCGTCCGCTCGCCTGGATCATTCCAATGCGGTCCGCTCCTTGTACGCGGGCGCGTTCCAGCTTGTCGTAAAAAATGGGATCTTCGTACGAAGTCAGGTCGAGGATCGCGGCATGCCGCATGATCAGGGTGTTGACGTGGCGCGTGTATCGCTCCGTGATCACGCTGTCGCAGAAGTCGATCAGCCGGGCCATAATGATCCCCAGGCTTGCCAGCCCGAATTCAAGCGCAACCAGGAACCAGAAACCGCCCGACAGAGGTTTTTGATGCGAAGTCACTCCATAAATGGAATCTATAATTCTGCGGGTAACGCCAAGCATCGTGATCGGAATTACCGCGGCCATCAGACGGAAAAGCACGCTGGACGCGACCACTCCAGGCGCGGCATCCCACACCATCCTGAAGATGGGGGGAACGTTTTTCAGCGAACTAACGCGTTCACGCCAGCTAGGTTTAGCGGGTGGCGGTGCTTCGTTCATCGGTGTATCCATGAGAGATTCGCGCTCCTGGGGCCCTGACTTCGATGCGATATCCGGCTGATATTTGATCTCGCATATTCGAAATCTAGTTATTTGCTGCTTATCCGCGCGACGTGGAGGGGTAAGCTGGGGATCGGATCCTAATTGAAAACTCACGCCCGGTGGCTTCCTGGCCACCAGATTTTGTTCGAACAGTTCTCCCTTTTTCTGCTGCGAGCTTTGGCTCGCCAACAACAGTGGGTGAGCACGTAGAATACCACGTAAACGTGGACCCTAACGTGCTCTAAAATCGCTACTTATATTTGGGTGGCGCGGGCTGTACATACGAGCTTTTTCGCTCGATCAGCAAGTTTTTCACACTCGGCTCGTGGTTAGTGATTCGAGCAGACCGCACAAATGCGAACGGGAAGGCTGAAGTGGCTTCAAGGATTGGGCGATGAAGCAGGCCTGCTGAAAATCAAAGGCGCTCCATGAAACTTCATCAATCGTCGGAATCCTTCAGAAGACAAGAACGCGTAGAGGCACCGCTGGTCGCAAGCGGCGAGAGGCGAGCCATTACAATCTTGCACTCAGGGGAACCCAAATGGCGCGGTCGTTTCCCCCGCGCGCGACAACCAACGCCTTCTCTCGTTACTAGGCGGCCCCAGGCGCCTGCAAATCGGGGCCAATCATGGACCCCTGCTGGCGCACTGATCGCGAATGCGTTTCAATCGCCAATCGGAGCATTCTCTCCAGATCGCTCTTTCTGTAAGGGTGGCAGAGAAAGTCGAGGGCCCCAATGTTCATGGCCGCAAGATAGTCGCGGTATTCATGGGGGCAAGCGGGCGCCGATACGATAATCACCGGGATTTCCACCCGCTCCCGTCTGACGTGCCGGACCAGCTCCCGGTATGTGCCATCCTGGAGCCAGAATCCGCAGAGACAAGCGGCTATGCTCTCCTTGGAGAGCGTGTTCTTCGCGGTCTCCACGCCCTTCAACCAAATCGCGTTGAGGGAAAATGCTTCAAGGAGTTCTGCCAAACCACTGCGAATCTCCGGGTCAATCGTGGCTACCAGGACATTAGGCCGTCCAGGAGCATGTTCGACGTCCATGTCGGAACTTTTCCTGAGGATACTTTCGACTCTCTGTTTCAATGCCACAGCGGGGTTCATTGGTCGATCCTTCCTTCGCGTAGACAAAAAGCGGGAACTCGGCTGGGGCTGGATTTCGCGGACCGCCGGACTTTCCAAATACGGCCGGCATGTTGGGTGGGTAACCTATTCCGCAAGGCCATTATCCTCAAGGACGAATTCCAGCGCAATACGGTCAATACGTTAGTGAGATCGTGAAATCACTGTAGATTGGACCTCGTGAGGTTTGTGGTGGTCATTGCGCTTGTATCCGGCGTTGTCTCCGGGAATTGCGTGTGAACCCACAACGCAGCGGAGGGAACCATGTTGCGTTAAATGCCTGCTATTTGTCGTGCAATCGGGCGGGGATGACTCCGCGGTCTCAAAGAACAGATACTCGAAGCCATCTCATAAATAGGCCTTGTGGGTCGCGGCTTCCGCCGCGACATCAAAACAACAACAAAAACTGGGCTTTAGCCCCTGAAGGGCGAATCACGGCATGCATGAGGGGATTTATGAGCCAAGCTCTCGTCAATGCATTCCGGAAGAATGGCGGCGTTCAGGCCTCGATAATCTGGTTGCGTACTGCGTAGCGCACCAACTCACTCACGCTATGCAGTTCCAGCTTGCGCATGACATTGGCGCGGTGTGTTTCGGCCGTCTTAACACTAATCCCGAGGGAGGAAGCGACTTCCTTGCTGCTCTTGCCTTCGGCCAGCAACTGGACGATTTCCCGTTCGCGGGAAGTGAGGCGTTCGCTGACCAACTCCGGAACGTCCCTGATGGGTCCACCCACATTAAAACTGCCCAGAATCACTTCAGTGGCATGAGGAGTAAAGAACGGTTTGTGCCTGGCGAGGTTCTCAACGGCGATGATGAGATCACGGTCCGAGTCCGATTTCACGATATATCCGCGCACGCCGGCATCCACAATTTCGCGTATCAATTGATCGGAGTAGTGCATCGACAAAATAAGGATCTCCGTATTTGACGATACCTTTCGAATTCTTCTCGCCGCTTCCACGCCGTTCAGGTCCGGCATGCTGATATCCAATATTAGGATATCGGGCTTTAGCTCCTCGGTTTTGGCGACCGCTTCGCGGCCGGTCTTGGCTTCTCCGCAGATTTCCCAACTCGTATGCGACAGGAGCAGCGTCTTGACTCCGCGCCGCATTAGGTCGTGGTCGTCAGCAATCAGGATTCGAAGGGGCTTCACGATATTCTCCCTTGAGCCGGGGGCTATTTCCCCCAACCGCCACTAGGAAAGATGTTTGCCGGCAAGCACGCCTCAAAGCAAGACGATATCTCCAAAAGCCGTACGGATTATACGCCACTACCACCAGAGTTAGGTCAAAGAATCTGGCGCCCCCCGCCAGACAGGCGCGGACGCAGAATCAAAAAGCCATTGAAACAAAATAACCACTGAGGTTTTATCCCTCAACCACCCTTCCGATCCAGCGGGTCAAGTCCTGTCAGATTGGCTGATTCGATGTCACCAGCGGGCCACGGTGCACGTTTACCCGAGAACTACAACGACACGATGTTCGACGCCGTCATCGACGAGCGGAACGTTCGCGGAGTTGGGCAGGGGCTTCCCGTCCAGTTCAGCTCGAGATACGCCGCGGGAAACGCCTCGGGGATTTTGCACCTCAATTTTGTAGCTCGCCGAGTGATAGCGGAAAAGTATCGAATAGTTGGACCAAGTTCGAGGGATGCAGGGATCAATGCTAAGCGTCGTTCCACGCACGCGGAATCCGAGAATCCACTCCATTCCGGCGCGGTAGAGCCAGCCCGCCGATCCGGTGTACCAGGTCCATCCACCGCGCCCGATGTGCGGAAGCTCGGCGTAAACATCGCCCGCAGCCACATACGGCTCTACCTTGTAACGCTGCACACCGGCTCGGGAAGCCGTACGGTTGATCGGATTGAGCATCCGGAACAAGTCGCCCGCTCTGTCGCCATCCCCGAGCGCGGCGAAGGCCAGCACAGTCCACACGGCTGCATGCGTGTATTGGCCGCCGTTTTCGCGAATGCCGGGAACATAGCCCTTGATGTAGCCGGGATCGAGTGGCGTATGGTCAAATGGCGGCGAAAGAAGCAGAATCAAACCCTCCGGCCGGCGCACCAACTGCTGTTCGACCGCGCTCATGGCTCGCACACCGCGGCCAAATTCTGCCGCGCCGCTAAGCACTCCCCAGGATTGTGCAATGGAATCGATGCGGCACTCCGGGCTCGTGGCTGAGCCGATCGGCGTACCGTCATCAAAGTACGCGCGGCGATACCATGCTCCATCCCAGCCGTCGCGCTCCAGCGCCGCTTTCAGCGCGCTGACATGCAGCCGCCAAGTCTCCGCGCGTTCAGGCTCGCCTCGGGCATCCGCGATTTTTGCAAATTCCCAGAGGATCGTGTGCAGGAACCAGCCTAGCCATATACTTTCTCCCTTACCGTTCTGGCCCACGCGATTCATGCCGTCATTCCAGTCACCTGTACCCATAAGGGGGAGACCATGGCTGCCAACCTCGAGGCTGCAATCGAGGGCGCGCGCGCAGTGTTCGAACAACGAGGCGGTTGTCTTAGATACAACCGGCTGGAAATACGATTCGCTTTGCCCTTCGGCTAACACCTCGCCTTCGAGGAATGGGATGACTTCGTCCAGGATTGCCGTGTCGCCAGTGGCCTCAAGGAATTGGATGACGGCATAGGGCAGCCACAGACGGTCGTCGGAGATGCGCGTGCGTACTCCTCGCCCGGAAGGCGGATGCCACCAATGTTGAACGTCGCCCGCGATAAACTGATGGCCGGCGGCCCGCAGAAGATGCTCGCGGGTAAGTCCCCGCTTTGCGATCGTTAGCGCAAGCACATCCTGGAGTTGATCGCGAAAGCCATATGCGCCACTCACCTGATAAAATCCCGCTCGCGCCCAGATACGGCAGGAAAGCGTCTGATAGAGCAGCCAGCGATTGACGAGTACATCCATGGCTCGGTCGGGTGTTGAAATTTGCACCCCGCCGAGGATGTCGTCCCACCGAGTCGTGACACTGCGCAGGACCTCGTTCAAGTCCGCTTTACGATAGCGCCGGAGCAATCCGCGCGATTGATCCCGGTTTTCCGTTTGGCCCAGGAAAAACACGATCTCGGCGCTCGCACCTGGACGCAAATCAACCGAGGTTTGCAACGCCGCACAGGAATCAAGCCCCGCTCCTGCCTTTCCAGAGAGAAGATGATCCAGTTCCAGCCCTGCTGGACGGTCAGGTGAGCCATTGCGGCCCAGAAATTCAGTACGGTCACCCGTAAAGGAAGTTTGCTTCCCGGCGAGGTCCGCGAAGGCGATGCGTTCGCCAAATTCTCCATTCCAGGCGTTCCGTGCAAAAAGCGCTCCGGTTTGCGGATCAACTTCCGTAATGACGTAGGGCGCCGAAGCGCTGCGTGAGTTGCCGAGCACCCATTCGACATACGCAGTCACGGAAAGGCGGCGGGATCGAGAAGAGTTATTCTGGAGAGTGAGTCTCGAAATCTTGATGGGATCGTCGGGCGCTACGAATTGCACCAAGTCGAGCAGGATGCCGCGTGATCCATGCTGGAAACGGCTGTAGCCTTGCCCGTGCCGTGCGATGTAGGGAGAGGTTTCGTCCCGGATCGGCAGCGCCGTGGGAGTCCACACCTCGCCCGTGGCTTCATCGCGGATATAGATCGCTTCTCCTGGGGTATCCATGACATGGTCATTGGACCAGGGAGTGAGCTGATTTTCATGACTGTTCAGCGACCAAGTGAAGCCGGAACCCGATTCTGAAACCAAAAATCCAAAATCAGGATTCGCGATCACATTGACCCAGGGTTCGGGCGTCCGCAATCCCTCGCTGAGTACAGTCACATATTCACGTCCATTTTCGGCGAAACCACCGAGCCCGTTGAAAAATTCGAGAGGCGTCTCGGACAAAGGCACGTCCGGGTGCTTAGCCGATCGGGCGGGCCACTGTTGAGGTACTCCCCGAACTTCTTCGTGCTGCGACCGGCCGATTTGTTCGGCTAAAGTCCCGCGCCGGCTTAGCAGAACTACACGTGCGGCGCTTTGGAGCTGCGTACGCGTCTGCGGGGAAATCAGATCGCCGCGCAACAGGAAGATGCGGCCGCTTGCGCTACTGGTATCCGGGGAGAGCCGCAATTGACTTCCGTGAACGAGCGCTTCGAGGGAGCCCTGGAGATCTTGCATGTAGGACGGAGGTTTTTCGTTGATGATGACCACGTCCGCCGATAGATGCTTCATCCGCCAGTATTCATGGGCACGCAGCAGTTGCCGGATTATCTCGACGTCTTGCTCATTGTCGATACGCGCCAGAACGATTGGCAGATCGCCGGAAATTCCCTGCGCCCAGAGTGTGGCAAGGTCCACATTGCTCCTGCCGAGGACGTCCGAAGTGGGCCGCAGAGAGGCGTCGGAATAAATCACGGCGTTGGCCAATCTCTGGAACAAGTGGGCTTCTTCCGAGCCGATGCCCAAATGGTGGAGTTGCACTTGCGCCTGCGTCCAGGCAAGCGTAAGGGTGCGTTCAAAGGCTCTGGCGTCGCGGTACTTGTCTGCGAGGTCCAAAGCTTGTTGGCGGGTAGGAGCTGCAATGGTTGTAAACGCGATCCGCGCCGTGGTTCCGGGAGGAATATGCACCGTGCGCCGCAAGCTCATCACCGGGTCGAGCACGGGGCCTACCGTGTTGGAAAGCGGGCGGCCATCGGCAATCGACATTGCGTTGCGCAGGTCATGCCCGCGCCCCAGGAATCGGGCGCGATCCGTCTCGAATTGCAGGTCGCCTGCGGTTTCGCCTTCCGCGAACACCACGTGCGCGGCCCATATTGATGGCTCGTCGTCGGATCGCTTGCGGCGCGTCGCAAGGATCGCCCCAACGTCGGGGACAAAGTCAGTCTCCACGAACAGATTGGAAAAGGCCGGATGAGCCACGTCCGCTGGCTGCGAAGTGAGTGAAATCTCCGCATAGGAGGTGACCTGGATGTCGCGCGCGCGTGCCCCCAGATTCGTGATGGAGACACGCCGGACTTCCGCGTCGTCTTCGGAAGAGACAACGACCTCAAGCAAGGTAGCCAACGAACGATCGCGCCTTCCAAATTCCGCATGGTCTTCGTAGAACACCGCTTCGTAGGAATCAGGTTCAACGCCGGCGGGCTGGTGGCCGGCTGACCAGACATTCCCGCTCTGCTCGTCACGCACAAAAATGTAAGTCCCCCAGCAATCCCGCGTGAGGTCTTCCCGCCAACGAGTGATCGCAATGTTTTGCCAGCGGCTGTACCCCGAGCCCGCTGCCGTCAACATCACGGCATACCGGCCGTTGGAGAGGAGTTGCGTCCGCGGCGTGGCCTCGTACGGAGTCGTGAAACGGCGCACGACCGGCGGGATAAGTTCACGAACCTGCGCCGCCGCGTGAACTTCTTCCGCGCGGGGCCGCGCCACCAACACGTCGCGGGGCGTGCGCTCCTGCAGGAGCAATTCGGTGGCTTGCACGATTGGCTCGGCGTGAAAACGGCCGAGCATCACGCCATCCAGCAAGACATTCGCAAGTGCCGCCAAAGACATGCCCTGATGGTGCGCCATATAAGCACGGACGACGGCCACATCCTTTCCCTCGGGCACACGGCTACTTGTGTAATCGAGGGCCTCATAATAGCCGTAGATCCCTCTGCCGCCGGCTTCGGCCAGGCGCGCGAAATTTCGGGTGGCAGCGTACGGATCAACCGTTGCTGCCAGCGCCGTGGCATACGGCGCGACGACTATGTCTTCACTGAGGCCGCGTTTGAGTCCCAGGCCAGGCACTCCAAAGCTGGAATACTGGTACGTGAGGTCGAGATCGCGCGCGTTGTAGGCTGACTCTGAAACTCCCCAGGGAACAGAGCGCTCAATCCCGTATTCAATTTGGCGGCGCACAACCTGCCGATAGGTTTGGTTCAGCATGCTCCCGGTGGGTGAACGCATCACGAGCGCCGGCATCAAATATTCGAACATCGATCCCGACCAGGAGATGAGTGCGGACCCACGGCCCACCGGCGTCAGCGAGCGGCCCAGGCGAAACCAATGCGATGAAGGGACGTCTCCCTTAGCGATGGCAATGAAGCTCGTGAGCCTGGCCTCCGAGGCCAGCAGGTCGTAGCAATTGGGGTCCAGGCTGCCATCCGTGGCGCGGTACCCGATGGAAAAGAGCTTTCGCGTATTGTCGAACAGGAATGTGAAATCCATCGCGTAAAACAATTTTTCCGCCGCATGAGAAACGTCTAGAAGGCGGCGAGTCAGCGCCGCAGCTTCAGTAATGGATTGTGTTACCGCCCTACTCAGCGCGTCGATCCGCGCCACCGCGTCCCGGTCTGTAGCAGAGTCTGGGTGCAAGTTTGCGCGGAGAACACCGAGTTCCCTAAGCGCGGCCTCGAATCGTTCGGGAGCCTCCGCCAATGTGGGCAGCGTGCGAAAATAAGGCTCGATGACCCCCCATTCTGGCGCCTGCTGCAGGGGTCGTTCCGCCATGGCTGCTATTTCTTTCGAAGGCAATCGGGCCCAGGGGATCAGAATTTCTACGTCCCTGGCGTGACTTTCGACGCAGTCTCTCGCCGCTGCCGCCCAAACGCGCAATTCCGAATCCTGAGCGTCTCCCTCCTCTTGCTGCAGGGTTTGCGCAATGTCATCCAGGGTCTGGGCGCGCTCACGCAACTCGGCCAAGCGTGACGCCCACTCCAGCACGTTGCCAGGCACCGAGCCGGCCGCCGTGGCGAGCGCCTCGACAGCGTTGCTGAGATGTTTCCGTGTGACCGTATGGGTGCGCCGCGCGTCCCCGCTGTCGGCCAGCGCTTCTTCCAATAACCCTATCGAATCCTGCAATCCTGTGAGTATGCGGGCGTCGATCGGCGACCTCTGAACCAACTCCCGGCAACTGTTTGCGAGAACCAGCAAGTGGCCGGCGAGATTCCCGCTATCGACGGAGGAAACATACTTTGGGTCGAGCGGCCGCAATTCCCGCGTGTCGTACCAGTTGAAGAAATGGCCGCGGAATAACTCCAGTTGATGCATGGTCGTCAGCGTCGTTTCGATGCGGCCGATTGCATCAAACGTACCCAGCCACCCGAAGTCACGCGCGGCGATAGTGGACACAAGATACAAACCTATATTCGTGGGTGAAGTGCGATGGGCCACCACCGGCTTAGGCTCTTCCTGAAGATTGTCGGGAGGAAGGAAATGATCTTCAGTTGAAACAAACTTTTCAAAGAAGCGCCACGTTCGCCGCGCAACCAATCGCAGAGTTCGCGTCTCGCTCGAGGACAGAGGTTCCGCCTCCGTCAGCTGAGGAGGCTCGCTGATCCAGCGTGCGATAGCCGGCGATGCAGCCCACATGAGAATGAACGGCAGAGCCACGGGCATCGCCTGATGCCCTCCAAAACTCACGGCGGCCAACGCTGCGAGGGCGAACAAGACGCCGCCGGCCATTCTCTCAAAGATCCCGTACAGGTTCAGGTCGACCGCATGCTTGGCTTGGGCCGCGGTCACCCACTGAAGCAAGTTCCTGCGCGTGACCGACAGTCGGACCAGGGTGCGCAGAATCGCATCCCCCATCAGCCACGCCTGATACGCCAGGAACGTGATGGTCAGGCCGATCTGCGATATCGCAAGCCAAAAATCCGATAACACACCGCGGATGTGGCTTCGCCTGGAAATTCCTCCGTGACGAGGCGGAAGGCCGAATAGAAAGGGTAGAAGCGCCGGAATCGAAATCATGAGCAGGATGAATCTCGTCGACATCCACGGAGATAGTGGGGACATCAGCCACCCAACGATCAATGTCAGAAACATGGCGGGCGCCGAAAGCGTGCGACGCAGGTTGTCGAGCATTTTCCATCTACTGATCGCGGGGATGGAGTACTTCCGGCGCATGTCTGGGGACTTCCCGCCCTTCCTGAAGATCCAAGGCAGGAGTTGCCAGTCGCCTCGCGCCCACCGGTGCTGCCTGGCGGCCGCGGCCTCATAGTGAGACGGAAACTCTTCGAATAGCTCGATGTCCGATGCCAAGGCCGCCCGCGCAAAGATGCCTTCGAACAGGTCGTGGCTCAACAAAGAGTTGTCCGGAACTTTGCCCGTCAGGGACTCTTCGAACGCGTCGACGTCATAAATTCCTTTTCCGGTGTAGGAACCCTCCCTGAATAGATCCTGGTAGACGTCCGAGATCGCGGAAGCGTACGGGTCCATGCCGCTCGGGCCGGAAAAGGTATTCTGGAAGAGCGATCCCTCACGATCTGCCGGAAGCGTGGGTGTAATACGTGGCTGAACCACGGAGTAGCCGTCCACGACGCGGCCCTCGCGAGCGCTGAACTTCGGGCGGTTGAGGGGATGCGCCATGGTCCCCACTAGACGGGCAGCCGCGCCCCGCGGCAAACGAGTGTCTGCATCAAGTGTGATGACGTAGCGGACATCCGCGATTGCTTCCGGGGGCCGGCCGCCTATCGGTATGAATGTAGTGTTCGAACACCCGCGCAAGAGATGATTCAGCTCATGCAGCTTTCCGCGCTTGCGCTCCCACCCCATCCATCCTTGCTGGCATTCATTCCAAACGCGGCGGCGGTGGAATAGAAAAAAGCGTTCTCCGCCCCCGGGCGCAGGGCGGTGCCGCTTATTCAGGTTCGAAATTCCGTCAACGGCGGCCGCCAGTAATTCATCGTCACCTGGCATGGTCTCGCTTGGAGCGTCCGTCCAATCAGAGAGCAATGCAAAACGGAGGTCCCCATCGGGGTTCGCCAGATAATGAATCTCAAGGCGTTCCACCTGCTCTTTGATTGCATATTGGTTGGTAAGCAAAGTCGGGATCACAACCATCGTTCGCAAATGGCCGGGTATGCCGTCGCGCAACTCCAGCCGTGGCAATGTGCGGGGGCCTAATAGATCTGTCACCGCGCGGTTGATGAGCGCTATAGCCAGATCGGATGCGGGAATCGCGGCAAGCAGCCCCAGCAACGCCAGCCGCCAGGTGGTGATTCCCAGCTCCCTTGCATGTAGCAGCGGCAGCGCAAGAATGACTGCTGTGATGAGGAAGATAGTTCCCAGGTAACCGGGGACAGCGGCTCGAACATACAGGCGCAAGAACCGTCGACTCCAAGGCACGCGAAAGCCAAGTTCGCGCTCAAAAGCCAAGCGGCCCTGGGAGATGAGATAGTAACCGGGGTCCGCAAGTCGATCGTCGCCTTGCGTCTTGTCGCCCGGTTGCTTCGCGGACGGCCGCTTGGCGCGTTGGAGGGCACGCCGTGCGATTTCAATTTCCGAGTGTGACGTGCCCCTGGAAAGATCCTCGATCGCGTGGCGGTAATAGTCCCTGGTGGCAAAATCCATCTCGGCAAAATTGCTGCCGTTGCGTAGAATTTCATCGACCAGGCTGACGCTCTCGAAGAATTCCTGCCAATCGAACGCGGACGTCAACCGCATACTCGTGATGACGTTGCGTACAGTAACCGTCATGGCCGTCTGATCCTGATGCTCGGCGCGAACGATTTCGTCCGCGGTAGTCCCCTGTGCATCAAGGCGTTCATCAAGCCAGAGCAAGATGGGGCCGACCTTCGGGTCCAGATCACGCAGACGCTGGACAAGCTGCACCGCGAACGCTCTGTCCAGAGGCTTGTTCTCAAATTTCCGGAGGGCTGCCGCGGGAGCGATCAACTCCCGGCCACCGGTGCCGAGAAGGCTGTCGGCGAGAAGGTCCGCCTCTTCTCGCGCGCGACGGCTATGCGCCATGCTCTCCGCCAATCTGCGGAGATTCTCCACCAGCACGACGCGAAGCGTGATGGCTACCGCCCAAAGTTCGCCGCTGGTGAGGGGTTGCAACCGCTGATAGGCCCGCACGAAGCGCCGCAACAACTCCGGTTCGAACCTGCTATCGGTGTGCGCAACGAATGCCCAGGCAACGCCGAAAACGCGGGGAAAACCTTCCAAGTGGCCCGCGGCAAGTTTGGGCAATTCGCGATAATACCCAGTGGGCAAATCGTCGCGGATTTCTCGCAGTTGTTCCTCGACGATAAAGTAGTTGTCAACCAGCCATTCCGCCGCGGGTGTGATGGTTTGTTCCCGCTGGATCGCCCGGGCGGTGGCTCGATAGTATTCGAGGAGAACGCGGCCGTTCTCCAGGACTCGAGGAAGGAGCGGCCGGCCTGGAACAGGTTCACTGGTTATGGCTTGTGCAGCCGCGAGGCTTTCCGCGTGCTGCTCGAGGCGTTCCACGCTGAATAATTCAGCGCGAATAGGGCCTGCCATGTCGGGAAACGCGAGCGGGGAGGGTTTGGCCGTGATCATAGTGTCCTCGACACTATCTCACGATACCCGCTGCATATCTCGCGGGACAAGGTATCCGTCGCGAACATTATTAGGCGTGGTGCGAGAATCGCTCAACAGCGCGGCAGAGAGAATACCAAGTCCAACCCGGCCACATACGAGATTTACTGTATTGCATTGTCATCAGCCAACCGTAATAGTAGTAGTGGAACCCGACTCCCGAGCATTGGCCCTGGAAATTGTTGATTTGCGGTAGCAAATATTGAGGTGGCGGTTGTCATATCTTGCTCATTCTGAAGCTTTAATGCCACTCTTCGCGTAGCCTCCACACCCGGGACCGTCGCCTCAGCACCATGCGCCTCGATAGGAGAGTCTAAGTGAGCAAGGCAGGTATTCCACTCTCCAGTCACGAATCATGCCAGCGAGGCATCGAGACGCGCGACCACCGTCACCATTCGGACCACCAAGTGCAATTCTACGTTGAGGACGCGTCCTTCCTCGACTCGTTGAGCCGCTCTATCGGCACCGCACTCGGGGGAGGTGATTCCGCCGTCGTGATTGCCACTCGGACGCACCTGGACGGGCTCACCGGCCGATTGAGGGCTCGCGGGTTGGAGACACAGAGAGCCGTCGAAACGGGGCGGTACATTCCATTGGATTCCAGGCCGACTCTGTCTAAGTTCATGCTGGAAGGCTGGCCAGACGCGGCGCGTTTCGCTGAAGTTGTAGGCGGTGTCATCGAGACAGCCAGGTCGGCCGCCGAAGGTGACGATCATCGCGTTTTCGCATTCCAGGAAATGGGCGCTCTCTTGTGGGCTGAAGGAACGTCCGGGTCGGCTCTGCAACTCGAGCAACTTTGGAACGATTTGGGCGAGAAGCACTCTTTTTTCCTGAGTTGCGCGTACGCCATGCAGACCTTCGACCGGGAGGAACACGATGAACCCTTCCTGAAAATCTGCGCGGAACACTCCACCGTGATCCCAGCCGAGAAATATGCGGCGCTGATTGGTAAAAGGCAGCGTCTTCGCAGCATCACACGCCTTCAACAAAAGGCGCGGACGCTTAAACTTAGCCATGAAGAATTGGAAATGCGTGTCAAGGAGCGCACCAAAGAGCTCAAACAAGAAAATCTCCAAATACTGGAGCAGGCCGGGATGGTTGAAATGGCGAATCAAAGCTTGCGTGAACTTTCCGCGCACCTCCTGCAGGTCCAGGACGAAGAGAGGAGACGTATTGCCCGCGATTTGCACGACAACACGGCGCAATCGCTTGCTCTATTGAGTATGAATCTCTCCGCATTGAAGACTGAAGCCACGGAGTGGTATCCAGATCTGGCGGAGGGACTATCGGAGAACCTCGGGATCGTCAAGCAAATATCAACCGAACTACGCGCGCTTTCCTATTTTCTCCACCCGCCATTGCTCGATGAAGTGGGCCTGGAATCCGCCCTTCGTTGGTACGTGGATGGATTTGGACAGACGAGCAGCATCAAGATCAACCTGGAATTACACGGCAAGCTGGAGAGATTGTCGCGGAACCTGGAGACCGCAATTTTCAGGGTTGTACAAGAATGCCTCACAAATATTCACCTCCATTCCGAGAGTCCGACAGCCACGATTCGCCTTTCTCAATTTCCCGGCAAGATCTCCTTGGAAATCACGGACGAGGGTAAGGGCATTGCTCCGGAGAAACTATCCAAGCTTGCCTCTTCTGGCTTGCCGGGTTTGGGCTTGCGAAGCATGCGAGAGAGAATCAAGGATTTTCAGGGTGACATTGAAATCATATCCCAGGAGACAGGAACCCAAATCAAGGTGATTGTTCCTCTTGCCGCCGCCGCGTCCTAGTGTCAGTGGTTTAACGCTAGAGATCTCGGAAATGATCGAGTGATCGCCGGGGCAGGGCGCCCCACCGGGGAAGCACCAAGGGCAGGTCCGAGTGATAACTTGCGAATCCTAGTCGCGGACGATCAGGAAGCCATCCGAAAACGAGTCCGATCGATCCTCGTTTCCAAGAGAACCTTTGAGGTATGCGCGGAGGTGCCAAATGGCAGAGAGGCCGTCGAAAAAGCTCGGGAGTTAAAACCGGACTTGATCATTCTGGACATTACCATGCCGGAATTGAACGGCCTGGAAGCAGCTCGCCTGATCAGGCAGTTCTCTCCGGAAACACCGATTGTTATTCTCTCGGTGCACAAGAGTAGACAACTCATGTACGAAGCCCAGAAAATTGGCGTGCAGGGGTATGTAACAAAAGAGGACGCAAACCAGGACTTGATCAGGGCCGTGGATGCCGTCCTGCAGAAACTGACCTTCTTCCCTCAAGAGTTCTAACCCTTTGGTAGTGGGTGAGTTTGCCCCGTGCTAGGTTCTAGTAGAACAGGCGCTCCTGCCTGTCCGCATTTACTGTGGCAATATCGCACCGGACAGGCAGGAGTGCCTGTCCTACCAAGCAAACTGATGACCCATTACCGGACTTCTGCTGCCTACGATCCGCGTCCTTTGACCCGTGGAAATTTTCGACCGCCTTCCTACTCTGCTTGCGCAGCTGCCCGGCATTCTCCCGCCCAAAAGCGGAAGTTAATTCTGATGGTGCTTCATCGTACAGCGATTTCCCAGGCAGCCTACCGTATCGCCCGTATTGTCCTCCGGGACTCAATCGGCGAGGATGGCCGCGAGGGAGAGGAGGACGAAAGCTAAAAAAAGAGGGCCGGGCTGGTGCTCAAGCTTCCTCTCCCTCTCAAAGTCTATCGCTGGATGCGCCGTATCGCTTTCAAATGCGTGAGCTTTTGGTGCGAAAATGTTGACTCCTCTGCGAGTACGGTTGCTGCCGTCTTCCTGACCAGGTAGCCTCCTCGGTACTACTAGTCCCGTTCCAACTTTTTGCAGCGAACAGCTATTGCGTGGATTCTCGTGTCACTTGGCGGGTCGAGATGTGTGGGAGAGGCGCGAATGGATAGTTGGGATTAGTTGGAACGGCACTAGCCATCGAAATGTTTCCAGTGCGCACACATATGTGGTTGCGGCTCCGCCGCGCTGTGTTGTCTTTCTTCATCCTGCCAGGTACTTCTTTCGGTCGCTACCCGCCGAGCGTCTGGCAGTTAGCCAGCCTGCCGCCCTAAACTCAATGATATGTAATCGTCATTGACCCGCTCTGCATAAGTTGGATATAGCCGCAATACTTTGCAGCACATTTGTAATAGCTAAATGTAAAGGTTCCCGTACCAGTGTAGGTCAAGCCGTCGCCATCGTTTGTCGAACCGTTGAAGGCGATCGTCAATCGCGTTACCTGTCCGAGAGTGTTGGTAGTTGCCGTGGCGCTCGTGATCGTTCCCTGTCCCAGATCAGCTACGCTATTGAACAGGATGAATCCTGACCCTGTGTTGTAGTAAGCATCCAACCAGAACGTTCCGCCGACGTTGACCGGGACACCGTAGCAGTAGAGCGGATAGGAGTTGCGACCGCAACTATACCCGCCAAACGGTACGCTGGCGACGATCGTCGATTGTGTGCCGGGAATTTCATCTTGTGCGTGAGCCTGGGGTACGATCATGCTGAGTGCTAGCGCAAGTACTGGTGCGAATACGAAGATGCGTTTCATGGCTCGAAAGCCTCCTTTTGAGTTGATTTGCCCGTTCGCTGATTGTGTTTCCTAAGCTCCCTGCAAATTGTTTCTCGCTCGATGTGTCCTGGTCCGAGTGCGTCCTGCTGAACATAGCTGGTTGACTGATACGGGCACTAAAAGTCTCCGCCACCGCTAGGTGCCGGTTGTCCAGTTCCGGTCAGGGCGGTAGGACAATACGACCGTCCAGCGTTGGTCCAAGTGACGGTGGTGGTGGGCGCAGGCCATTGAGCGCGAGCGGGCGATGTGAAGATAAGTAGGGAGGCGAGTGCTATTCCTCTACCGACGCGATTCATGTTTCCTCATGATCAGATCGCTCCCCGGTCGATTGGGGAATGCAATCGGCACTCGTCCAGCTTCCGGGCGCTCCGTGCGAGTCGCGGTGGTGGGTTAAGTCCCCCGGGTCCCGCCTAGCGGGCTGATCTATCGCCATGCCCAATAAACGCAATCATTTAAGGTGAGTCGAAGAACAACTCGTTCCAGAACGGGCCGATTATCAGTGCAAGAAGCTTGCGGACTATCATGAATTCGTCATGCCAAACCAACATCCGGAGGCGGCTCTGGCACGATCAATGCCTAGCCTCAGGTCGAACATCCATTTTCCCCAGCGGTACTCGCATGCATAGGAGCGGTAAACTTATGCATATTGCATGACCTGAGTTGCACAACCAATCAATGGAATGCTGTACCCGGAGCAAAAAGATGCTGTAGGAAAAGATTAGGATGGTCCAGAGTCAACCGTCGGTGGCCAACCAGAACCCGCGTCCTGGAGGCCACTTTCGGTCATAACTCCGGCCTGAGTGCCCGATCTGGAAGCGGAGCAAGTCATCATGGGCCTGGTTCTTTCGTAAAATATCCCGGCCGTTCATTCGTCTACATAAGTGGATGAGCAAGGCGTTGAACACAAACTGGGTGACCGGCGAGCAAGACCGACGTATCTCTGAAGCACCTGGGCTCGAACGGACTCGAATTCAGAACTTCGCGCGCAGACCAACTTCAGCCGCCCGCCAGAAAATAGGAATGGCGAGATGAATATGGGAACTCTGCCGGGCCCCGGCCCGATCCACCTCTCGTGGGCGATGTGAGCCGCCTGAATATCGCCGCCTAAATATCAAGGTCTATGAAGCGCTTGTGCGCGCGATTTTGCCGATGATCTCTTGCCAGGATTTCCGTCAACCTTCTTGGCAATTCTTCCATTTCGTCTAAATCTTGAGCGCCCTCGTTACACTCGCCGTGATAGCCGATCCCGAATCGCGCGCCACACATAGTGCACAGTTCAAATGTCTGGAGCGTGAAAGATGTGGCGCCCAGTAATTCCTTGTCAAATATGGCCACAGGATTGTGTATTTCATTCGTGAACCCGCTTTTCGCTAGCATGGCGTCCCCCGCTTCCCCGGCAAGTGTGGTTTCACGAGCTCTCTCCAGACCCGGAATACTGCAGTCTCGAAAGCTCGCTATTTCCACTTTCTTATCGTTCGGCTACAACACAGCCTCGGCCGGTCCTTTTTTCCTCGTACATGGCTTCATCCGCCATGGCGATGAGTTCTCCCAGCGGGACCGGATGCTTCGGATCGAAGCGCGCCATACCGACGCTGAGAGACAGCTCGTACCGGGATTCCTCTGCGTTTGATCCCTGAAGGTTCCTCTCCAAGCGATGGAGGATGACTTCCCTGTTTTCGCAGGAAGCTTCGAGTGCCAAGACAGCAAACTCATCTCCGCCCAGACGGGCAATAATGTCGGAGTTTCGGAAAGTCTGCTCTAAGGCGTTGGCAGCGCGAACTAGGGCGAGATCCCCCTCACGATGCCCATAGGCATCATTGATTTCCTTGAGATTGTCGACGTCGGCGAAGAAAAGCAATAAACCCTGCGCTTTCCGGCGCGTCACTCTCAACTGCTGGCTTGTCAACGCCAAGAAGGCGCGCCGGTTGTAAAGGCACGTAAGATCGTCCGTTAGGGCCAGGGACCGGAGCTCTCGATCCAAGAGGGATTGCTTGACGGCGCACAGGACCGTGCGCTCGAGGGTGTTGCTGAGAGTCTGCGTGTCCGGCGCGTCTGACTTAAGAGTCTTGGAGATCTTATCCACCTCCTGCAGAATGTGTGCGAGCTCCTTGTCTTGGGCCACCAGGGCGGAGGCCAGCATCTCGTCCACCGAGTCCTCGAAGTTGGGTCTCCAAGGATCCAGGCTCAAAACTTCTCGTTCGAACGCCTGATCTTGCGTGGATATTCGGGAGCGGGCAGTCTGCGTGATTTCGCTGGCACGCAAACGGCCCGATCCCATCGTGCCTCCCGCCCTCAAATATGGAATGTTTCTCCTCATGGGACCGGAACATCCTTTCGGCATAGATTGCTGGGTATTACTCGGGCGGGTGTCAACTATTGGAGTTCAATTGCCCGGAAACTAATATCAGGCAAACGCTGTAGATTGTGCGCCGGGAACTCCTTAGTACTTCGTAGTGTCTTATTGGAGACATTTGACGTGACCAGCCGTATTCGGATCGATTTTCGTCGTTCAAGAAAAAACCGTCCTCTTGCCGCTATCCGTCAACGAATAAGAGTCGCCGCCGGCGGCTTCCGGAATGCCTTTGCGGATGAGGTTCTCTATCGCATCCAGGACTCGCACCCGGCGTAGCGGTTCATTTCCCCCTGGGCTCAAATAACGCATGCAGGTCGAGACGGACCCTGTCCATTTCCCGGAAGCCCTCCCGAACACGCCTAGGGAATGATTTAACGGGGCAGCTCACCGCTCTTGAAGAGAGTCAAGACAGTGGGTCATTCATGGAATTCAGTGACATCGCATTTTCGATCGATCCCAATCATGAGGCGGCCTAGCGGGGTTCGGCATAGCCCTGCAGATCTTAATCCGCACACGTATCCTGTTCTTCGATCATTTCGTCAATCAGGCGGAAGGTCTCAAATTCCACGGCGGAGATGCGAATGTACCCGCCAACATCCGCGGCGATCTCGCGGACAGTTTCCGTCCGGTATTCCTCGAGGGGGTCGGGAGAGGAAAAAACCGCTGCCCGGATTTCATCAGAGGTCGCGAGGCGATCCTCTGTGATTGGGGTCTCGATCAAATTGAGTTTCATCGGGCCTCCTCGGCCTTCCAGCGTCAGCGCTCCGGCTCGGTTGCGGTTCCGAGCCCGGAGCTATCTACCACTTTTCTGGAGTCCGGGAGAATCCATTAAGTACTGTATGCGGTTGAGAAAATAACTGCATGCGGATGTTTCCGGATGCGTGGAAATTTTCCGCCACGTGATGCAACAAGTGCGCTGTGTCAAATTTGTGATGTTCCTGTGGCCGCCTGCCGATGGCCCGAATGTTCCTTCTCCGATGCACATTTAGCCCTCTTCAAGTCCCAACATTCATACATACAGACCACTGGCAGTTTCGGTGGCGTTCATCCCGGCCAGTACCCGCATTGGATTCCCCTCATGGACTGCTGCGCCCTTCCAGCTACATGAACCAGCACATCGGCCTCTCCGGTCACTTTTTGGACCAAGAGACGGGCCACCAGCCCTGGCGCAGATGGAACTTTACCAATCCGTGTGGCAGCGCGCATACCAATTCAAGGGGGGATTCGTCGTATTTTGTCCTTACAGTAATAGGGTAATCCCCCGGCCGCAACTACAGGGAACACTGTAGAGCGTTACCCATGCCTTGATGATATGAAAGGCACTTGCAGTATCAGGTTTCTGAAGCTAAGCCCCGGTTGTTTATCCAGAAGATTCGCTCTAAGGTGAACGCGACAAGCTTATGGCGCTGGGTGGAGGCATAGCTCCTATAATGTTTTGGTGATCGCAGATTTTTGCCGTTTGCCGCTAAGGGTACTAGTCCCCCTAGTGACGATCGGCCAGTTATTCGTTTGCTTGGGAGACCATCATGA
>WNFG01001192.1_pt1 | contig 21997 bp, 17 predicted proteins | sample 5400431 | NCBI WGS metagenome assembly WNFG01 (sample SAMN13153346, study PRJNA577476) | soil metagenome | isolation source: 120 cm saprolite under Douglas fir tree site 2 hole 3 replicate 2 | place: USA:California | collected 2015-04-18 | reverse complement strand
ATGCCGGAGCCACTGGCGCGAAGGGCGATCAGGGCCTCCCAGGCGTTAAAGGCGACGCCGGCGCCACTGGCGCGAAGGGCGATCAAGGCCTCCCAGGCGTTAAAGGCGACACCGGAGCCACCGGCGCGAAGGGCGATCAGGGCGTCGCAGGCGTTAAAGGCGATGCCGGAGCCACTGGCGCGAAGGGCGATCAGGGCCTCCCAGGCGTTAAAGGCGACGCCGGCGCCACTGGCGCGAAGGGCGATCAGGGCCTCCCAGGCGTTAAAGGCGACACCGGAGCCACCGGCGCGAAGGGCGATACCGGACCGCAGGGAGCAATCGGCCCGATCGGTCATGAAGGTCCAGCGGGACCCGCCGGTCCGAAGGGCGACAAGGGAGACCCGGGTGCTGGCCTTACGGTGGTCAGAGGAAACGGTTGCTATCCGCCGGGCAACAACGCCAACAATGAGGTCACCGTGTTTGACAGTTCCGTGCACCCGAGCAGCGTTGTGATTCTCAATTACACCGACGCCGGCTCCAATGGAAACGCTCAGGCGATCATTTCCCAGGGCGAGGGGTCCTTCCGGACCACCGGCAGCCCGAACACGTGCTTCCAGTACGCCATCTTCAATATGGCGCAGTAGCGAGAGAGGGCGCGTCGTTCGCGGCCCGCGGCGTACACCGCCGCGGGCCGCTTTTTCATGGGCAGTTCACCCTCGTTTCGAGGATTGCAACGTCACCGCGATCGGGACTCCCACGAGCGCGGGAATCCAGAATGAGATCAGCCGGTACGTGAGAACGGCCACCACGGCGATGCTGGCCGGTACGCCGAGGCCACCGTACAGCGCGATCATCGCCACCTCGACGACGGCGATTCCGCCGGGCAGAAAACTGGCCCGGCCCAGGAGCATCGGTACACCGTAGCCGGCCAGCAAAAGAGTGAGGTGGAGGGAGTGCCCGGCCGCGAGGAAGGCATACCGCAGACAGAGAAGATCGAACACGACCTGCATCAGCGAATAGGAAGCCGGCCGCAGCCAGCCGCCGTGCCGCATCTCCTTCCACGTTTCGGCCGCGCTCTCCACGGTCGCGGTCAACCCCGAGCTATCCCATTGCGGCCGGAACCGCTTCACGATCCGCGACACCTTTTTCGAGATGGCCCGCATCCAGTCATTGCGGGCCAGCAGCACGATCGCCGTCACGATGACGATCGTGAGCAGACTGACGACGATCACCAGGGCGATGACGGTCAATCGGGAGAGCTGATGAACCAGAATGAGCTCGAGGCCGCTGATCAGAGCAAACACGATCAGCGCCGCCGCATCGAAGACCGACGGAAGCCAGCTCGCCAGCAGCGCCGCATCGGCCGATACGCCTCCCGAACGCGCCCACCGATAAATCGCCGCTCCAAATCCCAGCGCCCCGGCAGCAACAAGCGCCACCGATCCCGCCCCGATCTCGATCGCCGCCGCCCGCCGCCACGACATCCGATCCCCCGCCATCCCTACGACCGTCTGCAGCAATGCGCCGTTGGCCACATAGCTCAGCGCCTCCATCGCAAAACTCAGCCCGATCGCCCACGGAGCCATCGTCCGCAACGTCTTCAGCGAGTTCTGAATCGAATCGAGCCGGGGCAGCAGAAAGTGCACGAGCAGCCCCAGCACCAGCAGAACCGGCACCGCGCGGAGGATGCGGAGTTTGAGAGGGCGACCGTTACCGTTCTCCATCGGGTGAACGGTAATGCTGAGGTCGTGCCCGGGCGCAGTTGTTCCTGTTTAAAAACTGCTCCCCCACGCGGAGACGCGGAGTCCGCGGAGAAAGAAGTCCTCGTCAATCTCCTCCGCGTCTCCGCGTGAGCTCAAGCCGTTCTAGGAGCCTGCGCGGTAGAAACGTTCTTGCGCTACTGCTGGCGGAGCCTTGGGCAACAAACGCTGCCGGCCGTGCCGGCCTAGGGTCTCGAAGCGCGGCGCCGTGTGGGAACGGGCGTGCTGTCGATTACCTGCCTGATCGGTGCCGAGGCGCTGACGCTGAACCCGTCGCCTCCGAGATAGAGAGCGGACAGTCTGTGCTCTCCGGGCGCGAGGTCGACTAGGAGTGACGCCGTTTGGTCGAAGCCGACGTTGGCCATTCCCAGCATCACGGAACCGTCCATGAAGGTCACTACTCCCTTCGGCGAGCCGCCGGCCGCCAGCACCGTGGCGCGCAGCACTACCGGCACACCCACCATCGCGGGATTCGACGACACGGTCAGCTCCGTCTGCGTCTGGACCAGCTCCTTGACCGTCTCCGTGAGGGTATTGGACGTACTCTGCTGGTAACTCGACGTTCCGGCGAACGTGGCGTAGATGGAGTGCGTTCCGCTCGGGAGGCTGGTCTCGAGCGTCGCTCTCCCGATGCCGTCGAGAGGCACGGTCCCCAGCGTGTTTCCGCCATCGAAGAACGTCACCTCGCCGGTGGGATGCAGACCTTCCGCGTGAACGAGAGCGGTAAACGCCGTCTTCTCTCCCGCAAATGGGGACGTTGAACTGCCGCTGAGCATCGTGTCGGTGACGGCTTGCGCCTGCTGGACGGTCTGCGTGAGTGTATTCGACGTGCTGAGACTGAAGAGACCGCGTGGGCTATTGAAATCCGATCCCTGGTAGACGGCGGTCAGATTGTGCGAGCCTGGACTGAGCGTGTAGATCGTGAGCTTGGCGTCCTGCCAGTCATTGAGCACCGCCGTGCCGAGGCTCGTCGCACCGTCGAAGAATTCGACAAGACCCGTAGGCGAGGTTCCCCAGGCGATGACGTGCGCGGTCAACGTTACCGGCGAGCCCCAACTGGTCGTGCTCCGCGAGGAAAACAGCCACGAGCTGGTATTGAAGGGGAGGACGACGGCCACATCGCGTCCGCTGCCGCCGCCGTGATACGTGATCCGGTAGAGGAACTGCGATTGAATGAACCAGGCCCCTTCAGGCAATCCCTGGAACGTTCCGTTGACCGGGTTGGGGCCATCGTTGCGGATGATCGTGTGCGTCTGGCCGGGGAACATCGTCACGCGATTGAGGACCAGTATGGCTCCTCCAAGCGATACGTTGCCGCGAACGGCGAGATAGTCGATCGTTTTGTCCCAGAACGTACCGTTGAGATCGACGGCGTACTGTGCCGAAGGACCGAGAGTCAGGGATGCCGCCTCCGAGAAACCGGCTACTTCGAGCGTCCCGCTGGGGATGGACAAGTCTCCCACCGTGGAGCCATTCAGTTTGAGCGTTCCGCCGGAGCCCGTATCTCCCGACAAGGGGCGCAACGGAATGAGAACCAGGCTGATGAGTAGCGACACAAGCGGCGCGGTCTTCATAATGGGAATTCGCAGATTGCGAAACGCATGCCTCGGAAAAGGACGAGAGCGCTTAGTTTGCGTGGTGCGTGGTTTCGCGGTCTCGCGGTTGCGCGGTCACGCGGCTTGTGGACTCACATCCTGCGTTATCGATTCAGAAACCGCGAGACCGCGGCTGACACTTCGTTGCCCAGTTTGACAGCTCCTTTGACGACCGCTCGCTGAAGGCTGAGCTTGTTGACGACATCCTGACCGGGGAGGTTTTGCGCCTCATGAAATCGGCGTATCGCCTCCGACGGCTTGTTTTGGCGGGAGTAAAACAGCCCCGCGCTGGCCGCGGACCGAGTCGCGGGTCTGACCGATGCGGTAGGCACGGCCATTGCGCTGATCGAGCTTCACCGGGTTCCAGGGGATGTCGTAATGCACAACGACCAGAACGAGTTCAGGAAGCCGTACGAGAATGCGTTTCACCTACGTACCTGCTGCGGCGTGACGCAACTCGTCGCGCCCTCGCGGCGGGCGAGCTAGAACGGCCAGTATGGCGCTACCGATCGCGCAGATAAATAGCGAGACCAGAAGAGGCACAAAGAGCGTCGAGAGTGTGTCAATGTGGCAGTGAGGACGAGCAACCCGGCACATACAGCACCAGAAATGAGTACAAAGGCAAATGTGTGCTTAGAATCATGTGTCATTATGAGGAGTAGGGGCGCCGGCGACCGGCTAGAACTTGCAGCGGCAGTTTGCGTTGGCGGTACTCGTCGCGGCTGTACAGCAGGCGTAGCTCGAACTGCTGCAGGTTACGGAGCAGGAGCCATGCGAGTTTGAGGTCGAGCAGGAGGACGAGCCAACACCCCCAGCGTCACACGATCCGCTGGCTCCGGCTCCAACGTCGGTATCGAGGTTGAACAGGCAACTGTCGGTGTCGCCGCAGTCGAGCGTAACGACATGCCGGCCGTTGCCGGCCGGCTGCGCCACCACAGGGCGAATCTCGTGATTCAGACCGTATCCGACGTAACGTGCGCCGCTGAACCCGACCGGCAGCCGAGGTGCATGGCGATCGGCGGCGGTGGTCACCAGTGCATAAAACCACTCCTGATCCACCGCCATGACGACCAGCTCGTCACCCCGGAACTCGATGCTGGCACTCTGGCTCGATGCGCGGAACGTCTTGAGCGGTGCCTCTGTCCAGAGCCGGAACAAATGGCGATACGGCCCGCCATCGTCGACGACGACGCCGATCATGTGCGCGTCGATCGTCCCGATCGTAACCTTCCCCGCGAGCACGGTGTATTCGTCCGCGGACGGCATCGGTCCGTCGGTTAGCGGTTTGGCAGCATACAACGGCGTCGAGAGAAGAACCAGTACCAGGGTCAGAACTGTCTTGCGCATCGTTCCCTCCTGACTGCTGTGTGTGCGTATTTACGGCAGGATAGGCTCCTTCCGCAGGTCCGTCGAGGGGAAATATTGGCCATCCTGCCTGACGGCCGATGGTGAGCACCCAAAGTTCAGGCGTATCGCGCGAAAGAAGGTCCGGCGGTCGCCGAAACCAACCATCAGTCCGATCTCGGCGATTGGCAGGTCTGTTTCGCGAAGAAGGTGTTCCGCCCATTCCAGTTGCCTTGCTCGTATGGCCACGTTCACCGCTACACCGAGAGTGCGATTGCAGACGCGCCTCAAAGTGCGATAACCGATACGGAGAAAGTCGGCCAACTCCGAAGCGCGGGCGGCCGTCCGCTCCCGATGGCAGAACGCCAGATATTCGGCGATTCCACGTTCCAGATCCTTTTTCGATCGGTATTCCATAATCTCGAGAAGTTCTGCGCGCCGCTGAATAGGAGTGACCCGAAGCGTCATTTGCCCCCTGCTTGCCGACAACTTTTTCCAAGCGAAAAGAAAGTTCAAATCCGAAGGGTCATTTCAAAGCTGGCGTCACACCGATTAGGGATGACTTTGCTCGGAACCGGCCGGAACTGTACGTCGGCGGTCATAGCAGTTCCTTGCGCCCGCCGCTCTTCGCCCTGCGGTCAGCCTCGGTTCGCCCGGGTGCGAGGGCGATGTGGCTTGCCGCGTCCACCCTCACCGCGGTCCCGAGCTGGTACCAGTCTTCCGCTTCGAACCGAACATCCGAGCCTGGATCGGTTGATCCAAGCCAGAACGGGCCCAGCTCGGAACCACTCCGATCACGCCGCAGGATGCCGAATACAGACTCACCTTCGTCGCTTGTTCGGATGACGAGATCCCCCGTCCGCGATTGGGTCGTCGGATTGATCGTCAACAGATCCCGCACTCCGATGCCCACATGCGGTTGAGCCACTGGGCTTTCGGCGCCTCGGGGCGAGGCGGGATGGCTTCTGCTCTTCGAACGAATTGGCCGTTAGCTGCTCGGGTGATGGTTCCGAGGTACTCGAAATCCGCCATGTTGATCTCCTGATTTGCGTGGAATGACGGAGGATCAGCGTGATCGCCCCGAGAATCCTCATCTCTTTTCCCTCGGCGATGGCGCAGAGCTGGCCGTCCATCAGCGCGCGCCGGCCCTGCTTTTTCCACCATCGGCCGGCCAAGGCCACGCCACGAGCGATGACGATCACCGCCTCCCCCGTGCGAGCGCGGCCCGCCTTGCGAGGCTCTACGACCAGGAAATCCCCGGCCTTGATGCCCAGGGATGCGATGTCCGACCCGGCACGAAAGATCTGGTCGCCCCGGTCCATCATCAGTCCGTCAGGGAGCGGAACCAGCTCTCCCGCCGAGGCGGTGTCGATCGCTTCCCCCTGCGAGATGGTTCCGTCAAGATGCACGGCCACGATGACCTCCTCTCGCGCTCGTTTTGGCACAGTCGGACCTCTAATCGCGATAGTCGGGGTCCAACTCGAAGAGGTCCGCCGCTCTCACCCGTTCGCCTGACAATCGATGGCAGGCGGCTGTGATCGCGGCGATACATTTGCTGGTGGGGGCGGCCCTTCCCCCGCGAACCCTGAGAAGGAAGTTCCGGCTGTAACCTGACTCTCTCCGGAGATCGATCGGTTTGATGCCGTGGCTCTTCAGATAGGCGTCTAATTTCGTTCCCATGAGCGTATACTAGCATCCTATGCGTCTAAAGTACATCCCCCCTGCTATACTTCCGCCGATGACTGAATCCGCCGGCAAGACCGAAGGAGGAGTGATGGATATCGAGAAGAGCTTCGCGCTGGAGCTGAAAGCGAGACGGCTACTACTCGGGCTGTCGGTCAAGAAGCTCTCCAAGCTTTCCGGCGTCAGCCGCCGCTGGATCACCTGCGCCGAGGAAGGCAGCAACATCACCGTCGAAGTGCTCAGGAAGTTGATGCAAACGATGGACATGACCGTGATCACCATCTGTCCCGGCATCACCGCCGGCGCCGGTCGTGCCGATCGGGACGTCTCCTCCCTGGCGGCGGCGGTGGAAGAGATCACCCGAAGCATCGAGCTGGCGCTGCGGGCGGCGGACAGGATCAAAAGTTTCACCCTTGGGGTAGGGAAATCCGTCCCGAAAGACACTCCACAGGATGAAGGGGTCAACGAGAGGGCCGCTGCTCTGGTCACACATTTCACGGAACACGTGCGCTCCCTAAGCGATCCGGACAAACTACAGAAAGTTGAGAAGGCCGTGAGTAGCTTTCTGAGGCCGCAAACGGAAGCGCAAGGCACGGCCAAGGCGCCTCCGGGAAGGCGGAGGAAGAGCTCAGGCTAAACGCATCCGATGGATCGTACGACCGGCGAAAGAAACGAAGCGAGTGAGTTGCTGTCGCGGTTCCGACGTTGGCTCGACGATCCAGAGTCGTCCCCTGGGATCATTCGCGATCTCCTCGGTCTGACTCACGAGCTCCTCGTCGAGTTTGCGCTCCTCTTCGGGGGCGGTGAGCTGCGGTCAGCGATTGGCACGCTCATGGCGCGTGCCCACGAAAGCTCGGCGGGCTCTCCTCGCGAAGCTATCGCCCTGACTCGATTGGCGACAGCCCTCGGCGCCTGTTACTTCACAAGCGACCCGCAACTCGGTGCCGCTGTGGAAGGGGATACCTGGAAGGCGCACGCCGCTGCCCTTCTGCGCGCCGGAGATTACAGCGACGCCGACAGCGCCTGCCGCCACGCGGCTTCGTTCTACAGCCTCGTTGACGAGGAAGACTGTTCATACGAACGGACTCTGCTAGCCATCATTCAGGCCCAGGTCGCACATTTCCTAGGCGACTCAGAGCGGGGGTTACAACTCGCAAAAGACGCCGCGACAACTCTGGCGCGGGAGTTTCCTTCGAAGAAGAGAGACTACATTCGAGCTCGAACGATCTTCGGGACGATTTTGGTAGCCGTCCAGCGGTACGATGAGGGGCTCAAAACGCTAGAAGACTGCGCCGAAGTGGCGCGGCGCGATAGTGACACGGAGACGCTCGCTAGCCTTGTCAACAATATAGGGTACGTGTACGCGCAACTTGGCAACCTCAAGGCGGCGAGGGAGTGCTTCGCCACTGCACTGCAAGGCTTCACGAGTCTCGGTTTGAAAACGGAGATGCTGCGCGTGCACGCAGGTCTTGCTCGGATACTGATGCAGGAAGGCCGCTACAACGAGGCCGTCTCGGAGCATTACAAAGCGAGAGCAGCATACCTCGACCTCAGGATGCCAGTCGTTGCGGGTGAAGTGACTCTCCGAATCCTCGAAGCTCTGTTCGCAGCCGGTCGACTGAACGACATTCCGCCGCTCTGTGCTGAGGCGGTGAAGACGTTCACAAAGGCGAACTTACCTCGTGAGGCCGCGAAAGCGCTCTCATATGTCGATGCGTGCGCGCAGCAGCGAACACTCACGGCAGATGACGTCGAAGATGTACGTGAATTCTTCCAAAGGCTCCAGGACGACCCGGACGAGCGGTTTGACTTGAATGAGGAGGGCGGCGGATAGCACAGCCCTCCCCACGGGCATAACCGCGATCGGTATCCTTTTGGTTACGGCCTCGGCCACGACAAGTCATAGGTATCGAGAGCGTGGACGATCCGAGTGATGAGCCGGCTGATCGCCGAGCGTGACGGTTGATCGCCGTCGTCACGGCGTGGAGCGGCGAGCAGCGGCGAGGAGAGGGCGACGAGGAGCAGAGCAACAGCGGTGACGCGTTTAGACATGATTCCTCCAAATGTCCCGCAGGACGGTTAGTTTGGAGGAGCGCTCCCCTCAACGTTAAGGAGTGTCATTCCGAGGGCGTTTCCCTACGGCGCGACCTTACCCGCAGGCCATGTGGTACGATACGCGCACCGTTGAAGAAACAGGGCAGCCGCAGGATGGCGCCGATGGACAAGCCTACGCCGCTCCGTGTGGCAGTGGCTGGCCGCCAGGCCACGCTTTTTGGCAGTGGGTCTGTTTGCCCATGCGCCTGTGGTCAACGGCTCACGGGATCGCCGATGCTCCCGGTGTGACGATTCACGACCTTGTCTGCAAGGTAATCGTCGCGAAACCTTGCCGTCAGCGCAACAAAGGCCTACCCTCGTTGCACGCCATGAAAACGTCTGGCTACGCTCCTGGTTCGGATGCGAGCCCTCCGCCGCGGGTCCTTGTCGTTGACGACGACAGCGCCATCAGAACGCTGATCACGACGGTCCTCGTTCGGAACGGCTACTCGGTTGAGACCGCGCGAAACGGCGATGAGGCCATTCAGACGATCGTTGGCAGCGAATTCGACGCCGTCATTCTCGACCTGATGATGCCGAAGGTTGACGGCTTCGAAGTCATCGAGCACATGGAGCGCACCAGCGGCTCGGAACTTCTAAAACGCTGCGTCATCGTGCTGACGGCTGTTTCCGAGAAGGACCTCCGCAAACTGGATGTCCGCCGCGTCTTCCGCGTCATCCGAAAACCGTTCGACCTGGCTGAATTGCTGGGGGCCGTGAGCGAATGTATCGCCGGCCAAGAGTGCGCGACTACCTCATAACTTTCGAATAGACCCCACCCACGTTTTCCTGGCCGGACCAATCCCCGGATCGACTTCTGACTTCCGTGGAGCAGGTTTTCAGGGCGGCGAAACGGACTCTTCGTTCCGCGGAGCAAATTCCCAGCTCCGCGGATCGAACGCGCTGTTCCGCGGATCAAACGGGTTGATCTGCGGATCAACCATGTTGTTCTGCGGATCAGAACGTCGCTTCTGCGGATCAACGATGTTGTTCTGTGGATCAGAACGTCTGTTCCGAGGATCAAACATCTTGTTCCGCGGATCAGAACGTCTGTTCTGCGGATCAACCTTGTTGATCTGAGAATCAAACTCGTTGATCTGAGAATCAAACTCGTTGATCTGAGAATCAAACATCTTGATCTGAGAATCAAACTCGTTGATCTGAGAACAGACCCTTTTGATCTGCGGATCAAACACGTTGCTCCGCGGATCAGACCGTTTCCACGAAAGCTTCTTTCCCGGCAATGGCCCCGTTAGCCTGCATTTCTCACACACTCACTCGGATCGTCGGCACCCTGTACCTCGTCGAGACCCTTCTCCCCCAGCGCTTTTCAGCTGGGGGAGAAGGTGCCGACAGGCGGATGAGGGGGCGCTTCACGCGTACGTCATTCGCGCGCCTTCAAGTGGTCTCGGACCAGCGTCGGTAAATCGCTCCTATCGCGTATACGCCCCCCTCATCCGCCTTCGGCACCTTCTCCCCCCGCAAAAAACCGCTGAGGGAGAAGGACTCTCGACGAAGGGAGTGGCAAGGCTCTCGAGGGAACCATTCAAGTAAGCTGTGTGAGAAATGCGGTTGGTGCCGCGGGACCAGAATCTAGCTCTACGCGGCCGGCTTTTCGCTTTGCGCGGCCACTTGCGATTCCTGTGATACCGCATTGAGCATCTATCAGACCTCTATAGGTTACCTCGCAGGTCAATGTAGCTGCTTGCACAGCACTGCATAGATTACTAATAGCACTCTATCGTGTACTAATGAACACTATAGATTTCTGCACACAAATATTTGCCCCGTAACAGTTACTATTGATCGGCCTGATACGTCTAAGTAATTGATCGGACCGATTCCGCGGCACATGCGCATGGTGCCGCTTCGCCCATAAATGCCCGGCCAGGCATTGCGGGTTAACCCGAGGATGTCACGCTGTAGCGCGTAGCAACGGCGGACACCTCATGACAATAGGAGGTGTAGCATGACTGACACGGTTATTCCTGGTGGTTCACCAACCGCGGGCACAAGCGATCCGCCGTCGGCGCCAACTCTTCTGGACCAGAGCGCAGCTCAATTCATGGACGGGCTCACCGCCCTGAGCAAAACGATTCCGGGGCTCGTGCTTCGGAACCCCGAGGCCGAACGAATTGTCCGGAAATATCGGGCGTTCAACCGGGACGCGATTACCTCGGCGATCGCCGCCGTCGAGGCGAATCCCGAGGTGGACGGGGCCAAGACGTTCAACCTTGACCGTGCGCGCGCTGCCGTTCAATACGGCGCGTACACACCAGCGATCAACCAGACCAGAAATCTGGCGGAGGACATGCAGTTTTCGTACGACTACGTCACGGCCATTGCCATCGCGGATGCCCTGCAGATTTATGCGAACGCGAAGGCGTTTGGCCGGGCCCCTGCAAGCGCGAAGGTGGCGGCACACGCGGCCAACATCAAGCGCGATCTCCGGCGCCCCGCAACGTCCACGAAGAAGAGGGCTGCAAAGACGTCGCCTTCAGCACCGGCGCCAACTCCGGCGCCACAACCAAAGCAGTAACGTGAAGTAGAAGACGGCCCGGCCACGTCTCTGGGAACGTGGCCGAGGCCGAACACTGACCCCAAATCCGGTAAGAAAGGAGCTCGTGTCATGGGAAACATATACCAATCAACCTGTAGTGTCATCCCGGAGCACATGCAGCGGCACATCGCAGAGTATGGCGATGATGACGCGCGGGAGAGAATCGCGGCAACGCTGCATCACACATCCTGCCTCTCGCGCCAACGCGAGGCGGCCATCATCTCGACAGCGTCCAGGTCTCTAGACCCTCAAAAGCGACGCTTCGTGTATGACGCCCGCAATGGGCATACCCTCCCCGGCGCTCTCGTAATGAGCGAGCAAAAGGAGTCGACGAAGGACGTCGAAGCGAGAGAGGCATTCGAGGGCGCGGGCGCCACCTATGACTTCTTCGCCAAAACCGTTTCTCGAAACTCCATCGATGACCGAGGAATGCGTCTGGTCTCAACCATCCACTATGAACATAACTTCAACAACGCCATGTGGAACGGCAAACAGATGGTCTTCGGCGACGGGGACGGCAAGCTGTTCAACCGTTTCACGGTGTCGAAAGACGTCATCGGCCACGAGTTTGCGCACGGCGTTACGCAATTCACTGCCGCGCTGGCGTACCACGATCAGCCCGGCGCGCTCAACGAGCACATCTCGGATGCGATGGGGATGATGATCAAGCAGAAGTGGCTGGCTCTGACAGTCATGCAGTCGGACTGGCAGATCGGAAGGGGCCTCTTCACCGCAAACGTAAACGGCACGGCCATCCGCTCCATGAAGGCGCCGGGTACGGCGTATGACGATCCGGTGCTCGGCCGCGACCCCCAACCCGCGACCATGCGCGGCTACGTCTCTTCGGCTGACGACAACGGCGGCGTACACATCAACTCGGGGATCCCGAATTTTGCGTTCTTCCTCGCTGCCACGGCCGTAGGAGGCTATAGCTGGCCGGTCTTCACCCCGATCTGGTACGGCGTGTTGACGGAGCACCTGTCTCCGGAAGCCCAGTTTCAGGACTTCGCAAACGCGACCGTGCTGGTCGCCGGCCAGTTGTACGGCGCCGGCGGGAAAGTGCAACTGGCGTTGGTCGACGCCTGGTCGCAGGTCGGTTTGCCCGTGCCCTCGGCACTGACGAAAGGAGCATTGCCTACGGCATTTGTGTGATCACCGTCAGCATTTATCAACAACCAATGAGGCGGGTGTGGCGGCACACCCGCCTCGATAACGCCGCCTGACAACGGCGGCACCGAAAGGAAAATCATGAGCACTGGATTCGATCATTCCAATAAGGGCAACCATCTGACGTTCGACGGCATCGATCGTCAGGTAAAGCAGTTCGACATTGTCTCGTTCACGTCCGAGGGCGCCGTACAGACATCGGCCACGGCCACGGAGCGCCTGGTCACGGTGTTCGAAGCCGTACGGCCGATCCTGATGGCTCTCGCCGCCACGATTCCGCTGATCCCGGCCGCCTGGCGCACGCTGATGAGCGTTTTCATCTCGACGCTCGACGACGTCTCGGCGAGCTTCAAGGCCGGCAAGGACCTGGCCACGGCTCCCGTGAAGGTCTCGCCGAAGGCGGACATGGAGCCGAAGCTCCCGACCGATTGATGACACAGCCCCAACGCAGTACGACCGGAGCCCGCGCAAGCGGGCTCCGGTTTTTCATGCATGATGGACACTTATTTCGCTACTTATGGTCCATTAAGAGCTCGCCGATCAATCGGTTCGCGGTCTGGTGGCCGATGGACGTGGACGAGTGCTGGCAATCATCGGCGCGCATTCGCTCTGTCGACGATCCTCTGATGGCGAACTGACCGCGATCGCCATCGTTCCTCTCCGTCCGGACCGGATCGATCAGCAACGCATCAGAACCTTCGCCACCGTTTGAAGCATGCGCGCACCGGAGTATGGTTTCGTGATCAGCTCCCGATACACAAAACCGAGCGAGGCCGGCCGGCCTCGTCGCGCACGAGGTCCAGCTGCTTTCGATGGTCACCTTGCGCCCGCTCCTGGTCGTTGCCGCCAGCTCGCCGGCCCAATCCCCATGGAGCGAAACGACAGTCTACGCCTTCCATATCGGTATGGCTTGATGGAAGAGCCCGGCGAGTGAACGAACCGTCCGCATTCTGGACGTATGTCTGGGTTCAACCCTTTCGATATTCGTGCTGAATAAGCGCTAAGCCCATTGTCATGAGTACTTGCCTCATCCAGGCCTCATGGCACTCCGCTTGAGTCTGTCAGACCGCGAAACCGACCTCTTCCGAATTGAATACCCCCTTTGTCGCACCGAGGCGACCGCGTTCTCCCCCCGGCAACCTCTTATCGAAGCAATAGGAAACATAGCCATGAACTTCAGCAAGCCGATACTCGTCAGTCTCCTCATTCTCTTTAGCGTCGCCGCCGTGAAGGGCACGCCGCCGGACAAAGCCCTTCTTCTTCCGTACTTTGAAACCGGCGCCGATTTCTCCACGAAAAGCACATTGTTCTCAGTGACCAATCCATCAAATGTCCCGGCCGAGGTGAGCGTGACCGTGTACAGCAACTGGGCGATTCCCGTGCTTACCGTGCCTCTTCACCTGAGCGGCCATGCCACGCGGTCAGTAAACCTTCGCGACTGGTTCGTCTATGGTGCGCTCCCGGATGGCGGGCGTTTGTGCGCGGACGGATCGGCGCAGTGTCCACAACTGGCGGCTCTCAAGGCTCAGTTGGCCGGCGCTCAATCGCCCGGCGATCAGCTCTACTACGCCAGCCCGGCCGGGGGCGCTCTCACCGGATTTGCCATTCTGCAATCGACGGCGCCGGTCCATGGCTCCTACATCTTTATCGACAGCGATCAGAGCAAAGGGGAAGGACAGCGCCTCATTCCCTATCATCCCCAGGCCGGCGCCGACTGCAGTGGTATCTGCCGCGAACAATCGATCCGGTTTCTCGACAATCGCGAGGCCACCGCCACGGGACTCATCCTCTGGAACTGGAACGGTGTCGAAGCGCAGCCGTCCGTTTCTACCGCCCCCGTCAACCAGAGCGCGGTCCACATCGCCGCCTTCGATGAAAACGGCAAATCCATCGCCAATGTCACACGGCAGATGCCCGCTACTGCGCGCGTCGCCATTTCAGAGCTGAACCTCGGAGCAGAGACCGGCTCCCTGCGGATCACGTCTGACACCCCGGCCGTGGCGCTCGTCGGTTACGCGGCGAAGGGCCCCAAATACGCGATGCACGTACTCGCCGAATCATCGTGTGACCCCTGCCCCGCTCCGGCCGTCAGCGCAAGCGTGAGCACGGGAACCGTCGGCGTCGCATTCCTCTCCACCATCACCGCGCCTCCCGGAACGACCATCACTGCCGCCAACCTCCCGGCCGGCCTCACGCTTGCCGGCAACATCGTCTCAGGAACTCCCACAGGCGCCGGCACCGGCACAATCACCGTGCAGACCTCCTGCGGCTCGACGGCCACGGCCTCGATCGCTGTTGCGGCTTGCGCCGCGCCGACCCTCACGGCCAGCTCTTTTGGAGGAACCGCGGGACTGCCGTTCCTCTCCACCATCACCGCGACCCCGGGCTCGACCATCACGGCGAGCGGTCTTCCGGCCGGTCTGGCACTGGCCGGCAACATCATCTCCGGTACACCGTCGACCGCCGGGACAGTCCACGTCACCGCAACAGCGGCCTGTGGCGCCACGGCGTCGGTTGATCTCGTCATCGATCCGTGCGTGCTTCCCACGGTGACGGCCACCGTACTGTCCGGAACGGCCGGCCTGCCTTTCGCCTCCATCCTGACCGTCCCGCCAGGAGCAACGCTCTCCGTGACCGGCCTCCCGGCAGGTCTATCACTCAACGGCAACGTAATCTCAGGAACCCCCTCGGCGACAGGAACGATTCACGCTCTGGTCACTGCTGCCTGCGGTTCGACAGCATCGATCGACATTCCCATCAACGCCTGCCCGCTTCCCACCATCAGCGCGGATCTTTCCTCGGGCATCGTCGGCATTCCGTTCCTGGCCACGCTGCTGGCGTCGCCTGGCGCAACGGTGACCGTCGATCAGCTCCCGGCCGGTCTCTCGCTGAATGGCAACATCATCTCCGGTACTCCGAGCGCCGCCGGAACGGCGACGATCACCGTCACCGCGCCTTGCGGCGCGCAGGCAACCCTTACCATCACCATCGCCGCCTGCACCGCGCCGACTGTCCTGGCAGACACCCTCATGGGAACGGTCGGCCTTCCGTTCGTCTCGACGATTACCGCATCCGTGGGAGCGACGATCACAGCGGCTGATCTGCCGGCCGGGCTGACGCTTGTCGGCAACGTCATCTCCGGAACGCCCGGTGCCTCCGGAACTGCCACGATTACAGCCACCTCGCTGTGCGGTGCAACCGGAACGACGACAATCACGATTCAACCATGCCCGGTTCCTACGCTCAGCGTGACCACGACTTCAGGGTCGCTCGGCCTGCCGTTCCTATCGACGATCACCGCCTCTCCGGATGCGGTGGTCTGCGTTCAGGGGCTGCCGGCCGGCCTCACGGTCACCGGCGGCGTCATCTCAGGAACTCCCACCGGCACGGCAACGATCCACGTCATTGCCACTTCCCCCTGCGGTGCCGTGGCTACGTTTGACATCCCGATCCAATAGTCTGGCCGGCAGAGTCGACGTACTGCGTGCTGGCGCGAGGTCTCCGAGCCTCGCGCCAGCCGCATGATGGACTCAACTTTCCATTTACATGCGAAACGATTTCATCCCCCACCGCACTACTTGTTGTCGGCGGCAAACCGCCGCTCGACGTAGGAGGTGACATATGAAAGGTTCGTTTCTTCGCTTCTTGACCGCGGCGAGCCTGTTGATCGGGCTCTTCCCATCCACCGTAACGTCGCAGCAGACGACGACCACACCGCCGTCGCCGGAGGAGGCCAGGGCTCAGGAGACCTGGCGCACTTCCATGGCCCAGGTTCCGCTGCCGAAGAAAGGATGCTTCCAGTCCACGTATCCTGCCAAGGAGTGGAGCGAGGTCACATGCACGACCGCCCCGCCCTATCCGCAACCGCCGAGGCGTGGACCCAGGCCACTGATCGTAGGCAACGGCGACGACGTCTCGACCCAGGCGCCGTCGGGACTCATCTCCGCGGCGATCGGCTCCTTCGAGAACGTCACCAACGTGACCAGCGAGGCCGGACAGATCAACGGCACGGGAGGGCAGATCAACAACGCCTACACGTACCAACTCAATACGAACTTCTTTCTCAATAGTCCGGCGTGCAGCGGCGCCGCGAATCCGGCGGCATGTCAATCGTGGGAGCAGTTCATTTTCGCAAACAACGGAAATCCGGGGAATTCGGGCCGCGCGTTCATTCAATACTGGCTCATCAGCTTCAACAACCCGTGCCCGGCAGGATGGAATCAAGTAGCCTTTTCGGGCACTTCCTGCTTCAGGAACAGCACCAACGCCGCGGCGGTGCCCAACCAGCCGATCACCAACCTGAGTCAGACGAGCCTGAGCGGCACGGCCAGTGTGGCCGGCGACGGTGTGACGTTCACGAGCGGGGGCACTGCCTTCGCGGCAACGGGTAACAATTTCGCGGCCATAGCAACGGGTTGGACGGTCGCCGAGTTCACCGTGGTCGGCAATGCCGGCAGCGGCCAAGCCAACTTCAACAACGGAGCGTCGTATGTCTCCCGAACGAGGATTACCTACGGCGGCACAGCGCCTCCCAATTGCGTGGCCACCGGCTTTACGGGTGAGACCAACAATCTGAACTTCGGGCCGGGCGCACCCGCGGCCTCCGCGCCCGGGCCTGCACTGTTGTACACGGAGAGCACGGCAGGCGGCGCGGTATCGAACTGCGCGGCCGCAACTTCTATCGGCGACACCCATCTGACCACGGTCAAGAGCCTGCTCTACGACTTCCAGGCCTCGGGCGATTTCGTGGTGGCGCAACTCGATCCGGACTTCGCCGTTCAGGCCCGTCAGGTGAACGGCGCGCCGACATGGCCGAATGCCACGCTCAACAAGGCCATCGCCACACGCATGGGCAAGAGCGTTGTCACTCTCTGCCTGGCGCCGGAACGGTTGTTGGTGGACGGCAAGATCGCTGACTTCCCCCAGACGGGCGTGATTGCCTTGCCCGATGGAGTCGATATCACGCGAAGAGCAAACGTCTACTTCATCACCAGTCCGAGCGGCGACTCCGTGCGGGCCACGGTCAACCCCAGCCCCGGCTGGATCGACATCTCCGTCGGCTTCGGCCATTGGCCCGCCAATGTGAAGGGTCTTCTCGCCAACGCCAACGACAACGTGAACCAGATCGCCGCGAGTGACGGCGCCGTGCTGACGAACGCCTTTGCCTTCGACGATCTCTACCACCACTACGCCGACAGTTGGCGCGTCTCACCGAGGACGTCGCTGTTGTCGGCCTGCGGTGGGGCGACGGAAAGCGGCGCGCCTTCAACGACGTTTTACGCGAAGGATCTCGATCCGCAGGTGCGCGAGCGTACGCGTGCGGTCTGCGCAACGGCAGGTGTGACCGTGGAGGCGTTCCTCGATGCCTGCACCGCCGACGTGGCCATGACCGGCAACGACGAGGCGGCAAAGGTCTTCGTCGGCATGCCTCCCCCGGCCGCCGTTGGAAAGATCGTTGCCGGCACCAAAGGCGCTGCCGCTGTCGGTGGCCCTTACGGGCGATATTTCTGGTGGCTGTTGCTGCTGCTGATCCTCATCGTGATCATCGTGTGGCTGATTCTGAAGAAGCGCTAGGCCGGCACGGCCGGCAGCGTTGGTTGCCCAAGGCTCGGCCAGCAGTGGCGCAAGAACGTTTCCACCGCGCAGGCTCCTCGAGACGGATTGGTCTTTACGGAACCGCGCCTCACCGGCTTGGTCGGGAGGCGCGGTTCGATTTTCGGCGAAAAAACCATCCGACCACAGAGGCACAGAGGACACAGAGATTTTCTCTGCGATCTCTGTGTCCTCTGTGGTGATAGCCTTCCAAACGCGTGGCTCAAGCCTAAACGTCAGCGCCCTAACACGCGACTCTCCTCCGCGAGCGGCAAGCGCGCGCGGACGGACGTGCCGCGGCCCGGTGCCGAGTCGATCTCGAGATCTCCTCCAGCGAGCGTGGCGCGCTCCTGCATGCTGAGCAGGCCCTGGCTTCCTCCCTCAATGGCGCGCTTACGCGCGGCGGGCACATCGAAGCCGCGACCGTCATCGCGCACCACGAGTTGCAAGGTGCCGTTGGCCTCGCTGAGCTCGACCTCGACGAGGTGTGCCTGCGCGTGACGGATGACATTGGTCAGCGCCTCCTGCGCGACGCGAAAGCAGGTCATCTCCACGGCGGCCGGCGGCCTCCGCCCGAGGGGAGCGATGGCGAGGCGGAAGGCCAGTCCGGCGCGTGTGGCCTCGTGCTCCACGTGCCACCGCAAGGCCTCCTCGAGCCCGAGCTCGTCGAGCAGCGGCGGGCGGAGGGCCTGAGCCAGATCGCGCATGCGCGCGATAGCGCCGTCGACCAGTTCCATGCTCTCGGAACTATCGCACTCCAGTCGCCGAAGGTTGAGCTTGAGCGCGGTCAGCACCTGCCCGAAGTCATCGTGAAGCTCGCGGGCAACCGCGCGACGCTCCGCCTCCTGCGCCTCGATCAGCTTGCGCGACAACGCCTCGAGCTGCTTCGCTCGCCGCCCCAGCTCCTCCTCGGCGTACTTGCGCTCGGTGACGTCGGCATTGGTTCCGTACGCGCGCACCGGCCGTCCGGCCTGGTCGCGGACCACCGTGGCGCGGCCGAAGATCCAGTGCACACTGCCGTCGGGCCAGATGACGCGGTACTCGATGGTGTCCGGCCCCGTACCGCCATCTAACTGTTGGCGGCGGCGCACGACCCAACCGCGGTCGTCGGGATGGACGGCCTCGATGTAGTCCTCCATCCGCGTGCCTTTGCTCCGGTCGTCGCCGAAGAAGAGACGCCCATTGGCTTCCGTGTTGATGACCTTTCCGCTGACCATGTCCTGCTCCCAGCTTCCGGTCCGCCCCAGCGTCTCCGCGTCGACCAGCAGCCTCTCGGTGTTGCGCAACGCCTCCTCGGCACGCACGCGCTCAGTCACGTCCTCGTTGACCACGACCGCGCCGGTGATCACGCCCTCCTCGTCGAGAATGGGTGCCGCGTAATTCTCGATGGTCTTGCGTTCCCCGCCGAAAGTGTCGATGTCGATCAGTTCGTCGCGGGTGGTTTGCCCCTCGTCGAGCGCGCGGTGCGAAGCCCACTCGCCCGCGGTGATCGCCTGCCCCGTGCCGTGCCGGAACCCCTTGCTCCTGGCCCACCGCTCCTGCCCCGAGACAATCGTTTCGCCCCAGATGTGGGTGGAGGTGGAATTGTGCAGCACGACGTCTCCCGCTCGATTCAGCACGACGACACCCACCGGGAGGGTCTCGAGAACTCGTCGAAGGAGCCGCTGGCCGGCGCGGACCTGCTCCTCGCTGCGCACGCGGTCGGTGACGTCGAATGCGATGCCGACCACCCCGACTACGTTCCCGGCCGGATCGCGGAACGGCTCGAGCTCGAGCTGTGCGGCGCTCGTGCCATCGTCGATCTCCAGCTTGCTGGACTGGCCCGCCAGTGCGCGGCGGCACCCCTCCAGGACACGTTCGCGGTCAGGGGATTGCGCGAATAGTTCCGGGACGGTTTTTCCCACCGCGGAAGGGTTGCCCGGGAATGCTGCGCCCCCGTCCCACACGACGCGCAGCTCGCGATCCGTCACGCAGGCCCGGCCGGGAATCTGCTCCGTGAAAAGCCGCAAGCGCGTCTCGGCATCCTTCAACTGGCTGATGTCGATCATGGCGCCGACGGCGTAACGTGCCCGCCCATCGGCGTCGCGCTCGATCGCGCACCTCGAGGCCACCCAGGCCCAGGAGCCATCTCTGCGGCGGAAGCGGTACTCGCTCGACCAGCCGGAAGCGCCGCTCCGGATTGCCTGAGAGACGTTTTGCTCGACGTGCGCGAGGTCGTCCGGATGGACGCGTTCGCGCCACCAACTGATGTGGTTCACCACCTCGTCGCGGTGGTAGCCGAAACTCGACTCCAGGTTCCGATCCCAGTTCACCGCGTCGCTTTGGAGATCTCTCTCCCAGACGGCCTCGAAGGCGACGTGAGCGAGCAGCCGGTCCCGCGCTTCTCTGCGTCTACGTGAAGTTTTCGTAACGGACATATGCAGGCGGTATCGTGTTTCCGGGGCCATTCATTATGGCCCGGATACCCCTTGCGCCCCTTCGCCGTCGTTCGTTCCGATCCGCCGCTCCTGCCTGGTGGGCCACCTCACAGGGATGACCGAACGCCTTCGAGTAACGTCACACTGATTGATGGCTATCACCACGTCCTGAATAGTTTCTCGACATTAAGATTGAATTTCATCGATGGAATCAAGGCCGGCGTGACACCGTTATGTTATTTGAACAAAGGAGACTCAACCATGAAATCCATCAGTCGTAATGTGCTGTGCCTGCTTGTACTGCTTTTCCCTGTCGCCGCGTTCGCCGCGGGGCCGCACGGCGCGCCGCCCGGGCTCGACGGCCGTTTCGTCCAGCTCGCGCAGCAGGTCCCGGGCTTCGGCGGTTATTTCTTCGATGCGAACGGCGACCTCAACGTCTATCTGACCGATCTCTCGCGGGCGGACCAAGCCCGCGCCGCGGTCGCGGCGGTGGCGATCCAGCGTGGCCCCTCCCCACACCGGCTCTTTACCCGTCCGGCCGGCATCCTCGTGCGGCACGGCGATTTCGATTTCCTGCAGCTCGACGAATGGCACCAGCAGATGAGGGCGGCCTGGTCGATTCCCGGCGTGGTGTCGTTCGATAGCAACGAGGCCTTGAACCGCGTCGTCATCGGCGTTTCGGACATGACGGTCAAGCCGCGTGTGCTGGCTCTGGCCGACTCGCTCGGCGTGCCGCGCAATGCGATCGTCCTCGAGATCGATCAGCCCCCGGTGCCGGTCACGACGTTGCAGGAGTATTACCGGCCTGTCGTCGGCGGCTTGCAGGAGGATTGGAGCGGGACGTATTGCTCCATCGGCGTGAACCTCATCTACTGGAACTGGAGTCAGAGCATTCTGGGCGAGCAGGGGTTCTACACCGCCTCACACTGCAGCAATACCCGCTTCGGTACGGACACCACCGTCTACTCGCAGGGTGGATCTCGGATTGGTCAGGAGAGATACGATCCGCCGACGTTCACCAATGCGCAGTACGCGGGCTGCCCGGTGAATTTCGCATGCCGCTGGAGCGACGTCACCTTCGTCAAGTACGACTCGGGTGTGAACCTGCACCAGGGCTACATCGCCCAGACGACCTCGTACGGGTACGGTCCCTACAATTCAGGGTCGCTCACCATCAACTCGTCCCAACCGGAGTTCCAGATCACCTCGACGGCCCTCCCTGTCCAGGGACAGGTCATGAACAAGGTCGGCCGCACGACCGGATGGACGGCAGGTACTGTGGCCAACACATGCAAAGACGTCACGGACGGCTCTTTCAGGCTGCTGTGCCAGGACGAGGTAAATGCGTTTGTCGACGGCGGTGACAGCGGCTCGCCGGTCTTTCAGTATCTGAGCTCGACGACCGTCGCATTCAGCGGCATCGCCTGGGCTCGGAACTTCCAGGGCGGTCTTTACTACAGCAACCTCAACATCATCGCGAACGACTTCGGCACAGGCGTCAATTACATGCCGTAACAACGCCGCTACGGGCGAGGCCGCGAAGGACGCCAACAACACCACCACCGCTGCCCCGCGCTCGCACTGCACCGAGCGCGGGGCTGCATTGTAGCCGCTGACACTGGCGGATGTGAGGTTCCGTACAGGTGGGTGTGAGGGCTAAGAGGACCAATCCGCAGATGGCGCAGATGGAACGCAGATAAGACAGTTTTTATCTGTGTTCATCTGCTTCATCTGCGGATGGTCTTTCAGCGTGGTCATGACGTCATCAACACGGCCGTTCCGGTCAGCCTGCCGGAGCGAAGGTCG
>WNFG01001191.1_pt1 | contig 22003 bp, 20 predicted proteins | sample 5400431 | NCBI WGS metagenome assembly WNFG01 (sample SAMN13153346, study PRJNA577476) | soil metagenome | isolation source: 120 cm saprolite under Douglas fir tree site 2 hole 3 replicate 2 | place: USA:California | collected 2015-04-18 | reverse complement strand
GCCCCAGGTCGCTTTGGGGTCTAGTTACATGCGGCTGCCGCGAAAGCCAACTCTCATCGACCGAGAGATTTTCTGTTTCGCATACAATTACAGATCGCTCGATGACATTCTGCAATTCGCGAACGTTACCCGGCCAGGGGTACGACTGAAGCAATTCCAAGCTTCTTTTGTTTACCCCGCGAATGTTCTTTCCCGCTTTCCTCGCGTAACGGTCTATGAGGTATTCAACCAGCACCGAAATGTCTTCCCGTCGTTCACGCAGAGGGGGCACCTCGATGGGAAAAACGTTGAGCCGGTAAAAAAGGTCACTCCGGAACATGCCTGCAGCGATAGCCGCCTGCAAGTCACGATTGGTAGCAGCAATCACGCGAACATTTGTTCGGATAGATCCAGTTCCACCGACACGTTCGAATTCATGTTCCTGCAAAACACGCAAGAGAGCGATCTGGGTCTCGGCTGAAAGCTCGCCGACTTCATCGAGGAAGATCGTGCCTCCCTCGGCGAGCTCAAAGCGCCCTAAACGCCGCTGCGTTGCCCCCGTGAAGGCGCCCTTCTCGTGGCCGAACAATTCTGACGCGATCAAGTCGCGTGGAACCGCGGCGCAGTTAACACTGACAAATGCCCGCGAGGAACGCTGTGAGCGCTTGTGGACGGCACGTGCGATCAGCTCTTTGCCCGTCCCCGTTTCGCCGGTGATCAGAACAGTGGAATCTGTGGGAGCAACCTTGGAGACACGAGAGAGCACCACGTGCAGGGCGGGCGAAATCCCCACGATCTCCTCGAACATCGATGACCTATCGATTTCTTCGCGCAACGCAACGTTCTCATTCTGGAGTCTCTGCTCAGCCTGCTTGCGGTCCTCGATATCGGTCGCTGCAGCATACCAACGTGTGACGCGTCCTTGTTCATCTCGTAGCGGGCTCCAGCGGAAGAGAAGCCAGCTATACTGTCCGTCTTTTCTCCGAAAACGTGCTTCGTATTCGTGCGGAATGCCACTTAAGAATTTAGTTTGAGTTTCGCTGGTCAAGCGTTCCCAATCATCTGGATGATAATACTTGTGACGGTCTATGGTCCGCCATTCCTCAAGAGTAAACCCGAAATAATCGAGCATAGTTTGATTGGTATAAAGACGAGTGCGATCTCTATCAGGCCCTAATACGGCGAGGTACTGCGGCGTGAAATCCAGGATCTGTCGAAGCTCCATTTCGCTCCGCCGGATCTTCTCTTCCGCCTGCTTTGCGGCGGTGACGTCCGTCACGGCACCCACATATTCGAGGTTGCCTGACGAAGTCGTCAACGCGCGAGCTAATACATGGAGGTGCTTGACTCCACCGTCCGGCATCAGCAAACGATGCTCAATATCAAAATCTGTCTTTTCGTTGATAGCTTTGTCGAGAGCCTGCTGCACAAGGCCTATATCCTCGGGATGAATTCGCTGAAATATCAGCTCCAAGGTTGGCTTAATGACTTGATCGTCTCCAAAGATGTTGTAGGTTTCCTCCGACCAGTAGATCTCTCCGCTGACAACGCTCCAGCCGAAACTACCCGTGTGACTTATGCTCTGCCCTTGAGCCAGGAAGGCCTCGCTGCGCTGCAGCTTCTCATGCGTTTTCCGGCGCTCATCAATATCCGTAATCAAGTTATACCAACGGACGATACGCCCCTCCGTTTCTCGCAGTGGAAGGCCGCGTACGTGGAACCAGCGGTAGACACCATCAGCGCCGAGGATACGATGTTCAATGTCGTATGGATACCCGGTTTCTACCGAGCGGGCCCACCGCTTCATCACCGTCTCGAGATCATCCGGATGTATAAGCGGGCGCCAATCTGTCAATTCCTCAAGAGTCCAGCCCGTATAATCCAGGATTCCTTGATTGACGAATTCGACCTCGCCTCGCGCAGTCATCGTGCAGAGGAAGCCGGGAACGGTATCGACGATCAGGCGAAAATTCCGTTCCACTCTTTGCAGATCAGAATAGAGGGTAGCGTTCACCAGCGAAATCGCGGCTTGCGACGCCAGCAACTCCAGCACGGCGACCCGGTCCGACGTGAAGGCGCACGGAGTCAAATTGTTCTCGAGGTAGAGCGCGCCGACAAGCTTCGTTTGTTCGAGGATGGGCAGGCATAGGACGGATCTGGGGTGCTTCTGCCGGACATACTCGTCGTCCGAATACAGGGTCCCGACTGAAGCATCATCTAGGACCACGCGCTCCCGTGTCCGGGTCACGTAATGAAGCGCGGATTGTGGGAGATCGGATGGCGTGACGGCTGCCTGTCGAGTTGTGACGTCTACCCTTTTATGGCCAGCAATGGCCTCTGCCTCGATCTGCGGCTCATTACCACGGAGAAGGACGAGCAGTCCCCGCTGCGCCCCGGCATGCTCGACCGCGATTCGCATCATCTTCTCAATCAGTTTGGGGAGGTCAATCTCGCTCGAAAGTGCCTGCGAGGCCTTGATTACAGTCTCAATGTCTAACTTTCCGACAGGCGTGCCAATCGTGGCAATGGGTGAGGTAGGGTCTAGTTCCTTATTCAGGTGCGGGTACAGTTCGTTGAGTTGCTTCACCTTGCCTAGCGCGCCCCAGCGGTCATAGCAATTCCGCGCATTCCGTAAATAAGCATGGGCGATTGTCTCGAAGCCGCGCCTCGAGTAAAACCGCGCGGCCAACTCATAGGAGAGGCCCTCATTCTGGACGAAGCCGTGTTCGCGCGCCAATAGGATGGCCTGCTCGTATTGGCGCATGGCTTGGAGATCCCGGCCTTCGAGCCGTGCGATCTCGGCCAATACCAGCGCGTGCTTATCAGCGAAAGTCGGTGGATAGTTTTCGGCCCACTCGCGCAGTTGTTCAAGGTGCGCCGTCAAGAGTTCGCGCCACGCCTGCTGCTGGTCGCTTGACGCGTTCTGGTAGTATGCAGCCACCGTCAAAGCGGAATAATAGACGTAGTCGAGCACGTGGATCAGAGCTGAAGAGCTCGAAAGCTGCAGCTTCGCTTTGTCAGCTGCGCCGAGAGCCTCGGCATAGTCGCTCGCCATGAACCGCGCCTTCAGTTTGAGCGTCCAGTACCAGAAGATCATCAACGACATCCGATCCCCTGTCAGGTGCGCCTCGAACGTCGCCTCGTCAAACTGCGCGTCGTTGAAGGTGGTGAAGGTCTCAGTCCGGCCCTGCATGGTCGCGATGAAGCGTTGCTGACTCTGGATGATGTCCACGACGTCGCGATACTTGGTCTTTCGGGCCAAGTCCAGCGCGATTTCGGACTCCCGCCAAACCGCATCGAGCGGATCATTCCGCAACAGAAATGCTGCGATCAGAGGTACCAGACCGTAGCAAGCGGAGACCAGATCACCCGTCTCCATTGCAGCTCGGAACGTCGCACGCATGAATTCCAACGCGCTCGCAATCGGCTGCGTCCAAATGGTGACGTGACCCATTAGGTGGTAGATCTTCGCCTTGCAAGCGAAGAAGTCGTGCTTCTCGATAATGTCGCTGGCGAGCTTGGCGAAGCGATATCCATCGGCGGAACGATGAAAGACCGGACCGAGGATGTTCCCGAAACAGCCGCAGGCTAACGCGAAAGCGCCGCTCGTCCCATGCTGAATTCCGATCTTCACCATGCAGCATATCTGCAAGCAACCCAAACGGGAGTCGGTAAAGTAGGCAGGGGGAGTGAGGCCCGAGAGTACCTGCATGGCTGCCTCGAACTCAGGATCGGTCATCAGCGGCAGATCGATCAGACTTTCGATGGGGCGTCCATTGAGGGCTTGCCAGACCGTCTCATATTCGGCCTGGACCTGCTCCTGAGTCGGGTGGGCTGGAATGTCTATGCCGAACAGCTTCAGGCATAACAATCCGCTGGCTACGGCTTGCGGGAATTCTCCCTTCACTTCATGCAATTGGATCTTGAGACGATGGATAGCTGCCTGATCGATCTTGGACTCTCTGCGCTGCAACAGCTCCCCAATCAGTTGCTCAGCGGTATCGAAGTTACCGGTCAGTAGCTCGCACTCCGCACGTTCGCGCCATACGCTGAACGCCAAGTCGGAACGGCTGTCCCATGCTCTCTGGTCGAGCAGCGCCATACCGGCTGAAAAATATGCGGCCGCCGCCGCATAGGCTGCGGACGCCTTTGCCTTTTGTCCGGCACGCAGGTCGATCGTTGCCACCTGCGCTTTCTCGTCAGGGTCGATCAGCAGCTCGGCACCCCGATTAAGCTGGTTGGCGACATCGAACAGATGCTCGGTGAGTTGATCGCCCGTCATGCTCGCCAAAAGCACATGGCCTAGCGTCAAGTGAACTTCCGCACGGTGCCCTTCGGGAATCAGCGAATAAGCCGCCTGCTGTATACGGTCATGTGGAAATTTATAGGCGTTTTCTAAGCGCAACACGAGGCCGGCGCGGATAGCTTCCGAGAGGGCCGCGTGCATCGCCTCCTCCGTTTCCCCGCGAACTAACGCCAGCGTGGCGGCCTCAGCGACATTACCTAGGCAAGCGAGATGTTTCAAAGCTTCCTGAGCGGGTGCGGACAAACGTCTTAGCTTCCTAGACATGAGATCCACAACATTTTCGGTGTAGCTTTTGGCGCGGATGCGATTCATGTCCCATTGCCAAGCCCGCGTGACGGGGTCGAAGATGAGCAGACCCTCTTCGGCGAGCGCGGTGAAGAACTGGATCGCGAAGAACGGATTTCCGCCGGTTTTCTCTTGCACCAATTGCGCTAAAGGTCGCTCCTGATCCCGGACGCAATGCAGAGCATCGGAGACGAGCGCGCCGACGTCCTCGAGCCTCAGAGGTGCCAGCACAATTTCGCGGACTCGCACTCCAGCCTTGCGGATCTCCTCCAGAGTCCGCAGAAGTGGGTGCGACGGACTCACCTCGTTGTCCCGGTAGGCACCGATGAGCAGCAGGTGCCGGACCTCCGAATCCGTGACCAGACGCTCAATGAGGTCGAGGGTTGCAGCATCCAGCCACTGCAAATCATCAAGAAAGAGAGCGAGCGGGTGCTCCGGCTGGGCGAACACACAGAGGAAGCGCCGGAACACCAACTGGAACCGATGCTGCGCATCTCGCGGCGAGAGTTCTGCGACAGGCGGCTGTTTGCCGATGATGAACTCCATCTCAGGGATAAGGCTGACGATCAGCTGGCCGTTTGGCCCGACCGCCTCCGCCAAGGCACACCGCCACTGTTCCACTTCCGCTTCGCTCTTGACGATGATCTGACGGATCAGAGTTTGGAAGGCCTGTGCCAGGGTCGCATACGGGATGTCGCGCTTGTCCTGCTCGAACTTGCCTGCGGTGAAAAGTCCGCGGGTCGGGACAAGCACCTTGTGCAGCTCGTTTACCACTGACGATTTGCCAACACCGGAATAGCCGGATACGAGCAAGAGCTCCGTTGCCCCGTTGGCTACGACACGGTTGAACGCTTCGACCAGCGCTTCGATCTCGCACTCCCGTCCGTATAGCCTCTCGGGGATCACCAACCGATCCAGAGCGTCGTCCGCGCCGAGCGGGAATGAATCGATCCCTTCATGGGACTGCCAATCGGACAAGCAGTGGCGAAGATCGGCTTCCAAGCCTGAGGCGGTCTGGTAGCGCTCCCCGGCATTCTTGGAGAGGAGCTTCATCGTGATAGCAGATAGCGGCTCGGGGATTGCGACGCGATCAACAGGTGGTGTCGGTTGGCGTGCAATGTGGGAGTGGATCCACTCCAGGGGATCGTCGGCGGCAAAGGGCAGCTCGCGCGTGAGCATCTGGTAAAAGGTAACGCCCAGCGAGTAGAGATCGCTCCTCAGATCGAGCGAGCGATTCATTCGGCCGGTCTGCTCGGGCGACATGTAGGCGAGCGTACCGGCAATGATCTCGGGCGGTACGGGCGACTGGCGCTCGTGCGGCAATTGGGACGCAATCCCGAAGCCGGTGAGCCACGCGTTGCTGGCCTCGTCGACGAGCACATTCGCAGGTTTGATGTCCTTATGTATAAGGCCGCGCCGATGGACTTGCGCGAGTGCTGCCACCAAGCCAATGGCGATGCGCAGGAAGCGGGTCAGATCGAGCGGTCGCCCTTGGTCCCTCTGAAGAACCAAATCCAGCGGCTCACCCCCAGGGTCGGTGAGTAAGAGGACAGTCCGCCCTTCATGACGAGTGAGCGCTAAGGGCTTGGCCGCCCACGCGGGGTCAAGTTCGGCCGCGAGTGAGTATTCGTGCTCAAGTCGCCGGAAACTCTGAGGTGATGGCTGTTCTGCGGAAGGCGCGATCGCCAGGACCGTCGATGGGTTGCCGTGCTGTCGGCCGCGGTAAAGCGTGAAGTCCGCACCTTCCCGGAGGGGCTCGAGCAAGAACCCTGAGGGCCCCGAGATGGAAGCCATTCTCGTCGCCACGGCTGCACTACCTGAGAGTTTTCATTTTGACGAGAGGCTAGGAGGACGTCAATACTTGCGAGACTAGGGAACTGAGCCGGACTCGGTGCAGCGTTACCTCACAGCAGAGGAAATGAAGAAGATCGTAGACGCTTGCAAGAATCCCCAGCATAAAGCTCTATTCGCAATCCAGGCAGCAACAGGAGCGCGATTCGGAGAAGTGGTTGGGTTGCACGTCGAAGATCTCGACTTTGAAAACTCGATCGTTCACATCAGACGGAGCGTGTACAAGCACCAGGAAATCGCTCCGAAGACCGATGCCGGCTATCGAGACGTAAACGTCGATCCTTCAGCCATGAAGATCGTCAAGCAATATACTGGCGATAAAACAGCTGGAAGAATCTTCGATTCACAGAAAGGAACTCCTCTGGTGTGCGGCGATATCAATCGCTATGTGCTGAGACCACTGCTGAAGAAGCTCGGGATTCCACCCGCCACGACACACGCCTTCCGTCATGGCAGAGTCTCGATCCTGCAGCAGAACAGAGTTCCTGGCGACCTGATTAAGGAATGGGTCGGCCACACATCGCTGAAGATCACCTCACGATACACGCACTTCGATGATGCCTATCGGAGTGACATCATAAAGAATCTGAAGTGATTATGGACTCAATGGACTCAAATGGACCCAGCGTAAGCGATGATGTACCATAGACTTACCAGCCGTTTTGAGTAGATCAGGATGGGCGTGTAGCTCAGCTGGGAGAGCACCTGCTTTGCAAGCAGGGGGTCGCCGGTTCGATCCCGGCCACGTCCACCAAATATCTTTTGCAAAATCAGTTTGTTACAAATTTGGCCTTTGCACGACTTCACCAATTTGGGTCCGTTTGGGTCCAATAACGAGCCTCTCCACTCCCTTCACCGCTCGGCGTTGCTGCGCTGGAATCGCGTGCAGATAAATCTGTCGCGTGACCTCAGACGAAGCGTGACCTAATTGCGCTTGCACAGTGCCTAGTGGTGCTCCCACAGCGTCCAGCAATGTCGCGTGGCAATGGCGCAAGGAGTGCCAAGTAATTTTCGGCAGACCTAGCTTCTCGCACGTGGGTTGCAACTGACGATGCAAGAGATTTCGTCTGCACAAGGGTTGACCTGCGCGAGTTGAGAAAACCAAGCCGTCAGAGTCATCTGCGACCTTGCGCAAAACCGAAAGGGTCGAAATTGCTTTTGGGCCAATTGGAATGGTCCGCACACTTCGCTTGGACTTCGGAGTGTCGAAGTGTCCGTCGTAAACGGTCTCCGTTATGCGCAACGCCTGCACGCCTAAATCAATACTTTTCCAGCGGAGAGCAAGAAGCTCGCCGATCCGAAGTCCTGTCATGACCAGCAATGTGACTGCGGACTTCGTCGGTTCTGGAAGAGCGACTATTAGACGCCGGATTTGCGCCGGTGCAAGGATGGACCGTTCTGATTTGTGCTCCCGCCTTGGGAGTCGTGCCTTACGTGCTGGATTATCCGCGATGTAACCCCATTCCTCCGCCGATCCCAGCACTTTGCTTAACGCGCACCTAAAGTGATGCACGGTTTCCCACGACAAACCACCACGAAGCTTTGTAATAAGAAAAGTCTGGATTGCTTCGCGCGAAATGTCGGAGAGCCGTTGTTCACCGAACGTAGGAATCAGGTGAACGCCAAGCACATACTTGTAGTGCCTTTGCGTTGCGTACTTGAGGGTTGGAAGCACAACGGGTTCCCAATCCATGCGCACGAAATCTTTTAGAGTGCGCAAGTTCTGTGGCCGTTGCGTACCACTATTCACCGAACGAAGCCGCTCCGTGAGGGCATTCATTGCGAGACGGCGCGTGGCGAAGTCCACGACTGTGCCGATGACTATAGACCGGCGCATCTTCCCCATTGTTCCGTCAGCGTTGATGATGTCCTCCCACCAGCGGGCAACCCAGACTTTTTCTCGTTTGCCACGCTTGAAGAGCGAGCCTCTTTGAAACCGCCTGCGAACCATCGTTCCTCCTTCGATGGCCCGCTTGGCTTGTTCTGCGTCAGCTATGAGTGTAGCGCCGGAGTCAAGCGACATGCTGACTTCCACGCTGGCGCTTGACCCACGCAAGTATCTCGTCTTCGCTGAAGCGCCAGTATTTCCCCAATCGGTAGCCCGGCAACCGCTCCGAGGATCGTTTCCGCATACGTTCATAGACCCAGGAGACGGGGACCTGCAACAGCACCGCTACTTCATGAACGGTGAGAAAGTGACTTTCTCGCCGTGTGTTTTCTCCCGCGGTCGTGCTCTCTCGCTTGTCGGATTCTTGGTCAAGTGTTGCCACTCGACCAGAAACCTGAGAGGGCACAGGTTCGGCTTCATGCTGCTTTTGAAGTCGTGTGCACGATTCTGATGGCGACGAGCTTGCTGCTAGACGCAAGCCATGCACTCGTGGTGAGTCTGGGTTCTTGCGCACGCCGAGTTGGGTACTGCGGTGTTTCATTGCGTTTCTTTTTGAGCCCCCTGGTCCTGTTTTCAACTTGACTTACCGTCTACGAAAGTCTACTATGTTTGCAAACATAGCGTCAAGATGTATGACTTGTGGTAAGACTCAAAGAAAAGGAGGTATCCCGGATGCCGGAGAAACCAGAAAAGTTCGAGAAGCCCTTACAGCAACAAACCCTCTCCCTTCGAATCAGCGACGCTCTGCACAGGCGACTGGAGCGCGCCAAGGAACTTCTGTCCTCGAAGACAGGCGAGAGTGTCTCGACTTCGGAGGTGGCCAAGCAGCTCCTAGAATCGGCTCGCGAGGACCGCTTCGAAGTAGCAGACCTGATGGAGAAGCCCACCGAAGCTCTCCTTCAGATCCGCAGAAAGGGAGAAGCTCAACACATATTGTCGAGAGCTGAGTGGATACTGCTCGCGCACTTTGTGCAGAGGGGACTCGAGACTTATTCCGACAGGACACCGAATCCTGTTTCTGGCGAGTCTTTGATCGGCGTGCTCGACGCATTCCTGGCAGTGCATGAACTGCGAACGGAACGTGCTTCCACACATGACCCCTACTACGTGAGTAACCTGCCTTCCGAGTGCCGCCCAGCGAAAGCGAAGGGGGCAGAGGACTCGGAGCGCGTGACTCCAGAGACGGTCCGCAAGACCGTGGCAGAGACTCGCAAACGTCTCAGCGATTCGGCGGTGAAGTGGGACACATTCCTCGCGGCTCGCAATCTACATGTCTTGCTTGAGGACGAGAAGCTTCCTGGAGTTGACGCGGTTAACCGTGCGCTCCGTCCCTACTGGCCCGTTCTATGGCGGCTTGCCGCGCGCGGCCACTACTGCCTCACACAAGAGCCGCTTCGAGCGAAGGCCACGAGTCAAGACTCCTTTTATCAGCCGCCGATTCCGTCCATCAAGGAGGGAGAGTTCACTCTCTCGTTTAATCGGGGAGAGGGCAGCGAAATTTCCCTGCTTCTGAGTTTCCCCGGTCCTCGTGGCCCGATGTACCCCATCAGCGGCTACCCAAAGATTACAGAGTTCCGAGCCATGCTTGCTGCACTTTCCTCGGACAGCAAGGACCGCCGTTGGGAGGGTGAGCACTTCCTGGGATATGCCACAGCGTCCGAGGAAAGCAAGGGTAAGGACTACTGGTTCCGCGCGCACCAGAATGGCATCACGTTTGGCCTGTCTGAGAAAGAATGGAAGTTGGTCCAAGCGTTGTTTCGCCGCGCGTGGGAGCTTCCCGAAATCCGCATGGCCTGGGACGCGCTGACACCGGAATACGGTGAACTGTGATGCGCCGCTGCTACCAATCTACGACCGGAAGGTGTGCGGCCAAGGGGCCGAATTGTCGGCCTCTGGCCAACGAAGAGAAGAGCGGTGCCTTCGGCACCGGGAGTTGGATTGACACGTCACCCCGTAACGGGTGCCGTATAGCAACGATGGTTGCTATATGGGAACTCGCTGCAAACGCGGCAGCTAGCAGATCGTCGCTTACCGTGGTTTCTGCGCAGGAACTTGCGGTTCCTGTACGGGAACTCGTTGATTTTCCTATGCATCATGCCACCATCGACGGCGCGCCCTCCATTTGGAACTAGGAAGAGGTTTATGCCCACACCGCGCACTAAGTCCATCAGCACGAAAGTCACCGAGGAAGAATACGCGCAGGTTGAGTCCCTCGCTGGCGCACAGACGATCAGCGAATGGGCGCGTGAGGTGTTACTCAGAGCCAGCAGGCCAAGTCCTTCCGACCAAACCATCGTGGCTGAATTGCTCGCTCTGCGGATGATCCTGGTGAACGTGCTGTTCTGCATCGCGAACCGCGAGCCACTAACAAGCGAAGACATGCAGGACATGATCAATCGCGCCGACGCGTGCAAGCTGGCAAAAGCGTTAGACCGGCTGACCACTGCAACTACAGAACCACAGGCGGGATGAAGGAGGCTCAAACGGAGCCTAGCGATGCGGACGGAATGGGGAAGAGACGAGCGGACGGACTGGCCCAGCAGTAAGCCGGTGTACACCATCGCGTTATTGATCTTGTCCGTGGCAGCAGGCGCAGGGGTCGAATGCGTTCGCTATCTGCGGGACTGGACGCCGCTCGAAAGGCAGTATCTCCTCACTTATGTCGGAACAGAGATCGCCGGGACCGTTCGGCAGAACGGACGGTACACGCTGCTTGAAGTGGCGACGCGGAAAGAGAGCCGGTTGGCGCTAGACAGCGAAGTAGTGCCGGTTGTGACGGACAACGGAGAGAAAACGTTCGCGCTCACCAGCGAAGCTGTGAAGCAAGGAGCATTGCGCCTTGAATGGCATCGAGCTCTTTACGACAACGCCGAGCTGCATTTCTTCCTCAGCGATTGGATTTATCACGACCAGACGCTCTTCGATCTGGGGAGGCCCGCGCTTTGGACCTTGCCAATAGTGTTCCTCGTGGGTCTATGGCCAGCCACGTGGATGGAGCGTAAGCGCATAAGGGTGCTGCGCTACGGAAGGAAACTCAGGGGGCCGGACTTGATTAACGTAGCGCAGTTCAACTGGAGACACCGCCGCTCCAGAGGCATGGGCTTTGGGAATGAGGACCGCACCGCGCTTGAGCGGATGCTCGGCCTCAACAAGAAACTGCGTATCCCCCTCGTCAAAGAGAACCGCCACTTCGAGATTATGGGGGACACTGGCGCCGGCAAAACGCAACTCATCATTCAGCAACTTCTGCAGATCGAGGAGCGGAACGAAGTCGCGATTGTGCACGACCCGGAGCGGGAATACACGCCGCGCTTCTATAGGCCGGAGCGGGGCGACGTGATCTTGTTTCCATGCGACCGGCGAATGCCCTTCTGGAGCATCGGCGACGAAGTGCGGAATCCCGCCGAGGCGTCCGCGCTGGCGGTATCACTCTTCCCGGACCGGCCCAACCAGGACCCCTTTTTTGCGGAAACACCGCGAAAAATCTTCGCGCATTTGCTGACCTACAAACCAACGGCGCAGCAGTTGATCCATTGGATGTCGCACCCGGTGGAGATTGACCGGCTGCTTGCGGGCACACCCTACGCGACGATGATCAATCCGCAGTCACCCGATCAACGAAACGGCGTACTCGGTTCACTCAACCGAGTAGCCGACGCGCTGAGCCTCTTGCCAGCCGAAAACGAAGCCAACGGATGCTGGAACACAGTGGAGTGGTCGAAGACGCGTACAAGATGGCTGTTTTTCCCAAGCACCAATATGACACGCGACCGCCTTATGCCACTCGTCAGCTTGTGGTTCGATTTATTGGTGATGCGCACGCAGGACGAGGGCGCGGAGGACGAGGAAAGGAAACTGCGCCGCGTGTGGTTCATTCTGGACGAGGTTGCGCTTCTGCAAAAACTGCCCAAGTTGCACGATGCCGTCACAAGGAACCGTAAGACCAACAACCCGATAGTTCTGGGTTTTCAGGGACGCAGCCAGCTGCAAAAGCATTACGGGCTGGACGCCGAAGTGATGTTCTCGCAGCCGGGTACGAAAATTTTTCTGCGGACGAGCGAGCCAGTTAGCGCGAAGTGGATCAGCGAAACCATCGGAGAGGTAGAAATCGAACAGGTACGCGAAAGCCGCACGCGCGAGCAGTCTCCGCGCTATCGCCATTCGAGAAGCGATCAGCTGGAGCGGCGCATCGAGCCACTGGTCTTGCCGTCGCAGATCATGGGGCTTGAGGACCGGCGCGGCTACGTGAAATTCGGCAACGCCGTCGTGCAGCTGAGCTTCCCTTACGTGAAAGTGCCGAAGACGCAGCCCGCGATCATCGAACGACCGACAGAGGCATTGCCATCGGAGCCGCCGAAGGCAGCTCCAGCCGCGGCGGGAGCCGCTGGTTCTGCAAAGCCCATTGGGATGCGGCAGGAGACCACCGGAGCAGAGCAAAATCCGCGCCAGGAACAAAGCCTCGAACATGCTGTGACGCCCCGTAAGAGACGCCTTTTCGAGTAGAGCCCTATGCTTACGATTTCAAAGCCGCTCAGTGCAGGACAAGCCCGTGCGTATCATCACGAGGAATTCAGCAACGCGCAGGAGAATTACTACAGCGAAGGCGACCGGATACGCGGCGAGTGGCACGGAAGGCTCGCCGAACAGTGGGGGCTACGCGGCGAGGTTCGCGAAGAGCACTTTCAGCGGCTCTCGGAAGGCCAACACCCGATCACTGGCGAACAGCTAATCCGCCACCAAGCAGCCCGAGAATACATGAACAGGCGCGGCGAGCAGGTGAGCCCGATGGAACACCGCGCGGGATGGGACGCAACGTTTTCAGCCCCCAAGAGCGTATCACTAACGGCCCTTGTAGGCTGCGATGACCAGGTACGGGAGGCACACCGAGAAAGCGTCGCTGTTGCGCTTGACGAGTTGGAGCGGTACACGCAGGCGCGGCTCGGCGGGAATCTTCCAGCAGAGACAACCGGCAAATGGATAGCGGCGAAGTTCGAGCACGACAGCGCAAGGCCGGTAGACGGCTACGCCGCACCGCAACTACACACGCACGTCGTCTTTTTCAATCTTACCGAGACTGACGATAGTGAGGCCCACGCGCTACAGCCACGGGAACTGTACAAGACGCAGCAGTATGCGACAGCAGTGTATCGCTCGGAACTGGCCCATCGGTTGAAAGAACTTGGCTACGAGATCGAGCGCGGCGAGAGCAGCCAGCCGGAAATCAAAGGCTACAGCAAAGACTATTTGGAGGCGTCGAGTCCTCGCCGCCAGCAGATCGAGGAACATCTGGCGAAGCACGATCAGCGAGGAGCTGGTGCGGCACAGATCGCCGCGCACCAGACACGGGAAGGAAAGCTGCAACTGTCACACGAAGCAATGCAGGAGCGGCATCGGGCGATTGCGGAAGCGTTCGGCAATCAGCCCGAGCGCGTTGTTGAAGTGGCGCAAGAGCAAAGAGAGCAAGTAAACGAAGAACCCGGAGAGAGAATCATCAGCCAGGCGCTCACCTACTCACAAGAGAAAAACCTGGAGCGTGAAGCCGTGGCCGAGGAGCGCGAGCTGCTGAGGGATGCACTGAAACGCTCAATGGGTGACGCCACGGTTGCGGAGGTTAAAACGGAGTTCGAGAAACGCGTGCAAGCAGGCGAGTTCATCGAGACGAGCAATCGCGCGCCGGGCCGCGCGTTCACCACAAGCGAGATGATCGAGCACGAGCGCAACACAATCCAAGTGATGCGCGCGGGGCAGAACCAACATTCACCAATCGCGAGTTTCGAGACACGCCGAAAGATCGAACAAGACCACTCGCATTTGACCGAGAGCCAGCGTGCAGCAGTCGAGCAAATCCTGTCGAGCCGCGATCGGGTGACGGCGCTCGAAGGCGTCGCCGGCGCGGGCAAGACTACTTCTTTAGCCGCGATCCGCGAGGCCGCCGAACGCGATGGCTACAAGGTGGAAGGCTTCGCGCCAACGTCACGCGCGGCGCAGAAACTCGGAGAGGCCGGAATCGAATCGAGCACGTTGCAGCGGCATCTAGCGCGGAGCCAAGAGCCGTACGACGGACAGAAACGGCTTTACATTCTCGACGAATCGAGCCTAGCGAGCACGAAGCAGATGAACGACTTCCTGCATCGGCTAAAGGAAAGCGACCGCGTATTGCTCGTAGGCGACACACGCCAACATGAAGCCGTCGAAGCGGGCCGACCGTATCGCCAGCTCCAGGAAGCAGGAATCGCGACGGCGCGGCTCGACGAGATCGTGCGGCAGAAAGACCCGGCGCTCAGGGACGTGGTGGAAAAACTCTCGCGAGGCCAGGTCAAAGAAGCGATGGAGAAACTCGATGCGCAAAGCCGCGTGCACGAAATTTTCGACCGCGACGAGCGGATGGCCGCCATCGCGCACGAGTATTTGAAGCAGCCCGAAGGGACGCTCGTGGTATCCCCAGACAATCAGTCGCGGCTGGAAATTAATCAAACGATTCACTACGCGATGCAGGATGCCGGAAAAATGCCATATCGCGAGCACGAGATGACGGTGTTAGTCGCCCGGCAGGAGATTACTGGGGCAGATCGACAGTGGGCGGCGCAATATGAACCTGGCGACGTGGTGCGCTACACGAGAGGCAGCAAGACGCACGGCATCGAGGCTGGAGAGTATGCCCGCGTCGAGCACACGAACGAGAAAGAGAATCTGGTAACGGTGAAACGCGAGAACGGTGAGCACGTAAGCTACGATCCGCGCCGGTTGCATGGTGTTACGCTCTACCGCGAGACGGAGCGCGGATTCAGTCAAGGCGACCACGTGCAGTTCACCGCACCGAATCGAGAGCGACACATTGCGAACCGCGAGCTAGGCATCATCGACAAGATCGACGATAGCGGCAACCTGCAACTACGCCTCGACTCAGGCCGGAGCGTCGCATTCAACATCAAAAAGAATCCGCATCTAGACTACGGCTATGCAGTGACGAGCCACAGCAGCCAGGGACAAACTGCCGACCGCGTGCTCGTTCACATAAACACAGAGCAAGCGGGTGAAAAACTCGTGAATCGTCGCTTAGCGTATGTGGCGGTGTCACGCGGACGCTACGATGCCCAAGTCTACACAAACAACAAAGGCCAGCTTGCCGAGCAACTCGCGCGCGACGTGTCGCACCGATCCGCAATGGAAGTGAACCGTGAATCCGTATCCTCGACGCACGAGATCGAGCCGTCATCCTCACGAAGCCAGGGACACGAGCATACGCAGGCAGAAGGCCACAGCTTCAGCAGATAACGGTGTATAATCGCTTCATGGCTAAGGATGTGATCCACATCTCCGAGGCGAAAGCGGCGAGCGCCTTTGCTACGCTAATGGCCCGGGTGCGGGCAGGCGCGAAAGTCATCATCGAGAATGGCGCGCGGCCCGTGGCGGTCCTTCATGCCGCCGAGCCGGTACGTCGCAGCATCTCCGAATGCATCGCGTTGGCCAAAGCACACCAAGAAGAAACCGGCAAAGCCCCGGTCCTCGATCCAGACTTCGCGGAAGGACGTTGAAGATATTATCAGCCACCGCAAGCCGTGGAACCCGCCAGCGTGGGAAATGTCCTCGACTCAAGCGTCATTATCGCTGCCGAACGCAGAGGCCATACCGTTCGGGAAATCCTAGAACAAGTGAAAGCGGTTCAGGGCGAGATCGAAATCGGCGTGTCGGTCGTGACCATCGCAGAGTTGGTGCATGGAGCCTATCGCGCCAAGACCCAAGCGCAACAGCAACGACGACTGGAATTCATCGAGCGACTATCGAGCGACGTGCCGGTGCATCCGGTCACGCTCGCCATCGCGCGACTAGCCGGGCGCATAGAAGGTCAACAGGAAGCGATGGGTGTCCAATTTGCGTTCGAGGATTTACTGATTGGCGCGACGGCATTGCATCTCGGCTACGAAGTCGCCACGTTGAACCTCCGCGACTTCCGGAGAACCACCGGTCTGTCTGTGATTCAACTCTGAACGTTTGACCGCCAACGAAATTTCCCTTTGCTCTCGCCGCCGTCAAGGGCAGGCCCGCTGGCGCGGCTCCCTGGGTCGCCCTTGACGGCGGCTTCGCTGCGCGAGAGATCCACCTATGAAGGCGAGGGCCTCCCTGCGCTTATACCGCCACGACACGAAGCGCCGTAGGGTAGATTGGTCGGTGAGCCGAATCAGCGACGTTTCTGGTCCGGCTGCTGAGAATCGAACCCACATGCCTTTTCTGAATCCAATGCCCTACCGCGTCAATGGCTTAGATTCATCACCTGCTCTTACAAATCTCCGTTGGAATTGCCCTTCATAGTGGCTCAGGAATTCCGGCTATAATCGCCCAGCGGGGTGCCCAATGTCCGAATCCGACTTTCATAGAATCAAACGAATATTGATAGAAAGGAAGATTGATTTCACTTCAAGCGATCAATCCGAACCGCGCTTCGCAATTCGGGGCGTCACGTATTTGATGCGATTCAGGATCAATCAAGTCGATGAAGGCGGGAACTTTGTTTTCGCTCACGGAGTTCCTCCCGGTTAAACGGATTCCCGCAACCAGTTTTCTCCTTGGTTCACGTAGATTCTAGCTCCAACTGGCTCCAATTCACTTGCTTGGCGGTGGGTAGTACCGTGAAAACGTAGGACTTAGTGAATTAGATCAACAATTCGATCCCCACCGCCCTACCAGCCATCCTTTTTTCCAACAACAACTTAGCGTTTTGTCGAGGCGGCAAAAGACGGCAACAAGAGCCTCAAGCGTGGCACCAATGGCTCGAAAGAATGAATCCCTGCGGTGTTACGTGAAAGATCTTCACTTGGATGTGTAGTGGGATTACCGGACGAGTGGGTCGAGGGTCCCGCTCGGCAGCTGGTCACAGATACCAGCCGCTGCGAATCGATCTTCGTTTTATGAGCACACCTGATTAGAACACGGCTCGCTGAGCCTGTGCGATTTAGCCTCTGATTTGAGAGAAGGAGTTCTTTCCCAAATCTTTCCCGGGACGCCTGGCGAGTTTGCGGAGCCACGCGTCGATTGAGGAGTGCTGCTCGGCACCCATCTCTTCAAACAGCACGCCCATGCCGAAAATTCCGAAGCCGCCGCCAGAATGCATATAGAGCACTTTTCCGTGAAGTTCGCATGTGTTGGTGCCATCGCAGATGCGGAGACGTAGTTTCGTACGAATGGGAATGGGTTCGAGCGAATCGATATAGCAACCACGCGAGCTCAATTCGGCAAGCTGCGCGCGAACCCCCGTTCCGTCGCGAAGGGTAACTTCGGCATCTGCGAAAAACGAGAACCGCGGATTGGCGCGCCTTACTGCGTAGGGAGCTCCAGCCATTGTGTCTCTCCAGCAATTCGTATGAATCCATTGTATAGAACCGCAGCGCGGCACATCCAGACGTTTGTGCTCTGGATCGCCGAAAGAGGTAACTGGCTCTCCGTACGGGTGGCTGACGCCGCGGTACGAACCCGAAACACAGCGGGATCTCGTACATCAAATAGCTATACTTATATCGGTTCAAACGGCCCTCTGTTAGTAGTGATTCTAGGGCGGCAACAATTGATATGACAGCGAGGATTCGCGCCCGGTGATGATACCTTCGGTTATATGGGCAGTATCCCACCAGCAATCAGTGACAATAAGGCTCCGCGCCGCAGTCAGCGTGTCATATTAAAAGTTTCTGTGATGGTTCTAGCGGAGGCAGCCGACAACAAGTCAATCTCGGAAGAAACGCGAACAGTCACTGTAAATGCGCATGGTGCACTGATCCTACTCGGTTTAAGGGTTTCGATCGGACAATTACTCACTCTTCGCAATTCGAGAACCGGAGAAGAGATCGGGTGTCAGGTGGTCTATGTCAGCCCTCATGAATCGGAGAAGAGACAAGTAGGCGTCGACTTTATGAAGCCTTGCCCTCGATTTTGGCGCATCTCGTTTCCTCCACCTGATTGGACAACTCGAAGTCCTGAAGCGAAAGGAAATACAAAGGAAACCACCCTTCAGATGGATTCACGACGGGAAGAACGATATTAGGTTTCGGCTCAACTGAAGACCCAAGCCGACGCCACACCAGGGCCGAGGCAAAGAAGGCGAACAAGCAAGCTTTGGATGATTTGAGAGAAACCGGTTCCTGACTCTCGGACTCTTCAGAGCAATGCTTCTTGAGTCGGGGCAAGCCTTCAGCCTTCGTCACAGCCGAGCGTGGCTGACAAGAGAATCCTTGATGCTTGCCGCAATCTTTGCATCACTCCTCAAGTTCTCAATTGCGGACCCAAGTTGGTGCAACTGGGCGCGATGTTGGGCCTATATTATTAGCCCCGTTTCTTCCCCTTACTCCAGAGGAGAGTGACAGGCCCTGTGACGTCACATTTAGAAAGGGTCCTCCCCGCTGTTCCCCAAGTCATTCTGTAAGTTCTACGCGGGAGTCTGACGTACACACTGTAGCTTTTATGGTATGTGATTTCGATAAGTCCGTCGCGGTTGCTGGTCCCCTGGATCAGCGTTATACCGTTCGCTACTCCTTCGCGGTAACGGCGGAGATCCTGGAGCTCGAAACGGGAAGCCGTTTGCGAGGCGTGACTTCCGATCTCTCTTTGCGCGGGTGTTTTATGCGTACAACCAGCCATCTAGAGGTCCGTGCGCGGGTCCGCCTAACGCTCGCGACGAAGAAACAGAAAGTAGAGATCCTCGCGGCGATCCGGAGGGCTGCACAGACTGGAATGGGCCTGGAGTTCCTAGATATCGACCCTATGTCGAATGCAATTCTACTTTCGTGGATCGAGAATCTGAGAAAGTCTGGCTAAAACATCCGCATCAGGCCCCCAAGTGGCCGGAGCATACTACCTACCGACAATGATCGACAGACATGATATTCCAACTTCCAACTATGCCTGCAACCGATGATCCTGAGTCGAAAAGAATTTCGGAGGAGAATAGAAGACGAAACCCTGGCGCGAGGATTTCATTGCCGATTCGCGTACGCTCCGCTGATTTCGTCGACGATCAAGTGGATGAAGTCCGGGCCACCATCAATGTGTCTCGCGGCGGTTTATATTTCAGCTCTCAGCGGAGCTCTTATCACCGCGGCATGAAAGTACTGCTGACGATTCCCTTCAGGGATTTCGTCGCTGATGCCAGTCCCGAAGAGCGGGGAGAAGTGGTTCGAGTGGAGCACTTCAAAGATGGCCGAGCGGGAGTGGCAGTCCGTCTCCTGAAATCCACGGAAAGCAGGGCTGCACATAAAGTGCATCCGTCTAGAGCTGAAGAAACGAAGCAAAGTCCAATTCTCGAGCATCGCTTAGCCCCCCGTTTGTCGTTTTTAACTGAGGCTGAAGTGATGGAGCCACCTGCTGGGATATGGCTGAAGACCCGCCTCTCGGACTTGAGTCTGAGCGGATGTTATGTCGACACGCTCCATCCTCTGCCAGTTGGATCACGATTCGCCTGAGGGCCGTCAGGAACAAGATCATTTTGGAAGTGCTCGCCATCGTAATTTACAGTGAACGAAGACTAGGAATGGGAGTTTCCTTCACTCAATTGTCGCCGGAGCAGAAATCAATCCTCGAAAACTGGCTGGCTGACGTTGCCACAAACGGGCACCCGTAACGCCGCGACCTGCGGTGAAGTAGAACGCTAGGAACGGTCAATGGAAAGTCTCATGAGGCACTTTGCAGTAGAGGAATGGATCGATTTTGTAAGACAGCAGTCTGCACCATAAGAAACGAAAAGATGAAAGAACATTTGGAGCAAGGGTGCAAGAGCTGCTCCAACATGGTCTCTCTACTGCGGCGGGTGCGGCAGGCAGCAGAGACCGAAGCGAACTACAGGCCGCCAGGCGACGCTGTTCGAATCGCCAAGGCGTCCTTTGTGGGTTCGAATTTAGCGGGGGAACAGAAACGGCGAGACAGCCTGGCAGAGCTGCTCTTCGACAGTTTTTTACGGCCAGCACTTGAAGGCGCTCGATCATCGAGCATTGGAACAAGACAAATGCTCTATCGCGCGGACCCCTTTCAGATTGATTTGCTGATCGAATTCCAGGTTGGAGGCCGGAGCGTAGTCGTCACCGGACAGCTGCTGGATTTACGCCACCCGGAGATCGTGGGACATGACCTGCGGGTCACACTTTCAAACCTGCATGGCCGCGTAGTCCAGGCGGCGATAAATCAATTCGGGGAGTTTGTCAAGGAGATTGACAGAGATTGACAGGAGATTGAGCATTGAGCATTGAGAACAGCGGTAACTTGGAATTGAAGTTCCATGGAGCGAACCACAAGCCCGTCGTGATCTCGCTACGGGATGATCTCGGCGCGTGACGGAAATGGAGCTTGAATGTCCATTAAGATTCTGATCGCAGATGACACAACCGCTGTTCGTATGATTGCTGCTTGTCAGGCTATGGCGGAAGGATCCGGGGTCTTCCGTTCTTCCAATAGCAATCGGCGCAACGTCCTCAAATCATTCAGGATGCGGCGGCTTGCGGCGATGTGTGACGAAAGCTTGTCCAATTTGTAGTTCACGAGTTGCAAAGCCTGCTTCCGCCGAGCCAGTTGGGGGTTCGTCGCACGAAGGATTTCCATCTCAATTTGATCTCGGGCCTCGCGGGTCGCTTCTAGAAGGTGATTCACATACTCAAGAGCGCTCTCAATATTGTCGAACGGGGTTTCCGATCGGTAGCGCATGGCTGCCCTCTCAGGACATTCTTGGCCGCAGTTTTGGATAACTAAGATTTAAGGATAGGTCTTCCTGTTTACCCGTTCAACTGCGGGACACAAAGGACTTTCCGAGGGAAGCACGATGCAGCTTCTGTGGGTAGGCTGCCAAGTTCGGCCTAGCCCGTCTTTCCCTCTTAGCTTGTCCATGAACGTCTGTTGCCACGTCGCAACTTTCAAGAGTGGTGACACGTGAGAGAACCCCACCTCGCGGCCTTTCGCGCCACCTGGGCCAGAGTTTCTGACGCTCAATTCCAGGTATCGATAGGTGTGACCGAATGGTCATAAGCCCTGTATTTTCTATAAATTAAGGTAACAGCAATTGGGCACACATCACCATCACTTTTCTCAATGAGAAAACGGATGGCGAAGCCTCGAATTGTATCCAAGAAGCCAATAATCCGTTGGAAAGTTTCCCCAAAACAGTACTGACGGTCCATTTGGATAAGCGAGGGTCTTCCCTAAGGTACTGATAGTACTATACTTTTTCAGCTTTTGCATTCCCTTTTGAGAACTGACTCGAACTATCGGGAGTTTGGAAGGGGATGCATGCTGGCCCGCAATGGCAAGTGAGACGTGGCTTGTATTGAGCAGTGCGTATTGACGTCGGACTCGCGACAGGCGGCGCGGAGGCGATATGCCCTTAGATGCGTTAGATCAGAAAACGGTGACCAGCCTTCCGCGGTTGTCCGAGGTCTACGACGCTTACGGCGTCCAAGTCAATGCTTTGTCCGTGGACGAAATCTTTGCTCTCTACGAACGCACGGGCTTTCTGTATCCGGACAAAGCGGCACGCCTCTTTCCGCACCTCCCACAGGTTCGGGAAAACTGGCGACGGATGTTGAGCGCCGGCGAATCGCTGCTTTATGTGCTGACTTCTGGAGACAAGAAGCGAGGGCGGGCGTCCCTTGCAGTTTGGCGGACCACGCAAAACGGCTGGATGTCACAGCACCTTGTCTCTGAAAACAATCCGTATGCATCGCGGG